>WNGL01003342.1_pt1 | contig 19829 bp, 20 predicted proteins | sample 5400591 | NCBI WGS metagenome assembly WNGL01 (sample SAMN13153377, study PRJNA577476) | soil metagenome | isolation source: 80 cm soil or saprolite under Garry oak tree replicate 1 | place: USA:California | collected 2016-06-15 | reverse complement strand
CTTCCGCGCTGTCGGAATTTATGGAAACAACGACGCCTTTGCGCGTCATGATCGCGGCGTTGTAAGGAATCGCGTCATACGCCTCGACTTTGTAAGCCCACCAGTCCGAGAAAGTTGAGGCTCCGGCGCCATGCTCGGCGATCTCCTTCGCGACTTTGTAACCCTCGAGGACGTGCTGGAACGTGGCGATCTTGAACCCGAACTCATCGGCCACCCGAAGAAGCATCAAGATCTCGTCGGCGCGGTAGCAATGCGCGTGGACCAATCGCTCCCCGCGCAAAATCTCTGCGAGAGTTTCCAGCTTCAAATCTTTTGCGGGCGGTATGGCTGGCTTGTCTGCCGCCAAGGCTCGTTTCTTGTACTCGTCCCACTTCTCGGTGTAGGTGCGGGCTTCAATCAAGGCGTCGCGGATCACGTCTTCAACGCCCATTCGTGTCTGGGGGTAGCGGGCCGGGGAAGCGCCGGGCGTTGCCCGCGAGCGCTTGGGATTCTCACCCAGGGCAAACTTGATGCCCGGCTTCGCCCCTTCGAAAATCAAACCCTTTGCGTCCTTGCCCCACCGGAGCTTTATGACCTGATTGCGGCCTCCGATCGGATTGGCGCTGCCGTGGAGGATGTTGGCCGTCGTAACGCCCCCGGCCAAGTCCCGGTAGATGTTGATATCTTCGGGATCAATCACGTCTTCAATCCCGACCATGGCGGTGACCGCCAGTGTGCCTTCATTGACCCCGTCGCTGATGGCGATGTGGGAGTGACAATCGATGATTCCCGGCATGACATACTGGCCCTTCGCGTCGATCACCGTGGCGCCTTCGGGCGTAGCAACTTGGGGGCCGATCTCGGCGATTTTGCCCTCGCGAATGAGAACGGACCCTTTGGGAAGGGCAGGGCGCGAGACAGGAAGAATGAAGGCGTCTTTTATGATTAAGACGCCGGACGCGGGAGATCGCTGCGGTTCAGAGGCCAGAAGCCAAGCCGCGCACGACGCGAGAACAATCGTTGCCATCAAAGCAGTCTTTTTCATACGAATCATCCCCGCCTATTGCGGCTTGCGGATTGAAAAACGCCGGAAGAATTGGGGATTCGCGACTGTGGATTGAGAAAACCTAGTCGATTTCAAATCCCGATTGTCAAATCGGAAATCCGCAATCCGCAATCGTTTCACTCCGGTTCGGGTTCGGTGATGTCATACTTCTTGCCGTCAATGAACACGTACTTTACGCGGGTGCGGCTGTCGAAAATATCTCCTGTGGCTATGGTCAGATTAGCGGTCTTGCCCTTCTCGATGCTCCCTAACTTGCCAGCTACGCCGAAAATCTCCGCCGCCGTCAGCGTTAAAGCCCGCATCGCGATGTCCTTGGGCAGTCCCGCTTCGACGCTCCGGGCGATGTTCCGCATGAAGTCACGCGGGCTCGAGATGTCGGCGGATTGAAAGGCGAACTGCACGCCCGCTTTAGCCAGAGCCGCCGCGTTGACCGGAGCCTCCACTCGTCTGCGGAGGACCGGAAGCTCTTCCTCCAATTCGGGGTCGGACTCCCGGTCTCGTTCAGGAAACTTCATGGAAAGCAACACCGGGACCCCCTTCTCTTTCAGCAAGGGCGCTATTCTTGCCGCCTCGCTCCCACCGCTCAGGATGCATTTGAGCTTGAACGATTGGGCCAGTTCCATTGCGCGCTGTATTTGCGCGGGTGTGTCTCCGGGCACAACGGCGGGCAGTTCGCGCTTGAGCACGGGGATCAGAGCTTGAAGAGAGTGGTTGTAATCCGGGCGCACGACACCTGTGTGGACGTTGTAGATGTTCCATGCGACGTCGTAACGCTCCGCGTCCAGGAAAGTTTGCTTGACGAAGGCGACGACTCCCATCAAAGAGCTCGGGTAACCGCCGCCGAAGCCCCCGGCGCTTTGCAAACTGATATGCATGGCCACCGGAGTTTTTACGACCATGGCTCCCACGGAGGCTCCTGAAAGATTCACCAGGGAGCTCTGACCCTCGAAGATTCCTGTTCGCGGCGCTACGAGGGCGGTGGTGATTCCCACGGCGCGCGCGCTTTCAATTTTCCTGTTTGTCGGGATGATCAGGTCGGCTGCCTGCACATGAGAATTCAGCAATGGCCTCTCGGCTGCCGGCGGCGCAGGGGTCTGCTGGGCGGGTTGTGCGGGTGCGGCTGGCGGACCCGGACGAGCGGAAGGCGGCCCCGGCGCCTGGGGAGCGCGCTCTTCCTCAAGGGCGGCGTCACAGAGCCCGTCGATCAGGCCTGGATACACCGTGAGTCCCGTTCCGTCGAGGGTCCTGGCGTCTGGAGGGATAGCGACGTTGGCGCCCACGGCCTCGATGATTCCGTTGCGCAAGATTACGGTCCCCTTCTCCAATGGCGCCCCGGACACAGGAAAGATCCGGGCGCCGCTGATGGCGAAGACGGCCGGCTCCTCCGTTCGCGCGGAGACGGCGGCGAAAAGGGCCAGGAGAACAAGAATCAGGGCGATCCGGGAGCGAAGAAACAATTTTCTGAAAGAGAGAAACCTCATTCGGAATCCCACCCTCGATAGCTCTGGAAGGAGCGCATCTTAAACCAATCCGTCCCCTATTCCCATAAAAAAGCTGGAAACCGCATTCACCACGAAGACGCGAAGACACGGAGAAAGTCTTCTTCGCGCCTTCGCGTCTTCGTGGTGAAAAGACTACCTTCTGGACTGCCTCAAGAGCACATAGACCGCGCCGACGCCGCCGTCTCTGGCCGGAGCGGAGGCGTAAGCCACGACGTGGCGAGACATCCTCCGAGTAGCCAGCCAGCGCTGCAGGCTGTCCTTGAGTATCCCTCTGCCCGTAGGTGAGTTGATGCCTCTGCCGTGAATGACCTTGACGCAGCAAGAACGGAAGCGGGACATCCCGCGGAGGAAATCTTCCACGACTCTTCTGGCTTCCGCGCGAGTGAACCCGTGCAGATCCACCTGGCCCTGGATCGAATACAGGCCCTCCCGCAAACGCGGAAGGTAGCGCTTTCCGGCAACCCCTACCCAGCCCTCGATGTATTCCGGATGGTCTACGATCGGTGCCTCAAGATCTCCCATCGCCGGCCCCATTAACTTGTGGTCCTCCAGGTCCCCGTTCGATGCGGGCCGGGGTGACGGCGGCAGGGAAGACACGGGATCATGACGCCATGTCACCCGCACCACATCGCGCATCGCTCTTTCAAATAACTCTTCTTCATTTCCGTCCTCAGCCGCGGCCAGCGAGCCGGTCTGGGCCTCGAGCGGTCGAGGCAGGAGCTGAAAACCTGCCTTGCTCAGAATCTTGTCCAAAGCCGCAAATGGCCTCTGCGCCGTACGCCTTGAGGATCGCGTGCGGCGATGCGTGGGTTTTGAATCGAACGTACGGCGCGACGTCATCACGAATGACGATTGAACGAATGACGATTGAAGGATATGGCACGGCTCACTTGGCAATCGTCATTGGAACCGGCGGATCCCGTCCCCACATAGCTGTTGCCTCGCTTACTGTATGATGTAGTCCCGTGTAACCAGGTCCCAGTATGTTTCGTTCCTTCCTGCTGCCTCATTGGCCAGAAACGTGTTAAGGGACTGCATTACGGTTGTCATGTAAGAACCCGGAACCTGGGCCGGATGAGCCTGCCACATGTTGGCGTAAGACCGGATGATGTAACTGTCCTGTGCCAGGGGAAGCACACGGAGATTGCCGAGGTACGAATGCCAGCGTTCGGTCCTGAACAGGTAGAACTCCACGTTCGAAGCATAAAAGCATTTCACTTCGAGACCTCTCGAGCGAAGCTCCTGAGCCACCTGATGGAATGCGCTCGGACCTCCGAAGTCGCCCACAACCGGAACAATCCGATTCTCTCTGTGAAGTTCCTTTACGGTGCGAAAACGATCCTCCTGCGCGAGATAGCTCAACTGGGCGCCGTTGGGATCGCGCGCTTCGAGCAGGCTCCGATAGGAAGGATGATGAGGACGGGGCGCCCGATTGTAACTGGTGAATTTTATGTCGGGGCCGCCGTTGACAAAAGCGTAGGCTATGTACTCTACCGCCTTGAAGTCCTCGTGTGTGAGTCCGATGTTCCACGCCTGCATGGCTGCGATTGCTTCGGCAATCTTTAGAGAAATGAAGGCCGGGTCACGGGAGGCTTGGTCAATCCGGCGCAAGAGCTCGGAGATCTTTTCGTTCTTCGCGTGCGGGGCCAGCAAGCGGCCGAATAGACGTTCCAGGTATTCGTCTCGGTCCCGGCTCAGCTGAAACAGAGCCTTGAAATAGAGGTGTTGAAGAGCATTTTGCCGGCGAATGTCGAGGATGACCGCAAGCCTTGGCCGCATCTCCGCGATGTACGTGTAGTTCTGGTCAGGTCCCACTCCAAGATAGGCTCCACCCCGGATTGCAAGACGTCTCATGGCGGGCAACACCCGCAGATATGCGGCCTCGTTGGAAACGAAATTGTCGCTGTCAAAATAGCCTTCGGGTTCGGACAGCCCTGCGATCAACTGGCCGAACTTTTCCGTCCCGATGGGCGCGTCGAGAACGCGTTCAGGCTGCCGGAGATACAGAACGCCCGAGGCTATGAAAGCCAGCAGAAGCTTGGAAAGAACTCGCATGGTCATGCGCTTTTCCTGCCACGATGCTGCCCTTGATGATACCACTAAGAAGGCCCGGGCACGACCAGAGCAGGTTCGCCACGCAGGAATCCAGCCGCAACCCAAACTATGAACGAAACCACCGATGAACACAGATAAACAGAGATAAACACAGATCTGCGTTCATCCGTGTTCGCCGGCGGTTTCATTTCGGGCAGTTTCCGCAATGCCGTCCGGGTTACGGGCGGTTCACGGGCGTAGCAAACCTTGACTTTTGCTAAAGATACTTGTATTGTTTGGAGCTTAAACCGGAGGCCGAAAAGCAATAATTTGGCAAAACCGAAGGACAGATTCCGGATCCGGTTGGTTTTTTCTCCGGAATGCGCAAGGCAGTTTCCGAGGATGATTGCTCGTAAGAATTAACGACGTAACGAAAGGAGATTCGATGCTTACTTTGACCGATATGGCGATCCAGAAGGTCAAATCTATAATGGAGGAGCGAGGGGAGCAAGGAGGACTGCGCATTGCGGTAGTCGGCGGCGGGTGCTCGGGCTTTCAATACCAGATGTCCCTGGACAGGGAACCAAGTTCCGACGACCAGGTCATCGACATGAACGGCCTGAAGATCTTTGTAGATTCCCGCTCACTTCTCTATCTGAACGGAACCCAGGTGGATTACGTGGATGGCCTGACGGGGTCCGGGTTCAAGTTTGAGAACCCTAATACCAAGGGCAGCTGCGGGTGCGGCGAATCCTTCTACGTCTAAAATTTGGGAACCGTTATTTGTACCGCTTTCCGGAACGCGGGCGTAAGTGCCCGCGTTTTCTTTTTGAGCCGAAGGAGAGTACGGAGTGTCCTCAAACCCCACGCAGGACCGGATCACGCTTTTCGGAATCAAATTGCAGCCCCGAATCGGAGTGACACCGGGAGAGAGGCGTTTGCCTCAACCCTGCCAGGCGGACCTGACGGTTTGGGGTGACTTCGAAGCCGCGGCCACAACGGATTCTTTGGACCGGGCTATTGATTACAGCAGGATGCTTTCTGTCGTCCTGGAGACCGCCCACAGCCGTGAGTACAACCTGCTCGAAACACTCGCCTACCGGATTGCGAAGGATGTCTTGCAGACGTTTCCGGCGGAGCGAGTCGGCGTCCGGGTCCGCAAGCGTCCAGCGCCTCTTGCCGATAAGGTGGATTACATCGAGGTGGAGGTATTTGACTCTTAGATTTGTCTTAGATTCCTTACGTCTTCGCGGTGGAAACTGAGTGCCGACTTAGCCGCGCAGACGCGAAGAGCGGAAAGGGTCGCGGAGAAGTCGTTCAGAAAGCTGGCGATTCTTGACAAAGGTGGGCGTTGCAACTAACTTGTGTGTTTTGAGGTGGCGACAATAGACGGCGAAAAGGGCAAACGCGGCACGGGATGCTCCGATGTTGGCGAAGAAGAGGGTGTTCTTTACGAATACGAAAAGCTGGTGCCACTCCGCATCGGGGGAATTGACGTTCGCGTACCCGAGAATAACAGTCTGCTCCGTTGCTTCCAGTACTTGAAGCTCTACCCCATATCCATGGGGGGGTTCTGCTGGAACGCCGATTGCCGGACATGTGAGGTCTTAATTCAGGTCGGCACAGAACCCGCGCGGCGGGTGCTATCGTGCCAAACAACAGTCATCCCGGGAATGGCGGTCCTGGAGATGACGGAAAAGCTCAAGTTTTGCCTGCGGAACCTGGACAGCGAAGATTAGATCTGTGACACGATGATGCGTGGACGCTCCATGTTTTCATTGATCCGATCGATCAATGACAAACGTTATCTGTCATTCTTCATTTTCTGGAAGTGAGGCAAAAGAAGATGGCTGGCGAATCGGGCGCAGGCCCTGGGTTCTTCACTTCAAAACTGGAGCGTGCCATCGGATGGGCGCGGAAGTATTCCATCTTCCAATATCCTTTCGTAACAGCCTGCTGCGGCATGGAGTACATGGCGACCGCGGCAGGGCACTACGATGTGGACCGCTTTGGAGCAGGACTGCCGCGCTTTTCACCAAGACAGGCCGATGTTCTCTTTGTGGTGGGAACCATCAGTCACAAGATCGCTCCTGTCCTCTACCGCGTGTACGAACAGATGTGCGAACCCAAATGGGTGGTTGCGTTCGGGGTCTGTACGTGCACCGGAGGGTTCTACGACAACTACGCAACTGTCCAGGGGATCGACACTATCATTCCTGTAGACGTTTACATTCCCGGCTGCCCGCCCCGTCCTGAAGCCGTTCTGGACGGGCTAATGAAGTTACAAGAAAAGATCGAGAACCAGAAACAGCTTCTTTGAGTCCGCTTATGGATGCCGCAACGTCCGCGCGGGAGACTCGAACCATGCTGGTCAACGTCGGGCCGTCGCACCCGGCGATGCACGGCGTGATTCGTTTGGTTACGGAGCTCGAGGGCGAAACCGTTGTCAAAGTGGAAGCGGAGATCGGATATCTCCATCGCGCCTTCGAGAAGAGCTGTGAGAATTCCACCTGGACCCAGAGCATTCCCTATACGGACCGCCTGAATTACGTTTCCCCGCTCATCAACAACTTCGGTTACTGCGCGGCCGTGGAAAAACTCCTCGGCATAGAAATCACGGAGCGCTGCAAGTACATCCGCGTTTTGATGAGCGAGATCTCACGCATTACGGATCATCTCACCTGCATCGGCGCGTCCGCCATGGAGGTGGGCGCCATGACCGCCTTCTTGTACTTCATCAAGGCGCGCGAGTTCCTCTACGAGATCGTCGAAGAAGTAACGGGCGCCCGGCTTACCATCTCCTACGGCCGAATCGGCGGCGTCAAGGCAGATCTTCCCCAAGGACTTGAAGAAAAGCTGGAGACGGATCTCAAGAAAGTCGAGAAGGAGCTTTACCAGGTAGACAAGCTCCTGACGCGCAACCGCATCTTTGTCGACCGGATGAAGGATGTCGGAATCCTCACCGCGGAAGATGCCATCAGCTATTCCATTACGGGCCCCATGGGCCGGGCGTCGGGAATAAACTACGACGTCCGGAGAGACTTTCCCTATTTTGTTTATGACCGGATGGAATTCGACGTCCCTTTGGGAGAGAAGGGGGACAATTACGATCGTTACCTGGTGCGCATGGAAGAGATGCGCCAGAGCGTGCGCATCATACGGCAGGCCATGAAACAAATGCCGGGCGGGGCGGTAAATGTGGACTCCCAGGGAAAGGTCGTGCAGTCCTTCGAACTTGTGGACCAGGCCAAGATGGGGAGGACCGAAGGACTCGTCGATGTCGTCACCACGGTGGATCCCACTCTTGAAGGAACACAGCGTACCTTCTTGAAACGAGTCATGCCCGCCGAGAGGCGAGTGATTCTTCCGCCCAAGGAAGACACGTATGGGAACATTGAGGGCCTGATGAACCATTTCAAGATCATCATGGACAATCACGGAATCCGGCCGCCCAAGGGAGACACGTACTTCGCCGTCGAAGGAGCCAACGGCGAGCTTGGATTCTATGTTGTCAGCGATGGCAAGGACCACCCGTACCGCGTGCGGGTGCGGCCGCCGTGCTTCTTCGGCATGGCAGGGCTGCACAGGATGTTGGAACGGTACATGGTGGCGGACATCGTACCCACGTTCGGATCCATCAACATGATTGCCGGAGAATTGGATCGATAAATGGCGCTTCTTTCCGTGCAGCTTCGAAATCGCCTGGGCCTCCTCAAGAGCTACGTGCTCCGCCAGTCTCACGTCCCTGGAGGGCCGCTGACGCTGGCGATTGAGAGCACTGCCAAGTGCAATCTTTTCTGCCCTATGTGCCCGCGTGAAAGCATTTACTTTCCTCCCAAAGACATGGAGTTGCCGGTTTTCAAGAAGATCATTGACGACGGGAAAGCCTTTCTCGAATTCGCGGTGCCCTATGGAGTCGGAGAGCCCCTGCTCAATCCTGAAATCTACGACATGATTGCTTACTGCAAGCAGGTGGGGGTGCCTAGCGGAATCTCCACAAACGCGACGGTACTTACCGAAGAGGCCGGCCGTAAGCTCATCAAAGCCGGACTGGATTACATCATCCTGGCCTTTGACGGGGCGACGAAAGCGACCTACGAGAAATACCGGAAGGGAGCGGATTTCGAAAAAGTCCGCGCCAATATTCTGACCTTCCTGCGGGTGAAGAAGGAATTGCGATCGAAAATCTTCTGCATCCTGCAAATGGTCCGGCTCAATGAAAACCGCGCGGAGATCCCGGACCTGATCCGGATGTGGAGGGTGGAGGGGATCGACGAGATCCGGATAAAAAAGGACGAAGTCCACAACGAGGGAAGCGCGATCCCGGGCGATAGCGAAGAGCGGCCCCCGATGAAGCACCCGTGTTACCTGCTTTGGCGTGGTCCGATGTACATCCACTACGACGGAACAGTGTTCCCTTGCTGCTACATCTATCCGGAAGAACCCATCGGCAATGTCAGAAAGAGCACGCTCCAGGAGATATGGAACTCGGACAAGATGGTCCAGTTGCGCGAGGCTCACATCCGGGGAGATCTGAGAGGCTACAAGGCATGCCAGAACTGCCCGGCAGCAAGGCCGAAGCTCCCGGTGACCCTGGGGAGCTTTCTGATAAACACCCACACAGTCAGGAAAACGATTCCATTTTTTGAGAGGCTTGCGCAGCTGCGCAATATTTCGGTTTTTGAGACGCTGAAATAGCTAACGCCTGTCCGTAACTCGTCAGCAGCTGTGAAAAAATCGAAGGGCTCCTACGCGACCACCGATTTTCACGGAGCACACGGAGAGGCACGGAGAACCTGATGCCTCTGTGAAATCTCCGTGCACTCCGTGTCTCCGTGGTGAATAAAGCGCTTGAATTCTTCTCGAGCTTGGCTTCTCGCGACTCGTCGGCCTCGTGATGCCTTCAAAATCTCGCTCCACTCGTCATTCGTCAATCGAAATGTCCCGCCCCTGACTGAAGACCATTGCATTACGCGGCTCTGTCCCCAAAAACGCGGTATAATGCAAACCCTATGGGAACTGGATCATGAGCGACGGTGCGCAGAAGATCTACAGTTTGACCGAGGCCAATGAGTTGGTCCCTCTGATAGCCGACATCACTGCGGACGTTGTCCGGCAGCTGGACGGGATTCGCCAGCGTTACAAGACCGGCGCGGAGGAAGGGGAGCCGGCCGTGCCCGAGTGGGTGCTGAAGGAGATTGAAGACGCATTGCGCGACTGGTCCAACAGGGTGCTCGAACTGGGCGCGGTTCCCAAAGGCTACTTTACCGTCGATTTTCAGTCAGTGGATCCGGAGCTGCTTTATTGCTGGACCTACGGGGAAGATAAGATCGCGTACACCCATAAGGTCTGGGAGAACTTCAGCCATCGGAAGCCTATTGCTTCCAGCGCAGAGGCGCCCACAGATCACCTGCGATGGATCAACTGACAGATGTTTCGTGACGCTCCGAGCCTTCGAGTCTTAGGGGTGAACGGCTAAGTCTCAAAGACTCGAATCGGACCTCCATGGTTACGCTTAAATCCAAACGCGAGCTGGAAATCATGCGGGATGCCAGCAGGATCGTGGGAGAGATTCTGCAGGAGCTGCGTCCACTGGTTCAGCCCGGGATAACAACGCGCGAGTTGGATCGAATTGCAGAAGAGAAGACCCTCAAGCGCGGCGCTGCCCCGGCTTTCAAGGGCTATCGCGGTTTCCCCCGCACGCTTTGCACTTCCATCAATCATGAAGTGGTCCACGGCATCCCCGGCCATCGGGAACTGAAGGAAGGGGATATCGTGGGCCTCGACTTCGGAGTGATTTACAATGGTTATTACGGCGATTCGGCCATTACCGTGCCGGTCGGTGAAATCTCTCAGGACCTGAAACAGTTGCTGCGCGTAGCCGAAGAGTGTCTGTATCTCGGAATAGACCAGATGGTCCCGGGAAATCACCTGTCGGATATTTCGCGAGCAATCCAGACGCATGCGGAGTCCCATGGGTACTCTCTGGTCAAGGAGTTCGGCGGGCATGGCATTGGCAGACGCCTTCATGAAGAGCCTATGGTGCTCAACTATGTGGTCAACGGTCGCGGCATCAAGCTCAAGCCGGGGTTGGTCCTGGCGGTCGAACCCATGGTCAACCTGGGAGGCGATCAGGTCCGTATCCTGAGCGACCGCTGGACAGTTGTGACTGTGGACGGCAAACCGTCTGCGCACTTCGAGCACACGATCGCGATCACCGAGCACGGTCCCCACATCCTTACCAAGGTGGCATGAACCACAACCATTAGCCTTTGCGCCCTTCGCGTCTTCGCGGTTAATTCGGGCTCAGTCTCACCGCGAAGACGCCACGGGCGCGAAGGGGTCGCAAGATGCTCGAATCGGTCCTCCCCTACATGCGCTGCCCCCAATGCGCAAGCACCCGGCTGACGCTGCGCGCGGAAGGAATGGGTTGCGAGGCGTGCGACGCCTGGTATCCGCTGCGGGAGGGCATCCTGGACCTCATCGGGGAAGCCCCTGATGAAATCATCACGCCGTTCCAGCGCATCATGCAGGCCTCGGCGGCGGTGGCGATCTACGAGCGGCTTTGGAGGCCCGTGGGATACTACATCGCCAGCTCCCGGCGCTTTTCTGATGAAATTCGTACGGTATTAAAGCTTCTCCGCACGGCCGATCGATGCCGCATACTTGACCTGGCCTGCGGCACAGGCGTGTTTACGCGGCCGCTGGCTCAACTGGCCACCGGTCTTGTCGTGGGCTTTGATCTCTCCTGGCCGATGTTGCGTCGCGCTCAAGCACTGGCGGAATATGAGGGGAACCGAAACATCCTCTTTATGCGAGGAACAGTTTTCAGACTGCCCTTCATAGGAGGGGCCTTTCCTTTCATCAGCTGTTGCGGCGCTTTGCATCTGTTTGATCAGCCGGACCTGGCGCTCGGAGAAATGGAGCGGGTGCTGGGTTCTGACGGGCGCCTGGCGATACAAACCACGATTCGTCCCAGCCGTTCCATGGGTGTTGCCCGCATAATGGAGAAGCTCATTCGGTTCGGTTTCTTTGATGAACGGGAATTGCTCGAGAAGCTGCGACTGCACCGGCTGAAGATTTTGGAGGGCGAGCGTCACAGGATCAGCTACACCGTCCTGACCCGACATGTTTCCTGATATCCTGTCTTGAAAATTCAGTTTTTCAGAATTCTCGAAAAACTGAATTTTCAAGACCTGACCCCAAAAGAGGAGAGGCGATGCCGGGAAGAAAGCTGCGAGAAGAAAGAGAGCTTTTCTATACCTACCTGCGTCAGAACGGGATGAAGAAGACCCGGCAGAAGGATCTTATTCTGGAAGTGTTCCTTACCACGGAAGGACATCTCAGCGTCGAAGACCTGTACGCCCTGGTCAAGAAGAGGGACAGGAAAGTGGGAATCGTGACGGTCTTCAGGACCCTAAAAACCCTGACGGGCTGCGGCATTGCCCGGGAGATCGCCCTCGGCGACGGGCTCACGCGATTCGAGCACAGCTACCACCATCCGCATCACCATCACATCATCTGCACGCAGTGCCGCAAGGCGATCGAGTTCGTTTCTCCCGAACTGGAGAGAATCCAGGAAGAAATCGTGCGCAAGTATCACTTTCAGCCGCTGCTCCACCGCTTACAAGTCTACGGCATCTGTGAAGATTGCCTGGAACACCGCCCGGCTCCCGAGCCTCCCCGGCTCGACACCGAAAAGATCTTTGCCCGGGACGCGCTGAGGATGGCCATTCTGATGGAGACGCGCGGTCTCGCGTTCTACCGGGATGCCGCGCGCCGGAATCTGGATCCCGACGGCCGTGAAGTCTTGAAAAGGATTGTGGAGGAGGAAGAGAAGCATCTGGCGGACTTACAGGCTGAGCTGAAGCGGTTTTGCCGAATGGAGAAAGGGCTGGAAACGGCTCCGGTCTTCCTTCATTTTGACCCATGCGAGTTGGAACGTCTGGTGCCGGACCTCGAGGAATATGAAGTCGACGGAACACTTCGTCTCGACGCGCGGCGTTCTCTGGAGATGGCCATGGTTCTGGAACGTCGCGCCGCGGAATTCTTCAAGGATTACTCCGACAAGTTCCTCGAGACCGAAGGCAAGCGAATCTTCGTGCAGTTTGCCGAAGAGGAACAGAGGCACTTCGAATCCATTCGCCGCCGCGCCGAAGAGCCCCTCTCCGTCTAACCGACGCGCATTCACCGCTAAGATGCAAAGACGAAGATGATAGTTGCCGGCGCACTCGTTCACGCCAGGTGTTATGCAGATTCCAACAGAATTAATGCCGTAGGGCCGACGGCTAAAGTTGTTTGCTCTTCGACAGAAAATTCTTTGCGATTCTTTGCGTCTTCGCGTCTTTGTGGTGAAAAGCAATCGTCAGACCCAGGCGCCTTCCGGCAGCCGCTTGGGATCCCAGCGTCCGGCTTCGCCGCAGCCGGCGCGCCTTGGCAGGACTTTATCCGGATTGCAGAGCCCCTCAGGATCAAACGCGCGTTTCACCTTTGTCATGGCGCGCAAATCCTCTTCTGAGAACTGGCGATCCATGTAGTCCCGCTTGTCCAAACCTATGCCGTGCTCTCCGCTGAGAGTTCCCCCGACCGCGAGGCAAGCTTCGATAATATCGGCGCAGGCCGCCAGCATGCGCCGGGTTTCATGGGGATCCTTCTCGTCATACAGAAGGATAGGGTGGAGATTCCCGTCTCCTGCGTGAAAGACGTTAGCGACCCGGATGTTGTGAGATTTCGATATTTCGTACACTCGAGAAAGCACTTCCGGAAGACGGTTGCGGGGGACAACAGTGTCGGAGAGATACATGTTGGGGCTCAACCGCCCGCAGGCGCCAAAGGCGCCCTTTCTGCCGGCCCAGAGCGCGGCGCGCTCTGCCGGGTCCCGCGCCACGCGGATTTCCGCGCAACCGTTGGCCTGGCAGAGCGCCCGAATCTGTTCTTCGCGCACCTTCAGGCCTGCGTCCAGGCCGTCCAGCTCGATGAGGAGCACGGCGCCGGCGTCCCTCGGATAACCTGCGCGGTAGTGGGAGTCCTCCACCGCCTGGATTATGGCCTGATCCATCATTTCGAGCGCGACGGGAACGATGCCTGCGGCTACGATGTCCGACACGGTCTCGGTGGCCTGCTGGACGTGCGCGTATGCGGCCAGCAGCGTTCGCGTCGCCGGACTCGTGCGCACCAACCGCAGGCGGATCTCCGTGGCGATACCGAAAGTCCCCTCACTCCCTACAAAGATACCGCACAGATCGTATCCGGGTGGATCTGCGGCGGCGCCTCCCAATTCCATCACTTCGCCGTCCCCGAGAACGACGATCAGCGCTAGAACGTGGTTTACGGTCGTGCCGTACTTGAGGCAGTGAGGCCCGCCGCTGTTTTCTGCGATGTTTCCTCCGATGGTGCAGGCGATCTGGCTGGAAGGGTCGGGAGCATAAAAGAAACCCGCATCAGCGACCCTGCGGGAAATCTCCATGTTGATCACGCCGGGCTGTACTACCGCCGCGCGGGCCTCGGCGTCTACTTCGAGGATCCGTTTCATGCGGGAGGTTTCTATGATCATTCCACCGCGCGCCGCAGTCGCGCCCCCGCTCAATCCCGTGCCGGAGCCTCGCGCGGTAAAAGGCATCCGGTAACGCCGGGCGAGCTCGACCAGCCGGGAGACCTGGTGTGTAGTTTCCGGGAAGACCACAAAATCCGGCAGCGAGCGGTGATGGGTGAGGCCGTCGCATTCGTATGCCAGCAGCTCATCGGGGTCGTGCAAAATATAATTGGACCCGGCAATCTCTTCCAGTTCGCGGAGGATCTTCGGCTTCGGCTCGGTCTTCATAAGCTACAGATTACTCATTCGCACGATCCTTTTTCAACTCCCGCGGCACGGATTGCACAACTGGAAAAGCCTTGCCACGAATTTCACGAATTACACGAAATGCTTTCGCTCACTCACGGTAACGCAGCCCTTTCGTGTAATTCGTGAAATTCGTGGCAAAGAAGGTCGGTGTCTGGACTTCATCCGGGGATTTGGGTAGAATCCGATTTCCTTATGAGACAGCCGGAGCTCGGACTGCTGGAGCGGTTGTACATTACAGAAGTGGTAAAGGGCCTGGTCCTCACCGCAAAGCACTTCTTTGTCAATTTCCCTCGTCACCTTCTGCGCGCTTTCGGCCTCAAGGTGGACAAGGGCGAAACAATCACCTACGAGTACCCGGAGGAGCGGCGGCCGTACGCGAAAAGGCTTCGAACGCGTCACCGCCTCACGATGCGCGAAGACGGAACGCCCCGTTGCGTGGCCTGCATGATGTGCGAGACGGTCTGCCCGGCGCGCTGTATTCACATTGTGGCTACAGAGCACCCGGATCCGAACATCGAGAAAATGCCCAAAGTGTTCGACATCGATCTGGGCGTGTGTGTCTTCTGCGGGTTTTGCGTGGAAGCCTGCCCGGAGGACGCGATCCGTATGGATACGGGCATTGTCGAACTCGCCTCATACACCCGCGAAGGCATGATCTACAGAATGGATCAGCTCCTGGGCTGATTTCTTGACAAGCCCACCTGATAGCTTTACAGTAAATTTTCCAATCACTTGCAAACACGAGGACTTCGTCGATCTGAAGGAGGCGCAAGATGGGAGATATTTCCGCAGCGTTTGAAGCCTTGTTTCGATGGATGCACGTCTTTGCTGGAATTCTATGGATAGGACATCTGTATTTTTTCAACTTCGTGAACGGCCAGTTCGAAGGAAAACTGGACGGAGGAACCAAGAAGACCGTGATTCCGGAGCTGCGGCCTCGCGCTCTGTTCTGGTTCCGATGGGGGGCTGCCTGGACCTGGGTCACCGGAGTCCTGCTCCTTGGCATCGTCTACTACATGAACGGCGCGGCGGTGGATACCAACAAGGAGTTTACGGCCGGGACCATCGTGATGATCGCGGTTACCTTCCTGGCTGTTTTGCTTTACGATTTCCTGTTCAAGAGCCCCCTAGCGCAGAATATCAAGGTGGCCTCCACCGTGGCTTACGTCCTGCTCGCCATTGTGGTCGTGCTCTTCGCGACTTTCGGGAACTTCAGCTACCGGGGCACGCTGATTCATACCGGCGCCATGTTCGGAACCATAATGGCTTTTAATGTGTGGTTCCGCATATGGCCGGCACAGCAAAAAATCATCAAGGCGATCAAGGAAGGCACCGCTCCCGATGCGAACCTCGTGAAACTCGCCGGACTCCGATCCCGGCAGAACACGTACCTGTCGCTCCCGCTGCTCTGGGCGATGGTGGGCCAGCACACCACCTACTTCGCCGGCGGGAACCTCGGGATCTCAAGCAAGTACTACTGGATCGCCTGGCTGGCGCTCATCCCCATCAGCTGGCATATCATCTTCCAGTGCTACAAGAAGGCAGGGAAGGTCTCCGGTTTCTAGGCAACGTAACTCATTTACCGCTCATTCACCGCGGAGACGCAGAGAACGCAGAGAAAGATTCGGCAAAATGACCCATGACAAATGAAGGATGAAAGATTGCACGCGAGGAAACGAATCTGCGAAGCTGTCGTTGTTCATTTGTCATCGATCATTGTCAAACATTCTCCGCGTACTCCGCGTCTCTGCGGTGAGACCGGGAATCGCAACTAATCGAAAATCTTAATTTTGGAAAGGCTATGAGAAGCGTCTATTCATTGCGTGGTTTCAACATTCGCCTTGCGCTCTCCATCTTCTTCGTTTGTGCGCTGGCTCTGACTATTGCCGGTTGTGCCAGGAAGGAGCCGGAACAGCCGAAGGAGGAAGCGCCAAAAGCCCCCGCGCCGTATGTGATGAGTTTCCCGCTGGGCCTGGCCGCGGAGAGCGTCGTTGTCCCCCCTGATAATCCTATGACGGAGGAGAAGATCAAGCTGGGCAAGAGGCTGTTCTTCGAGAAGAAACTCTCGACGGACCAATCCATCTCCTGCGCCTCTTGCCACATTCCCGAGCACGGTTTTTCAGACTCGCGCCAGTTTTCGGCCGGAGTCGGAGGCAAAACGGGAACCCGCCAGTCTCCCGCCGCCATAAACCGGGTTTTCAGCGCCGCGCAGTTCTGGGATGGCCGCGCGAAATCCCTCGAGGAACAGGCGCTCGGACCGGTTCAGAACCCGTTGGAAATGGCTATGCCGTCCATGGACGTGGTCGTCGAAAGACTCACGAGCGACCCAAGTTACTCCAGCGACTTCAAGGCGGCCTTTCCTCCGGACGGAGCCATCACGCCGGGAAACCTGGCCAAGGCGATTGCCGGCTTCGAGAGGACGATTGTGTCAGGGAAGAGCCCCTTCGATCGCTTTACGGCCGGAGACAAGACTGCGATGAGCGAGGCGGCACAGCGGGGCATGAAAATCTTTCGAGACGAGAAGAAGGGAAACTGCGAAACTTGCCATGCCTCTTTCAACTTCACCGACGAAAACTACAATAATATCGGTGTGGGTATGGCGGCCAAGAAGCCCGATCTGGGCCGTTACGAAGTCACCAAGCTGGAAGGGCATCAAGGGGCATTCAAAACCCCGACGCTCCGCGAGGTGGCCAACACCGCTCCCTACATGCATGACGGTTCTGAAAAGACCCTCGAAGAGGTCGTCGCCTTCTACAACAAAGGAGGCTACCGGAACAAGTGGCTTTCTCCGAAGATCAAACCCTTGAACCTGACCAAGCAGGAGCAGCAGGACCTCGTGGAGTTTTTGAAGGCGCTCTCCGGTGAGGTGACCTGGTACGGGAAATAAGAAAGCGGAAGGGAAATGCCATTTGTCATTTTTCATTGGTCATTGGGCATTTGTCATTGATCGTATTTCGATCGCTCCAAGTCTGGAGTTCAGCCTTCAGGCCGCACTGCGCCTCCGTTAAGCCACCAGCCAGAAATGACAAATGACAAATGACCGATGACCAATGAAAAATGAGAGAAGACTGACTGAAGGATGGTCAGTCCCCTTCGGGATCCGCACCACCCGTAAGTTAGCGCGGTTACCTCCGTTGGCTTTCTTGCTGGTCAGCGGATCGTGGCTACAGGCTTGAGGTAACGCAGGGATTCCTTCAGGGGCCGGACTTGGAGGTTCTTCTTCACGGCGACCAGCTCTGCTGCGATGCTGATCGCGATTTCCTCCGGGGTTTCAGAGCCGATTTCAATTCCCACGGGAGCGTAGACGCGCTCGAAATTCGCAGGGTCGATCCCTTCGCGCTCCAGCGCCTCATAAAGAAGTTTTGTCTTGCGCCGGCTGCCGAGCAGGCCGATGTATTTGGCCGGTGTGTGTAGCGCAAAGCGCAGGCAGGCCAGATCAAAGTTGTGCCCGCGCGTCGCAATAAGGACATAAGAAGAGTCGTTGACGGGCAGTTTTCGAAAGTTTTCTTCCCACGGGTCCACGTAAATGGTATCGGCCCGCGGAAAGCGCTCGGGATTGGCGTATTTGATCCTGTCGTCGACAACGGCGATCTTGAATCCGATGCTCCTGGCAACTTGCGCCACGCACTGGCCCACATGACCGGCGCCGAAGACGTAGAGAACAGGATCGGGAAGTATCGGTTCCACGTAAACCTCCATGACGCCCCCGCAGAGAAGTCCGCTTTCTTCCGCGTCATCTTCGGTCAGATCAAACGTCAGCAATTTTGGCTTCTCGATGCGCATCACCAGCAAGGCTTCGCGGCAAACCTCCGCCTCGGTGCAGCCTCCTCCGATGCTCCCCGACTGCCGGCCATCTTCATAAACGAGCATTTTTGCGGGGTCTTTGCGCGGTGTGGATCCTTTGCGCGCCACGATGGTCGCCAGCGCCGCCCGTTGGCCGCGTCGGCGGACTTCAACGATCTCTTCGTACAGGTCCTCAGGCATAATGACAAAGCATTATGCCACAAACTACGCGATCGTGTGATCTGCACTTCCCCCCGCAGCCCCCCAGACTCTCCGGGCCAACCCGTTTGCTCCGTCGGAAAAGGATAAATCCTGCGGTCCGGAAAAGAATTTCCGGAATAGTTCTAGCGCAGCAAACGGAAGGCCTTTGCTCCGATCCACCACGATCTGTGAAGCAACCGCCGCCTTAATCGACTTTCCCATGAACCTCATAGGGCGGGGCATTACACCTACGAAACCGGCAATTCGCCGGTCGGAGTCTTCATAGACCAAGGACGGGAAATCCCCTGACTGCCAAGGATTCAAGAAAAAGACTTCCTCAAGATAGCGGCTCAGCGTATCCAGCGGAACTGATTCCCGGAGGTGAAACTCTTTCGCCCAAAGCTCAGCAACCTCGCCAGTATCGTCCTTCTGAAACTCTCTTACTGGGCCCATCCTGGATTAGCCGCTCCAATCTGCCAGTTAGTTTCTGTCGCAAGACCAAGGACCCCGAAGGGAGTCCAGCAGGAAAGCCCAGGGCGCAAGCCCTGGGGTTCAAGGTCCGGATTGCTGCTTGAAGTACAAATTCACCTCATAAGAACCCCCAATGCAAAAACAGAAAGCAAACAGATGAAAGGCTAGGAAGCAAACAACATGCCAGCTTTGCTTTGGAAACGAGGAAAGGTAATGGATCATCGGCTGATCGAAATTCGCCGCGAAGATTCGGCCAAATACAAGATGCGGGGAAAACACGTACTCAAGGAAGGTTTCCGCGATCTCGTGACGGAGGCATTGCAGCGGGCCGAGCAGACCTATGGCGCTCCCGTCAGTCCCTGTTTCGTGAATCCGGAAGCAGGCCGGGCGCATGAAACGCTCTCCACTGGAGCGGCGCTTGCATGCGGATATTTCGATCCCGGCGCCGTGGAACCATTGGTCCCAAGCTGAAGAAAAGCGGCGGCGCATCCGCCGGGGCTTGCGAGGAGATGTCCGCGTTGGACATTGTTTCTGTGCAGTTACTCACCATCAGTTCTTGACGACAGACCTGATGCTGATCCCAAACCTTTTCCTATCTGCAAATCGTGGCCGCCACCAACTTCAAGCAGCGCGTGCGCAAGATGCTGGAGTATTACCACGCAGACCGGCTGAACTACCTGACCACAGGCACCCCGAACCGCCTGGAATATGACCAGGGATTTTTCGTCAAATTGGGCGATGGCGCGGCGGACATCAAGCTCATTGCTCATCTTTACAAGTCCCAGGTCTACCAGTTGGCCGAATATCTCGGCGTGCCCGAAAAAGTCCGGAAGCGGTCTCCGACCACGGATACCTATTCCCTGCATCAAAGCCAGGACGAATTTTACTTCTCCCTGCCTTATGAGCAGATGGACCTTTGCCTGTACGGCAAGAACAACGGAATCCCGGCCGC
>WNGL01003451.1_pt1 | contig 19830 bp, 18 predicted proteins | sample 5400591 | NCBI WGS metagenome assembly WNGL01 (sample SAMN13153377, study PRJNA577476) | soil metagenome | isolation source: 80 cm soil or saprolite under Garry oak tree replicate 1 | place: USA:California | collected 2016-06-15 | reverse complement strand
CTACTCGTTCGAGGATCTCGTCGCGTTCCGCGTGGTGGCGCGGCTGCTGGGCGCCGGCGCATCGCTCCAGGCGGTTCGGCGTGCCGTTCAGTACCTGAGGCGGCACACGGATCGCCCGCTCTCGAAGCTGGCGCTCATCATGGATGGCCAGCGGATCCTCGCGCTCACCGAGGACCCGCAGAGGATGATCGAGGCCACGGCGGAAGGGCAGGTCGTGATCGCGATCGACGTCGCGCCGATCATACGCACCCTCGAAGGCAAGGGAGCGCGTCCGGGTGCGCGGTTGCTCCTACCGAGCCGTGCTCACGCCGGATCTCGAGGCAGGCGGATACGCGGTTGACGTGCCGGAGCTGCCCGGTTGCCGGACCGAGGGCGACGACGTCTCCGAGGCGAAGAGGATGGCGAGGGAAGCCATCCACGCATGGCTCTCGGTGGACGCGCCACGGAAGTCCCAGCGTCAGGCCCGGGTCAGGTAGCCGCCGCCGTGGGTCGGATGGCGAGCATCCAGGCCGCGCGGATGATCAGGGCCCTCGTGCGCCTCGGCTGGACGGTCGCGTGGACGAGCGGCAGCCACCACGTGCTCACGAATCCGGGTCACCCGCGAATCACGGTCCCGGTCCACCGCGGGAAGACGCTCAAGGAAGATCTCGCCCGCGGGATCCTGAAGGACGCCGGGGTCACCGAGGACGAATTCTTCGGTGCGTACTAGCATCGGGGGCCTCGGACGGCAGAGTGGGGCGCGCTCCACCGGGCCAAGGCGCGCGCCGTCGAGCGAGGTCCGATCCAGATACCTGAGCACTGTGCCGGGAAGATGGACGCAACCTGACCCCCTCGGCATCCTGGATTGGATGGGCCGAGCCAGTACGCGCATGCGAGACAGTGCACAGGGAGCAGCGCGCCGCTCCCTGTGCAGACTCGCGAACGTTTACTTCGTAATACCCATCACGTCGATATCCGCTGGTATTTCAAGCGATTGCTTGGGGGCCGCCATACACCGGTGTGTGCTTGCCGGACACACGGGTTCAATCGTCTACTGGTACGTACCAAGGGTCGCGACGGAGATGGGGTGGGTCCCGGCCGATACCGTGCCAATCGTCATCGTGAGGCTCCCATCCACGCCGATCGTGTACTGTGAGACACCATTGCCGTAGTTAGCCGCGTAGGCGTACTTCCCGCTCGGATCGATGGTGACGGAGCGGGGCTCCATCCCGGCAGCGACCGAGGCAATGGTCATCGCCGTGAGGTTCCCGTACGCGTCAATCGTGTACTGCGAGACGCTGTTGCTGTTCGAATTCGCCACATAGGCGTACTTCCCCGTCGGATCGACGATGACGGAATGGGGCCCCGTCCCTGCTGCGATTGTGGCCGAGCTCATGGGTGTTAGTGCTCCATTCGCGCCGATCGTATACTGCGAGACGGTGTTACTGTTCACATTCGCTGCGTATGCAAACTTCCCGCTCGGATCAACGGTGACGGACGCGGGGCCTGTCCCGGCCGCGGCCACGGCCGGGCTCATGGGTGTGAGCGCTCCGTCCGTGCCGATCGTGAACTGCGAGACGGTGTTGCTGGTCCCATTCGCTACGTAGGCAAACTTCCCGCTCGGATCAACGGTGACGGACGCGGGCCCTGTCCCGGCCGCGACCGTGGCTGGGCTCATCGGCGCAAGTCCCCCGTTCGCGCCGATCGTGTACTGCGAGACGTTGCTGCTGCTCAAGTTCGCCACGTAGGCATACTTCCCGCTCGGATCGACGGTGACGGACCAGGGATACGTCCCAGCCGTGACCGAGGCCGTGATCATCGACGTGAGGCCCCCATCCGCGCCGATTGTGTACTGCGAGACGGTGTTGCTGCCGTAATTCGCAACGTAGGCATACTTCCCGCTCGGATCGACGGTGACGGAGATGGGGTTCGTCCCTGCCGCCACCGCGGCCATGGACATGGATGTGAGGCTGCCATCCGAAGTGATCGTGTACTGCGAGACGTTGCTGCTGCCCCCATTTGCCACATAGGCATACTTCGGCACGGCAACGGCGGGGGCCGTGCCACAACTCATCGCCAACGAAATCGGACCAGCCTGCCCCGCGACCGTGGCGGGGCTCATGGCTGTCAGCGCTCCATTCGCGCCGATCTTGTACAGTGAGACGCTGTTGCCGTTGTAGTTCGCCGCATAGGCGTACTTCCCGCTCGGATCAACGGCGACGGAGTAGGGAAGCGTCCCTGCCGCGACCGTGACAGGGCTCATGGCTGTCAGCGCTCCATTCGCGCCGATCGTGTACTGCGAGACGCTGTTGCCGCCCGCATTCGCCGTGTAGGCGTACTTCCCGCCCGGATCGATGGTGACGGAGTAGGGATTCTTCCCGGTTGCGACCGTGGCTGGGCTCATCGGCGCAAGTCCCCCGTTCGCGCCGATTGTGTACTGCGAGACGCTGCTGCTGCTCGCATTCGCCACGTAGGCGTACTTCCCGCCCGGATCGACGGTGACGGAGTAGGGAGTCGTCCCTGCCGCGATTGTGGCCGGGCCCATCGGCGTAAGGCCCCCCGTCGCACCGATCGTGTACTGCGAGACGTCGTTGCTGCTCGCATTCGCCACGTAGGCGTACTTCCCGCTCGGATCGACCGTGACGGACGCGGGCCCTGTCCCGGCCGCGACCGTGGCTGGGCTCATGGCTGTCAGCGCTCCTTGCGCGCCGATCGTGTACTGCGAGACGGTGTTGCCGGCGTAGTTCGCCACGTAGGCGTACTTCCCGCCCGGATCGACGGTGACGGAGGAGGGATACGTCCCGGCCGCGATCGTGGCCGGGCTCATGGCTGCGAGCGCTCCATTCGCGCCGATTGTGTACTGCGAGAGGGTGTTGCTGTTCGCATTCGCCACGTAGGCGTACTTCCCGCTCGGATCGACCGTGACGGAGTAGGGATTATTCCCGGCCGCGACCTTGCCGGTGTACTTGAGGCGGCCGGTCGCCTCATCGACGGCATACGTCGACACGGTGTCGTCAAGGTGGCTGACCACATAGGCGAAACGCGGGGTTGTGTTCTTCACACAGTTCACGGTTATGCCGGTGACGGCGGCCGTCGCCGTGCCGCTACCGTTGGTGATGGCGCAGATCTGGTTCGGGAATTGTAGAGATAGCTGGGTCACGTTATAGGGAGTGCCATGGGCCACGGGGGTTGCGAAGGTGAAGGCGCCGTTGACCGCGATGGCGAGGTCATCACCGAGGTTATCCTGTAAAACCATGCTGCCGTTCAGCCCGGTTACCGTGCCGCCGATGGTATAGGCGTTGAGCGCACAGGTGATGACGACGTTTGCAACGTTGGCTGACGCGATCGTGCCGACGCCATTGGTAACAGAACAGCTTTGGCCCGTTGGCTGGGTAAGGACCGTCACGCTGTAGGGGCTGTTGTCGGCAACCCTGGTTGCGAAGGTGAAGGCGCCATTGGCCGCAACAATGAGGTTGTCTCCACTGTTGTCTTGCAACACCAGGAAACCGGAAAGCCCGGCCACGCCGCCGCCCACGCTATAGGGAGTGATGTGACTGCCACTGTTACTGCCACAAGCCGCCGTCAGCCCGATCAAGCCCAGCAGGGCCATCCCCGTCATCGTCTTATGCAATCCGGATGAGCTATTCATGAAGATCCATTAACCTTTCCTTGAAGTTGTGGTTCATCTGTTTAGTTCCGTGTCAGCCGCCTACATCGTCGCCTGGCTTACCGGATCGCGCCGATGGCAAAACCCAAGGCACCGCCATGCTTACTGCATCAGTCGAAGCACGCCGCCTCCGCTGTCGCCGATCAAACGTGCGTGCCGTCTGTGGTAATGCCCCCACGGCGCCCAGAATCGTGCCGATGCGGCACAATGGCACGGGAGCGGTAACAAGGCGGTAACAGGGGAGTAACCGAGTGAGCCATCCCCTCATCCAGATGAGACCGAACGCTTCACGAACGGTACACGCACCTGTCCCCCGAGCACGTCCACTCTCAGGCGGAGAAGCTCTCCTTCGGGCTCGAGCTCGGGGGCGGTGCGAAATCCGGCACCGAGCACCACGCGGAGGGCGGGAACAGTGCCGCTGGGTGCCCGCTGGGGAACCAGGCCGCCGAAAGCACCGAGGGCTCCCAGGTCGCCCCGGAAGCCCTCGTCGTCACTTCGGAATCTGGAGCGGGAAACCGGATTCGAACCGGCGACCCTCAGCTTGGGAAGCTGATGCTCTACCAACTGAGCTATTCCCGCGAAACCGTCGGCGATCTTCTGCCGTGATCGGGCGGCTGAGTCAAGGCGCGCGTGGGGACCGGCGGCGACCGCGGACGGGGGGTCGGTCGCGCGTTATCAGTGCGGGGTGGCGGACGCTCCCGAGGACGTGAGTGCGCGGCTGGGTGGGCTGGAGGAAGCGCGCCGGGCGCTGCGAGCTCGCTTCGAGGCGAAGCTGCGGACGACCCCCAGTCTAGCCGACCCCGACCCGCTCGGCTCGGGGCCGCCGAACCGGCACGGCATGCCGCGCCTCCCGACGGGGCAGCGCCAAGAGGAGGAGCTGCCGGTGCTCGACCTGGGCGAGCAGCCGGAGACGCCGCGCGATCGCTGGAAGCTCCTCGTCGACGGCGCGGTCGAGTCGCCCGTCACGCTCGGCTGGGAGGATCTACTCGCCCTGCCGCAGGTCGAGCGCGCGGCCGACTTCCACTGCGTGACGGCCTGGTCGGTGCTGGACCTGGCCTGGCGCGGGACGCCGCTCGACGCGATCCTGGCGCTGGTGCGGCCGGCGGCCGAGGCGACCCACGTCATGGCGCACGGCCGCGACGGCTACCTGACGAACCTGCCGCTCGAGGAGGCGCTCAAGGACGACGTGCTCGTCGCCCACACGCTGCAGGGCGCGCCGCTGCCGACCGAGCACGGCGGGCCGGCGCGGCTCCTCGTCCCGCAGCTCTACGGATGGAAGAGCGCGAAGTGGATCTCCCGGCTCGAGCTCATGACGCACGACCGGCGGGGCTACTGGGAGATCAGGGGTTACTCGAACACCGGGCACCCGTGGCGGGATGACCGGGAGTGGTGAGCAGCCCCTCACCCCGGCCCTCTCCCCCGCCGGGGGAGAGGGGGATGTTGGACCAACGCTCTCTCCCTTCCAGGTGGAGGGGGATGTTGGACCAAAGCTCTCTCCCTTCCAGGGAGAAGCCCCGCCTACTTCTTCCGGAACTGGCGGTAGAAGTCGACGATCTCCTTCACGGCGCCCTTCCAGTCGAGCACCTCAGGGACGTCGCCTTCCTCCGGGCCCTCGAGCCAGATGCCGCCGCACGACTCGCAGGTGTCGTAGTGCAGAGAGCGCTTGTCGCCGCCCTCCACCGCCACCAGGTCGACGTTGCAGGCCGGGCACATGCCGGCGATCTCATCGGGGTTCAGGTACCCCCCGAGCGCCGTGAGCGCCGGCAGGTTGGCGTGGAGCAGGACCCGGTTCAGATCCGCGCTGTCGATCCACTGCCCTCCACAGGATGAGCAGCGCTGGAGCGTCGTTTCTCCGCTCGCGATCTCGCTCATCTCGACTTCGCACCGAGGGCAATCCATGGGAGGACCGGGCTCCTTCGAACCTCTAACCGAGGCTTTTCGTGGGGGTGGGTACGGGTGTAGAGGGCAAGGATAGGCGGAACTTCGCCCCAGGATCAACCGGATCAGCCGATACCCTGGCTGGCCGCCGCCCGGAGCGCGGCGATCAGCCGGCGCAGGCGCTCGGCGTGCAGCTTCAGCGCGACTCGGTTGACGATGAGCCGGGCCGAGACCTCGAGCACCGTCTCCTCGATGGCGAGTCCGTTGGCGCGCAGGGTTTCGCCGGTCTCGGTGATGTCGACGATGGCGTCGGCGAGCCCCAGCGAAGGCGCCACCTCGATCGATCCGTGCAGCTCGATGATCTCGGCCGGGAGCGACTTCAGGGCGAAGTGCTGGGCGGCGAGGGAGACGTACTTCGTCGCCACCCGCGGCGCCACGCCCTTCGGCAGGGGCGGGGCCCCCTTGCGGCGCGCCACGATGATGGAGCAGCGGCCGATGCCGAGGTCGAGCGGCTCGTACAGGTCGCGCGGCTCCTCGCGTAGCACGTCGAGCCCCGCCACCCCCACGTCGGCGGCGCCGTGCTCGACGTAGCTCGCCACGTCGGCGGCGCGGATGGAGATGAAGCGCAAGCCTGCCTGCGGCGCGTCGGCGGCGAGCTTGCGGGTGCCCTCGAGCAGGGCCCGCGGCGACACCCCGACCGCCTTCTCGAAGAGCGCCGAGGCCTCCTCGAGCAGGCGGCCCTTCGGGACGGCGACGGTGATGATCTCCGGGCCCCGTGCCTGGGCTCTTGGCCGCGCCGCGGCCCCGCCACGAACGGACCTGCGTGGCTGCCGCCGCGGTTGCGTCACGCCTTCACCCTCCGGATGCGCGCGCCGAGCGACGCGAGCTTCTCCTCGAGCCGCTCGTAGCCGCGGTCGAGGTGGTAGACGCGCTGCACCTCGGTCGTGCCCGAGGCCACCAGGCCGGCCAGGACCAGCGCCGCCGAGGCGCGCAGGTCGCTCGCCATGACCGGTGCCCCCGAGAGCTGCGGCACGCCCTGCACCAGCGCGGTCTTGCCATCGACGGTGATGTCCGCCCCCAGCCGGCGCAGCTCCAGGACGTGCATGTAGCGGTTCTCGAAGATGGTCTCGGTCACCACGGAGGAGCCCGATCCGACCGCCAGGAGCACCATCATCTGCGCCTGCATGTCGGTGGGGAAGCCGGGGTGCGGCGCGGTGCGGAGCTGGACGGGGTGCGCCGGCCCCTGGCCCACGACGCGCAGGCCGTCCGGGATGGGCTCGGCGCGGGCGCCCGTCTCGCGCAGCTTCTCGACCAGGGCCGCCAGGTGGGTCGGGTCGAAGCCCTTCACCCGGACGTCACCGCCGGTGAGCGCGGCGGCGACGAGCAGCGTGCCCGCCTCGATGCGATCGGCGATGACGCTGTGCCGGAGCGGCCGCAGCCGCTCGACGCCCTGCACCCGGATCTCGGTGCGGCCGGCCCCCTCGACGCGCGCGCCCATGGCGTTGAGCGCCGCTGCCAGGTCGGCCACCTCCGGCTCGCGGGCGCAGTTGCGGAGCACCGTCGTCCCCTCCGCCAGCGCCGCCGCCATGATGGCGTTCTCCGTGCCGGTGACGGTCTGCACGTCGAAGCCGAACTCGGCGCCCCGCAGGCGCCCGCGCGGCACGCGCGCCACGACGTAGCCGTGCTCGATGGCGATCTCGGCCCCGAGCGCCGTGAGCGCCTTCAGGTGCTGGTCGATGGGGCGGGCGCCGATGGCGCAGCCGCCGGGCAGGGACACGCGCGCCTCGCCGAAGCGGGCGAGGAGCGGCCCGAGCACCACCACGCTCGCGCGCATCGTCTTCACGAGCTCGTAAGCTGCCTCGGGGCGGACGCGCGCCGGCACGCGCAGCAGGACCGTCGAGGGATTGCCGATTCTCGTCCCGCCCTCTCCCTGCGAGGGGGCGGGAGATCTCGAGACCTCGCAGCCCATCGAGGCGAGGAGCCGCCCCATGGTCCGCACGTCGGCCAGGTCCGGCACGTTCGAGACCGCGTGCTCGCCCTCGGCGAGGAGCGTGGCGGCCAGGATGGGCAGGGCCGCGTTCTTCGCGCCGGAGACCTGCACCTCGCCCCGCAGCGCCACCCCGCCCTCGAGGATGATCTTGTCCATGCCCGGCGAGTTCCTAGCTCATTGCGCGGGCGATCACCAGCCGCGGGAGGCGAGCCAGGTCGTACCGCACCTCCGCCGTGGTGAAGCCCGCCGCGCGGCACAGGTCCGGCAGCGGTCCGGCGTGGGACTCGTGCATCTCCACCGCCAGCGTCCCGCCCGGCTTGAGCCAGGCGGCGGCTTCGGCCACCAGGCGCCGCGCCACCGCCAGGCCGTCCGCGCCGCCGTCGAGAGCGAGGCGCGGCTCGCGGGCGAGCTCGCGGGCGAGGCCGGGCAGCTCGCCGGAGGGGACGTAGGGCGGATTGGCGGCGATGACGTCGAAGCGGAGCCCGGGCGGAAGCGGCGCGAAGAGGTCGCCCACCAGCCACTCCACGCCCGCCCCGAGCCGCTCCCCGTTGTCGCGCGCCACCGCCAGCGCCTCGGCGGAGAGGTCCACCGCCCACACCCGCGCCTGCGGGCGCTCCAGCGCCAGCGACGCGGCCACGCAGCCGGAGCCGGTGCAGAGGTCCAGGGCGAGGCCCTCCGGCGGGAGCGCCGCCAGCGCCGCCTCCACGAGCAGCTCCGTCTCGGGCCGCGGGATGAGCGCGCGGGCGTCGACGCGGAAGGGGTGCCCGTAGAACTCGCGCGCGCCGGTGATGTAGGCGGTGGGCTCGCCCTCGCCGCGGCGCCGCACGAGCTCGCGGTAGCGCGCCAGCTCCGGCGCGCCGAGCGGCTTGTCGAAGTCGAGGTAGAGCCGGACCCGGTCGCAGCCGAGCGCGTGCGCGAGCAGGAGCTCGGCGGTGAGGCGCGGCGCGTCCACCCCGGCGCGGGCGAAGAAGCCCTGCGTCCAGGCGAGGAGCTTCAAAGGAGTCCACTGCTCGTTGGTCAAGGTCAGGCGCGCCGCTCGGCGGAGGCGGCCGCGATCTGCTCCCGGGACGCGTCGCGCAGCGCCTCGGCGGCGTAGTGGGTGCGGCAGGCGTCGATCAGGTCCTGCACGTCGCCGTCCATCACCGCCGGCAGGTTGTGGCGGGTGTAGTTGATGCGGTGGTCGGTCAGCCGGTCCTGCGGGAAGTTGTAGGTGCGGATCTTCTCGGAGCGGTCGCCCGAGCCGACCTGGCTCTTCCGCGTGGCGTCGCGCGCGTTCTGCTGCTTGTCGCGCTCCAGCTCGAAGAGCTTCGCGCGCAGCATCTTCATGGCCATGTTGCGGTTCTTCAGCTGCGACTTCTCCTGCTGGCACTTCACGATCACGCCGGTCGGCTTGTGGGTGATGCGCACCGCCGAGTCGGTCGTGTTCACCGATTGGCCGCCCGAGCCGGTGGAGCGGAAGACGTCGGTCTCCAGGTCAGCCGGGCTGATCTGGATGTCGATCTCCTCAGCCTCGGGCATCACCGCCACCGTCACGGTGGAGGTGTGGATGCGGCCCTGCGCCTCGGTGGCGGGCACCCGCTGGACGCGGTGAACGCCCGACTCGTACTTGAGCGACGAGTAGACCGCGTCGCCGGAGATGGTGACGGTGACGTCCTTCACGCCGCCCAGCGGGCCCGGCGAGGTGTCGACCACCTCGCAGCGCCAGCCGCGCCGCTCGGCGTAGCGCAGGTAGAGGCGGAGCAGCTCGGCCGCGAAGAGGCCCGCCTCGTCGCCGCCTGCGCCGGCGCGGATCTCGAGGATGATGTCCTTCTCGTCGTTCGGGTCCTTGGGGACGAGGAGGCGCTTCAGCTCCTCCTCGGCCAGGCCCACCCGAGGGCGCAGCCCGGTCAGCTCCTCCTTCGCGAGCTCGCGAAGCTCCGGATCCTTCTCGGCGAGGAGCGCCTCGTTGTCGGCGATGTCGGCGACGAGCTTGCGGTAGGCGCGGAGCGAGGTGACGGCCGCCTCGACGCTCGCCCGCTCCTTCGCCACCTTGCGGTAACGATCGCCCGAGGAGACGACGCCCGGGTCGGAGAGCTGGTGCGTCAGCTCCTCGAACCGCGACTCGATCGCGTCGAGCTTCTTCAGCACCTCGGGGGAGAGCATGGACGGCTTTCTTAACCGCTCTGTCAGGTTGGCGGCAAGGACGGCGGCTCCGCCGTCAGCTGCGCCGGGTGAGCGCCTCGCTGAGGAGCTTCAGCGGCGCGATGTCGACCCGGGCGCTCTCGAGCAGGATGTGGAGCAGGTTCTGGCCGACGCGGCAGAGCTGGGCGAGCTGCTCGAGGCGCTGCAGGCGGAAGCGTGCGGCCGCCTTGACCTGCGGGTCCACGTCGTCGAGCGCCCCCTTCACCGCGCGCAGGGCGTCCTCGATGCTCTCCAGCGCGGCCGAGATGGCCTTCCGCTCCCGCTCGGCGAGCACGCGACGGACGAGCGACCAGATGTTGGTCTCGGCCTCGAAGTGCTCCTTGCGGTCGGCGACCGGGGCGCTGCGCACGACCCCCCAGCGCCGCAGCTCGGCCAGGCTCATCGACAGGAGCCCGGTCGAGATCCGGAGCCGCTCGCACAGGTCCGGCGCCGCCAGCGGCCGCTCGGAGAGGAAGAGCACCGCCCAGATGCGCCCGAGCTGTCGGCGGAAGCCCCACAGCTCCATCAGCCCGCCGATGGCGTCGGCCACGGCCAGCTCGGCGCGCTGCAGGGCGAAGGAGCCGGCGCGCTGACCTCCGTGGACGTCGGCCGAGCTGGCGCTCATGGCAGCTTCACCCGCAGGGCCAGGTCGGCCAGCGCGCAGACGGCGAAGCCGACCGACGCGAAGGCGTTGAAGGTGAAGAAGGCTGCCCCGATCCGCTCCCGCCGCAGCTGGCCACCCGGCGCGGCATAGAGGTGCTCGGCGCCGAGGACGGCCGCCATCAACACCGAGCCGAGGAGCCAGCCCGGGCCGCGCCCGGCGAGGAGCCCCGCCACCGGGAAGGTCAGCGCCGCGAACAGGTGGAGGAGCCGCGCCCAGCGGAGCGCGCCGGCGACGCCGAAGCGGGCCGGGATGGAGTGGAGCCGGACCCCGCGGTCGAAGTCCAGGTCCTGCAGCGCGTAGAGCACGTCGAAGCCGGCCACCCAGGCGCCCACACCGAGCCCGAGCGCGATCGCCGAAGCCGGTGCGGCGCCGGTGAGGGCGATGGCGACGCCGATGGGCCCGAGCGCCTGGGCGACGCCGAGCCAGAGGTGGCAGGCCCAGGTGAAGCGCTTTGCGTAGGAGTAGCCGAGCAGGATGGCGAGGACGGGGAGGGCGAGCGCGCCGCACAGCGGCGAGATGGCCCAGGCCATGCCGGCGAAGGCGAGGGCGCTCCCGGCGAGGAGGGCCCAGGCGGCGCGGAGCGAGACCTCGCCGGTCACGAGCTCGCGCCGGAGCGTGCGAGGGTTCCTCGCGTCGAAGGCGCGGTCGGCCAGCCGGTTCATGGCCATGGCAGCCGTCCGCGCCGCGACCACCGCCAGCGCCACCGGCACGAGCCGCAGCGGCTCGAGGTGGGCGCCGGGCAGGACCAGCACCGCCGCGCTGGCCGCGAAGGGGAGCGCGAAGAGCGAGTGCTCGAACTTGACCATGCGGGAGAGGGCGGCGACGGTCATGCGGGGCTCCCGGGGACGTGCCGCGCGACCCACTCGAACGTCCGCTCCTCGTCTCCGAACACCTCGAGGAGCCAGCGGGCCGGCTCAGGCGGCCGCTCCCCGCGGAGCGGAGCCGCGAGCACCCCGGGAGCCGTGCCCGGGGCGAGCCGCCCGACGGTGGGCGCGCCGACCGCCGCCCCGTTCCAGGCGAGCGCGAGGAGGCGCTCCGGGGCCACCTGGCGGAAGCCACGCAGCAGCGCGGCCAGCTCGGCGAGCGGCGCGAGCGAGGGAGACGAGGCGAGCGAGTCGGTGCCGACGGCGAGCGGGATGCCGGCGGCGAGCAGGCGCGGCAGGTCGGCGAGCTTCCCTCCGATGTGGAGGTTCGAGCGCGGGCACAGGACCACGGTTGCGCCCGAGCGCGCGAGGAGCGCCACGTCCTCCTCGTCGAGGTCGACCGCGTGCACCGCGAGCGAGCTCGGGCCGAGGTGGGGCGCCACCACCGCCACCGCCGAGCGCCCGAGCGGCGGCAGGGACGGGCCTCCGAAGGCGCGGTTCATGGCTGCGAACGGCCCCGCGCCGGTGGAGCAGAAGAGGCGCTCGGCGGGGTCCTCGGCGAGGTGGATCGAGGCCGGGCCGGCGCGGAGGAGCTCCGCCAGGACGCGGAGGTGCGTCGAGTAGACGGCGTGCGGGGAGGGCGCGATGCGCAGCCCCGGTCCTGGTGGCGGTGAAAGACCGCGCAGCTCGCGCGCGGTGGCGAGCGCGGCCTCGATGCGGCGCTCGGAGAAGCCGAACACCTCATGAAAGATCGTGCCGGCCAGGCCGGCGCGCGTGAGGTGCGGCAGGGCCGCGAGCGTGTTCGAGACCTCGCCCACCGCCGCTACGCCGGCGTCGGCGAGGTCGTACATCACGTCGGCGAGCACGTGTCCGGCGTCGGGTGCCTCGGCGCGGGTGGCGACGAGGAGGTGCACCCAGGCCGGGAGCCCTTCGCCGCCCTGGATCCGTCCCTGGAGGTGCGAGAGCTCCAGGTGCGTGTGGGCGTTCACGAGCGCGGGCAGGAGGATGGCGTCGAGGTGTTCGGAGGGGCCGAAGCGCGCTTCCAGGCCGGCGCGCGGGCCGACCGCGACCACCGTGTCGCCGTCGAGGACGATGGCGCCGTCGGCGATCACTTCACCCCTTGTTACTGCCCCCTCACCCTGACCCTCTCCCCCGTCGGGGGAGAGGGGATTGCTTTCCGAGGGCCCATACGGCCTCCCCGTCAACACCCACGGCGCGCTGACGACACGCACGGTCATCTACGCCGCCTCGACCGGCCCGAGCCGGACGTATCGCATGTTGCGCCGCGCCGGGACGAAGCCGGCGCCGCGGATGTGCCGCTCCACCTCCTCGGCGTCCATGTTGAAGGTGGTCCCGGCCGCCGAGACCACGTTCTCCTCGATCATGACCTGGCCGAAGTCGTTGCAGCCCATGTGCAGCGCCGCCTGGGCGACGCCCCCACCCATGGTGACCCATGACGCCTGGAGGTTCGGCACGTTGTCGAGGACGAGCCGCGCGAGCGCGTTCTCGCGCAGGTAGGCGTGCGCGCTGTTGTCGCCCGCCTCGAGGCGCGTGTTCTCGGGCTGGAAGGTCCAGCAGATGAAGGCGGTGAAGCCGCCCGTCTCGTCCTGGAGCTCGCGCAGCCGCAGCAGGTGGGTCGTGCGGTGGCGCGCCTCCTCGCCCACCCCGAACATCATGGTGCCGGTCGACTTGAGCCCTTGCAGGTGGGCGGTCCGCATCACGGTCAGCCACTCGTCGCTGGAGCACTTGAGCGGGGCGATGCGCCGGCGCACCTCGTCATCGAGGATCTCCGCTCCGCCCCCCGGGATGGAGTCGAGCCCGGCCGTCACCAGCCGCTGGATGGTGGTCTCGAGCGGGAGCTCGCTCGTGCGCGCGATGTGCCAGATCTCCTCCGGCGAGAGCGCGTGCAGGCTGATCGTGGGGTAGCTCGACTTCACCCAGCGGAAGAGGTCCTCGTACCACGCGATGCCGAGGTCGGGGTGGAGCCCGCCCTGGAGGAGGAGCTCGATGCCGCCCAGCGCCAGCGTCTCCTCGATCTTCTGCGCCAGCTGCTCCCGGGTGAGCACGTAGGACTCGCCGTGCCCGCGCGGCCGGTAGAAGGCGCAGAAGTGGCACGCCGTCGTGCAGACGTTCGTGTAGTTCACGTTGCGTGAGACGATGTAGGTGACGACGCCGTCCGGGTGGAGCGCGCGCCGGCGCAGGTCCGCCGCCAGGCCCAGCTCGAGGAGCGGGGCCTTCTCGTCGAGCAGCTCCGCCTCGTCGTGATCGAGCCGCTCGCCGTCGGCGCCTTTCTGGAGGGCGGTGTCGAGCGAGACCGGGCGGCGGGTGCGCGCCGAGCGGACGTGGTCGTCCGCGAAGCGGAGCGCGGTCGTCGTCCCGAAGCCGTACTCGGCCACCTTGCCGAGGAACGCCTCCAGGCCCTGCAGCTCGTACGGACCGAGCCCGTAGCGGATGCGCTGGCCGAGGTAGCGGCGGTACTTCTCCGGGTCCCCGCCCCGCTCCGTCGCGAACGCCTGCGCGAGCTCCGTGCGCAGCCCGAGCCCGTGGTGGGCCGCGCGGGCGATCTCGGCCACGTCCTCCGGGGCGAGCACGCCCGGGCGGGCCGCCCAGAGCGCGTAGACCATGGGGAGCTTCGTGAGGCTCGTCCACTCCCGCCCGAGGTCGACCACGTGGTTCGCATGCACCTCGAAGCCGCGGTCCCCGATGACGAGGGCGCCCTTGGTGCCCTTGGCCCGAGCGAGCCCCTCCACCGCCGGCAGGGGCGTGAAGGTGGGGTGGAGGCCGCGCTCGGCCAGCACCACCTTGGCGAGGAGCTGCGAGGTGCGCGAGGCGGTGTCCAGGAAGACCTCGTCCCACACCACCGGTGACTGCTCACCGGCGAGGAGCACCGTCGTCACCGGGCCGTCCGAGCCGATGGCGACGCCCGGCACGAGCTCGTAGTCCTTCCCGACCAGCCCCCCCACCGGCAGGAGCGCGAGCTCCACCTCGCCCGCCTCCAGCATCGCCGCGCAGCGGGAAGGCTCGGCGAGGACGAGCTCGATGCGCTCGGAGTGTTCCAGCCCGACCGTGAGCGGGCGGGCGTTCAGGAAGGAGACGGCGGCGGCGCGGAGCTTCTTCATGGTGGTCCTCGTCAGGCCGCGACCGGCTGCGCGTGCACCCGCAGCACCTGGTAGAGGCTGTCGCGCTCGGCTGGCACGCGGCCGGCGGCGCGGATGAGCCGGTGGAGCTGCGGCTCGGCGAGCGCCTGCGGCGTCTGCGCGCCGGCCATGTGGTAGATGCGCTCCTCGAGCACGGTGCCGTCGAGGTCGTCCACGCCGAAGCTGAGCGCCGTCTGCGCGAGGCGCTCGCCCAGCATGATCCAGTACGCCTTCAGGTGGTCGAAGTTGTCGAGGAACAGGCGGGCGGCGGCGTAGGTGCGCAGCCCGTCGTAGCCGGTCGGCTTGGGGAAGGCCTTCCCGATCATGTTGTGCTCGGGGTGGAAGGCGAGCGGGATGAAGACCTGGAAGCCGCCCGTCTCGTCCTGCAGCGCGCGCAGCCGCGCCATGTGATCGACGCGCTCGTCGAGCCGCTCGATGGTGCCGTAGAGCATGGTGGCGTTGGTCTTCATGCCGAGCCGGTGCGCCACGCGGTGCACCTCCAGCCACTGCTCGGCGGTGGCCTTGTCGTCGCAGAGCTTCCGCCGCACGCGCGGGGCGAAGATCTCGGCCCCGCCGCCGGGCAGGGTGTCGACCCCGGCGGCCCGCAGCTCGCGCAGGACCTCCTCGTAGGTCTTCCCGAACTTCTCGGCGAAGAAGTGGATCTCGACCGCCGTGTAGCCCTTGATCTTGAGCTCCGGCCAGGCGGCGTGGATGCGGCGCGGGACCTCCAGGTAGAAGTCCCAGGCGAGGTCGGGGTGGAGCCCGTTCACGATGTGCACCTCGGTGATGCCGAGGGGCCGCTTCGAGAGGACGTGATCCACCGCCTCGTCGAGGCTCATCGTGTAGCCCTCGCTGGCCGCCTGGTCGTCGGGCCGCGCGAACGAGCAGAACTTGCACGACGCCACGCAGACGTTGGTGAAGTTGAGGTGGACGTTCCGGTTGTAGAAGGCGAGGTCGCCGTGCCGCTCCTCGCGGACGTGGTTCGCGAGCGCGCCCAGCGCGGCCAGGTCCGGAGACTCGAGGAGCTGGAGCGCGTCGGCCTCGCTGAGCCGCTCGCGGGCGAGCACCTTGTCGCGGATCCCGCCCAGGCCAGCCTTGTCGAGCGCGCGCTGCGCCAGCTTCGAGAGCATGTCTTCAGTCCTCCACCGGCTCGGCGCGCGAGCGGGGCGCGAGCCCCTCCCAGCGCCGCATGAGGTCGTTCGGGATGCCGAGGCGATCGAGGAGGCGCGCCACCACCGTGTCGACGAGCGCCCCGATGTCCTTCGGGTTCGAGTAGAAGCTCGGGCAGGCGGGGACGACGAAGGCGCCCGCCTCGATGGCGGCGGTCATGGCCCGCGCGTGCACGAGCGAGATGGGCGTCTCGCGCAGGCAGAGCACGAGCCGCCGCCGCTCCTTCAGCATGACGTCGGCGGCGCGGCCGACGAGGTCCATCGAGACGCCGTGGGCGATGCGCGCCATCATCCCGGCCGAGCAGGGCACGACCACCATCCCGTCGTACTGCGCGCTCCCCGACGCGAACGGCGCCGTGAAGTCGCGGTTCTTCCAGGTGGTGAACGGGTAGCGGGGCTCGGCCCCGATCTCGCTCTTCCACACCTGCTTCCCGGCGTCGGTGAAGACGAGGTCGCAGGAGACGCCCAGCGCCGCGCCCTCCGCGGCGAGGAAGTCGAGGAGGCGCTTCGCGTAGGGCGCGCCCGAGGCGCCGCTGACGGCGACGACGAGCTTCATTCGACGTCACCCGACGGCGGGGGATGAACCCCCGCCCTACCATCCTCGGCCCGGCGGGCGACGACCAGCCCGCACACCCCGGGGAAGAGCGTCTCCCCGCGGACGTCCTCGAAGCCGGCCTGGCGGCACGCCTCCTCGAACTCGGGCCGCGAGACGAAGCGCTCCATCGACGCCACCAGGTACCGGTACGCCGCGGGATCCGGCGAGAGCACCCGGCCCAGCACCGGCAGGGCGAGCCGGTTGTAGGCGCCGTGGACGAACCGCGAGCCCTGCGACTCCGGGCGGAAGAACTCGAGGACGCCCAGCCGCCCACCGGGGCGGAGCACCCGCGCCAGCTCGGCGAGGCCGCGGTCGAGCGCGTCGAGGTTCCGCACGCCGAAGGCGACCGTGGCGAGGTCGAACCGCGCGGCGGGGAAGGGCAGGGCAAGGGCGTCGGCCTGCGCCGCCGGGAAGCCCGTCTTCCGCGCGCCGCGGGCCAGCATCTCGCGCGAGAAGTCCGCCGCCACCACGCGCAGTCCCGGCGCCCGCCGCCGCGCCTCGGCCGCGACGTCCATCGTGCCGGCGCACAGGTCGAGCAGCGCTTCGCCCTCGGTCGGCGCGAGCTCCCGGACGAGCCGGCGCCGCCAGCGCTGGTCCACCCGGAGGGTCATGACGCGGTTCAGGAGGTCGTAGGAGGGCGCGATGCGGTCGAACATCTCCCGCACCGCCCGGCCGCGGTTCGCCTCGCCGGGGAGAGGGACGTGCGGCATCGCTAGGCTGCCCCCTTCTTCGGGGTCCAGCTCGCCGCCGGCGGCACCGGGATGTTCGGGCGGTGGGGCGGCGGCGCGGAGGGCACGAGGCGCGAGTAGAGCGCGTCCATCCGGGCGAGCAGCTCGGGCGGGTGCACGCACGGCTCCGGCCACTCGCGGCCACCCTCCTCGGCCCACTTCTTCGTCGCGTCGACGCCGATCTTGCCGCCGAGCGCGAAGTGCTGTGCGGCGTGGTCGAGCACGTCCACCGGCCCGTCCACCACCACGAGGTCGCGCTTCGCGTCGACGTTGGCGAAGGCCCGCCAGGCGCACTGCGCGTGGTCCTGGATGTCCACGTCCTCGTCGAAGACGACCAGCGTCTTCGTGTTCGCCATCTGCCCCGAGCCCCACATCCCGTGCATGAGCTTCTTCGCGTGCCCGGGGTACTCCTTGCGGATCGAGACGAAGCACAGATTGTGGAAGACGCCGGCGGCGGGGAAGGACATGTCCACCACCTCCGGGAAGACCATCTGCAGCAAGGGCAGGAACAGCCGCTCGGTGGCCTTCCCGAGCCACAGATCCTCCATGGGCGGTGGCCCGACCACGGTGGCCGGATAGACGGCGTCGGCGCGGCGGGTGATGCAGGTGACGTCGAGCGCGGGATAGTCGTCGGCGAGCGAGTAGTAGCCGGTGTGGTCGCCGAAGGGCCCCTCCCGCACGGGCGGTGCCGAGGGGTCCACGAAGCCCTCGATGACGAGGTCGGCCTCGGCGGGCACCTCGAGGTCGTGGGTGACGCATCGGACGAGCGGCACGCCCTCCTTCCGCAGGAAGCCGGCGAAGAGGTACTCGTCGATGCCGGGCGGGAGCGGCGCCGAGGCGCAGTAGGTGAGGGCCGGGTCGCCGCCCAGCGCGATGGCGACCGGCATCTTCTCGCCGCGCTTCTTGTAAGCCCGGTAGTGGGCGGTGGCGGTCTTGTGCAGCTGCCAGTGCATGGCGAGCCGGCGCGGCCCGAGGACCTGGAGCCGGTACATCCCGACGTTGCGGAGGCCGGTCTCGGGGTCGCGCGTCACCACCTGGGGCAGCGTGATGAAGGGCCCGCCGTCGTGCGGCCAGGTGGTGAGCACGGGGAGCTCGGTCAGGTCGGGCTCGCGGTCGACCACCTCGCGGACCGGCCCGTCGCCGACGTGCTTCGGCGTGTAGGTCGCGAGCTTGCCGAGGCGGGGAAGCAGCTTGAGCTTCTCCCAGAAGCTCACCGGGGGCGCCAGGTGGAGCAGCTCGCGCAGCTCCCGCGCGGGCGCTTCCAGGTCCTCGCAGGAGAGCGCCCAGGCGGTACGGCGCGCGGTGCCGAACAGGTTCATCGCGACGGGTAGACGCCCGCCCCCGGGGTTCTCGAAGAGCAAGGCCGGCCCGCCCTGTTTGGCGGCGCGATCGGCGAGGGCCGCCATCTCCAGCACCGGATCGACCGGCTCCCGGACGCGCACCAGCTCGCCAGCGCGCTCGAGCCGTTCGAGGAAGCTCCGCAGCGAGCGATAGGCCATGAGGCCCGGTTCTCTACTCCTCTTCCGTCCCTGTTTCAACGATCGTTGAAATGATCTGCGGCCGGCGGAGAGCTAGCGTCCCGCGTCGCGCAGCCGGTGCAGAGTGGCCGTGCGCGAGGGGAGCGACGCGGGCGGATCGGGCTGCCGTGCGGGATGGCGCCGGGCGCGCTTGAGGAACAAGAAAGCTCCCAGGCCGGCGAGGACCGGGAGCGCCATCGCGATGTAGAGGGTGATGGCGGCGCTGAGCGCGATGACGAGGGCGAACGCGGCCAGCACTGGGAGTGAGCCGACCGCTGCCCTGTGCCATCTTCCGTGCCGCACGATCTGAAAGATGCCGTCGGGTCGCTGCTGGTAGGTCGCGCGAGCCATCCTTCCCGGACGATAATCGTCCGGACCGGTCCGGTAACGTGCCCGTTCGTGGTGCGAGGCTCGACTAGAAGGCCCGCTCGGTGAGGTGCTGCGCCGCCTCGGCGATGGCGCGCCGGTGGGGCCCGTCCGGCACCTTCTCCAGCGCCTCCATGGCAGCCGCCGTGTGCTCGCGGGCGAGTGCGCGCGCGGCCTCGATGCCGCCGGTGCGCTTCACCGCCTGGATGACCTCGGCCGCCACCGCAGCGCCGTCGTCTTTTCCATCCAGGAGCGCGGCCAGACGCAGGCGGACGTGCGGTTCCTCCTGGAAGGCGCGGATGAGGGGCAGGGTGGCCTTCCCCTCCATGAAGTCCTGCCCGAGGCGCTTGCCGAGCAGCTCCGGATCGGCGGCGTAGTCGAGGGCGTCGTCGACGAGCTGGAAGGCCATCCCGATGCCCTCGCCGAACTGGGCCAGCGCCTCGGGGACCTGCCCGCGCACGCCGGCGGCCCACGCCCCGGCGGCGGCGCTCCAGCCGAAGAGCGAGGCGGTCTTGCCGCGCACCACGTCGAAGTAATCCTGCTCGGTCGCCTCGAAGCTCCCGCGCAAGGAGAGCTGCAGCACCTCGCCCTCGACGAGGCGCCGCATGGTGGCGAGGAGCGCCGGCAGCGCGGCGGAGCGGGCGGGTTCGGCCGCGACCATCTCGAGCGCGCGGGTGAGGAGCCAATCACCGGAGAGGACGGAGACGGCGTTTCCCCACAGCACGCGCGAGGCCGGCTGGCCGCGGCGGATCGGGCCGTCGTCGATGACGTCGTCGTGGAGGAGGGTGGCAGAGTGGGTGAGCTCGGCCGCGCAGGCGAACGGGACGGCTGCACGGAGGGGCCCGCCGCAGGCGCCGCACGCCAGCAGGGTGATGGTGGGCCGGATGCGCTTCCCGCCCGCGTCGACGAGGTGGCGCGCGGCGGCGCGGAGCGTCTCCTCCGCGTCCTCGGTGGCGCGGGTCAGCTCCTCCTCCAGGGAAGAGAGCTCGGAGGCGAGGCGCGGCACTTCCTGCAGCACTGCCTGCGCCTTCTCGGGGCGGAGCCCGCGGCCCGCGCTGGCGTCGAGCTGCGACAGGATGGCCTGCTCTCGGCTCATGCTCCCACTCCGGGAACTTCA
>WNGL01015204.1_pt1 | contig 19832 bp, 9 predicted proteins | sample 5400591 | NCBI WGS metagenome assembly WNGL01 (sample SAMN13153377, study PRJNA577476) | soil metagenome | isolation source: 80 cm soil or saprolite under Garry oak tree replicate 1 | place: USA:California | collected 2016-06-15 | reverse complement strand
GTCGTCGGTGTACTCGGCGTTCAGCACCAGCTTGTGCGCGGCCACGTAGGGCGCCGTCACCGTGGCGCAGGTGTGGTAGTAGTTGCACTCCTCGGTGAGCAGGAAGTCCGCGACCGGCTCCTGCATCTTGGCGAAGGCCGGGTCCTGGTCGCCGTTCTTCTGCCCCCAGGCCAGCCCGAGGCTGTGCGCGTAGGTGCCAAGGGTGTTGTCGTAGGCCGCGTTCTGCACCTCGGTGATGCCGAAGCCGTTGTTGTCGGTGTAGGAGTCACCGATGTCCGGCTCGACCGCGTCGAAGCCCTTGGCGGCGCACTGCTGGCGGATCATCGACTCGATGATCGAGACCGTGGACGGGGAGTTGATCTTCAGGTAGTACTCGGGGTAGCCGGCCATCTTGGCGCCCAGGTCACCGGCGGCCTTGAGCTGCGCGTAGTAGCTGACCGGGATGCCCTCGCCGGAGGCCGCGTAGTAGTTGCCGGCCGAGCCGATCTCGATGTAACAGATGGCCTTGTCGCCCAGGCCGTGCAGGGCGGTGACGGTGGACGCGGGGTTCTCGATGCCGTCGATGTCGAAGACGGTCGGGTTGGCGGCCACCAGCCCGGCGGCGTTCGTCATGTTCACGCCCATGTCCGCCGCGCTGCCGACGCTCAGCGGGTGGTCCAGTTCCCACTGCCACTCGGGGCCGTTGTCCGGGCCGGAGCCGGCCGGCTGCCACCAGGTGGCGGACTGGGACACCGGGCCGGCGGGCGCGTGGTCGGCGGCCGCGGCGGGGCTGCTGGCGTAGGTCGCTGCTAGCAGGCCGAGCCCGCTCAGGACGATGGCTGCCGACTTCATGGCTGTGCCTCTTTCCGCTGATTTCCTTGCTGGCAATCACCATCCTGTTAGCTGCGGAAATGAATTCTCAGAGGCGAATATCCCGTCCTGCGGGGGGCGGGATCCCCGGGCCGATGGGCCCCCGGGCACCGTGGCCGGGGGCGGGACGGCCGGGCCTGAGGGCCCCGGGCCCGGGCCAAAGGTCCCGGGCACACCGGTCCCGGCGGCGGGCCTACCGACCGGCTGGTTCGCTGACCGGGCCGGCCGGGACGCCCGGTGCGGCCGGGGAATTGGCGACGGCGGTCGCCTTGGTGATCGTGCTCTCGCCCGCCCGCAGGCTGGCGTCCGCGGCCCGCAGTCGCCCGGCCGCGGCGCTGCGCCCGGCCCGCTCGAGTTCGGCGAGCGCCGCCCGGTACAGCCGGGCGGACAGCGGGGGTACCGGGCCCCGCAGGGCCGCCTTCGCGTCCGCGGTGAGCCGCTGGCCGGCCAGCCGGGCCGGGCCTGGCTTCCCAGACCGCTCCGCCACCGCGAGCCGGCCGAGGTCGGCGTTCACCGTGGACAGCAGCTTGCCGGCCGGGCCGCCCAGCCACCGTGCCGCCCGCGTCCCGGATCCCGGTACCGGGGCCGTTCCCGGCGCCGCGGCCCCGGTGCGCGCCGGGTGGCCGGCGCCGCCGAGGCCGACGGCTACCGCAGCCACCAGGGCAACGGCCAGCCCGGCCAGCAGCCCCACCAGGGCCCTCGGGCCACGCGCCCGCCGCGCAAGCAGCGCGACCACGGCCGTCTGGCCGCGGGCCCACCGCGCGGCCACGGCTCTGGGCCCTCGAGCCCGCCGCGCCCTGGCCCCCGGCACCCGTCTCACCGGTCAGCTCACCGTCAGCGTGAATGCCTGGGTCACCGAGCCGACCGAGTTCTTGGCGGTGATGACCAGGCTGTAGGTCCCGGCGGTGGTCGGGGTACCGGACAGGGTCAGCGTCCCGTTACTGCTGGCGCCGAACTTCAGGCCGGGCACCGAGCCGGTGTGCCCGATGGCGGGTACCGGGTAGCCGGTCCCGGTGAAGGTGAAGCTGAACGGCTTGCCGCGGGACGCGGTCGCCGCCGGGGCGCTGAGGATGGCCGGGGCCTGAAGGACGGTCAGCGTGAACGACCGGGTCGCAGTGCCGTACACGCTGGCGGCCGTGAACGTCAGCGTGTAGACACCGCCCTGGGCCACCCCCGGGGCGCCGGCCAGGGTGGCCGTGCCGTCGCCGTTGTCGGTCCAGGTGAGCCCCTGCGGGATGGCGCCGGTCTCGGTCAGCGTCGGCACCGGGAACCCCCTGGCCCGGACGGTGAAGCTGAACCCGGACCCGACGGTGGCGGTGGCGCTGGTCCCCGTGACGATCGCCGGGACGGAGGTGATCGTCAGCACGAACGCCTGGGTGGTGACCCCGCCCGCGGTCTGGGAGGACAGCGTCAGGGGGTAGATGCCGCCGCTGGACGACGACGGCGTGCCGGTCAGCGTGGCGGTCCCGTTGGCCAGGTTGGTGAAGGTCAGGCCCGCCGGGAGCGCGCCGTTCCTGGTGATGTTCGCGACATAGCTGGTCGGGCTGCCCGCCGTGGTGAAGGTGAGGTCGAGCGGCTGGCCCGCGGCCGCGGTCGCGGCGGCCGCGCTGGTGAACGCCGGTACCGGTGCCAGGGACCCGGCTGCCTTGACCGACAGGGTCACCGTCTTGGTGACGGTCCCGGCGCCGTTGGCCGCCGTGACCGTCACCGGGTAGGTCCCCGGCTTGACCGCGTCCGTCCCGGCCAGGGTGGCCGCCCCGCCGCCGTTGTCGGAGAAGCTGACACCGGCCGGCAGGTCCCCGCTGGTCAGCTCCGGCGCCGGGAAGCCGGTGGCGCTGACCACCGCGGTGAAGGCCATGCCCGCGGTCTCCTTGATAGTCACTGCGCCGAGCCCGGGGGCCTTGTCCACGGTGAGGACGAACGCCTGGCTCGTCGTTGCCGCCGTGTTCCTGGCGGTGAACGTCAGCGGGAACGACCCGGCGGCGGTGGGCGTGCCGGCCAGGGTGGCCGTCCCGTCCCCGTTGTCGGTGAACGTGACCCCGGCCGGCAGTGCGCCGGCCCGGTCCAGCGCGGGCGCAGGCGTGCCCACGGTGGTGACCTTGAAGCTGAACGCACTGCCCGCCGTCGCGGTGTCCGACGCCGCGCTGGTGATGGCCAGCCCGCTGTTCACGGTCAGCAGGAAGCTCTGGCTGGCCGTCCCCGACGAGCTGGCCGCCTTGATGGTCAGCAGGTAGGTGCCCTGGCTGCCCGGCGGGGGCGAGCCGGTCAGCGTGGCCGTGCCGTCGCCGTTGTCGGTGAAGCTGACTCCGGACGGCAGCGCCGGGCTGCTCGTGGCGGACAGCGCCGGCACCGGGAGCCCGGTGGCGGTGACCGTGAACGAGCCGGACCGCCCGGCCGCGAAGGTCGCCGCGCCGCCGCTGGTGATGACCGGTGCGGCGGTGGCCGGGCTGACGGTGAGGGTGAAGCTCTGCGTGGCATCCGGGCTGACCCCGTTCGCCGCGGTGATCGTCAGCGGGTAGCTGCCCGAGGTGCCGGACGCCGGGGTGCCGGCCAGCGTGGCCGTCCCGTCGCCGTTGTCGGTGAGGCTGACCCCGGACGGCAGCGCCCCGGACTCGGTGATCGACGCGGCCGGGTTGCCCGTGGTCAGCACCGCGAACGACCCCTGCGCGCCGACCGTGAAGGCCGCCGCTCCCCCGCTGTTGATGGCCGGGGCCGTCGGGGTGGCCGGGTTGACGGTGAGGGCGAAGCCCTGGCTGGCGTCGGGGCTGACCCCGTTGGCCGCGGTGATCGTCAGCGGGTAGCTGCCCGAGGTGCCGGACGCCGGGGTGCCGGCCAGCGTGGCCGTCCCGTCGCCGTTGTCGGTGAAGCTCACCCCGGACGGCAGCGCCCCGGACTCGGTGATCGACGCGACCGGGCTGCCGGTGGTCCGTACCGAGAAGGATCCGGGCGCGCCGACGGTGAGGTTCACCGTCTTCCCGCTGGTGATGGCCGGGGCCTGCTGGACGGTGACGGTGAGCGTCTGCTGCGCCGAGCCGTAGGCGTTGGTGGCCATCAGCGGCATCGCGTAGGTCCCCGGCGTGGTCGGCGTGCCGGACAGGGTGGCCGTGCCGTTGCCGTTGTCGGTGAAGCTGACGCCCGGCGGCAGGCCGGACTCCCCCCAGCTCGGCGCGGGGTAGCCGCCGGCCTTGACGGTGAAGCTGAAGGCCGAGCCCAGCGTGGCCGTGGCACTGTTGGCGCTGCTGAACGATGGGGCCCGGCCGACGATGACCGTGTAGGCCTGGGTGGCGTTCGGGCTGAGCCCGTTGCTGGCCTTGACCGTCAGCCCGGCGGTGCCGGTGGTGGCGGCCGTGCCCGAGATCAGGGCGGTGCCGTTGCCGTTGTCGTGGAACGACAGCCCGCCGGGGAGCGCGCCGGTCTCGGTGATGGCGGGCACGGGCGCGCCGGTCGTGGTGACCGCGGCGGCGCCCGCCTGACCGGCGGTGAAGAACGCGATGCTGCCGCTGGTGATCACCGGTGCCGCGGGCGCCTGCACGGTGATGGTCAGCGGCAGGGTGGCCGTGCTGCCCGAGGCGTTCGTGGCCGACAACGTGACCGGGTAGCTGCCTTCGGTCCCGGCGGCCGCGGTGCCGGAGATGGCGCCGGTGCCGTCCCCGTTGTCGTGGAACGACAGGCCGGCGGGCAGCGTGCCGGTCTCGGTGATGGTGGCGGCCGGGTACCCCGTCGTGGCCACCGTGTAGCTGCCGGCCAGGGTCGCGGTGAACGTCGCGGTGGACGGGCTGACGATGGCCGGGGCCTGGGCGTTGGTCAGCGTGAACGCGCCGCTCACCCCGCCCGCCGGGTTCGTCGCGGTAAGCAGGATCTTGTAGCTGCCGCCGCTGCCGGCCGCCGGGGTGCCGGCGATGGTGGCCGTGCCGTCGCCGTTGTCGGTGAAGCTGACCCCGGCCGGCAGCGCACCGGATTCGGTGATCGCGGGAGCCGGGGCGCCGCTGGTCCGCACGGTGAAGCTGAACGCGCTGCCCACGATCGAGGTGGCCGTGGCGGCGCTGGTGATGACCGGGGCCTGGCTCTCGGTCAGGGTTTGCGTGGCACCGCCGCCGAGGTCGTCCCAGGCCGAGAGGTCGCCGCCGTAGGGCTGGCCGAAGGCCGAGCCGCCGCTGCCCGTGGTGCCCGGCGGCACCGTGACCGGCACGCTGACCTCGGAGCCGTTGTTGGTGATGGTGACCGTGCCGCCGGATTCGGTCGCGGTCACCTTGCCGCTGGCCTCGGCCGCGGCCCAGGCACCCTGTTCGGAGAGCACCCGCGCGTCGCTGGCGTCGGTCACCTGGTCCAGCGGCGCCGTCGCGGTGAACCAGTCGTGGTACTGGCTGAGCATCGAGTCGATGAGGGTCAGGATCGTGTAGCCGTAGTCCTGGCCGTTCTGGCTGGCCGGGCCGATCAGGTCGGACTGGTGGGCGTAGCCGACCCGCGGGTCGTTGCCGAGGACGTGGCCCTGCATGATGTGGGTCTCCGAGGCGAGCAGGCTGGCCTCGGTGGCCGGCTGGCTCAGGCAGGTGGTGTCCACGGTGTCGGTGCAGTGGCCGATGTCGCCGGGGTAGCCCGGGTCGCCGAGCGGCGTGCCCTGCCGCACGTACAGGGTGTTGTACTCGTTCAGCTCGTCGGGCCAGTTGGACGCGTTGTAGTAGATGTTGCTCGGGTAGCGCGGGGCGCCGACGGCGCCGCCGAGCGAGTACTGCTGCGGCTGCCTGGAGGCGTCCTGGGCGAACGTGGTCACGCCGGTCCCGGCCAGCGCGGCCGGCATGTTGGGGTTCTCCACCCCGGAGTGCTCGCCGGTCACCACGACGGCCGGGCTGTAGTTGGTCAGCCCGTTGGCGGCGGCGAAGGCCTGGTCCAGCCCGATCTCCTGCTCGATCGAGGAGTCGGGCGCCGTGCTGCTGGCCGGCAGCCAGCTATTGGTACCGCTCGCGCAGTCGATGCCGGGGTTGGTGGCCGTCGGGAAGTCCGGGCCGGAGTTCGGTGCCACCCCGGCGGTGGCGCCGGTGTCGGTGAAGGTGTAGGTGGTGCCGGACGTGGCCGACGGGTTCTCCGGCACCTGGCCCACCAGGCCGAAGGTGCCAGAGCCCGGGTCCTCCCGGTAGATGTTGTAACCCCAGAACCCGGTGCCGCCGGTGTGGCTTGCCTCTTCCTGCGCCAGTGACGGGCCCTGGCTGCCGCCGTCGGTGGAGAACCCGTTGGCCGCCTCCGGCCAGGCCAGGGTGACCGATCCGGCGGGCCCGGCGATGACCGAGTGCGGCGCGGAGGGCTCCGACTCGCCGTAGGCGGTGACGGCGGTCACCTCGTAGCCGTAGATGCCCATGGCGAGGTTGCCGCCCAGGAGGTTCGCGGTCACCGAGGTGAGCGGCTGCGGCTGCCAGGCCACGCAGCCGAGGAACAGGTGCGACCAGGTGTGCGTGATCCAGTTGAAGTCGCCCTGGTCGCCGAGCAGCGCGTTGACGAACGCGGCGTCGTCCGGGTAACCCGGGTCGACGTTCTGGCCGGGGTCGGTGTAGCTGACCCCGTTGTCGGTGACGCTGCCGGTGCAGTTCGCGCCGGACTCGTCGGCGGCGGTGGGCGCGCTGCACGCGCCGATCGCGTTGAACGCCAGGTTCAGCCGGATCCCGGTCTGCTTCTGCCAGGCGGCCACGTTGGCCACGTCGGCGGCGGACATCTGCACGTCCGGCGGGGTGTCGGCGGGGTTGTTGGCGACCCCGGGCGGGCAGGTGTAGTCCGGCGGGTCGGTGGCCGCCGGGGTGCACTGGTACGGCCGGCTCCACTCGTTGTCGGCGATGAACAGGTCGTCGATGTCCTCGCCGAAGTAGTTGCGGTACAGGCCCAGATGGGTGTCCCGGGTCACCCAGTTGATCAGCCCGGGGGCCAGCAGCAGCCACTGCGTCTGGCTGGCGTTGTAGTCGAAGTTGAGCGCGAGCTCGGCCACCCCGGCCTGCGGGTCACCGTCCGGGTGCTGGTACACCCCGGCCATGACATGGCCGGCGGCATCGGTGAGGAACGGCGTGTACGGCGCTCCGGCGCCGGCCGTGGCGCCGTAGCCGTAGCTGCCCGCGTCGAACGGGACCGGGCCCTTGAGCGCCCCGAACGCGGCCAGACCGGCCTGGGTCAGGCTACCAGTGGTGCCATCCAGCGCCCCCCCGGTGACCTCGGTCACGCCCAGCGCCGGGGACGGGAACATGTACCCGTCCAGCTGGCGCACGCCGAACGACGACTCGTAGGCGTCCAGGGCGGCCAGTTGCCCGGACGCGTAGTCCGCCGGGGAGTCGGCGATGACGACCCCGTTGAAGTTGCCGGTGCCGCCGCTGGACAGGGCCGGCAGGCTGACCGTCTCGCTGGGCGCCGAGCCCGCCGCGCTGACCAGGGTGAAGGGCACGCCCTCGCTGGTCAGCGCGGCCTGCCAGGCGGCCGTGGTGGGGTCGGCGGAGCCCTCTCCGATCAGCAGGACCCGCAGGTTCACCGTGGGCGGCGCGGCCGCCATGGCGGCGGTTCCCGGCCCGCTCACCGCCGAGAGGCCGGCCGCCACCAGCCCCGCCGCCAGGCAGGCGCCCAGCCCAGCAGGAAACCCACGCCGCAATTCGGTCACAAAAATCCCCGCCCCATCCGAAGGAATGATTTTCACGGCCACGGCACGCGTCGGTGCCGGGCAGGGACGGACAATGTGTAACAGGGGGTCACAAATCCGTCCGCGCCCCAGGCTGGCTTCAGGAATTGACGCCTGGGACGCGCCAGCCAGGTTACAGGCAAGGCAGCCAGGGATTCCGCGAATCCTCGCGGTGGCAGCCTTTTCTTTACGCCGCGGTTAATGAAAATCATGCAATACGGAAAACGCGGCCAACGTGGTAACAGGCCGCACCCGGGGCCGGGGCGGAGAAAAGGCACCCCGGCGGGAGCCCGCCCGCGAGGGGCGGACGGGTCCCGCCGGGGTGCCGGCTTCGGTCAGAATCCTTTCCCGGTGTCAGCTATGGATGGTGAAGTCCGCGCTCAGGCTGGCCGGCGTGCCGAGGAAGGCGACGTGCACGGTCTTCGTCTGCCCCGGGCTCAGCGTCACCCGGGCGAACCCCACCAGCCGCTGGGGTGGGACCACCACCAGGCTGACCGGCTGGTGCACATACACCGGGACCACGTCCGTGCCCGCCACGCTGCCGGTGTTGGACACCGTGAACGTGGCGGTCACCGTGCCGGCCCGGGACACGCTGGCGGGCGCCGACAGGCCGGTGACATTGAAGGTGGTGTACGACAGCCCGTAGGCGAACGGGTAGAGCGGGTTGTAGCCACTGCCCTGGCCGAAGTTGGTGCCGGGCAGCTGGTCGAAGAACTTCGGCTGATCGCCGAGCGGTGACGGCGCTCCGCCGTTGAAGTCCCCGCCGACCGTGGCCGCGTCGGACGGCCAGGTCACGGGCAGCTTGCCGCTCGGGTCCACCTTGCCGAAGATGACGTCGGCCACGGCCTGGCCCGCCTCGGTGCTGCCCTGGTAGGCCATCAGGATGGCGTCGGCCTGCTCCGCCGGGCCGAGGCCGAGCGGCCGGCCGGCCACCACGACCACGATCACCGGCTTGCCGGTCCGCTCCAGGGCGCTGACCAGGCTCTGCTGGTCCGGCGTGAGCTGCGGCGACGGATTGTCCCCGAGCCCTTCGGCGTACGCCTTCTCGCCGACGGCGACGACCACGGCGTCCGCCGACGCCGCGTCGGCGACCGCGGTCGCCTGGTCAGGCGCGAACTTCACGTTGGGGTCCTCGCCCTGCAGGCCCTTGAGCACCGTGGTGCCGGGCGGGATCTGGCCGGGCGGGCCCTCACAGCAGACATGGCCGCTGGTGCTGGGGCCCTGCCAGCTGACGCTCCAGCCGCCGACCTGGAAGGTCATGGAGTCCGCGTTCGGCCCGGTCACCACGAGCTTGCTGGCCGACGACAGCGGCAGGATGCCGTTCTGGTTGCGCAGCAGCGTGATCGACTCGCGCGCCGCGCGCAACGTGGCGGCCCGGCCCGCCGTCACCGCGGCGTCCGCCTGGCCGGCGTTGACCAGCGGGTGGTTGAACAAGCCGAGCTGGAACTTCAGCGTGAGGATCCGCTGGACCGCCGCGTTGATGGTCGTCATCGAGATGGAGTGGTCCGACACGTCCTGCTGCACGGCGGTCTGCCACTGGTCGGCGTTGAACGGCAGCATGGCCACATCGACGCCGGCGTTGATGGCCAGCGCGGCCGCACCGGCGAGGTCAGCGGCCATGTGGTAGGTGGTGGCCAGCGCCGGCACGTCGCCGAAGTCGCTGATCACCACGCCCTTGAAGCCGAGCCGTTGCCGCAGTTCGGTGGTGAGCAGGAAGCGCGACGCGGTGGCGGGAATCCCGTTGACCGAACCGGAGTCCACCATGACCGTGCCCGCCCCTGCGCCGACGGCACCGGCGTAGGAGGGGAGGAACTGGTCCTGCAGGTAACGGATCGGCAGCTCGGCCTGCACCCGGTCGTGCCCGTTGATCGACTCGGAGTACCCGGCGAAGTGCTTCACCGTGGCGGTGACGCGCAGGCCCTGGCCGGGGATCGACTGCAGCCCGCGCACGAACGCGCCGCCCATCGCCGCGGCGAGCGCGGGCTCCTCGGCCCACGTCTCGTAGGTGCGGCCCCACCGGTTGTCCCGTGACAGGTCCTGGACGGGCGCGAAGTCCCAGTTCCAGCCGGTGGCGCGGAGCGCGTTGGCGGTCACTTGACCGCCCGCCATGGCGGCGGCCGGGTCCCAGGTGGCGCCCACCCCGATGCTCTGCGGGAACAGCGGTGCCTGCCACGGGTGCCCGAAACCGTGCACCGCGTCGACTCCGAAGATCACCGGGATGTGCAGCCGGGAGTGTGCCATCGCGTAGGACTGCATCGTGTTGTACTCGTTGGCCCAGTCCAGGCCCGTGTTGCCGGTGCCGCCCTGGCCGGTGGTGTCCGGCGGGATGTCGGTGCCGCCGGCCAGGATCGAGCCGACGTTGTCGGTGACGAAGATCTTCTGCTCGCACACCGGGTTCGGCATGTTGAAGCCGCCCGTGCTGGTGCAGTTGGGACTGGTGTCAGTGACCTGCGTGGCCTCGATCTGGACCATCTGGCCGATCTTCTCCGGCAGGGTCATCCGGCCCAGCAGGTCGGCGACCCGCGCCTGGACGGGAAGCCGCGGGTTCAGGTAGGCCGGCTGGCCGGTCGCGGACGCGGACTGGCCGCCCGCCGCGGCGACGGTCAGGCCGGCGGCCAGGGCCACCGCCGCTGTGGCCGCTGTGATCGCGCTGCGACGGGCTGGCCTGTGCCGGATCGCCTCCCAGCGCCTCGTGACGAGATCGGACAATGGCAGTCTCATCGTCGCTCCTTCGCTCCGTCATGGTCCCGAGCGAGGGCGCCGGCACCATTCGGCCCCATGCGTCGCACCACGGCAATGCGGGAGCGCAGCAGTCGGTAGGCTCACCTCGAAAGCATCCGGAAAGACCTGTACCGGCGCCCTCTCCGCTATAACGTATGACGCCGGTGATCAATAAGCTATGAAAATTTTACCTTTGCCGTGAACAATCCATAAATGGGATGCCGCTAATCTGCCACCGGCGAACCCGGGAACTTGCCCAGCTCAGCCGCGTGGAAGCAGGCGATGGGGCCGCCCGACGCCGTCAGGTTGATCGCCGAGCTGGGAGAACGCTCACGGGACCAGTGGGCAGCGGTCCGTGAGCGCCGCCGGTCGCGCTTCGCCACCGGCGAGCCCGGCAGGTAGCCCGATGGCCTCGGGCGGCCGGCCGTCGCGGCCGGGTCAGGCCCGCAGCGCCGCCTCGGTCTGCGCGGTGTCCTCGGTGCCGCGGTAGTAGACGATCTTGCCGTCGCGGAGCGTGAAGAAGTGGTGCAGGTTCTCCGCCACGGGCTTGCCGGTGGCCCGTGACCTGGCGCGGATCCGGACCACGGCGTGCACGTCGGCGCCGCTGGCGGCGTAGGCGAGCGGCGTCCACTCCTCGACCTCCATGGCCGTGCCGAACGCCTCGAAGAATTTCACGACCTCGCCCTTGCCGTGCCGCACGCCGTACCAGGGCGCACCGGACCCGGCGGCCTCCGCGGCCCAGTCCACGTCCTCGGCGACCGCGTCGAGGACCGCGGCGACGTCACCACGGCCGAACGCCTCGTACACGCCCTGAATGATCTTGATGTTGAGCTCACCGCTCATTGGATCCCCCTCCATGTCCGGGCCGCCCCGCCACCTCATGGCGGGGCGGTCCCACACGGGGGTACGTCACCCGGCTCAGCCGCGGATCACCGGGGGCGACATTGATGGAACCCGGCGAAGACCGTCGCGGGCTCCGGCGCGGTCGCGTTCGGGATCAGTTCCTGGATCCGCGGTGTGGTGCCGCCGACCCGCGGCCAGAGCGGCGCCCGCCCGCCGTTCGGGTTCCCGGTGGCGGCGAACCGGGTCCAGTAGCCCATCATCTGCGCGGACAGCGCGGCCTGGTCCGGCTTGAACGACGGCGTGATGTCCAGCAGCGGGACCTTGCCGAACACGTACTGGAGTTCCGTGCTGTGCGCCGCGCCGAGCGGGAAGCTGAACTTGATGCCGAAGTCGTTCGGCGGGCTCGGGTCGCTGAACTCGTAGGCGTAGGTACCGCTGCGCTGGGTGAGGATGTCGGTCAGCAGTGCCGGGCAGCTGAACTCCGAGTCGGTGAGCACCTTGGCGAACGCCAGGTCCGGGGAGGCGAACGCCTTCAGCGGGTAGTGGGCGAGGATCGCCTTGGCCGCCTTGGCACCGAACTGGGCGGTGACCACCTGGGGGTACTGCGCCGCGGTCAGTGGGTGGTGGCCCAGCACGTCGAACTCGATCCCGACGAAGAACCGCCCCTCGTCATGGTTGCTGCCCTGCAGCAGCGGCACATGCAGGTACTGGCCGGTCTCGAACGCGCTGAGCGGCGAGGCGGGCAGCGTGAAGCCGCCGGCCACCGGGCCCCAGGAAAGCCCTCCCGAGGGCTCCGCCTTCAGGATCGCGGCGGACGTCTTGGTGCGCAGGCACGCCGCGGCGGTGGCGGGCTTGGCGCAGCCCAGGGCCTTGGCCAGCGCGGTGCCCTGCGCCTCGGCGGCCTGCCTGGACGGGGTGGGGAAGATGCACCCGCTCTCCGCGATGGCACGGGAGAACAGCCCGAGCGCGGTGGGCGAGGCCATGTTCGCGCAGACGCTCGCGCCGCCCGCGGACTCACCGAAGATCGTCACCTTGCCCGGGTCGCCGCCGAACGCGAACGCGTTGGCCTGCACCCAGCGCATCGCGGCCTGCTGGTCCATCAGCCCGTAGTTGCCGCTGGCGCGGTCCGGGCTCTCGGCGTCCAGTGACGGCAGCGCGAGGAAGCCGAACGCGCTGAGCCGGTAGTTGATGGTCACCACGATCACGTGGTGCCTGGCGGCCAGCGGGGCACCGTCGTAGATCCGGCCCGCGCCGCCGGTGAAGCCGCCGCCGTGGATCCACACCATCACCGGCAGCGGCCGGCCGGTCCCCCGCGGCGGCGTGTAGACGTTCACGAACAGGCAGTCCTCGAACAGGCTGGTGCTCGGCACGCCGGTCGCGAGGCTGCCGGTCTGCGCGCAGTCGTGCCCCGGCTTGGCCGCCGCCCTGACCCCGGGCCACGGCGGGAACGGCTGGGGCGGCCGCCACGCGTTCGCGCCGGTCGGCGGGGCGGCGTAGGGGATGCCGAGGAACTGCCTGGCGCCATGCGTGCGCAGCCCGCCGACCAGGCCGTGGTCGGTCCGCACGACGAGCGGCAGCAGCCGTCCGCTGCCCGGGCCCGCGGTGACCCCGGCCTGTGCGGTGCCGGAGGTAACCCCGGCAAGCGCTAATGCCAGGCTCGCCGCCGCCAGCAGGAAGCGTCCGGAACGGCGGTGCGTGAATCCTGTTCGCTTCATGACCGACCTCATCTCCCGGTCGCGGCTTATTACCAGTCAGTAGTCTCGGCCCCGTCGCCGCGCCGGTCAAGGCACCACCGCCTGACCTGGCCCGGATGCCGCACACCGCGCAAATCTGGGACGCTGGCAGCGGCCGGGAAGGACTTCGCAGACTTCGGGCCCTGCCCTGGCGAGCCGCCGCCGGGCCGGTCGCGGCAGCACCGACAATAGGAGGGTGAGCGCGCGCGACCACGACGGGCGAACGACAAGCGGGCAGGGCGGAGAGCAGGCGCGGTGCGGATCGGGCTACTGGGAACCCTCGCGGTGCACGACGAGGCCGGGCGGCCGGTACGGGTCGGCGGGCAGCGCGTGCGCCTGCTGTTCATCCTGCTGGCCCTCGACGCCGGCAAGGTGGTGCCCGCCTACGCGCTGATCGAACGGCTCTGGGAGGACGAGCCGCCCGCCAACTCCGGCAACGCGCTGCAGTCCCTGGTGTCCCGGCTGCGCACCGCGCTGCGGCAGGCCGGCCTGGGCGACCAGGTGATCGAGTCGCATCCCGCCGGGTACCGGCTGGCGGTCCCGCCGGAACACGTCGACGCGGCGGCCTTCGAGGCACTGGCCAGGCAGGGCAATCAGGCGCTGGCCGCCGGTGACCCGGCGAGGGCCCGGCGGGTACTCCGCCAGGCCCTCGACATATGGCGCGGGCCGGCGCTTGCGGACGCCTCGGGAGCGCGGTTCGCCACCGGGCCGGCCGCCCGCCTGGAGGAGCTGCGCGCCCGCGCCGCCCTTGACCTGATCGAGGCGGGCCTGGCCCTGGGCGAGAGCGACAGCCTGACCGGCGAACTGCGTGCCATGATCGCCGCCGACCCGGTGGCCGAGCGCCCCCGCGGGCTGCTCATGCGCGCGCTGTACGCCGCGGGCCGCCAGGCCGAAGCGGTGGCGGAGTACGCGCAGGCGCGCGACCTGCTCGCCAGTGAGCTTGGCGTGGACCCGTCCCCCCGGCTCGAGCAGATCTACCTGGGCGTGCTCCGGCAGGACCTGCCCGGCCCGGCGGGCCCGGCGCCGGACGGCGGGCCCGCCCGGCGGCCGGGTGACAGCACCGCGGCGGAGCTCCTGGCGGGCGGCGACCCGCCGCACCGGGGCCGGGCGGCCGCCGTGCGCAAGCCGCTGACCAGCTTCGTCGGCAGGGACGAGGACGTTGCCCGGGTACTGAAGATGCTGGACGAGAGCCGGCTGGTCACCCTGACCGGCCCCGGCGGGGCGGGCAAGACGCGGCTGGCCCTGGAGGTGGCGGCCCGGCTTTCCCGGGCACCGGCCGCGAGCGCGGCCCCGGGGGCGGGACAGGCCTGGCCGGGCGGCCAGGTGTGGTTCGTGGAGCTGACGCCGGTGACCGATCCCGGCGACGTGCCCTCCGCCGTGCTGAGCGCGCTCGGCATCCGGGAGAGCCCGGTGATCGCGCACAGCGGGGCCGGCCAGATCACCGCTTTCGCGGACCCGGCGCATCGCCTGGTGGCCGCGCTCGCCGAACGGCATGACCTGCTGATCCTGGACAACTGTGAGCATGTGGTGAGCGCCGCCGCCACGCTCGCTGACCAGGCCTTGGCGGGCTGCCCGGACGTCCGCGTGCTGGTGACCAGCCGGGAGCCGCTGCGCATCGGCGGGGAAGCGCTGTGGCCGGTCGCGCCGCTGCCGGTCCCGCCGGCCACCGTCCCGGGCGGGGAGGCGCCGGGCCCGCTCCTGCCCGGCGATGGCACCGGCCCCGGCAAGGTGCCCGCCGGCGAAGCCGGCGGAGACATTGCTGGCTACGCCGCGGTCCGGCTGTTGGCCGACCGCGCGGCAGCCGTTCGGCCTGATTTCACCGTCACCGACTCGAACGCCGGCGATGTCGCGCGCATCTGCCGCGCACTGGACGGCATGCCACTGGCCATCGAGCTGGCCGCCGCCCGGCTGCGCACGCTGTCGGCCGCTCAGCTCGCGGAGCGGCTGGATGCCCGGTTCGAGCTGCTCACCGGGGGCAGCCGGACGGCCGCGGCGCGGCATCAGACGCTGCGCGCGGTCGTGGACTGGACCTGGGAGCTGCTGTCCGGGCCGGAACAGGTGCTCGCCAGGCGGCTGGCCGCGTTCCCGGCCGGGGCCACGCTGGCGTCCGCGGAACAGGTGTGCCAGGACGCCGCGCTGCCCGCGGTGGCCATCCTGCCCGCGGTCTTCGGCCTGGTGGAGAAGTCGTTCCTGACCGTCGACGACGGTGGTGAGCCGCGGTACCGGATGCTGGAGACGATCCGGGCCTACTGTGCCGGGCGCCTCGCCGAGGCCGGGGAAGAAGACCAGGTGCGCCTCGCGGTCGCCACGCATTTCGTGCAGCTGGCGGAGACGGCCGACCCGATGCTGCGGGCCGCTGGCCAGCAGACGTGGATGCGGCGGCTGACCGTGGAGCAGGACAACATCCACGCGTCGCTGCGCTGGGCGGTCGAGTGCCACGACACCGCACTGGCGCTGCGTTTCGGGCACGCGCTCGGCTGGTTCTGGCTGCTGCGCGGGCAGCGCCGGGAGAGCGCAGCCATGGCCATGGAGATCCTGCAGATAAGCGGGGACGACGGGGCGGCGCAGCGCGACCCCGGCGTGGTGCACGCCCGCGCCAACTGCGCGCTGACCGTGCTCAACGCCAACTGGGACATCAGCTCGGTCCGGCAGCCGCTGGCCGATCTGGAATCCCTGATGGCGCGGGGAGGCGGGGATGCGCCGGGCGGCCGCCCGCCGCATCCCCTGGTGGTGGTCGGCGCCGTGATGCTTGCGCTCTACGAGAAGCGGGATCCGGATGAGGCGCTCCGGCTGCTCTCCGCGCACTTCGACTCCGCCGATCCGTGGATCCGGTCGGGTGCCCGGCTCATGCACGCGTTCTCCTCGATGGCCCTGGGCCACCTGGACGACGTAGCCAGCAAGTGTGCCGAATCGCTCGCGGGGTTCCAGGCCATCGGCGACCGGTGGGGCGCCGCCCTGGCCCTGGTGGGCCAGGCGGAACTGGCCACGCTCGACGGCGACTATGACCAGGCCATCGCCGCCCTGGAGGAGGCGGTCGGGCTGAGCGGGGAGCTGACCGACTGGGAAGACACCGCGCAGATGTACGCCAGCCTCGCCAAGTCCCGCAGCCGGCTCGGGGACCACGCCGGCGCGCTCGCCGACATAGCCCGGGCCCAGCGGGCCGCCGGGGAGCAGGGCGAGTCGGAGAGCGACCTGTGGATCAACTATGTGGCGGCGGAGCTTGCCTGGCTCCGGGGTGACGTGGCAGAAGCAAGCCGGATCAGCGCCCGGCTGGATGCCCGGCTGGCGGACAAGGACGTCGCGATGATCGGGTCGTTCCGGGCGCAGGCCCAGAATCGGCGCGCGGTTGCGGACATCCGGCTGGGCAACGTGGCCGAGGGCCGCGCCATGCTCTCCACCGCGCTCCGCATCGCCGCCGAGAGCATGGACCGGCAAGGCGTCGCGGTCGTGGTCGACGGCGTGGCGGCCGCCGCCCTGATGACGGACGGCCCGGCCGGGGCCGAGCGGGCGGCGGTCCTGCTGGGTGCCGCGCACACGATCCGCGGCGCGTTCGATCACAGCAGCCTGGATGCCCCGGCGGCCAGGGACGGCGCCCGCGAGGCGCTCGGTGCCGAGGTCTTCGAGGCGGCTTACCAGCGTGGCCGGGAACTCGGCTACGCCGAGGCGCTCGCGCTGGCCGAAGACTCGGTCAAGTCCGCCGCCGCCGGGCAGCCGCACGGGCCCCCGGCGGGCGGGTAGCCCGCCGCGGGCCCGCGACGGGCCCCCGGGCCTCAGGTGCGGCGGCGGTAGGCGCGCACCGCCAGCGGGGCGAAGACCACGAAGATGGCCAGCGCCCACAGCAGCGAGTGCAGGGCCGAGGTGCCGGCCGGCCCGCCGGTCAGCAGCCCGCGCTCGGCGCTGGTGAGGTCGGTCATCGGGTTGACCTTCACGAACGCCTGCAGCCAGCCCGGCATGGTCCCCGAGGGCACCAGCAGGTTGCTGCCGAAGACCAGCGGGAACATCGCGAGGAAGCCGTACATCTGCACGCCCTGCGGTGTCTTGACGAGCATCCCGATCAGCGCCGACACCCAGCACATGGCCAGGGCGAAGGTGAGCAGCAGCAGGCAGGCCGCGACGGCCGCCACCGGGCTGGTCCCGATGCGGAAGCCGAGCACCATGCCGAAGCCGAGGGTGATCGCCACCGAGATCATGTAGCGCACCATGTCGCCGAGGACCGCGCCGGCCAGCGGCGCCCAGCGGGCGATCGGCAGGCTGCGGAACCGGTCGAACACTCCCCCGGTGATGTCCTGGTTGAGCATCAGGCCGGTGCCCAGGGTGGCGAACACCACGGTCATGACCAGCAGGCCGGGCAGCTCGAACTGCAGGTAGGCGTGGGTGCCCCCGGCGATCGCGCCGCCGAACACGTAGGTGAAAAGCAGCAGGAACATGATCGGCTGCAGGCTCAGGCCGATCAGGTCCTCCATGTTGGTCCTGATCTTCAGCACGCTCCGCCAGGTGAGCGTGAAGGCGTTCCGCAGCCCGGTCACCGGGCCGATTCGCGCTGCCGGGCCGGCGAAGGGCAGGGTTGCCGCGGTCATCGGAAGCTCCTTTCAAGTTCTGCGATCTCGTCGTCGGTCCCGGGCCGGCCGCCGGTCAGGGCGAGGAACACCTCGTCCAGGCTGGCCTTGCGGAGGGTGAACTCGGCGAGCTCCACGCGGGCCTCGTCGAGTTCCCGGATGATGGCCGGCAGCACGGCCGCGTCGGCCACCGGGACGCGCACCAGGCCGGACTCGGCATCGGTGTCCGGCACGGAACCGGTCCGGGCCGCGAGCACCGCGGCGGCCACGTCCAGCAGGTCCCGGTCGGCCGGTTCCACCTCGAGCACCTGGCCGCCGGACTTGTCCTTCAGCTCATCCGGCGTGCCGGTGGCGATCACCTTCCCGTGGTCGATGACCACGATGTCGTGCGCGAGCTGGTCCGCCTCGTCCAGGTACTGCGTGGTGAGCAGTACGGTGACGCCGTCGGCGACCAGGGCGCGGATCATGTCCCACACGTCGCTCCGGCTCCGCGGGTCCAGGCCGGTGGTCGGCTCGTCCAGGTACAGCACCCGGGGCCGGCCGACCAGGCTGGCGGCCAGGTCCAGCCGGCGCCGCATGCCGCCGGAGTAGGTCTTCACCGGCCGCCCGGCCGCCTCGGTGAGGTCGAACCGGTCAAGCAGTTCGCTCGCCCGGGCCCGGGCCTGACCGCGGGACTCGCCGAGCAGCCGGCCGATCATGATGAGGTTGTTGACGCCGGACAGCCCCTCGTCCACCGAGGCGTACTGGCCGGTGAGGCCGATCAGCTGGCGCACCTGGTGCGCCTGGCGCCCGACGTCATACCCGCACACCCGGGCCTGCCCGCCGTCCGGGCGGAGCAGGGTGGCCAGGATCCGGACCGCCGTGGTCTTGCCGGCGCCGTTCGGCCCGAGCACGCCAAGCACCGTGCCCGGGCGCGCGACTAGATCCACCCCGGCCAGCGCGGTCGTCTTGCCGAACCGCTTGACCAGGCCACTTGCTTCGATCGCGTTGGTCATGGTTTCACCTCTTCCGTGGTGTCACGGTCATGGTCAGCCATGCCGCTGCCAGCGGCCGCACCGCGTGCTGGCAGCCCCGCACAGATCGCTGCCAGCGCCCTGGCGGGCCGGGGGCCCAACCGGCCGGAGCGGGTTCGTCAAGCGGTGCACCTGCGTGGTGTGCGGCGCGCCGAAGAAGCTGCCGACGGTCACCGCCTACGTGTACTGCGACTACTGCGCCTCGCTCATCGACTACGACCTGCGCCGGGCGTGTGAGGGGGACACCGCGCCGGATCCGGCGTACGCCGCCACGGTGAACAGCACCCAGGCCGCGGCGCGGGAAGCCGCCGCCGCCGGCGACCGGGACACCTACCGGGACCTGCAGAAGCGGGTGTACGAGGCGTACGTGACCGGCGTGCCGATGGCCGTCTCGCACCGGGCCAGGAACGATCCCGGCTACCGGGCCGCCTATGTCGGCTACATGGCCGAGGCCGCCACGGCGCGCGCCTTCGACCCGGCGTCCCAGGCGCTGGAAGCCGAGATGCGGCAGCGGGTCATGGGACTGCGCTACACCGGGAACATGATGTCGCCGGCGGTGGCGCCGGATTCGTTCTGGCCCATGGCCGACACCCTGGAGAAGCAGATCGAGACCGGCCGGGTGCTGTACCGCTCGGCCGGGCTCGCGGACCTGGACCCCGACCACGCCGAGCACCTGACCGGCAAGTTTGCCTGGTCCGGCTTCTGCCAGGGCTGGCTGGGCATGCTCCCGGCCGACGCGGCCGCGCAGTTGCTCGACCGGGCGGGCCTGACCAACGAATACGTGCCGGTCCAGGCCGAGGACGGCGAGCCGCGGCACTGCGGCGGCTGCGGCGGGGAGTTCCGCGCGCTGCCCGGTGCCACGGCCATGATCTGCGAGGGCTGCGGCCGCAGGATGGACCTGGGCAGCGCCGAGATCCCCTGTGCGTCCTGCGGCGCGGTCATGACGCTGCCCGCCGGTGCCGACCGGATAGCGTGCCCGTTCTGCCAGGCGCAGGTGGAGCGCGCCGGAATCCGCTGACGCGGCGCCGGTCAGCCTGCCCCGTCGGGGCGGGCCCGGCCGTCGAGGCGGGCCCGGCCCGCGAAAGGGAAGGTGTTATGCATCGCGGCGCCGTTGGCCTGGGCCCGGGCTGAGGGGCTCTCCTCGGGTCTGGCTGGACGCAACCGCGGCGCTAAAAGAGCGCGACACCGGTGAGCGCGGCCAGCCGGTCCATCAGTTGGTCCTGGAAAGCCGGGTCACGGGCTTCTGCTGCGGGCGCCTGCCGTTGCCGGTGGTACCAGTAGCCGCCGCTGACGGTTGCGGCTGTGTCGTTGCTGACGGCGAGCCAGGTCTGGGTGAGGTATCCCAGCTCCAGGTCACCGGTTGCTGCGGGGCCGCCCATCTTGGTCGGGACCCAGCCCGGATCGACGGCGTTGCTGAGTACGTCCGGCCAGGCACGGGCCAGGGTGAGCGCGAGCGCGGTTACCTGCAGCT
>WNGL01013453.1_pt1 | contig 19835 bp, 18 predicted proteins | sample 5400591 | NCBI WGS metagenome assembly WNGL01 (sample SAMN13153377, study PRJNA577476) | soil metagenome | isolation source: 80 cm soil or saprolite under Garry oak tree replicate 1 | place: USA:California | collected 2016-06-15 | reverse complement strand
ACTCTTCCAAGGAGACATTCACCAACGGGACAAAATTTCGCGTTTTTATTCCCAACATGCTACTTCTCTCTTCCTCTCTCATGACTGCTCTCCGTTATTACGTTTCTCCTCGTTCTCGGTTGCCTTTTTCAACAGGCTGGTCTAAAACAGGAACTCATCAAGTTCTTACTTTGCGGGCTATGACACCTTACGTAGCATCGGGCCTGTATCGAGCGAAACCCAGGCAACAGGATAAACACCACCGCCTGGGTCTGCTCGCCACGTGGCAAGTAGGGTCGTCTTGTCCCACCCGGCAGGGGCAGTGATGAGTGTGAGAGGGCGGCGAATGCCCTCCATGAGTCGGCTGACCAGACGTGGACGGGCAATCGTCGTCTGAGCAGGAGGTGGAATGAACAATTTGGTGAGCAGGAGTGTCTCATTATGAGTTCTTGCCATGGTCTCTGGAGGCGTTTTGGATGGTGGCTCAAGCCCTAACGAGAGGCTGATTCCCTTAATCTCTAGCTGGCGCGTTTGTATATTCAGCGGGAGCGAAAGCAACCAGCACCGTCAAATCCTCAGTAATTGAGTGAAAGCGGTGTTCAACATTCGCGCCAACAAACACCACGGAACCTGCTTCAACAGCGCGGTCCTCATGCTCGACACGAATAAATCCGTGTCCGCTGATCACGTAATATATTTCATCTTCGGTATGGGGCGACTGTCCATCAATCGCCCCAGCTGCCAGCAAATACAGTCCAACACTGATGGGAGGTTTGCGGATAAATTCAAGATAGCGGTCATCTCTCTTCCTGCTCTCGGCAACAAGATGGGCAAGATCAAACGCCTCCATGGTATCTCCTTCTATCTTCTTAATAGACGCGCCAAAAGCTCTGCCACGAGAAAGAAAACAATTTCAATCGCCAGCAATACAGCCAGTGCGAAATCAAAATGCGTGGCAATTGACGAGGTGGCAAGTAATGTCGCCTGGTTGAAGACAAGCACATTGGATAGCCAGAGCAGGATGATCACCAGCGCGGTAAGAATGATCATCCCTATCACGAAGTGACGTGCTCCTCCCCAGTCCGGGCGACTGGGCCAGAGTTCGGAGGTAATAGTTAGAATCAAGTAAGGAGCGAAAAGTAGTGTCCACCACGGCCAGCCAGGGCGAAAGAACTGCAGGTGAAAATCCCAGATATTATACCCGGTGGCCACCCAGTAGAGGAAAGAAAACATGGCAATGCCGCCAAAGAGCGGGGCGACGCCGCTTAATCCGTCACCCACATAGCTCATAAAGCGGCCTTCAGCCCGTGTGTATTGCACTTCACCGAGTTGCAGTGCCTGCCTTTGCACAACGCTATTGCCTCGCCCTTGCTGTTCCACTTTTTTAATATGGAACAGGGTTACACTGGTAATACGGAATCCCCAGGGTGCGAACAGTATCACCACAATAGCGTGACTCAGTTCGTGCACAATGACCCCTGGAGCGTTCATCCAGAACCAGATGAGCAGGCCTTTGTTGCCCATCAGCAGGTAACCAATCTCGTCAACGCGCGACCGCAGTTCACGCCGTATCACCCGCAGCAGGATGAAAAGGGCAAAAACTCCGGCGATGATCAGCCATGGGGCATATGGTTTTATTTGCGCCATTTGTGAAGGGTCCATAACCGTACCTTGAACTCCCTCTTTTTTTCTTATGGTTTTGTCGATATCGTTTCCGTCTCAGCCGCTGTCTCTCCCTCTATTTTTCCACTGACCGTTCCAGGGGGATATTGTATAGCATGCTTCCGCTCGTAGTAAAGTCCCCAGATACCGAAAGCTAGCTCACAAATAGACATCAGGTAGAGAACGCGATCAAGTCCAAAGAGGTCGGCAAAACCGCCGATAAATAGGATGATGGGAATAGCAAAGGCATTGTACAGCATAAGTTGTAGAGCGATGACACGTCCTTTGATCCAGTCTGGCGATTGTTCCTGCAAAGCGGTTTGCGCGGGGATATTGATAAAAGCGAGGGCGACTCCCGCGACGGCCATAAGTAGCGCGACACCGATCAGTACGAGCGGGTTGGCGTTCCAGCCATTTGGCTCAATCGCCCTTGCTGCCAGGGTCAGGAGAGGCAGCAGGAGCGTCACCAGCGTAAGGGCAATGCATCCGATGAAGATTGCACGCGATTTGCCCAGGCGTGTCATGATACGCGGCATGAGCACCGAACCGCCTACCAGGCCGATGCCTGCCGGTGCAAAGATAAATGCCATCTTATTCGCCGGAAGAAAGAGTAATTTTGTCACGATTGGTGTGGCAAGTTCGCCAATAACCAGCAGCAGCACTCCTGCGAATGAGAGCTGGACGACCGCCAGGAAGAGTCTTTTGTTGCGCCGCACAAATACCCAGCCCTGGTACATTTCCGTCCACATGTTGCCTACGACTTCAAGGTTTTGCGTGGTTCTGCGACCCTGGGCACCTTGTGTACCCTGGGGATTACGCATACCATGTTGTTCTTGTCTGAAATCTCCACGTGGAATCAATGCTATCAGTCCGGCGCAGGCAGCGTAGAGGACAGCTATAATCAAATATAAACTTTCCACTGGCTGGATTACCAGTGAAGCTATCTTGATGGGTGGCAGCAAGCTCAGCACAATGGGAGCAAGCAGGATAAAGCCCAGCGCCTGCGAGAGCATGAATGTGACATTGAAGAGTGAGAGTGCGGGCACCAGCTCTTCTTCACTCACCAGCATTGGGATAGATGCTCCTTCCGCAGGCGTAAAGAATTGGCCAATGCTTGAGATCAGCAATGTCAGCAGGTATATCGGGATAAGCTGATGGCGATCAAGCAAGAGCGAGAGAACGAAGACGATGGTGGCGATAGCGCGCAGGCAATTACTGATCCAGAGTACGCGGCGTTTATTCATGCGATCAACATAGACGCCGGCAGGTGCACCCAGGATCAACGCGGGAATACTAAAACAGATAATGGCGAGACCAACGAGTGTCGTTGAGCCTGTCACCTCCTCAATCAGTACCAGCAAGGCATAGTTCGAGGCGTTAAAGCAGGTCATGGAGATTAACTGTGCCAGCCACAGGTAGAGAAAACTTCTCTTGCGCAATAGGGTCAGATACCCATCGTGTGGAGCGCTTACAGCCATGTACTATTCCTCAATATGACCGAAAATAGCCGGATGTGGTTCAATCCGTATCGAACTCAGTATCCGTATTTGTTGCCCGCGGCAGCATTTGCTTGGTGCGTCGCTCGACCTCTGAACGCGGTAATAGAACGCGGCGCCCGCATTTTTCGCAGCTTAAACCAATGTCGGCCCCCAGCCGCACTACGACCCAGTCGTAGTTCCCACACGGGTGCGGCTTGCGCAGGCGTAATCGATCTCCTAGCTCAAGATGCATCGGTGCCATTTACGTGTTTGCCTTCCATTTCTTGCCGGTAGAGTCCATGTTGCGCGATATAGTGCTCAACCGCTTCTGGTGTTTGATATTTTATCGGCCTACCTTCCGCCACGCGCCGGCGTAAGTCTTTCCCCGATATCTCGAATTGCGGTGCCGGTACCGTCAGCAATCGTTGCTTCAGTCCAGGTAATCGATCTTCCATTCGATCTCGATATCCCTCTTCTTCCACATATCCAGGACGATGCACGGCGACTAGGCGGGTTACCTGCTCCAGAACCCCCTTTGGATTATACCATGTCAGTAATTCTTCAAAGCTGTCCCAGCCAATCACAAAGTAGATGGCGGTATGTACTCCCCATTGCTGGCGTAAAAGCCTGAGCGTATCCGCCGTATACGACGGCCCCGGGCGCTCCAGGTCGACTGTAGAGATTGAAAAGTGTGGGTTAGAAGCTATCGCGAGTTCCAGCATGGCAAGTCGCAACCTGGCTTCTGTCACCTTCTCCCCTGTTTTATGTGGCGGCCGTCCTGTCGGTACAAAAACCATTTCGGCCAGCTTACATACGGTGCGTACTTCTTCAGCTATGACAAGATGCCCGTAATGAATCGGATCAAATGTGCCCCCGAGCAAGCCGATGCTCCGTACGTCCTGCTGTGATCTATAGCTTTGCAATGAAAATTTTCTCCCCCTGGGAACGCGCTAGTACAGTTGACTTATTAAAATGCGCTTGTTGATTCCACCAATGACAGGGCTGCATCGGGGAGCACCGTACGCAGAGTATACATTACCTCGGAAGTACCGGCAAACTGACTGTCCTCCACCCAGAAACTCGCCATAATAACCACCTGCGTCTCTGTATAGCTGCTCACAATCGCCGTCGGTTCCACTTTCTCTTTGACAAGAGTCATTTCTTTCAGCGTCTTGACGATCAGGGCGAGCGTTTCCTCCCTGGCAAACGCTTCTACTGGCAGAGTCACGTTGATGGAAACCCGCCTCTCGGCATAGAAGGATTTGTTGATCACGATGCCGCCAAAGATCAGGGCGTTGGGAACCGTTATCTGTTCACCACTGGAAATACGCAGCTTGGTTGCGCGCAGCTCAATATTTTCTACTATCCCGGTGTGCAGTGGCTCATTCGCGGCGTTGCCAATGGTGATCGAATCGCTAATGTGGAAGGGACGCTCTACCAGAATATAGAAACCCGCGACCAGGTTCTTTAAAATGTCCTGGAAAGCGATCGTAAACGTCACAGTCAATGCGCCGAAGACTGTGACAGGAAAATCTATTGCCACCCCCCATATAGCGAATACCCAGAACACATCGATAATCATAATACCAATGAAGGCGATGCGCCCAATTAAGACGCGTAGATTGATATCGAGGCGATTGTTATTCAAACTATGAATGGTGAGCTTCATTACAGTGCGCCCTACTGCTACCCCCACAAAAATCGCGAACGCTGTCAAGAACAATCGCCCGACATGATTCATGATAGTTGGCAACGGACTATTTAAATAGCCCGGGCTATATAAAATGAGCAGAAAATCAATTAATAGAGCACTTTGTCGGACAGAAAAGTACGTAAATACGCCCACAATCAGTGGAATTACGAAGACGACGGCACCCAGTACCTGCACAATCCAGTTGTCAAGGACAGTCTTCTTGAGACGACTTACCAGGAAATGCCGCAGCGTCAGGCCGATAGCAATCGCGCACACCGCGATTAACAACATAAGAATGATATCCACTGTGCTCATAATGCTGCTATTCCTTCCCTGTCGTATACCTTGCACCGTGCAGACCATCGACAACCGGCCCCTTTGCGCCCTTCTTCCGCTGGCTGGACATCAAATTTGGCCAATAAGTCCACTAATGTACAGATAGGCAAGCCAACAACATTCAGATAACAGCCATTGATGCGCTCTGTGAGCTGAAAATCCGGGTGCTGGATCCCGTAAGCTCCTGCTTTATCCAGTGGATCTCCGGTGGCGATGTATGCCGTGATGAACTTTTCGCTAAAAGGACGCATCAGCACCGGCGTTCTGCAACTAGCGCTATATACTTCCGGCTCGCCTTTCATCATCCTGCTTACAGCAACGCCGGTCACCACGTGATGCCAGCGTCCCCGCAAAGAGAGCAACAGTTCACGTGCTTGTGCTGTATCGCGTGGTTTGCCCAGCACTTCACCATGAAGCAATACCGTTGTATCCGCTGTAATCACAATGTGGTTCGCTGCTTCGGCCAGGGACAGTGCCCCCAGCGCTTTATGTTCAGCGAGCCACAGTGCCAGCCCATCGTTGGGTCCCCTGTAACGCTCCTGGGTCGCATCTTCGTCGACAGGTGAAACGCACACCGAGTAAGATAAGCCAAGCAGGGAAAGCAACTGCCTGCGTCGCGGCGAGGCAGAGGCCAGTAACAGGGGCAAAGCTGTTGTCATATATTATTTGCGCTCCAAAATGGCGATGCACTCGATATGTGCCGTCTGCGGAAACATATCGAGCGGTTGCACCGATTGTAGATGATAGGCTGGCTGCAGATGGCAGAGTATATGCAGATCTCGTGCCAGCGTTGCGGGGTCGCACGAGACATACACTATCCTGGAAATGGGATGTTCTACCAGGGCATCCAGCACGACCTTCTGGCAGCCGGCCCGTGGCGGATCAATGACCAGTCCATCGATCTCCGCGGCCAGCTTCGGCAGCACATCCTCCACTTTCCCCTTGAGGATCTCGACGTTGCTCACCTCGCGCAGATTCCACTGGGCATCCTTGATTGCGCTCGCCGACTCCTCGATAGCGATGACCTTCTCAACATGCCTGGCCAGCGCTAATGCAAAAGTGCCTACCCCGCAGTAGGCATCCACGACCAACTGTGATGGCCCCAATCCTTGTACCACCATCTCTACCATTTTTTCAGCCTGGGCTGTATTGGTCTGGAAGAACGAGCTTGGCCGAATGCGATATATTTCGCCCGCGAGCCTCTCTTCAAACGTATCGCTACGGATATCAAGGCCACATGCCACCAGTTTTTCCAAAACCTCTGCTTTCGGGTACGGTTGTATAAGCATTTGACCCGTGGCGCTCCCGCAGCGTATCAAAACCTGCGGCCGCTCGTTGGGTACCTGGCTGAAAACTTGCAGCGCGCGATTGATCTGTTCATCGGCAAGAGGGCAACTGGTCAGCGGCAGTACACGATGCGTGCCCCTGGCAGTCAGACCAGGTTCTCCTTTGCGGTTCACCGAGAAGCGCATGTGGTTGCGGTATTGCCAGGGATCATCACATGCCACCGGTTCAAGTAGTGGTGGACATGTAAATCCGCCTGTGTCGCGCAGCAATTGCTCCACAACAGAGCGTTTCCAGGCAAGTTGCGCCGCGTACTCCATATGTTGCAACTGGCAGCCGCCGCAAACGCCGAAGACAGGGCAGCGTGCCTGGCTTCGTTGCGGTGCAGCCTCGTCTATCTCCGTAATCCATACGCGCGGCGGGCGTGGCATGCTAGCCTTCCAGCGGCGATAGCGCCTTCCCGGGCGCCGTTCCCCTCCCCGTGCTGGCGCTTCGACTGCAATCGTCACCCGCTCCCCCGGCAGCCCGGCGGGAACGCGCAGTATCTGCCTCTGCTCTTTCCCATCACTATCAAGCACAGCAATATCAGCCGTTGCGTCCCCTTCGCGCGTCAGTTCGCCCAGGGTCACCGTATAATATGTGATACACCGTTCTTCTATCATCGCTTCCTGAATTTTTTTATATTGCTATGAAATGCTGGTTGCAGCTTACTAATCGTCAGTATTTGACGGAACATCTGTACCGTTTCATCATCGGGGTCGATGCTCTCAGCTTTTTTCATCCATTCCTCGGCGCGGACGTAGTCTTTACTCTCGATATAGTTTGATACAAGCAGCAGCTGTAAGTCTACCGTGTCGGGATTGGCCGCTGCGCCATCTTCTAAGACCCTACGCGCCATGGATACCTGGTTCTCATTCACATAGGCCGTGGATAGGTCGGCGTAGGCATTTAAATTATCAGGCTCAATTTCAATTGCCTGCTTGATGTTGGCTATAGCCTCTTGAGTATACTCTAGCTTTTGATAAGCGCGGCCAATATTGTATCGTGCGTTTGGATAGGAGGGATTCATTGTTACGAGGCGTTGATAATGGCTAAGTGAAGCTTCGTACATTTTTCTATCCATCGCCATATGGCCCAGTTCACTTTCGATGTCCTCCAACAGCTTCTCATCCTTCGTCATCGCCTGCGCTTTACGTAATTCAAGCTCAGCCTCTTCAAGTTTATCGTCACCTCCCATATCATGCAGCACGTCAGCCAGTGTCAAAAGGGCGTTTACACTATCCTCCATGGTCAATGACTTACGCAATATTTCCTCTGCCAACACCAGGAGGCGTTCTCCACGTACTACATCGTCTTCTTCGTAATATTTCTCGCTGACTTTTAGCTGGTGTGAGCCAATTTGCCGCCATGCCTCTGCCTGTTCTTCAGGGTAATATCGTGCTATCCCCTCAAGGTACACAATGGAGCGCTCATGATCTCCAAAGAGCGCTGCTCGGCTGACGGCATCAAGATAGGCCTTTTTGTCGAGTGGATCCTTTGCGATCAGCGCATCGTCGTAATTTGTAACCTCCATTATATGAAAGAGAACTTCATCAACGTATTCCAATGCATCAGGGTCCGTGGAGGGATGCTTCTTTGTGATTTTTTGGATCTCCTGATTATGCTGCTCAATGCGTTTCCGTAGCTCAGCCGCAGGAATGCTTTGCGCGTTCTTTCCCTCATCAACCATGTCATCTATGCGCCAACCACCTGGCTCTTCTACAAGCTTGAAACACACCCAGAACCAGTGGCGTCCCGTTTCTTCGTAGAGCACAGTTTCCTGGGGTAATTCTGGTAATATGTCCTTCTCAGCAGTATCCTCCAGTACGATTGACCAGCCAGCGTCAATCTCTTTATACGTCTGTGCGGCGTTTCGACTGAATGTACTGGGCAGCCAGATACCAGATTTCCTGGCTTGTCGCTCCTTGACAAAACCTGGTCTCAGGTAGTCTGGCCGTGCGTCCTCCGCCCACTCCTCGCGCCGTTCGACCCATTCTTCTTCTGTCAGCCCTTCCCGCAGCCTGCTCCCATCGGCAAGCAGGTTATAGGCCATAGGGTAATCTTCATCTACCCAGGCTTCGACAAAACTGGTGACAACTTGTACTGGTGGTAAGTCGGGGTCGATCTCTACCGCTTCCTCGTCCTCCTCGTCCTCCTCGAACTCTTCAAGTTCTTCCTCCACAATATCCGGATTTTCCAGCACCAGTTTGTTTATCAGTGATATTGAAAGACGGAAGTCTTTGTGGGTGGGAGTGCCATGTTTTTTGTTCACCGTCAGAGCCTCTTCAATCAAACGGCGTCCCTTTGCGAGAGAGCAATCGAGAGTCTCTTCTTCTGTTTTTATCTGCTCAATCAGACTATCAGCAATTCGCTTACTCTCGATTCTTGTATAGAAGTCTTTGACCCCATCGTGCCAGAATTCGAGCAGAAATCCCAGGATGCGCACATCTTTATAATCCTTTCCCTGCTCCCACATCAGCATCAATTGTACCTGGCCTGAATCACGAGTATCGCTGAGGATACCCGTCGTGCCTCCTTGCGAATGCTTTTTTCTGGACTAAGTTGGTTGATCGCAATCAAGACATCGGCCGCGTCACTGTGACGTTCTTTGGATAGTGCCAGAAGCAATGCCACCTGTGCTGCTTCTGGTAAACCTGTAATAGTCGACAGTGCCGCTTCCGCCTCTTGCTGGTTCTTGCTTGAACGCAGTTCCCCGGCTAATGTATGGAATTGCTCAAGTACCTCTTGTGCCTGAGCCTCATCTGCTTGTGAAACAGTAACTTTCTGTACTTTTTTCTTGCTCATATCCACAGTCCTCCTGACTCTTCTAGCATGCTTTTGTTCCTTCCAGCCTGCCACTTCATTTCTTCAAGCGCCTGTTCAACTCATCGCGTAAGCTCTGTACAATCTCGAGCTTCGCGTCAATCTCTTCCGCTTCAACTAATGTCGACTGCGCCCTCCGCAGGTCTCCAGTCTCCATATAGATCGATGCAAGCAGCGCGAGTAAATGGGCAGACCTCGGAATGTTGCGCAGGCCGCGTTCCACGATCTCACGCGCTTTCTCTGGTTCGCGTTCGTTCATATAGATAGCGCAAAGCTCGGAATAGGGGCGCATATCCAGCGGTTCGCGCTCGATGGCCTGTAAGTACGTTCCCCTGGCCTCCGCAAAGCGTTGCAGATTCCGTTGCATCAAACCTATTTGGAACCACACGCCCTCAAAGTTCGGATCGATTTCCGCGGCTCGCTGGTAATGCCGCAGAGCCTCCTCGAGATTATCCCGCCGGACCGAGATACTCGCCAGGTCGTTCTCAATCATCGCCTCTTCTTCGCTGACGGCCGCCAAATCTTTGGCCCGGTACAACTGCTCCTCTGCCTCATCCAGCCGATCATCGTGTTTCATCAGCAGTTCGGCCAGGACCGCGTGCCCCGAGATATCGTCTAGCAGGGTGAGGGCTTCGCGAATGCTCGCCTCGGCGAGTGTATCAAAATGCATGGCTCGCTCATTCAACCCTCTCTCACCGTAATATTCACTAAGGCCACTTTGTGTGATCGCCAGTTGCCGCAAGAGTTCGCCCCGCTGTTCCACAAAGTTGCGCGTCAAACGCTCCAGGTAGACGATTGCTCGCTCTATCGCACCGAGACTGATCGCGCGAGTATAGGCATCTCCATAATACATCCGTTCAAGCGGCAGGTGAACGATCAGCGCATCATCGTAAAAGATCGTTTGCGTCATGCGCCAGATCAGCTCTTGTGTCAGTTCTCGTTTCTCGTACTCACCCGGATTCTGCTGAATAACCTCGTTGATACGCCGATCATGCTCATCGATGCGCTGCTGTAGCTCCTCCGTCGACATGCTCTGCGCTTTGGCGCCCTCGTCGGTCATCTGCCGAATACGCCATCCGTCCTGTTCGCGTTCCAGCGTGTAGCTCGTCCAGAACCAGTGGCGCCCCGTCTCTTTGTAGACCGCGGTTCCCATCGGCATCTCTTGGAGCGTGCCGCTTAGCTGCGTATCGCTCAGCTCCAGCGACCAGCTCATCTCAACCTCTTTGCGCGTGCTTGAGCCTCTTCCACTTACCGAGGAAGGCAGCCACAGGAGCGGTGCGCTTACTTCGCGTTCCCGGATATAACTCAGTTGGAAGCGGGTGGGCCGTGCTTCATTTGCCCAGGCGTGATGCCGCTCAATCCACTCATCTCGATCAAGACCCTCGCGTATGCGACTATCTCTTGCCAGTAAATCATAGTTCAATCCAAAGTCGCCTAACGACCAGGCCGTCACAAAGGTGGCAACCACCTCGTCGCTCTCTAATTTGGGATTAATGAAGGTCAATCCGCGATCCTCTCCTACGTCCTCGGCATCGGTGACCAGTTGTTTGAAAATGGGGAGGTAATGCCGGTACTCTTTATGTGGTGTTGTCCCCCGCCATGCATTCACCGCGAGCGCCTCTTCAACTAAACGGCGCCCTTCTGCCAGCGTGCAATCCGCCAATAGAATATCCGGCAACTGTGTCCGCATATGCTGAATCTGCGCCTCCACGCCGCGTTTATTGGTCAGATCTTGAATAAATTCCTTCAGGCCCTGTTCCCAGAAGTCCAATAGAAAGATAAACATGCGGGCTTCACTATAATCGATCCCCTGTTCCCAGCAAAGGATAAGCTGTACCTCGCCCTCCTCGCGTGACTGTGTGACATAGCCTTTCCAGAAGCGCGGCGGGTGAGCAAGGGGCAGGCCGACAACCGGCGTACGCACCACCGGCGGCTTCCATTGCGGATACACTTTTGCTGCTTCCAGCCGCAGCAGGGAGCGGCGTGCCTCTTTGCGAATACTTTTATTTGGGCTAAGCTCATTGAGGGCAATCATAATGTCTGCTGCATCGCTCGTACGTTCCTTCGAGAGGGCCTTGAGGAACGCGACCTGCGAGGTTTCTGCCAGCCTGTTGATATCTGTCAAAACTGCTTCCGCTTCTTCCTTGTTCGTGCTTGTATGCAGTTCATTGGCTATCTGGTGAAATTGCTCAAGTACATGCTCTAATTGCGCATGCTCTTCCTGCGAAACAGGGGAATTGCTTTCTTTCTTTTGGGTCATAATCTCAATTTTTTCCTCGTTACGACGCTGTTCTTCATTTGTCGCTGTCGATTGTATCACGAAGAGGAAAAAGAGTCGAGATATCAATCAAAAAGAACCTCTTTATTGCCGAAATGAAGTCCTGTAATGGAAAATCGGCGCGCTGTACGAGGTAGGCCGAAAACCGACCATTGCAGGTATCGCTGGCGCGGACCTCTGGGAGTGGCTAGAGGCAAACTCGATGCCGAGAATTTTCTGCTCTACTGGCCGCGCTTTCTCTCGAGTGTTCGCCCTGGCCACCATCAGGATGAACAGTGGATACGCCGCGCAATAAAAGTACGAGGCCAGGCTGCGCCAGGCGAAGAACAGTGGCAATACCGCCAGTAACATCGCCGCTTCGGGAATCCTTTTACAGATGCGCCAGTACCACACCAGCGAAGCCAGCATCGCTATTCCTTCCAGTACCGTATACTCCCTCTTGGAGAGGAAAGGTATCAGGTGCGTCACGCTGAGATTGACGATGCCAACACCCATGGGGAACATTGGATCGGCCACAGGCGCCAGTATTCCTGCCAGCCACGCCTGGGGATTCCAGAGAATAAAGGGAAGGTTGATTGCAAGACCAATGCTTCCCGCGATAGCAAGCCGGTAAAGGCATTCTTTCCAACCGTAGTGGCGCAAAACCATGATCATGTAGAACGGAATAAAGAACCACGCGATCTGCTTGCTTGCCAGCGCCAGGCCAAGCAAGATCGCCGAGCTCCAGCGCTTGTCGCGCAAAAGCCAGACCAGCACGATCAGCAGCGTATAGAAAATATCCAGGTTGGCCCCAGCCGTAGATGACCACATAGAGACGTTTGCCACCCCCAGCAGCAGTACCCACAGGCGCATCTCTGGCCGCGCGATCTTCACCGCTAATCCCATCAGTAACAGGTAGCTCAGCAGGTAGAATGGCAGCACATTCATATCGTGAAAGAAAACGAAAGGCACCAGCGTCAGGAAGGACAGCGCGGGATAACTCACCTTCGACTCAAACTCGGGCGCGCTGCCGGCCTTCAAGTCCGTGTCGAGCACGCTCTGGAAATCGACCATCGTGGGATAATCAATCTTGTTGGCGAACTGTCCTCTCTGCAGTGGTGTCGTCCAATTGGGCTGGATCGAGAAATGTCTCGCCAGGTCGAGCATATTCGAATCGGTATACGGATTTCGTCCCTCTAAGAGCAACTGCGCCGCGTTTGTATCAAGCGATGTCCCGTCATTTGAGAATGCGGGTGGCAGGAAACACGACACGGTGCTAAGGGTAAACAACGACACGCCAGCGATTGTGAGGATAAGCGTCAATACCAGCACAACACGCTGCCAGCGCCGTGGACGATCCTGCAGCGCCTGCTGGTTTTTACTTGCCGGGCGGAATGCCATTGCCATCGCGATAAAACTTCCCGCGATCAGTATCAGGGGGATAAGCGACCCAAAGGGATTCAAATAGGGTATATACCAGTTATGAGGGATTTCGTTAAATGCCTGTAAAATAAGGGCGATGCTGATCCAGACAGCCCGTCGTTGTAGTTCAACGATCGGGTGATTGTCCGGTGACACATCTTCTGTGAAGAAGCGCTGCATCCATCGGTTTCTGCTTGTAGTGTGGTTTTTATGTGGTCGAGTAGTCTGTGTCAGGACAGAAAGCTGCTCCATATCTGTGCGCGTTTCGCTTCCTTGCTGTTTGCAAAAATCGGCCAGCACGTGTATGGTGCCAGCGGGTGTTGTTGCATGAAGGATTGAGCGCAAATACCTCCCAATCAGAGTGCCGAGCTGGTTTTTCCCGTCATCATTCAAGCGGTATGCTCAGCCTGAGTCTTAGAACGAAGCGGTATTCGGTTGCGTCACAAAAATACGGCAGTGGGGTAGGCTTTATTGCAGAGGTAAACGGAAGTATAGTTCCCTGTGTCGCTGTTGAAATCCAAGCGCGCGAATGAGACAGTACGCTTACGGCTGTTTTTTACGTGGCAACAGCAAAATAGAGACGCCCGCATAGCCGGCACAACCCAGCAGGAGCACTGAATAGATCTTTGTTTCCACGTCGTTCGGTGAAAAAAGCCACGCCAGCCCCCACCACGTGAAACCAATAAATATCGCAAATAACAAAATCGTACTTAATAGCTTCTTATTCATCAGAAATAGTCCTTCGGGCATGTCTACATCCCGGTAGCCATTTTACCGGGTCGGCACTCTCTATCCTGAGCCCTATTATAACATAAATGCCGGTCCCTATTACATCATACGGGCAAGCGCCGTCCTGTCATGCTGAGCGCAGCGAAGCATCTCCCTGCCGAGCGAGAGACCCTTCGCTGCGCTCAGGGTGACACCAAGGGGTAGCCGCGGCAGCACGACAGCATGGTCACGCTGAGCGCAGTCCTGTCATGCTGAGCGCAGCGAAGCATCTCCCTGCCGAGCGAGAGAGACCCTTCGCTGCGCTCAGGGTGACATCAAGGGGAACGGATAGATCTGCGCCCTAGGGTACTAATTCCCATTGTGCATTTCCGTTATCCGAAACTTACCCATTTATGGACAGGCCATAAATCGTGTTCGGTTCCTGCTTCTCCCATCGCTGCCAGGTGTCCCTGGTCTTACGCAATGTCCACAGGCGTCACTTCCCGTGTAACTCACGGTAGTTTCTTTCATGCTGATGCGGCCAGGTTCAAGGCCGCATTCTCATCCCGATCTAAGACAACGCCGCACTGCTGACAGGTGAAAATCCGGTCAGCAAGCGTCAAATCCTCATGGACCCATCCACAAGACGAGCAGGTCTTAGATGAGGGATACCAGCGCGAGACAAACTTCACACGGACGCCCGCATCACGTGCCTTATACTCAATCTGCCGACGAAACTCATAGAGACCCACATCGGCTATCGCTCTGCTCAGCTTGCGGTTCTGGAGCATGCCACTCACGTTACATCCTTGCTAATCGCTGTGTCGCTTTCTTGCGGTTTTGTGAGCCTTTCTGCTTCCGACTCTGCCGCCGTGAGGTACGTTTGAGAGCATTCAAGCGGTTCCTGAGCGCTTTGGGATTAGCAAAGGTCCGTCCATCGGAGACCACTGCCAGTGTCTTGATACCCAGGTCAATTCCAAGTGGCTCACCTGCTGCCTGTGTTGGTTCTGCTACGTCCTCCTGCACGCAAATGGACACATACCACCTGCCAGCTTTTTCGCTGATCGTGGCACTCCCAATCTTGACATTCATGGGAAGGTAATCGTGTTCCTTGAGCCTGAGCAGTCCTAAGCGTGGCAGTTGAATAGCATCAGGATAGACGTGGATAGCACCCGTGAAGCGAGCAGAGCCAAGACCTTTCTTCTTGCTCTTGAACTTGGGATAGCCGCACTTGCCTTTGTGCTTGCCCTGCTTTTTCAGGGCTACCTTGCGGAAGAAGTGCTTGAAAGCGTCATCCAGGTCCCTGAGTGTCTCTTGTGGTGCGCACTTGCTGACTTCGTACATCCAGGGAATTGCGGTTTTCTTCAGGGCGTTAATCTCACGGTGCAAGTCCGTAGCATACGGCATGGGTAAGCCTGCTTTATAGGCTTCCTGTTTGCGTCGAAGGCCATAATTGAATGCCCACCGAGCCGCACCACAATGCTTCTTTGCCAGGGTGATTTGCTCGTTATTCAGGTCTAACTCTGCCTTGTAGCCACGTTTGACCATCATGCTTCATCCTCTTGCTTCATGACCTGTTCCACGCATGCTTTGATCTTTACAGCACGTCTCTTCGAGGTTCTCCGTCCAGAGAGACGGCTTGCCATGCTGGTGATGATAGCCATGAAATCATCCACCAGGTCATTGTCCATATCGCTTGGAAAGATGACCTCTAAGCGGCGTCCTTGCATCTGCATCAACTGCTCAATGGAGCGAAGCCCGAAGCGGGTAGCCCGATCACGATGCTCTACCACAATAGTTCCTATACTGGCATCGGTAAGCAACTTCAGGAACTTTGGACGGCTATCATTGAGTCCTGACGCCCATTCACTGACGGTTCTGGTTCCCTGATAGCCTTTCGCTGCTGCGTAGTCCTTCAGGCGTTGCATCTGCCGCTCTAAATCCTCTTTCTGGTAGGCTTCCGAGACGCGGGCAGAGAGTGCTACGTGTGTTGGGACTTTCTCCCGTACAATCACAGTGCCGGTATCCAGTTGGTAGGCGTCAAGCTTACCAGCTTTCCACCACCGGAAAGCCGTCTTGTAGCTGACGCCCATCCGTTTTGCATACTGACTTAATCTCATGGTGATAGAATAGCAGAAACGTCATCAGATGTTAACATTCCGTTTAGCTATTTATCTCCCCACTCGTCCCGCTCACCGTCGCCTTCTCCTGCATAGTCCTCCGCCAGTTCTCCTTCCACAAATACGCACGGGCTAACATCTCTTCCGCGCTCTTCATCGAAAATTCCGTCACGTTGCCACCCATAATATGCGCGATCTCTCGCACGCGCTGCTCTGGCCGCAGCTCGTTGACGATGGTCATCGTGCGGTCATCAATGATCTGCTTGCTCACATTGTAGTGTGTATCGGCATAAGTCGCGATATGCGGCAGGTGCGTCACACAGATCACCTGGTGGTTCTGCGTCAACACCCACAGCTTCGCGCCCACAATCTGCCCGCTCTGCCCGCTGATACCCGCGTCGATCTCGTCAAAAATCAGCGTCGGCGTCGCGTCAGCCGAGGACAGGATCGTTTTCAGCGCCAGCATCAGCCGCGATGTCTCGCCGCCAGAAGCAATTTTGGTCAACGGCTTGAATGGCTCGCCGGGGTTCGGCGCGATCAGGAACTGCACGCGGTCAATGCCCGTTAAATCGCAGGCGTAGTGCTGCTCCGGCTGCCCGTTGACGCTGGCGGGCACCCCCTGCTCATCAGGGACCTGCACCATCTCCACGGAGAAGCGCGCCCGTTTCATATTCAGGTCGTTTAACTGCTCCTCCATCGCCGTAGATAATCGCTCCGCCGCTTCCTGTCTCCGTGCGGATAGTTCCTGCGCGATCTGGCCGATCTCCTGCCGGTACTGGCCATCCTGTCTCTGCAATTGTGCGATCAGCTCCTCGCGGTTCGTAATCGTATCCAGCTCGGCCTGGTCCCGGGCGGCTCGCTGCAAGATCTCTTCGATCGTCGCGCCATATTTGCGCTTCAAGCGTGCGATCTGGTCCAGCCGTTCCTCGATATCAGACAGGCGGCGCGGGTTATCCTCAATATCGCTCTCGTAGCTGCTGATACTCGCCGCCACGTCCTCCAGTCGATAAATCGCCTCCGCCAGGTTATCAGCATACTCCTGCAGGCTCTTGTCCAGGCGCGTCAGCTCACCCAGGCTCCGCTGCGCGACCTGCAGCTGGTCCAGCGCGGGCTTGAAGTCATCTCCGCCCACATCAAGCCCTTTAATCGCTCCATAGACCAGCTCGCAGTGCTCGCGCAATTGCTCGGCATTGCTCAGTACCTTGCGCTCCCCTTCTAGTTCCTCGATTTCGCCTGGGCGCAATTCGGCCTTCTCGATCTCATCGATCTCGAAGCGCAGAAACTCTGCCCGGCGGCTCTGGTCGCGTTCAGTCTGTTGCAGCGCCTGCAGCGACTTGCGCGCATGACGCCACTCCGTGACCTTCGCTCCCAGTTCTTCGCGCAGCGGCAAAAGCTCCGCGTAGCGATCCAGGAAGTTAACATGCTGTTCAGGACGCAACAGGCTCATGTGCTCGCTCTGCCCGTGGATATCCACCAGCCAGCTCGCCACTTGCTGCAGCACCTGTTGCGAGAGCGCGCGCCCATTGATACGCGCCACTGTGCGTCCGGAGGAGCGGAAAATATCGCGTGAGAGGATGAGTATTCCATTGTCGGGCGTAATATCATATTCGTGTAGCAGCGCGGCCAGCGCCACCCTTGCGTCAGCGCTGGCTGCATCCACCTGCAATCGTTGCATGTTCCTCGTCTCGGCCTGGTCAAGCGCCTCAAAAACCGTACTGGCCCCGTTCGCCCCAATACTGTGGAGAGCATCTTCATCCTCGTCCGTCTCCAGGGACAACCACTCATCAGAAATGGCCGGTAGCGCTTCGATGGAGAAAACGCCTTCAACGGTGGCGCGTTCGCATCCCGCGCGTACATACTCCGCGCCGATTTTTCCGCCCAGCAGCGCATTGACGGCGTCAATAATGATCGACTTACCCGCGCCCGTCTCTCCCGTAAAAACGTTGAACAGCCGGTGTAGCCGCAGGTGTAAGCTGTCGATGATTGCGAAATCTTTAATGGTTAGTTCTAATAACATACTCTTTAATGACCGGGTGCTTCTTCGTCCACATTATACAGTTTGGCATTGATGATATGGTAGAACTGTGTCGGTTCCCTACGTCTAAGAAACTGTGTGACAAACTGACTCTTGCGAACGGTAATGGTTGCCCCATTTTGAATCTCGCGGTTCATCTGCCCATCGGCGGAGAAAACTCCATTCTGTAAGCCGGTGAATATCTGCAATTTGACAGTAGCCTCCGGCGGCAGTATCAGCGAGCGGTTCAAGGCCAGGTGCGGCGCGATTGGCGTAAGCACCGTACTCTGTACCTGTGGGTGCAGCAGCGGCCCACCGACGGCCATGTTATAGGCGGTCGATCCGGTGGCCGTCGAAACGATCACACCATCGGCATGCGTCGTATTGTAAAAGAAGTCGTCGATCCAGATGCACACTTGCACCACGCGCGGCCACTTCCCACGGGCAATGATAATATCGTTGAGGGCCAGAAACTCCTCACTCTTCCCATCCTGTTCCATCACCGCGTAGAGCATCGCCCGTTTATCCAGCCAGACCGACGCATCCCCGTCCAGGTAGTAGGGCAGATGCGACTCTAATTCAGCGGGTTCAAGCTCGCTCAGAAATCCCACGCGCCCAAAATTGATGCCCACAATCGGGATATCCGCGAAAGCGCAGATGCGCGCAGCATGTAAAATAGTGCCATCTCCCCCTAATACCACTGCCAGGTCGTATCCCCTCAGCGCAGGATCGGGCGTCTCTTCGCCCTCGTACCTTGTATCGACGACGCGTACTTCATGCCCCTGCTGCTTCAAAAATGAGATGAGACGGTCAGCAACTTCTGAGGTGACTTCTTTGCGGCCCTGATAAAAGATCGCGATTGCCTTCAAAAATCTTCCTTCCAGTGTTGTCGTCGGAATAGCTCTCCCGCGATGTTGAATCCGCCTTCAAACCTCTGTAATCGTACGCCATGAGCGTGAGGATGTCAACTACACCTTAAGGCTGTTGGGAAGCCGAACCCTGTATACCTACCGTTTGCGATTTTTCTTCCGCGACTGTTTGGCCATCTTGCTTTTGGTCTTTTTATGGGCTGCTCCGCGTTCGTGACGAGGCTTAGAGGAAACCTGAGGGAACGTCATCTCCTGTGTAGTGGAGGGCATAACCGCTTCAGGCGTTTTCAAGCCCAACCTGACCTGCACATCCTCCCAATCTCCCATCACAATGTATTCAACACGATCAGCCGCAAACGCCTGCTCCATTAACGGGGCTGCTTCTTTGGCCCCGAGTTTCACCAGGGCCAGGATGAGAAAGGCATTGAAGTCGGGCTCGTTTTCTGTAAACTGCTCCAATTGCTCGCTCAGGATCGCGACACTCTCTGAACGGGCCTCTGGCCAGCGCGTCGCTATACTCAGGACACTCGAACTCGCGTTAATGTGTGGCCATTCCTTATGAGATCTGTCAGCCATATAGGCGGCCAGGGCTGGAAGAGCTGTCGGACCGATCATGCCAAAGACCTCTGGCAGTTCCTCCATCACCCATTCGTTATCTTCCAATGTATCGAAGAGCGAGAGGAGAGGTTCAATCGCCGCCTCGGCACGCAGCTGTCCAAGCGCACGCCAGGCATGGATCGGCGCCCAGACCTCTAAACTCTCTGGGTCGGCCTGGTTCAATTGTTCGTCCGTCGCCATACGGATGAGATCGGGAATATGTTCTGGGCCCAGACCCAGTTCCAGATAATTGGGCCAGTCATCTGGCTCCACGACCTCAGCTTCTCCATAGGTAAGCAGCCGATCTACAGGCGCTGGATAGCTGCTTGTACGTGCTATCTCCTCCATAAGCAAACTCCTTTGACTTTTCTTTTACTTCGTTCGCAACAACTTCTCCTCCGCGAACCACAACGCCTCTTCCTTCGAATGAATCACGCCCTCCGCCTGGGCCTCCGCAATCTGCTCCAACAACTCCCCAACAATCGGCCCCGGACTCAACTGCAAACGCTTCATCAACTCCTCCGCGCTAATCAGCCGCGGCGGCATAATCCTCT
>WNGL01012609.1_pt1 | contig 19841 bp, 22 predicted proteins | sample 5400591 | NCBI WGS metagenome assembly WNGL01 (sample SAMN13153377, study PRJNA577476) | soil metagenome | isolation source: 80 cm soil or saprolite under Garry oak tree replicate 1 | place: USA:California | collected 2016-06-15 | reverse complement strand
TGATAATAAGGAGATTATCATGAACCAGAATGTCCAACCCCATACCGGCGCCTGGGTTACCTTCACCTATGTCTCGTTTTCCGCTTCGGCCTTCATGGTCGCCATCGGCGTCTACTTTCTGCCGCTCGATCTGTGGGAGAAGGGATATCTCTCGATGGGCATCGTGATGCTGGTTCAATCCTGCGTCATCCTGACCAAGACCGTGCGAGACATGCATGAGAGCGGCAAACTGGTGAACCGCATCGAAGACGCCAAGGCCGAACGCATCCTGATGGATTTTAACAAAGCCGCGTGAGGCCGGGTAACCAATCCAGAGGGCGGCGGTACACATCATCCGCCGCCCTCTGTCGTTGCAAGCAACTCAACGTTGCCGTTCAAACATCGTGTAATGCGTCGCCTGTAGAGTTCCCCGGCCGGCAGCCGTCGCCGGTCTGAAGAAATGATTCTTTCGATCAGGGTCAACAAATGCGATGCGGGTGCTATAAGGCTGTTCCCGTTTCTGATGACAGGTAACAGCGGATGTCGAAGCAGTCGATGCGCGAAGAGGCCGAGCGGCTGATCCGCGAAACCATGGAACGCAAGGCCATCGTTGTGAAGCAGGGCAACACCCGCATCGAGGCGACCTGCGGAAAATGCGGTGCGCCAAATCGCATCTCGGCGGCCAAGGGCGCGACCCGCGTGAAATTTGCCTGCAAGGAATGCGGCCACAAGCAAGAGACGCTTTGAAGCCGGACTGCTGTCATTTGTCCTTCACAAAGGCCGCAAAGGCGTCGGCGTAATCCGGATGCCAACGCGACAGCGCGGGGCGGTTTTCGACGATGTCGCTCGCCGCCCACAGAATCCGGCGCTCGTCGAGGCTTCGCGGCACGTCATTATCCGGGCACAGGATGTAGAAATCCCCGGCCTCCACGCGTTCCACCATAAAGTCGACGGTTTGCTCCGGCGTCCAGGCTCCGGCTGGCTTCTCGGTCCGGCCTTTGGCAGTAAGCCCGGTGAAAACGAATCCGGGGATCAGGAGATGAGCGCTGATCTGGCTGCCCGCCGCGTTCCGCAATTCGTGCTGCAGCGCTTCGGTGAAGGCTTTCACGCCGGCCTTCGACACATTGTAGGCGGGATCGCCGGGCGGGGTGGTGATGCCCTGCTTCGAGCCGGTGTTGATGATCAGGCCGGGACGTCCGCGTTCGATCATGCCCGGGGCAAAAATATGCGAACCGTGAATCACCCCCCAGAGGTTGACGCCGATCACGCGCCGCCAATCTTGCAGCGATCCGAATATCTCGCTGCCCGGCTGGATGCCGGCGTTGTTCATCAGGATATCGGCGCCGCCGAAGCGTTCTCGCACGGCGGTTTCCAACTCCGACACATCGTCGATACGACTGACATCGACGGTCGCCACCATGATATCGGCGGCTCCGCCCGGCGCGACCGACGATATCCTGGTTTCTGCCTCGGCGAGACGGTTAGGATCCAAATCCGCGATACAAACCCTCATGCCGAGACGAGCGAACCGCATCGCGGCGGCAAGGCCTATACCGGACGCGCCTCCGGTGATGACGGCGACATTATTTGGGGACAGGGCTGGATGGGGCACGTGAGTTCTCCTGACGTTCAAGTAAGGATGGCTCCGCCGAACCATCGGATGGCCGGAATTCACTGAGTCGATGTGGCGCCCCTATCATGCACGAAACCGCATGGGAGGTCTTCGTCCGAAGCTATCTCGCCGGCGAACCTTTTGCGAACGTGGCGAACCGGCTACATATCCGGATCAATAGACAATTTCGGGGCGTACATGAAGCTTCCTTCGTTGTTTTCACCGCTCAAGATCGGTCCCTATCAACTCAAGCATCGCCTCGTGATGGCGCCGTTGACGCGGATGCGGGCGGAAAAGCCTAGTCTCGCGCCCCGGCCGCTGAACGTCGAATATTATGCGCAGCGCGCGACACCGGGCGGATTGATCGTCGCCGAAGCCTCCCCCGTGATGGCGACCGGCTTCGGAAGCCCCGGCGTGCCCGGCATCTATTCGGAACATCAGATCAGGGGCTGGCGCGAAGTCGTCGACGCTGTTCATGCCAGAGGCGGAATTATTTTCCTCCAGCTCTGGCATGTCGGGCGGGTCTCGCATTCCTCGTTCCAGCCCGGCGGCGTGCTGCCGGTCGCGCCATCGGCGGTGCCGATTTCGACTGACTTCAAGGCCATGACAGCCGATGGAAAGGTCGTCCGCTATGAGACGCCGCGTGCGCTCGAGTCAGCCGAGATTCCCGGCGTGATCGACGCTTATCGGCAGGCCGCGCGCAACGCGTTGCAGGCTGGTTTCGACGGTGTCGAGATCCACGGCGCCAACGGCTATCTGATCGAGCAATTCCTGCAGTCGCACACCAATCTGCGCACCGACCGGTATGGCGGTTCGATCGAGAATCGCATGCGATTCCTGATGGAGGTCACGCAAGCCGTCATCGAGGTGTGGGGCGCCGAGCGCGTTGGCGTGCGGCTGTCGCCCTATGGCATTGCCAATGGCAGCGGTGAGGCCGACCCGATGCCGCTTTACACCCACGCGATCAAATCGCTCAACCCGCTTGGTCTTGCCTATCTGCATTTTATCGAGCCGCGCTCGAGCGGTGCCGGACGTGCCGAGGTCAACCATCAAAACGTGCCGTCGGCCATGGTGCTGTATCGGCCAATCTGGAGCGGCAAATTGATTACCGCCGGCGGTTTCACGGGCGAGACGGCGGAAGCGGCGATCGCCGACGGCCATGCCGACGCCATCGCGTTCGGGCGCATCTTCATCTCCAATCCGGACCTGCCGCGCCGCCTGCAGCACGGATTTCCGTTGACGCCGTATAACCGGGCGACGTTCTATGGCGGTGAGGAGACCGGCTATACCGACTATCCTGTTCATGACGAGATGGAGCAGGCCTGAGAACGTAAACGTCATTGCGAGCCAACGGGTCGCGCGAATGCGCGCCCGATGACGGGCTCCGCGAAGCAATCCATAAAGCCACAAAGGAAGAATGGATCGCTTCGTCGCATTCGCTCCTCGCAATGACGATGGAGAAAAAAGCGAAAATGACAAACGTGGCGAAAGCGGTTGGAATCTCCGCGGGGCAATGCCTGTGCGGCAGCGTCTGCTTTGAGATCGACACGCCCGCGCGCTGGGCCTGGCACGATCATTCGCCTGGCAGCCGGCGCGCGCATGGCGCCGCCTATGCCACCTATGTCGGAAGCTGGCGCAAGCGGTTCCGCATTACCAGGGGCGAAGCCGGCATTACCCGCTTCGAGGACAAAGCCTCAAAAACCGTGCGAAGCTTTTGCGCGCGATGCGGCACGCCGCTGTTTTACGAACGTGCGCGCTCGCCGCACATGGTGAACATCCCGCGCGCGCTGTTCACCGGGCGCACCGGCCGGCAGCCGCTCTATCACATCGCCATCGAGGAGCTGCAGGAATGGGCCTATACCGGCGAGCCGCTGGTGCCGCTGAAAGGGTTTCCCGGCGTGGTTTGGCAGCGTTCGAAAAAGAAGAAACGCCTAGATCACGAGGGGATGTTTTAGTTAGGCCGGGAACCGGACGCGCGAGCTTTGCCACTCAGGTCGGTAAGCGGCCCCGCATGGGTGAAGTATCCTCACCGCTGCTTGCGCACCTTGTGTCGGGCTCCCTTTCGCGACGACGGTGCCGAAGGCATCGTCACCACGAACTCGACGCCGCGCTTCACCCACTTCTTCAGTTCCGCGTCGGTTCGGTAGCCCTCGGGAGCGACGCGAACGAAGCCGGTCATGACGCGCCCGCGCATTTCCATCGGCTCGACGTGCGGCTCGGCAAGCATCAACTGATGCGCGTCCGAACCGACGCGGATCAAGAGGCCGCCTTTTCCACTGACGGAACAGCACATGCGGTCTTTCACCATGAAGCACAGACCGCCCATGATCTTCTTTTCGACCACGTCCGGCCGGATCGACAGTAATTTGCGCACCCGCCCGACCGTCTTTTCGTCGTATGCCATCGGCGCACTACTCGGGATCAGTTGACAGCATTTCCGAGAGGCGGTCGAAGCTGGTTCGCCAGCCAGCGCCAATATTGCTTCGCTGATCCGGCGCGGCAATGCCCGAGTGATGCACCGTAAGGCGCGTGCCCCCGGTGATCGGCTGCAAGAGGTAGGTCACCGTCGATGGCGTGCCTGGCGCCCCGGCCATATGCCACGTTTGTACCAATTTTCGCGGCGGGTCGACCTCAAGGAATTTTCCCTCGAGCGCATAGGGTTGGCCCCTCGCAATCCCTGAGGCGCGCCATTGCCCGCCGACCCGGACGTCGGCGATCCACTCTCTGGTGTCGAACACCCCGGGATTGACCCACCAGTCGATGATCTCCGGCGAGGCCAAGGCCAAAAAGACCCGCTCCGGCGTCGTAGCGAGTTCGACGGAGGCGACAATGCATCCGTCGACTAAGTCTGCAACTGCGCGTGCGCGCCTGTCGATCTCACTCATTTTGCCTCCAGGTTACGCTTCAGCCTCGTCAAACTCGCCTGCCAGAATGCGCGATAACCTTCGAGCCAGCCGGCGACGCTTTGCAGCGGTACCGGATTGACGGCATAGACCCGTTCGCGCCCGATCCGCGTATCAACCACCAGCCGTGCCTCGCGCAAGACTCTTAAATGCCTGGAAACGGCCGGCCTGCTTGACTGAAAGTCGGACGCAAGCGTACCGGCATTCGCCGGCCCCGCTCGCAGACGGTCGAGGATAGCCCGCCGGGTTGGATCCGCGATGGCGCGAAACGCGTCCGTCTTTGCTTGTATCCGCGACATGTAACCGATTGATTACATAAAAAACGCGCACCGTCAAGAAGCGAAGTTCGATCATGAATCATGGGCGCCGGACAGAGTCGCTCGTGTGCTTCCCCACGCAGGGCAGCCATGACTGCCGTCCATTGATCTCACCGCATCAGATCGGTCATGTTGTCCCCGGACACTTGCGGTAACGGCCGCGGGGAACGGGAGGACTTCATGAATCGCATCACCGGGCGCTCGGCGTTCCTCGCATTGCTCAAGGACGAGGGCATCACGCATCTGTTCGGCAATCCCGGCACCACCGAACTGCCGATCATGCATGCGCTGAAGGACCATCCCGACCTCACTTATGTGATGGCGATGCAGGAAAGCCTGGTGGTCGCCATCGCCGATGGCTTTAGCCGGGCGTCGGGCCGCCTCGTCGCCTGCAATGTCCATGTCGCGCCCGGGCTCGGCAATGCGATGGGGTCGCTCTTCAACGCGAGTTTTACCGGCACGCCGATGATCCTGACCGCCGGCCAGCAGGAGCAGGGCCACGGGCTAACGGAGCCGGTGCTTTACGGACCGCTGATCCAGATGGCGGAGCCACTTGTAAAATGGGCGGTCGAGGTGACACGGCTCGAAGACCTGCCGCGGATCGTGCGCCGCGCCGCCAAGATCGCGACCACGCCGCCGACCGGGCCGGTGTTCATCTCGCTGCCGGGCGATATCCTCAACGCCGAAGCCGGCATCGAACTCGGCCGCTCGACCCGCGTCGATACCCGGGTAAAACCCTCCGACGAGGCCTTGCAGGCGCTGGTGCAGCGCATTCTGAAGGCCGAGCGCCCCGTCATCATCACGGGGGATGAAATCGTCAAGAGCGACGCGCTGCAGGAGGCAGCTTTACTGGCCGCCGCGCTCGGCTGTCCCGCCTATCAGTCGTCGACGCCCTATGGCGCAAGTTTTCTGTCGGAAAGCCCGTGCTTCATGGGCGCGCTGTCGCGTTTGCAGAAGCAGGTGCGCGAGGTCTTGTCGCCCTACGATCTGATGATCGTGCTCGGCGCCGATCCGTTGCGGATGTCGGTTTACAGCGAGGTCGACCCGCTCCCCGAAGGGCTGCCGATCCTGCAGATCGGTCTGGTCGACTGGGACCTCGCCAAGAATTATGGCGCCGAGATCGCGCTCAAGGCCGACGTGAAGGAAACCTTGCGCGTGCTGGTTCCGGCGCTGAAGGCCGCCGGCGGCGCCGCGCTCGAGACCCGCGCCAGGCAGGGCGTAGCCGCGCTTAAGTCCAGGAACTGGACGGCGCGGCGCGCACCACTGGTCGAACAGATTTCCAAAGCCAGGGATCGATCGCCGATCGATCCGGACTGGCTGGCGTTGCAGGTGGTCGAAGCGATGCCGGACAACGCCATCCTGGTCGATGAGGGGCTGACGTCGTCACGCCAGATTCTTGCGTTGCGCCCGCATCGCGATCGCTATGGCTATCATGCGCTGGCTTCGGGCGGCATCGGCTGGGGATTGCCGGCCTCGGTCGGCGTCAGCATGGCGAACCCGGACCGGCCGGTGGTGTGCTTCTCCGGCGACGGCAGCGCGATGTATTCGATCCAGGCGCTATGGACCGCGGCGCATCACAAGCTGCCGTTGACGGTCGTGATCGTCAACAATGGCGGCTACCGCATCATCAAGCAACGGCTGCTCGCGTTTCACGGCGACGATCACTATGTCGGCATGGATTTCGTCGACCCCAAGGTGGATTTCACTGGTCTGGCAAAATCGTTCGGCCTGGAGGCGATGCGGATCACCGAAGCGAAGGATTTGAAGTCCGTGCTGGCGTCGGCCTTCAGCCGGCCCGGCGCCAAACTGATCGAGGTGGTGGTCAGTAACGCGGTGAATTGATCGCGATCTATAGACCCGTCATTGCGAGGAGCGTAGCGACGAAGCAATCCATCTTTCTTTCTTTCTTCGGCGGGATGGATTGCTTCGCTTCGCTCGCAATGACGGCTTGATAGCTCACCGCTTCTATTCTGCCGCCGATGCCCTCGGCTTAACGCGATACTGCACAGCCGGATGCGGCACGGTGAGCCGCGCGCGGCCCGAGCCGAACAGTTTTTCGCGCAGCGTTCCTTGCCGGTAGGCGTCCTTGTAGCGTCCGCGCCGCACCAGTTCCGGCACCAGCATGTCGGTGATGTCCTCAAAATCGCCGGGCGAAATCGCGAAGGGGACGTTCAATCCATCGACGTCGGTTTGCTCGAACCACGCTTCTATATCGTCGGCGACCTTCTCGGGCGTGCCGATCAGCACTGGGCCGATGCCGCCGATGCCGACATGCTGCGCCACCTCGCGCACGGTCCAGATCCGATCCGGATCGGCGCGGGTGATGTTATCCATCGCGCTGCGGCCGGCGTCGTTCTGGACGTGGCGAACCTGCTGGTCGAGATCGTAGGTCGAGAAATCGACCCCGGTCCAACCCGACATCAACGCGAGCGCGCCCTCAGGGCTGACGTGGCTGACGTAGTCGGCGTATTTGGCCGCGGCTTCCGCTTCGGTTCGCCCGAGAATGATGGTCATCATGCTGAACATCAGGATTTCGGCCGGGTTGCGGCCGGCTTCCCCGGCCAGCGCCCGAATGGCCGCCACGCGCGGCGCGATGATCTTGGCCGACGGGCCCGACATGAACACGCATTCGGCGTGTTGGGCTGCGAACTGCCGTCCGCGCGGCGAGGTGCCGGCCTGATAAAGCACGGGCGTGCGTTGCGGCGACGGTTCGCTCAAGTGAATGGCGTCGACCCGATAGTTGTTTCCCTCGTGCTGGACCCGATGCACCTTCGAAGGGTCGGCGAAAATGCCGCGCGCGCGATCGCGCAGCGCCGCGTTGTCCTCCCAGCTTCCTTCCCAGAGCTTGTAGACCACTTCCATATATTCGTCGGCGACATCGTAGCGGTCGTCATGCGCGGTCTGCTTTTGCTTGCCGGCACCGCGGGCGGCGCTGTCGAGATAGCCCGTCACCACGTTCCACCCGATCCGCCCCTCGGTGAGATGGTCGAGCGTCGACATCCGCCGGGCGAAGGTATAGGGCGGTTCGTAGGACAAATTGGATGTCACGCCGAAGCCGAGATTTTCGGTAACGGCGGCCATCGCCGGGATCACCAGCAGCGGGTCGTTCGAGGGGGTTTGCGTGGCGTTTCGCAGGGCCGCATCCGGGCTGCCGCCGAACACGTCGTAGACGCCGAGTACATCTGCGAGAAACAGACCGTCGAACCGCCCGCGCTCCAGCGTTCGCGCCAGATCGATCCAGTACGGCAGCCGGTTATATTCGGCGGTGCGGTCGCGCGGATGGGTCCATAGCCCCGGCGACTGATGCGCGACGCAGTTCATGGCGAAGGCGTTGAGACGGATCTGTTTCTTCATGATCGAAAGGCCTAAGGCACGCCTTGCACGGCGGGTTATCCGCAGCCGGTCGAGTGCCGGGCTGTTGGCGGAAATTGTTGCATTCCGGCGGGTTTTAGCAAGGCCAATTCGTGCACGTGACGGGCAACTGGACGGCCGTTTGCGTGGCCCGCCTGACGGAATGCCATTGGGAAGGCGTTTCTGAAAGCGGCTGTTCACGAGGCCATGCTTGCTCGCGGCCGTCCTGCTATCGCTGATTGAATCACCGTCCCTGGGAAAATGGCAAAAGCAAACGCCCTGCGCAGCGCGCACTTCCGCCTGCCGCCGTATCCCGATACGCTGGCCGGACTCGAACAGGTTTGCGACCGGGAAAGGGAGACATGACCAGAGCCGACGCTATCGACCGCGCGCACCAGCATCTTCATTCCGGCGAGTTTCTTGCCGAACTCGATCGCAGGGTCGGCTATCAGACCGAAAGCCAAAATCCCGACCGGCGCGGTGCGCTGCGTGCCTATCTCGAAGAGGAACTGCAGCCAGCATTTTCGCAACTCGATTTCGCGACAAGACTGGTCGAATCTCCGACCGGCAAGGGTCCTTATCTCGTCGCGGAGTATCGCGAGAATTCATCGGCGCCTACCGTTCTGATGTACGGACATGGCGATGTCGTCGACGGCATGACGGGCGAATGGCGGGATAATCTGGATCCGTGGCGGACGACGACGGTTGGCAATCGCGTCTACGGCCGTGGCACCGCCGACAATAAAGGACAGCACAGCATCAATTTGTCGGCCCTTCGCGCCGTTCGCGAGGCGCGCGGTGGCCGGCTCGGTTTCAATGCGAAATTCATCATTGAAACAGGCGAAGAGATCGGGTCGCCGGATTTGCGACAGGTGTGCGAGCAGCTGCGCGATGAGCTGAAGGCCGACCTGTTTGTTGGATCCGACGGACCCCGGCTCTCCGCCGATCGTCCCACCATATTCCTCGGCTGCCGCGGCGGAATACGGATTCACCTCGACGTGAATCTGCGCGACGGTTCGCATCATTCCGGCAACTGGGGCGGTGTGCTTGCCAATCCGGCAACGATCCTGGCAAGCGCGATCGCCGCTCTCGTCGATAGCAAGGGACGTCTGTTGCTGGACGCATTGAAACCGCCGCGCATTTCGAACCAGATTCGTGCAGCCCTCGCCGACGTGAAGATCGAGCCGATGTCCGATGAGCCGGCGCTCTCGGAGAATTGGGGCGAGGAGGGCTTGTCGGCCGCTGAGCAACGCCATCCCGGGACGGGCGCAAGCCGTTCTGCAGCTCCGTTTTGTCGTCGGCACCAGGGCTGATAAAGTCGTCGATGCGATCAGGGCGCATTTGCACGGCAACGGTTTTGCCATGGTCGAGGTCAAGGCGACGCAGAGCTTTGACGCCTCGCGAACCGATTTCGACAGTCCCTGGGTCAACTGGGCGGCGGAGTCGATCCGGCAGACGACCGGAAAAGCGCCCGCGATCCTGCCGAATTTCGGCGGCTCGCTGCCCAACGATGTGTTTTCCGATGCACTTGGCTTGCCCACGATCTGGGTGCCGCATTCCTATCCGGGCTGCTCGCAGCACGCGCCGGATGAGCACATTCTGCTGTCGGTCACCGAAGAAGCGCTTGGCATCATGGCGGGCCTGTTCTGGGATCTGGGCGAGATGCCGCGCGCCTTGTAGAACGCCACGCGGGCAGAGCGAGCGCGATCGGCGAAAAGGAAAATGGAAAGGGATTTGGAATGACGGTATCGGCGCCGGTCGAGTTGCCTGGAATGTCGCGAGCAGGTTCGAAACAAAAAGACATCACCAGGCTGATCGTCGCGACCTCGATCGGAAATGCGCTGGAGTGGTACGACATCGCCGTCTATGGCTATTTTGCCGTGTATATTTCGAAGGCATTTTTCCCGAGTAACGATCCGACAACGTCGCTGCTGCTGACCTTCGGTACATTCGGACTGTCATTCCTTGTTCGTCCCATTGGCGGCGTCGTCCTTGGCGCCTATGCCGACCGTTACGGCCGCAAGGCGTCGTTGATGGTTTCCATCGTGCTGATGACGGTCGGCACCCTGGCGCTCGCCCTCACGCCGGCCTACGAGACCATCGGCATCCTTGCGCCGATAGCGGTTCTTACCGTGCGCCTGGTGCAAGGATTTTCGGCGGGCGGTGAATTCGGAAGTTCGACCGCATTTCTGGTGGAGCATGCGCCGGATCGTCGCGGGTTCATCGCAAGCTGGCAATTCGCCAGCCAGGGGCTAAGCGGGTTGCTGGCGTCCGCGTTTGGCATCGGACTCACCGCGTGGATGACACCTGCCAAGATGCAGGGATGGGGCTGGCGGATTCCGTTCCTGTTCGGGGTCCTGGTCGGGCCGGTCGGCATCTACATCCGCAACCACCTTGAGGATGCGACGGCGCCTCCCGCTGCGAAACAGGACTCTCCGGTCAGGCAGGTCTTGCTGCATCAAAAACTTCGCGTGATCCTGAGCATCGGCGCGCTCGCGATCTCCACCGCGATCAACTACCTCATCGTCTACATGCCGACCTATGCGGTCAAAACGCTGAACCTTCCGCCAACCGTCGGATTTGCGGCGACGTTCGCGGCAGGCATTGCGCTGACATTCCTGACGCCGATTGCCGGCATGATTTCCGACAAGGTCGGCCGCACCACCCACATGATTGCGGTCAATCTTCTGCTGCTGTTCTCGATCTACCCGGCGTTCCTTCTTTTGACGAGGAATCCGACGCCGACCGTGATTGTTGTCGCCGTGCTTTGGCTTGCGACCCTGAAGTCGCTTTACTACGGGCCCCTGGCCGCATTGATGTCGGAGCTGTTTCCGGCAGCGACGCGGGGCACGGGCCTCGGTCTTGGCTATAATATCGGCGTCACATTGTTTGGTGGCATTGGGCCGGTGATCATGGCCTCGCTTGGCGGCATCGCTTTCATCGGCGATCTTGCGCCGGGCTATTATTTGACACTTGTTTGCGCTGTCAGCCTGTTTGCACTGGTTGTAATCAGAAAAAACTTCCGCAGCCTCGTAAGGCGCGCGGAAGAGCGGTAATTCGGCTGAAGGCAGCATGTGCGACAATTAGTCTACGGGCGCGATGCGCGGTAGGAGGATTATGACGTGGCTGTGGCGGCCGGCATCCCCCAAACGTACCTTGCGACGGCCTGACGTTCGGGCCATAGATATGCCCGATAGGACGGTATTCCGTTCCCTCGCCAATGTCGGCATTGCCGGAAACGCCTGCTTGAAGCGCATAACGTCAGCTCCGAACGCAACCGACGCCGCTGTTATTCGGGCGTTTGCCGGAATTCCCGCGCTGCTCGAGCAGGCGCCTGCGTTGATTTCTTGCGGCCGCACGCTCGACTGCGAATGCCTGCTCGGACCGATCGACCACCCGTTTCATGTCTCGATCCGTGGCGGCAGGATCATCGACCTGACGCCGGCGCCGGTGCTGATGCGGACCTGGCGTTTTTCATATCGTGCCTCGCCCGCTGCCTGGGCGGAGTATTGGCAACCCGCGCCCCGGCCGGGCTGGCACGATCTGCTGGCATTGACCAAACGTGAAGAAGCAACGCTGGAAGGCGACCTGCATCCGTTCATGACGCATCTGCAGTATTTCAAGGATGTGCTGGCGCTGCCGCGGTTGCAGCATTCCGTGGTGCCGGCATGACCGGCTACATCGAACCGATGCTCGGCCGCTACGTCCACGTTGAAATCGATCGTGAGATGCATCGCATCTATTTCGAGGAAAACGGCGCGGGCATACCGCTGGTGTGCCTGCACACGGCAGGCTCGGACGGACGGCAGTGGCGGCATTTGCTCGCCGACCAGGAGTTTACGAAAACATTCCGCATAATTGCGTTCGACATGCCCTGGCATGGCAAATCAAATCCGCCGGCGAACTGGACCGGCGAGGAATATCGCCTGACGACCGCGCGCTATACGCAGACGGTCCGCGCGTTCTGCAAAGCGCTGATGCTGGATAAGCCCGTCGTGATGGGCTGCTCGATTGGCGGTCGGATCGTTCTCAATCTTGCGATCGACCATGCCGTGGAATTCCGCGCCTTGATCGGTTTGGAAGCCGCCGATTTTCAGGCGCCGTGGTACGACACCAGCTGGCTGCACCGTCCCGACGTACATGGTGGCGAGGTTTGCGCGGCGCTGGTGTCCGGTCTGATCGCGCCGCAAAGTCCGGAAAGCTCACGCCGCGAAACCTTGTGGGCCTACATGCAGGGCGGACCGGGCGTCTTCAAGGGCGATCTGTACTTCTACAGGGTCGATGGCGATCTGCGCGGCCGGGTCGAGAACATCGATACCGGTGTGTGTCCGCTTTATCTGCTCACCGGCGAATATGATTTTTCCTGCACGCCGGAAGACACGATGCGGACGGCGGCCGCGATCGATGGCGCCAGCGTCACCATCATGGAGCAACTCGGTCATTTTCCGATGAGCGAGAACCCCGACCGGTTTCGTCGCTACATCGCCCCGGTTCTCGGCCGGATCCTCAAGCAGTCGACATTCACCAAGCAAGGAGAACATGCATGAAACACAAGCATATGATTGGCTACGTGCTCGCCGCTGCGTTGTGCGCCGGGCCGGCATTGGCCGAAGAACTCACGGGGACGCTGAAGAACGTCAAGGAGACCGGTGCGATCACCATCGGCTTCCGCGATTCGTCGATCCCGTTTTCCTATCTGGACGACAGCCAGAAGCCGATCGGCTATGCGATGGACATCTGCTACAAGATTGTCGATGCCGTGAAGAAGGAGCTCAAGCTCGACAAGCTCGAGGTCAAGCTCAATCCGGTCACCTCCGCGACCCGCATTCCGCTGATGGCGAACGGCACGGTCCACCGAGGCCAATGCTGCCCGCAACCTCGGCATCAACATCATCCCGGCCAAGGATCACGCCGAGGCGTTCCTGATGGTCGAGACCGATCGCGCGGTGGCGTTCGTGATGGACGATATCCTGCTCGCGAGCCTCGCGGCCGGATCGAAGGAGCCGAACGCCTATGTGATCTCGAAGGACGCGTTCTCGAAACCGGAGCCTTACGGCATCATGCTGCGCAAGGATGACACCGCGTTCAAGAAGGTGGTCGATGCCGCCACGGCGGCGCTCTACACGAGCGCCGAAGGCCCCAAGCTGTATGAGAAATGGTTCATGCAGAAGATCCCGCCGAAGGGGCTGAATCTGAACGTGCCGATCGGTCCGGAACAGAAGAAGGCATTTTCGAAGCCTTCGGATTCGCCCGACCCTGACGCCTACGCGATGTGAGAATCCCCGGCTCATGCAATGGCCTGGCCATTGCATGAGCCCTTGGGGTCGTATGGCGATCGAAAGTTAAATCCCATTCCGGCCCGATTTTTGCAGGCATTCCGGAAGTCATCCAAGGGAGGAGAGTCCGAATGAAACACCTGCGTATGATTGGCCTCGCGCTCGCCGCTGCGTTCTGCGCCGGACAGGCCAATGCCGAAGAACTCGAAGGCACGCTGAAAAAAATCAAGGAAACCGGCGCAATCACCATTGGCTTCCGCGACTCGTCGATTCCGTTTTCCTATCTGGACGACAACCAGAAGCCGATCGGCTTTGCGATTGACATCTGTTACCGCATCGTCGACGCCGTCAAGAAAGAGCTCAAGCTCGACAAGCTCGAGATCCAGTTCAATCCGGTGACGTCGTCGACCCGCATTCCATTGCTGGCCAACGGCACCATCGACCTCGAATGCGGATCGACCACCAACAATACCGACCGTCAGAAGCAGGTTGCCTTCACCAACACCCACTTTCTGACCGCGACCCGCTACGTCTCAAAGAAGTCCAATAAAATCGGTTCGATCGATGATCTCAAGGGCAAGTCCGTGGTCTCGACATCCGGCACCACCAACATCAAGCAACTCACCGAAGCCAATGCCGCCCGCAATCTCGGCATCAATATCATCCCGGCCAAGGAGCATGCCGAATCGTTTCTGATGGTGGAGACCGATCGTGCGGTCGCGGTTGTGTTGGACGATATCCTGCTCGCCAGTTTCGTTGCCGGATCGAAAGATCCGGACGCCTACGTCATCTCTGGGGACGCGTTCTCGAAGCCGGAGCCTTACGGTATCATGCTGCGCAGGGACGATCCCACCTTCAAGAAGGTGGCCGATGGCGCCACCGCTGCGCTCTACCAGAGTGCGGATGGTCAGAAGCTGTACGACAAATGGTTCATGCAGAAGATCCCGCCCAAGGGATTGAATCTCAACGCGCCCATCAGCGCGGAGCTGAAGCATGAGTTCGCCATGCCATCCGATTCCCCCGATCCGGATTCCTATAAGGCGATGTAGGGTTTCTCAGCCCATGCACTGGCCCGCCTATTGCATGGGCTGATTTCATGGCGCAGGCTCGGCTCGTAGCGGCGCAGCCGTCGCACGGGGGCCTACGTGAACTATCACTGGAATTGGTGGATCTTCTGGGAGCCGGCTCCCAACGGGACCGGCACCTATCTCGACATGCTGCTGTCGGGGCTGGTTCTGACGATCGAGACCGCGATCTGCGCCTGGATCATTGCGCTGGCCTCCGGGTCGATCGTCGGCGTGCTGCGGACGCTGCCGTCCAAGACGGCGTCGTGGGTCGGCTTCGCCTGGGTCGAATTTTTCCGCAACACGCCGCTGCTGGTGCAGCTGTTTCTCTGGTTCTTCGTTTTGCCGGAACTGCTGCCGCCATCGTGGGGACTCTGGCTGAAGCAGATTCCCAACGCGCCGTTCTTCACGACGGCGATCGGGGTCGGCCTGTTCATGTCGGCGCGCGTGGCCGAACAGCTGCGGGCGGGTATCGGTTCGTTGCCGCGCGGACAAAAGCTGGCCGCGACCGCGCTTGGCCTCACCACGGCGCAGACCTATCGCTATGTGCTGCTGCCGATGGCGTTTCGCATCATCATGCCGCCGCTCACTTCCGAATTTCTTAGCACCATCAAGAATACTTCGGTGGCCATCACCATCGGCTTGATCGAACTGACCGGCGAGGCGCGCGCCATGCAGGAATTTTCCTTTCAGGTGTTCGAGGCCTTCACCGCCGCGACGCTGCTTTATCTCCTGATCAACATCGTGGTCGTCACCGCCATGCGCTTCCTTGAGCGCGGGCTGGCGGTCCCCGGTTACATTACCGGGAAGTGAGCCGCGCTCATGTTCGCCAATTTCGACTTTGACGTTATCCGCCGCTCGCTCGGATATCTGTTTTTCGACGGCATGACGTTCACGCTGACGCTGACGGGCCTTGCCGCACTGGGAGGGCTGATCTTCGGCACGCTGATTGCGCTGATGCGGCTGTCCGGATTAAAGCTCCTCGGCCGCGTCGCCGGTCTCTATGTCGACCTGATGCGGTCGCTGCCGCTGGTGCTGGTGATCTTCTGGTTCTATTTCCTGGTGCCCTATATCGGGCAGTGGCTGACGGGATCGTCGCGGCCGATTCGCGTTGGCGCGTTCACGTCGTCGCTCGTCACCTTCATTATGTTCGAGGCGGCGTATTTTTCCGAGATCATGCGCGCCGGCATCCAGTCGATTTCCAAAGGACAGCCCGCCGCGGCGCAGGCGCTCGGACTGACCTATAGCCAGACCATGCGCTATGTCGTGCTGCCGCAGGCATTCCGGAACATGCTCCCGGTGTTGCTGACGCAGACGATCGTGCTGTTCCAGGACACCTCATTGGTCTATGTGCTGTCGATCCCCGATTTCCTGGGCGCGGCCAGCAAGGTCGCGCAGCGCGACGGCCGGCTGGTCGAGATGTATCTGTTCGCGGCCGTGGTTTATTTCTCGATTTCATTCGCGGCCTCCCTCAGCATCCGCCGCCTTCAGGCGCGCATCAGCTTCGTCCATTAGCGAGACCTTCATGATCGAGATCAGCCACGTCGACAAATGGTACGGGCCGGGCTTCCAGGCGCTGAAGGATTGCACCACCAGCGTCGCCAAGGGCGAGGTGGTGGTGGTGTGCGGCCCGTCGGGATCGGGAAAATCGACCCTGATCAAATGCGTCAACGCGCTGGAGCCATTCCAGAGCGGGGAAATCATCCTTGATGGCATCAAGGTCAACGATCCCAAGACCGATCTGCCGAAACTGCGCGCCCGCGTCGGCATGGTGTTCCAGCATTTCGAGCTGTTTCCGCATCTGAAGATCATCGAGAATCTGTGCCTGGCGCAGGAGAAGGTCTTGGGGCGGTCCCACGACGAGGCGATGGCAAAAGGCTCCAAACTGCTCGACCGGGTTGGCCTCAAGGACCATGCGCGCAAATATCCTGCCGAATTGTCCGGCGGCCAGCAGCAGCGCGTCGCCATCGCGCGGGCGCTGGCGATGGACCCGATCGCCATGCTGTTCGACGAGCCGACCTCGGCGCTCGATCCCGAAATGATCAGCGAGGTGCTCGACGTCATGGTCGACCTCGCCCGCGAGGGCATGACCATGATGGTCGTCACCCATGAAATGGGTTTTGCCAGCAAGGTCGCGCACCGGGTCATCTTCATGGACCAGGGCGAAATCGTCGAGGACGCGCTGAAGACCGATTTCTTCGGCAGTCCCCGCAGCCACCGCGCGCAAAAATTCCTGTCGAAGATCTTGTCGCATTGAGGCCCCGACGTCATTCCGGGATGGTCCGAAGGACCAGACCCGGAATCTCGAGATTCCGGGTTCATGCTTCGCATGCCCCGGAATGACGCAAAATGAGTTTCGTCGTGATTCCGGTTTCCAATTCGTCGGTCAAGCTTTACTAATTCGCGTATAGTGCTTAGTGCAACCGCTTCGCTGCCCGACAGGAGAACTCGCTTGGATAAGATCGCTTACGTCAACGGTTCGTTCGTGCCAATGGCTGACGCCAAGGTCTCGGTGCTCGACCGCGGCTTCCTGTTCGCCGACGGCATCTACGAAGTCGCGGCCGTGCTGGAAGGCAAGCTGATCGACAATGCCTCGCATCTGGCGCGGCTGCAGCGCTCGGTCGGCGAGATCGCGCTGGCCTTGCCGGAAACGCTCGAGCGCATTCAGGAGATCCAGCGAGAGTTGATCGAGCGCAACAATCTCGTCAACGGCATGGTTTATCTCGAGGTGACGCGCGGCGTCGCGCCGGAACGCGATTTCGCGTTTCCAAAGGACGTCAAGCCGACGCTGGTGATGTTCACTTCCGTGAAGGACATCGTCAACGCGCCGTCGGCCAAATCAGGTATTGCCGTGATCACCGTGCCTGATATCCGCTGGGAGCGGCGCGACATCAAGAGCGTGGCGCTGCTGGCGCAGGTACTTGCAAAACAGGCGGCGGCGGCAGTCGGCGCCGGCGAGGCCTGGATGATCGAGGATGGCAAGGTGACCGAGGGCGGGTCGTCATCGGCTTTCATCCTGACCCAGGACGATGTGCTGGTGACGCGGCAGAATTCATCCGCGATTCTGCCGGGCTGCACCCGCAAGGCCGTGGTCGCGCTCGCCGAGGAGCGTCAGCTTCGGGTCGAGGAGCGGGCGTTTTCGGTTGAGGAAGCGTTGGCGGCAAAGGAAGCCTTCATCACCAGCGCCACCGTGTTCGTGCAGGCGGTGGTGTCGATCGACGGCAAGCCCGTCGCCAGCGGCAAGCCCGGTCCGATGACGAACCGCTTGCGCGAAATCTACGTGGATTTCGCCCGCGCCACCGCGGTGTGAATTCGCACGCTGCTGCGCCGCGGTTACGCCACCGCGGCCTTGGCTCTCACCGGGGGCACGAAGCGGAAGCCGATCGCAATCCGGTTCCAGGCGTTGATGGTCGCAATCAGCATGGTCAGATTGACGGTCTCGGCTTCCGAAAATTGCGAGCGAACGTCTTCGTAGACGTCATCGGGCGCGCGGGTTTCCGAGACCAGCGTCACCGCCTCGGTCCACGCCAGTGCGGCGCGTTCGCGGTCGGTGTAAACAGGCGATTCCCGCCACGCATTCAGCAGGTACAGCCGTTGTTCGGTTTCGCCGCTCTTCCGGGCATCCTGGGTGTGCATGTTGATGCAGAACGCGCAGCCGTTGATCTGCGACGCCCGGGTCTTGACCAGTTCGATCAGCGAATGTTCGAGGCCGCTGCCTTGTACCTGCGCCTCAAGCGCGCTGAGCGCTTTGATGGTGTCGGGCGCGACCTGATAGGGGTTCAACCGGGGTTTCATACGGTCCTCCTTCGATTCATCTTCGCGGACATTGGAAACGCCCGGCATCCTGACAAATGACGTGCTGGTGAACAAGGAGAGGGAATACCAACGCCGTGCGTTTCGGCAATGCACGATCTGGATCAGGTTGCAGCAATGCAATAAACCCGGTTCGTGGTCGACCGCGCGCAGGAGTTCGCGATCGTGTTCGCCGGCACGCTTGCGATGAGCTGGGCGCTCACCGTGATGTTGCGAAGAATTCCCATCGTGGCACGGATGATTTGAAGGCTCTCTCCCGAGGCGAAGTTGAGTCGTCATTGCGAGCCAACGGGTCGCGCGAATGCGCGCCCGATGACAGGCTCCGCGAAGCAATCCAGAGTCAAAACGCAAGAACTTGATTGCTTCGTCGCTCACGCTCCTCGCGATGACGAGAAGTGGACAACTACGGCTTCAAAATCAACTTCTGCACGCGCCAGTTCAACAGTTCGGCGGCGTAGATCACGTTCTCCGAGGGACACGCCATCGCATGGATCCAGCCGAACTGTTTTAACTGCTTGCCGGATTGGCCGAGCATGCCGAGCACCTTGCCCTCGAGGCTGAGCTTGTAGATGCGGCCGGGCCATGCGTCGGAGCTGTAGAGCACCTGATTGGGTGGCGGCGTGATGCACAGCGACCATGGCGAGCCCGGCGCAAAGGTTCCGCCTGATATCATCGCCTCGTCCGGAATCCTGCCGATCGCGGGCTTGGCGTCCGGCGGTACCGGCACCTCGATCCTGAACTGGCGCAGGAACTTTCCGTCACCGTCGAATACCTGTATTCGCCGGTTGCCGCGATCGGCGACATAGACGTTGCCCTTGGCGTCGGTCGCGATGGAATGCGGAGTATTGAACTGGCCGGGCTCGTTGCCGCGGTCGCCCCATGACGTCAGCCAATTGCCGTTCTTGTCGACCTTGGCGACGCGCGAGTTGATATAGCCGTCGCTGATGAAGGTGTTGCCGGCTTTGTCCCATGCCACGTCGGTGACCTGACGAAACCGGCCATCCTCGGCGGGCAGCGGCGGCTTCGGATGTTTGACCGGGCCGGTCTCTTCGTCGGATGCCTCCTGCTTGCGGCCGAACACCATGACGACGCGGCCCTCGGGATCGAACTTGATCACCATGTCGGAGCCCTTGTCGGTCACCCAGATGTTGTCGGCGGGATCGACCTTCACGGTGTGGCCGAACGACCAGGCATAGAGGTTCTTGCCGATTTCGCGGACGAACGCGCCCTTGGCGTCGAATTCCAAGAGCTGGGTCGCCGCCGCGGCGTAGGCGGGTCCGGTGGTGTTACCGCGCGACAATACGAAAACATGTCCCTTGGAATTAACCGATACGCCCGACACTTCGCCGAAATACAGGTTGGGCGGCAGCCGAAGCGGATTGGCGATCGAGTCGAATCCGATTGTTGGCACAGCCTGCTGCGCGAAGGCCGATGGCCCGACCAACAGCAACAGTCCGATCAGCCAGTGCTTCATGATGTCCTCCCCGAAAACGCTCGTTTGCTTTTTATTTGGAATGGATGCTAGT
>WNGL01003147.1_pt1 | contig 19842 bp, 13 predicted proteins | sample 5400591 | NCBI WGS metagenome assembly WNGL01 (sample SAMN13153377, study PRJNA577476) | soil metagenome | isolation source: 80 cm soil or saprolite under Garry oak tree replicate 1 | place: USA:California | collected 2016-06-15 | reverse complement strand
CCGATCATCGAAGCTGGCGGCAGCGACTCTGCGAAGTTCGACAACGCAGTCGAACTCTTATTTCAGTCGGGGCGAAGGCTTCCACACGTGATGGCAATGCTGATTCCAGAAGCGTGGGCAGGAAATCCGCACGTGAAACCGGAGAAGAAGGCGTTTTATGAATACCACGCTTCGTTGATGGAGCCGTGGGATGGTCCAGCGGCGATTGCGTTCACCGACGGCCGAGTGATTGGCGCGACATTAGACCGTAATGGCCTGCGCCCCGGACGTTACGTTGTCACCGACGACGACCTTGTGGTGATGGCTTCGGAAGCGGGCGTGCTTTCGGTTCCGCCTGAGAAGGTTAAGCGGAAAGGCCGCCTCCAGCCCGGGAAGATGTTCCTGGTGGACACGGTCGAAGCCCGCATTATCTCCGACAAAGAAGTCAAGAAGAAGCTGGCGGCTCGGCGGCCTTATGGCGAGTGGCTGAAGGAAAACCAGATCACCCTCGACCAGTTGCCCGAGCCGGTGCGAGTGCATGCCTCCGATCACGCGACTATCCTTTCGCGCCAGCGCGCCTTTGGTTATACCGATGAAGATTTGAAGATGATCATGGAGCCGATGGCTGCCAAGGGTGAAGAACCGGTTGGCTCGATGGGAACGGACACTCCGCTGGCGTGCTTGAGCGACAAACCGCAGCCGCTCTTCAATTATTTCAAGCAGCTCTTCGCGCAGGTCACGAATCCGCCGATTGATCCCATCCGCGAAGAGATGGTGATGTCGCTCATCAGTTACATTGGCACCGAGCGAAACATTCTCGAAGAAACGCCGGAAAACTGTCACACGCTGAAGCTGCCGCATCCCATTCTGACGAATCGGGATTTGGAAAAGCTGCGGCGGGTTTCACGCGGAGATCTGCTCGCCATTACGTTGCCAGCGCTGTTCAGTGCCAAAGATGGGGAAGTGGGTTTGCGCCTGGCGCTCGATGAGCTCTCGCGGCGGGCGTCGCTCGCGGTCAAATCTGGCTACAGCCTCCTGATTCTTTCTGACCGTGGCGTTGATAAGAACTACGCGCCCATTCCGAGCTTGCTGGCCTTGGCGGCAGTTCACAACTTGCTGGTGAGAGAAGAGACCCGCACCCAGGTTGCATTGATAATTGAGTCCGGCGAGCCGCGCGAAGTCATGCATTTTGCGCTGCTGATCGGATATGGCGCAAGCGCGATCAATCCCTATCTCGCCATCGAAACCCTGGAAGATATCGCGGGCAGAGGGTATTTGCCCGGAGGCATGACTCCCGATGTCGCCGTCAAGCACTTCACCAAGGCGATCAACAAGGGCCTGCTGAAGACGTTCTCAAAAATGGGAATCTCGACCCTGCAAAGCTATCGCGGCGCGCAGGTTTTCGAGGCGATTGGCCTGAATAAGGATCTGGTGGACGCGTATTTTTCTGGCACGACTTCACGAATCGGAGGCGTGGGGTTGAGCGTGCTCGCGCGCGAGGCGCAGATGAAACACGAGTTCGCGTTCCGTACGGTGACGGATGCGGATACTGAGCTGGCGGTCGGGGGCAGTTATCACTTCCGGGTGAACGGTGAATATCACCTGCTTAATCCCGAGACTATCAGCAAATTGCAGCACAGCGTGCGCGAGCAGAATTTCAAGTCGTTCGAAGAATACGCGGCCCTGATCGATACGCAGAGCCGCAATCTGGCGACGCTACGCAGCCTAATGAAGTTCAAGAAGGCGCGCAAGCCGGTGACGGTCGAGCAAGTCGAACCGGCGAAAGAAATCGTCAAGCGTTTCACGACAGGCGCAATGTCATTCGGCTCTATCAGCAAGGAAGCGCACGAGACCTTGGCGATCGCCATGAACCGGATCGGAGGAAGGTCGAACACCGGCGAGGGTGGCGAGGACGAAGAACGCTACAAGAAAGACGCCAACGGTGACTGGCGTCGCAGTGCGATTAAGCAAGTAGCTTCGGCGCGATTCGGCGTGACTACAAACTATCTGGTCAACGCCGACGAATTGCAGATCAAGATGGCGCAGGGCGCGAAGCCGGGTGAAGGTGGCCAGCTTCCCGGCCACAAAGTTGACGATGTGATTGCGCGCCTGCGGCATTCAATCGCAGGCGTGGGACTGATTTCGCCGCCGCCGCATCACGACATTTATTCGATCGAAGATCTGGCGCAACTGATTTACGACTTGAAGAACGCGAATCCGAAAGCACGAATCTCGGTGAAGCTGGTGTCTGAGATCGGCGTCGGGACCGTGGCTGCCGGTGTGGCGAAAGCGCATGCCGATGTGGTCCTTATCTCCGGGGATAGTGGCGGCACGGGAGCTTCGCCTCTCAGTTCGATTAAGCACGCTGGAATTCCGTGGGAGCTTGGCCTCGCTGAGACGCAGCAGGTTTTATTGATGAACGACCTGCGGAGTCGTATCCGGGTGCAGACGGACGGCAAACTGCAAACCGGACGCGACGTGGTAATCGCTGCACTGCTTGGTGCGGAAGAATTCGGTTTTGCAACCGCTCCCCTCGTGGCGATGGGCTGCATCATGTTGCGCAAGTGTCATCTCAACACCTGTTCAGTCGGCATTGCGACCCAAGACCCCGAGCTGCGCAAGAAATTCACCGGCCAGCCTGAGCACGTGATCAATTTCTTCTTCTTCGTTGCCGAGCAGGTGAGGCAATACATGGCGGAGTTGGGCTTCCGCAAACTGGACGAGATGGTTGGACGCGTGGACATGCTGGACGTGCAGCCGGCAATTGATCACTGGAAGGCACGCGGAGTTGACCTTTCAGCGATTCTCTATAATCCGCCGCTGCCCGGACGCGTGGCGCGCCATTGCGTGCAGGCACAGGATCATGGCTTGGAGAAAGCGCTCGATCACGAGTTGATCGCAGGAGCAAAAGGCGCTCTGGAAAATCGCAGCCCCATGGAACTGACTTTCCCGATACGCAATGTGCATCGCACTGTCGGTGCAATGCTGAGCGGCGAAATTGCGCGGCGCTATGGATCAGAAGGGCTGCCAGACGACACGATTTGTATCAACTTCACAGGATCTGCGGGCCAGAGTTTTGGCGCGTTCGTAGCCAAAGGCGTGACCATGACGCTGGAAGGCGACGCCAACGATTACGTGGGCAAAGGTCTCTCCGGCGGCCGAGTCATTGTTTATCCACCGAAAACCTCGCGCTTCGCCGCGGAAGAAAATATTCTGATCGGCAATGTTGTGCTTTACGGTGCGACTAGTGGCGAAGCATTCTTCAGTGGTGTTGCCGGCGAGCGGTTTGCGGTCCGGAATTCCGGCGCGACCGCCGTCGTTGAAGGTGTGGGCGATCACGGTTGCGAATACATGACCAATGGCTTGGTCGTCGTGCTGGGCTCCTGCGGCAGAAACTTCGCGGCGGGCATGAGCGGCGGCATTGCATACGTGTTCGACGACAAAATGGATTTCACCGAGAAGCGCTGCAACCTTGCCTCCGTCGATCTCGAACCAGTAATCGAACCGCGCGATGTCGAACTGATCCATAGCCTTGTTCGGCGCCACCACGAATTGACCGGCAGCAAGCGGGCGAAATATCTTCTCGACACCTGGGTGGATATGCTGCCGCGCTTCATCAAAATCTTCCCCCATGAATTCAAGCGCGTGCTCGGCGTGACCCGAACAAGGCAGCAATACATTCCCGGCCGACCCGTTCCAGTGCCCGAATTGGTAGAGGCCCTGCATGGGTAAGCCATCGGGCTTCATGGAACAACCGCGTGAAAGCGCCACTCGCCGGCCGGTTGCTGAGCGGGTGAACGACTGGTTCGAGATTTATCAGGATTTTCCTGAAGATAAATTGCGCGCCCAAGGCGCACGCTGCATGGATTGTGGCGTTCCCTTCTGCCACACCGGGTGCCCGGTGAACAATCTCATTCCCGACTGGAATGACCTCGTCTATAACGGCCGCTGGAAAGAGGCGGTGCGCCAACTTCACTCGACTAACAATTTTCCCGAATTCACCGGACGGATTTGTCCCGCGCCCTGCGAAGCCGCATGCGTTCTCGGGATCAACGAGCCCGCAGTAACGATCAAGCAAATTGAGAAGAGCATAGTCGAGCGCGGGTTTGCCGAAGGACTGATTCGTCCCGAGCCGCCAAAATTCCGTTCCGGCAAGAAGGTTGCGGTGGTGGGATCCGGCCCCGCAGGCTTGGCGGCGGCGCAACAGTTAAATCGATCTGGACACTGGGTCACAGTTTACGAAAAGGCTGATCGTATCGGCGGCTTGCTCCGCTACGGCATTCCAGAATTCAAGATGGAGAAACACATCGTGGACCGCCGCCTGGAGCAGATGGAAGCCGAAGGCGTGAAGTTTGTTACCAACGCGCACGTCGGTCACTCGGTTCCGGTCGAGGACTTACAGCGTGAGTTCGATGCGATCCTGCTCGCCGGAGGAGCCGAAGCGCCTCGCGATTTGAGTGTTCGGGGAAGGGAATTGAAGGGAATCCATTTTGCAATGGAGTATCTCCCGCAATCGAACAAGCGCTGCCATGGCGATGTGCTCGATCCCGCGGCTGACATTCTTGCGACCGGGAAACGCGTCATTATTATTGGCGGCGGAGACACGGGCGCGGATTGTCTGGGTACAGTTCATCGTCAAAAGGCCATTTCGGTTCATCAGTTCGAAATTATGCCCATGCCGCCCGCAGATCGGTCCCCGTCCACGCCCTGGCCACTTTGGCCCATGCAGCTCCGGATCGAAGGCGCCCATGAAGAAGGCGGAATCCGCGAGTGGAGCATCGCCACAAGCAAATTTACTGGCGATGCAAATGGAAATGTGAAGCAGTTGCACGGAATTCGGGTGGGTCCGCCGCCGAAGTTCGAGGCGATCTCGGGCACCGAATTCGTGATGGACGCCGATCTTGTCTTACTGGCGATGGGCTTCACCGGACCTGTACGCAATGGCATGATCGAAAAACTGGGAGTGAAACTCGACCAGCGCGCCAATGTTGCCACCGGCGGAGATTATATGTCGTCAGTGCCCGGTGTTTTTGCTGCCGGGGATATGCGACGCGGGCAGTCGCTTGTGGTCTGGGCAATTTCGGAGGGTCGCAAGGCCGCTGCAGGAATTGATCAGTATCTCGCTCGCCCGCAAGCAGCGCCGCCCGCAAAGGCCAAGTCCAATTCTAGGCGCGATCTGATTTCGGTGTAAGCTCATATCCAAACTTCCTCTCATGGCTAAACCTGTCTTGATGAGCACCAAACCGGTTCGGGCTGCCGAAAGAGCGGTCAATCTCTCCGAGATCCATCAGGCGATGAGCCGCATCCGCGACTCCATTTATCTATCGCCCTGCGCGCGTTCTGAGGACTTTTCGCAGCTCACCGGGAACTCGGTTTATCTGAAGCTCGACAACCTGCAACGCACCGGCGCTTTCAAAGAACGCGGCGCACTGAATAAACTTCTGACTCTAACTCCTGAGGAACGCTCACGTGGAGTGATTGCACCTTCCGCCGGGAATCACGCGCAGGGATTGGCCTATCACGCCGGCCGTCTAGGAATCCGCGCGCAGATTTGCATGCCCCTAACTACCCCGCTGATTAAAGTTTCGGCCACCAAAGGCTATGGCGCGGACGTGGTGCTGCACGGCGCAAACTACGACGAGGCTTGCGAAGAAGCTGTCCGACGAAGCGAGCAGTTTGGGGTGACATTTGTGCATCCCTTCGATGACGAGGTCGTCATCGCGGGGCAGGGCACCATGGGCTTGGAAATTCTGCAGCAAGTTCCCGATATTGAAGCCATCGTTGCTCCCATCGGCGGAGGCGGCTTGATTGCCGGAGTCGCGTGCGCGGTAAAGGAAACGAATCCCCACGTGCGTGTGATTGGCGTTCAGCCCGCGCGTTTGCCGTCCATGAAAGTTGCCATTGCGGAGGGGCATCCCGTTACTTTGAGCCCGGCTCCGACCATTGCGGACGGAATTGCAGTCCGCCGTGCCGGAGAAAAGACGCTGCCTCTGGTCCAGAAATATGTGGACGACATCGTAACCGTGGACGAAGAAGAAATCGCCAACGCAATTCTTCTTCTGCTGGAACACGAGAAGACGCTGGCTGAAGGTGCGGGAGCGGCTGCGATTGCCGCACTCATCAACCACAAAACACCTTTGAGCGGGAAGAAAGTTGCAGTTCTGGTCTGCGGCGGCAACATTGACGTCAGCCTGCTCTCGCGCATCATGGAACGCGGCTTGGTGAAGGATGGCCGCCTGGTGCGCCTCCGCGTCCACCTGCCGGATTATCCCGGCGCCCTGCACCGCCTGACCGGAATCCTGGCGCAACATCGCGCCAACATTGTCGAGACTTCCTACGACCGTGCCTATTACGGCGTGAACCTCGGGGACACAGCCATTGACATCACCATGGAAACTCGCGGCCCGGACCACATTGCCGAATTGCTCTCAGCCCTAAGCGCCAGCGGTTATCTTCACGAGCGGATACTGTAATCGCCGGGTTCGCATCTCGAGATTTTTCTCTGTGCACCTCTGTGGTTCATGCTTTTCATTCTTGACCAGAGTCCACCCGAGGACAGCCGAACCCCCCTTCGTAACTAAAAAGATCGGTCGCGCTGCGCTATATTGATTTCAACCCCGTGAAGTTCCCCGCGAACAGAATCCTTATTGCTGTGATTACCGCCGCCCTGTTCTCCGGCTGCGCACGCAGACACAACCGAGTGCTGGAGACGGACTACGTTGCCGCTCCGCAAGTTACGCTTCGTGACCAGTTGTCGCAGGTTTACAACAAAACTGGCATTGCGAAAAACGGCGACCGTGTGGATGTGCTAGATCGCGAGAAGCGTTTTGCCAAAGTTCGGACCGCGAGTGGCGCCGAAGGCTGGGTGGAGCAACGCTATCTGGTCACGCAGCAGGTTTTCGATCAGTTTCAAAAGCTGAGGCGGCAGGAAAAAGACTCGCCCGTCGAAGGCACCGCCGCCACTCGCAATGAAACCAATCTGCACGTTGAGCCTGGCCGCGACACCGATCATCTTTATCAAGAGAGTCAGGGAGCGAAAGTGGAGGTCCTCAAGCGGGCAACCGTGGAAAAGGGTCTGGCGGCCGGGGCCATCAAGACTTCAAGCGGCGTCAAAGAAGTCAAGCCAGCCATGGAAGACTGGTGGCTGGTCCGTGATTCTCAAGGGCACGTTGGTTGGGTGCTGGGCCGCATGATCGATCTCGATGTTCCCCTTGAAGTTGCCCAATACGCGGAGGGCCAGCGCATCACCGCCTGTTTCGAATTGAACCAAGTCACCGATGGCGATAAGAAGGTCGCGCAATACCTTCTTCTCATGGGCGAACATAAAGATGGCCTGCCCTTCGACTATACCCAGGCACGCGTCTTCACCTGGAACGTAAAGCGCCATCGCTATGAGACTGCGTATCGTGAGCGCAACTTAAATGGAGTCTTGCCAGTAACGGTTTCCCGCGAAAACTTTGGCAAGGAAGGCGACCTCCCGATTTTTATTCTGCGGGTCAAAGATGCGAACGGAAACATCGTGGAGCGGAAGTACAAAATGAATACGCCGATTGTGAGAAGAGTGGGCTAGCTCGATTCAGGGCGGAGGTCGATTTTGGGTGGAGCAGGGCTTCCAGCCCTGCATTTATGGCCGGGCGGACTTGAGTTGTAGGCTTCAGCCGACCGTTTGTGATAACTCAGACTAGCTGTAAAACTCCGCAATACTTCCTACCACCAGCTTCTGTTCTCCGTCCGTCAATTCCGGAAACATCGGCAGGGCAAGTACTTCTTTCGCAGCCTGCTCGCTCTCGGGGAGGTCTCCCTCCTTATACCCGAGGTATGCGAAGACCGGCTGCAAGTGCAGCGGCGTTGGATAATACACTTCCGTCTCGATCCCCCTTGCGGCGAGAAATTTCCTTAGCTCATTGCGGCGCCCGTCTGTGATGCGGATCACATATTGATGGAAAACATGGAACGCGTGCTGCGACGTGCGAAGACTCTGAACAGGACCGTCTGAATTTTTCGAAACCAGTCCCGCGTCTGCTAGCAATCGATCATAAGTTTCCGCACGCTCCCGGCGCTGCTGGTTCCACTGACGTATGTGCTTCAATTTCACCCGCACCACGGCCGCTTGAATAGCGTCCATGCGGGCGTTCCAGCCGAACTCGATGTGGACGTAGCGCTCGGGACTCCCATGATTACGCAGCCGCCGCATATGTTCGGCCATGGCGGCATCATTCGTCGTCACGATTCCGGCATCACCGTAGGCGCTCAGGTTCTTGGTCGGATAAAAACTAAACGCGGCGGAGATCCCCATCGATCCCGCAGACTGATCATGCCATTTTGCGCCGATGGCCTGAGCTGCGTCTTCAATTATGAGCAGGTTATGTTCCCTGGCAATCTCATTCAGAGAGTCCATGTCCGCGCACTGACCGTAAAGATGGACTGGAAGAATGGCTCTGATGCGTCCAAAGTCGCTGTTCTTTCCATCCTTACCATTTTGTCTGTCATTTCGAGCGGAGCGGGATTGTGAGCTTCGCGAACCTTCCCGCATAGTCGAGAAACCTGTTTTTCGTTCGAGCTGAACCCGAACCTTCCCTGCATCCAAATTCAGCGTCTCCGGATTCACATCCACAAACACCGGCTCCGCCCCGCAACGCACAATCGAACTCGCCGACGCAAAAAAGCTAAACGGAGTCGTGACCACCTGATCGCCGGGCCGGATTCCAGCCGGAGCCAGCGCCAACCACAAAGCGTCGGTTCCTGAGGCGCAACCGACAGCTTCCTTCGCGCCGACCAGCCCGGCAAGCTCACTCTCCAGAGCCTCAACTTCTGGCCCAAGTATGAATCGCTGCGAGGCGCAAACCCGCTCTATGCCGGCAAGAACCTCCTCGCGAATTGAGGCGTACTGCCGCGAGAGATCGAGCATTGGGACGCGCGTTGGGATGGATTCGATCATTTTCCCCACACCATCCGCGGCAACTGTGCTTCTTACCATGAAGACAAATTTAGCAGGTTTACGTTGCGATCCAACACCACCCCCGCCGACCTGTTGGCGCGACGATCGCCTATGCTAATCCATATCTGTTATGCCGATGCCTACATTTTTTGGAAGTATTTCCTCTGTGACGGATGTAACTCATTGTAAATAGATCAATTATTGTGATTCGCCTTTGGAATCTGAGTTGCACTTCTGCTCGTAAGCTTGGTAACTTTCGGTTCAGACGTTTCAGGTCAGCTATTAACAGGTCAGCTATTAAAAGGTTCGACTTCCAGGAGAGATTCAATGGAATGCGCATTTCGTAAGTCGCCGGTCTATGCCTTCTTGATTTTTGCTCTAGTGCTGGCGGTCGGCATCATGCCAGCCAGCGCCCAGGTTTCTAAGGGCTCAATATCCGGAACTGTGCTGGATCCTAGCGGAGCCGCAGTGGTAGGTGCGCAAGTGAAAGCCACGAATGCGGAAACCTCACAATCGTTCACCACTACGAGCGATGCGACCGGCAGTTTCAAGATCAACTTGCTGCCAACGGGCTCCTACAAGATCGAGGTAAAGAAAGAAAGTTTCCGCACCACGACAATGTCCAATGTTGGTGTGTCTGTCTCGTCGGATACCGCTGTCGGTGGTGTGAAGCTGGAATTGGGTACCACAGCAGAGACAGTGGAAGTTATGTCCACCGCCCCGATCATCGAGAGCACGCAAGCACAGGTCACCAACACTTTTAGCGGGGTGGAGTTGACCAGCCTTCCCGGGATACAAGAGAACCAAGGTCTCGACAATCTGGCCGTGTTGCTGCCTGGAGTTGTGGGATCGCGCGACCTCGGGTTTTCCAATACTAACGGTGGCGGCGGCTTTTCAGTCAACGGGCTCCGCGGTCGCAACAACGATCAGGAGATTGATGGCCAAAATAATAACGATAACTCGGTAGGTGGGCCAGGTGTCTTCCTGTCGAATGCGGAGTTTGCCGAGCAATATCAGATCGTCACGAGTAACTTCGGGCCGGAATACGGCCGGAATTCTGGGTCAGTGGTGAATATCATCACCAAGAGTGGTACCAATACTTGGCACGGTGCCATCAAGGGTACGGAGAGCAACTCGGCGCTGAACAGCTTGAGCAATCTTCAGAGGGCTCCGAGTACGAGCACAGCCGGGTCGCAATTTACTGGTACTGGGTTGGGACTTACGAAGGTGCCGCACTTCAATGACAGCTTCGTGACGGCCACAATCGGCGGACCGCTGGTGAAGAACCATGCTTTCTTGTTCGCTGGATATGATACGGAAATTAATTCATCGACGAACCTTTTCAAAAGTGGCTTGTCAACCCCTACACCGGCCGGTCTTGGCCAGTTGGCAGGTTGCTATACGAGCGCGGCCAGCCAGGCGTCGATTGCGGCACTGACCAAGTTTGGCCCTTACGGTATCGGTGGCGGGAACCCCACGCCGGTGAACCCGAGCGTGGATACAGCTACTTTCTTCGGCTCCAGTCCGACTACAGGCAACCCGTTTCCAGGGTTTGTTCCGAACGACCCTGTCAACGGCACCTGCGATGTGGAAATGGGCGGTGTTCAACGCCTGCTGCCCAACGGTACACATGCGTACGATTGGATTACCAAGCTTGATATTCCTACCGGCAAGGAGACCATCAGCATCAGGTACCTGTGGCAGAAGCTTTCCTTCTTCAATCAGGATAGCTTCGACCCCGGAAGCGGTGCAGCATCGGGCTATCCTAACAACGTTCCTTCCACGGGTCAGCAGCTAGCCATGGATTGGACTCACCAAATCAGCAACCACATGGTGAATGATTTGCGGCTGACCTATGGACGGTTGCGAGTGGAATTTGGCGGCAATACCATCGGTAACACCGTTCCTCATCAAGGACAACTGGAAGATGCCGTTACTCGAGTGATTTTCAGCGATCCCACAGCGCTCGGTTACGGGCCGGAAACCAATGCTCCGCAAGGCCGCATTGTTAATACCTACCAAATCCAAGATAACTGGCAGGATGTGGTCGGCAAGCACACTTTCAAAGCAGGTGTTAACTTTACTTACCAGAGGTCACCAAATCTCTTTTTGCCCAGCGTAAATGGTCAATATCGGTTCGATAGCTGGAACGAGTTTGCAGGAAACGAACCCAATCGCATCCGCGTTGCTCTGGGAAACGACAACCTGGACTTTCGTGAGCACGATACATTTGCCTACGTCGGCGACGACTTCAAGGTCACGAGCAACCTGACTCTGAACCTTGGTGTCACTTATACCTATTATGGCCAGCCTGCAAATCTGTTTCATACACAGGATCTGAAGCAGCAGACAGGTTCAAATCCATTCTGGGATCCCACGCTTCCGCAGTCGGTCACGGTGCAACCGAACATCCCGTCACCAAAGAACAGTTGGGGACCGGGGATAGGTTTCGCCTACAGTCCGCAGTGGGGTGGTTTCTTGACCGGAAACGGAAAGACAGTCTTCCGCGGCGGATACCGCCTGTCCTACGATCCACCGTACTACAACATTTACCTAAATATGGCGAGTGCCGCACCGCAGGTTCTGCTGCAGAGCCTGAGCAGAGGGACTGCAAGTCTTAATCCTCTGCCGGCGGTGCCTCTTGGTCCAAACGTACGTTCTGCTTTGAGTGCAGTGTTGACGCCGGGGGTATTCGACCCGCGTCTGTTCAATTCTACGAACGTATCTCCAAATTTTAGACCGGACAAAGTACACCAGTGGAGTTTTGGCATTCAGCGTGAACTCGGTGCCCATGCCGCGGTCGAAGCGAGCTATGTGGGCAACCACGGGTATGATCTGTTCCAGTCGCGCAATGGCAACCCGGACATCTCCTTATACCCGGCCAACCAATTGCCCTCTGGCGTGACGCCTTGCGCTAACTCGTTTGTGCCCAACGTTCCCGTTGCGGGAAGGCCGGACGATACAGGTCGGCTGGATTGCAACGCGCCTGCTATTCTCCGTACTCGCGATAATGGTGGGTACTCCAACTACCATTCATTACAGACGCAATTCCGCACCAACAGCCTCTTCAACCAGCTTACGATGAAGGCTAATTACAGTTTTGCCAAGACGCTGGACAACGTAAGCGAGATATTCTCAACGTTTGCTGGAGGCGGTTCGCTCGCCTTTGCCCAGAATCCTCTGGACACCAAGAAAGGTGAATACGGAATTTCTGGTCTGGACTTCCGGCATACCTTTACATTGGCGGCGTATGAAGCTCTGCCCTTCTTCAAGACGCAGCAGGGCGTGGTTGGACACGTGCTCGGGGGATGGGGACTTTCGGGTACCTACATCTGGCAATCGGGCCAGCCCTACACGCCCTCGCAGTTGGAATTCAGCACATTGTCCGGAGGCGTGGACGATTTCTTCTTCAATGGCACATTCATAGGGACAGATGATACAGTTCGTCCGTTCTATGGAAACCGAAACGCCCCGGCGACGTCAGTTGGTGCATACGCAGGTGACGTCTGCAATTTCCTTGCTGCCTTCGGTATTTCAGGCGATCCTTCTTGTTCCTTGGCACCAACCACGCTCCTTGATTGGACACCTTTAAATCGGGATTTCAACGATCCCCTCGCTGCAACCTTAACCGAAAATCAGGTGAGCCCAAGCCAGGTGAAATACATCCTCAATGGTCCGACGGCCGGGTCGGTCTTTGGTACCCCGTTTGGGAACGTCGGCCGCAATCAAGTTCGCGATTCCATCTCTAATACTACGAACCTTGAGGTGTCCAAGAATGTGAAATGGGGTGAACGAGTGAATATCACTTGGCACATGAGCCTTGTGAACGCGTTCAATCACCCGAACTACGGATACAACTTGGGGGGCGCGGACGGGGCTGGCACATTTGGAGGCATTGACCCGTTCGTAGACGTCGATGCCGGGTTGTCGAACCGCGCTGGTGCTGCATTCGGGTTTGCCGATCCCAAAGTGTTCGACGGTGGACACCGCACGATTCGCTTCGGACTCAGAATCGGCTTCTAACCTCGTTTAAAAGACACTTAAGGCCGGCCACGAGGCCGGCCTTTTCTTTGCAATCTTAGTTCCTCGGGCGTACAATCGCCCAATTCTAATGGGATTTTCTGACGGTCTAGAAGTCGGCAGAGGAGGTTCAAAGTATGAAACATGTTGCCCGCAAAAAGCTTTTCTCGCGGTTCGCTCTAGTGCTGCTCCTGTTGGGAGTGCTCTTCGTAATCACCAGGCCTCAGGAGGCTGTGGCAGACGCGTGTACGGATGCCTGTCTCCGTCATTACAACGTTTGCGTTGGGTTGTGTAATGGCAATCAAACCTGTATCACGCAGAAATGCGAAATCTTTTACGAAACGTGTCTTTGCCAATGCGGTGCTGGAACTTGCTGAAAGGGATTGCGTCGGCGCTCTAAGGGGCTGGGGACTCTTTGGTAGATTGGGACAATGCCGGTCGGAAGGTTGAGATTCTTGCGAACGCGGCAATCATTCTGCTCGTGTGCTTGATTGCGGTGGCTCTGGGGCGCAACTATTTCAAGGGGTTCTCCGGGGCATCACCGGTCGTTACTATTGGGTCGAAAGCTCCGCTTGACACCGCAGAGAGAAGCCACGGCCGCGCAACATTGGTTCTCGTTCTTTCAACAACCTGTCATTTCTGCTCAGAAAGTGGAACATTTTATCGGGCTCTCGTGATTGAGTGCAAGAAGAGGGGCGTTCATACTGTTGCACTTTTCCCCCAGACTGTCGATGAGGGGCGGGCATACCTTTCAAGTATGGGAGTGTCGGTGGACGCAATTCAGCAAGCCTCCTTACGATCGATTCACGTCGATGGTACGCCGACATTGTTGCTGGTAGGCAAGCGGGGCTTCGTCGACGATCTCTGGACTGGCAAACTGCCATCGGAGAGGGAGGGCGATTTGCTGTCGAAGCTAGACTCGATTAAAGAATGAATTCTGGTTTCTTTTCTCGAAAGCAAATACTATCCCCCAAACATCGGGTAATGGCTCGCCGCAGCCATGAAAAACAGCATTGGAATGGACAAGAACGCGTTGGCGCGAGACATGAGAAACGCCATCCGTGCCATGCGCTGAGCCTTTTCCGGAATGGGCGTGCCGTTTTCGGCGTTGGCTCTTGTCCAGGCGATTAGGCGTTTTTGGATGCGCCAGATTACTCCCCAGACGTTGAGCATCATCATCCAGCCGATTCCGCCGCCGATCCCGATGGCGAGCAGGCGATTGCTCTCCCAGCCGCCACCGTTCCAGTGCAAGAACAAATGCATGGAGTGGGCGACAATTACCGTGTAGGGGATGGCCAGCACCCAGCCTTTGTCCAACAGGCCTTTGCCCGGCAGCAGCAGGGCGTAGAGAATGCCCCAGGTCGCTGTCCAGACGACCAGGAAGCTCACCAGGGGGCCTGTGGGAGCCTCTCCGGCGACGCGGGCATCGGTGGCGACAATCTGTCCCCAGTAGGCCATGCCCGCGAGCACGGTCACGACCGCCGCCCAGCGAAACCACCACAGCGCACGCAGCATCAGGCCGGGCATGATCTTGGCTCTGGTCGGCGCATCGAGCTCCTTCATAAAGGGAATGTTCACCAGATTGAAGAAGTACAACAGTCCGAGCCAGGTGATGCCTGCGACCAAGTGGACCACGCGTAGGAACATCAGGAAATTGGTCTCGGCGTCGGGAAGCGAAATGCCGGTGTAGAGCATGAGTCCTCCGGAGATTCGCGGAAAACTGTACAGGAAAGTGGGAGAAATCTCAAAACCCGTCATCCCGAACACGCCCGCTGCGAGCAGGCGGGAGAGGGACCTAACCTCGGCTCATGTTACCCGATGCAGTCTGGCAACGCGAACTCTCATGTGCTCGGGGGCGCGGCTCCGTTTCGATTACGCCGGATGGAATGCGCAGGCACGTGAGGTCCCTCTCGCGCCCACCTTGCAGCGGGCGTGTTCGGGATGACATCAGTTGTTTTGAGTAAGGCCGATCTTATTTCAGAGCCTTCAAACGCGCACTCAGGCGGGACTTATATCGTGCGGCGGTGTTCTCGTGCAGCACACCTTTTTGAATGGCCTTGTCGAGGGCCGAAACGGTTTTGCGGAAGGTCTGCTCGGCAGCCTGTTTGTCGCCTTTTGCCAGCGCCTCGCGCAACTCGCGGAGAGCCGAGCGCGTGCGCGAGTTGTTGCTGCGGTTCCGTTCGGTGCGGGTTTCGGTCTGACGGGCGCGTTTCAGCGCGGAAAAATGATTTGCCATTGCGGGTGTATGCCCTTTTCTGTGGGAGCCCTGCTGGAATCCCGAAGAGTGTTGAATAGTTATTTTACTGGAGCAACTCGCATCCGGTCAATCATTTGCGAATCGTGTGGTGCCCTAATTTGATCCTATATCGAGAAAGGCAAAAGATTTTAACCGCAGAGATCGCAAAGAAACGCCGCAAAGGACGCGGAGAAAACCCAAATCAGGACACTACCCAAATCGTCTTCGATCGGGCAGCATAATTGACATGACCACGATCCTGCTGCTGACCGTTTCCAACATCTTCATGACTTTTGCGTGGTATGGCCATTTGAAGTACCGCCACACGCCGCTATTCAAGGTCATAGTAGTTAGTTCGGTCATTGCTTTTGCGGAGTATTGTTTTCAGGTCCCCGCCAACCGCATCGGTTCCTATGGATTTTCGACCGCCCAGCTCAAGACCATCCAGGAGGTCATCACGCTTGCGGTATTCTCGGCCTTCTCCGTCCTATATTTGAAAGAGCAGCTCAGGTGGAATTATCTTGCCGGCTTTGCCATGATGATTGCGGCGGTATTCGTCATTTTCAAAAAATGGTAATCGCGAACATCGGCTACAGCGAGAATTTGGCTTACATCCATAATGAGCACTTCCCACGCGGACGCGCCGCTTTTGTCGCACGAAAACCTTAATTGATGGCGGTTGACTACCCTCGTTCCGGAGGGTAGGCTTTTAATAGAACTGTTATTTGCCCACCCCATGTGGCGAAGTACAATCCGTAGAGTAACGCTAAGTACTTCAATCCTTCATGTGACATCAATAGTCGTGACTGGGAGCTGCGCATCTGCGCGCGAGGGTACACGGTAGCCGTAAAAATCAGAATCTGAATGAAGAAAAGTATCGAAATCAGCCCCAACATTGAAGCGCTTTTCGGCACGCGCGACGAAAATTTACACGTGCTGGAAGACGGCCTGAATATCAATATTGACCTCCGCTCCGACTCCATCGAATTGGAAGGGACGCCCCGCGACGTAGCCCGTGCCGAGCAAGTGTTTGCCGACTACGATCAACTGCAGCGCGCCGGGCATACGTTCAATAACGGTGACCTGAACAGCATGCTGCGTGTGCTGGTTGCAGACCCCAAGACTACTCTCAAGGGGCTCGCCGAAGCTGGCCGCCAGCGCTCGTTCGGCCGACGCACAGTGCAGCCGAAGAGCGTGAACCAGCGCCGTTATCTGGATGCCATCGAGACCCACGACATGGTGTTTGGCATCGGTCCGGCGGGAACGGGGAAGACTTACCTCGCAGTGGCCATGGCTATTTCGGCCCTGATCTCGAAGCGGGTGAACCGGATTATTCTGGCGCGTCCTGCGGTCGAAGCCGGCGAGCGGCTGGGCTTTTTGCCAGGAACGTTGCAAGAGAAAATTGATCCTTACCTGCGTCCTCTGTATGACGCGCTCTATGACATGCTCGATCCGGAGAAAGTGGACCGCTATCTGGAAAAGAATGTCATCGAGATTGCGCCGATCGCATTTATGCGCGGCCGCACGTTGAATGACTCATTCGTCATCTTGGACGAAGCTCAAAACACCACCTCCGAGCAGATGAAGATGTTCGTGACCCGGCTGGGGTTCAACTCCAAAGCTGTCATCACTGGCGATGTCACGCAAATAGATTTGCCGAGCGCTCGCCGCAGCGGTTTGCTCGAAGCAGTCGATGTGCTGAAAAAGGTCCAGGGCCTGTCATTCGTTTATTTCGATGAGTCCGACGTAGTGCGGCATCATTTGGTGCAACGCATCATCCGCGCCTACGACGAGCATAAGACGCGAGTCGCAGAAGAGCAGATGGAACTGCTCGACGCCAAGAATCCAGCCAATGGTTCCCCGGTGCCGGAACCAGGGCACGCCGCCCTCGGTATGGAAACCGAAGAGTAGAATTTTGGCACAGGGAGGGCGCTGTTAATCGCCCTCCTTTTTATTTTGAGCTACAGCTAAATGGAGCCCACAATCATCCTGGAGAAGCGGGTCGCGGGTCTCAATCAGCGGGTGCTCGCGGCATTCGTCACGCAGGCCTCGAGGGAAGTTGGGCTCGCCGGCGCAGTGACGGTGATGGTCACGGATAGCCGCGAAATGCGGCGCTTGAATTTCCGGTTCCGCGACAAGGACCAATCGACAGATGTGTTGTCGTTTCCCGCGCCCGGATTTGTGAATGGGTTTGCTGGAGACATTGCGATTTGTCTAGACGTCGCAGCCCGCAATGCGCGGACGCTGAAACATTCGACCGCGGAGGAAGTGCGGGTCCTCGTCTTACATGGAATCCTGCACCTGGCAGGGTATGATCATGAAGGTGACCAGGGCGAGATGGCGAAAACGGAGGACTACTTGCGAAAGCGGCTGGCGCTTCCGAGTGGGCTGATCAAGCGGAATACGGTTAAGCGGCGCATGCGATCTTCGCGATCGCGCACATGAATTTCGCTATTGCCATCACGCTGATCGTCCTCTTCGCGCTTCTGACTCTCTCTTCCTACGTGGAGCGGGTTTATGCGGAGATTGGCAAATTTCTCTCGCGAGAATTCCAGAACAACATTGATTCATTCGAGCAGCACGTTGAGCCGAAGCTCCGGGTGAGCCGGTCGCGGGCATCGTTGTCCATGTCTGTCTTAACCTCACTGCTCATGGCGGCAATCGCCATGGTAGTTGCCTTTGGCGTGTTCCGCGATGGGACGTGGGCTGTTGAAGAAGTTCTGGAAGCTGCGCTGGGATTGATTTTGATTGTGATTGTATTCAACCGCTTCCTGCCATTCATTTTCTTTTCGCGCACCCGCGGTGAATGGCTGCTGCGATGCGTCTTCCTTTTGCGGGTAATGGTTTACCTGGTGCTTCCGATCACGCTGGTTTTAGGATTTCTTCAGTCCGTGACTGCGTTAACTCGTGAACACTCCGATGAGCAGCCGGAAACGCAGGCCGAAGCTGTGGACGCACTGATCGAGGCCGGCCAGGAGGAAGGAATTCTGGATGAGAGTAACCGCGACTTAATCCAGTCGGTCGTGCAGTTCAGCGAGAAGACCGTCCGCGACGCGATGAAACCTCGCCCCGAGATAGTGACCGTTCCTGCCGACACTACCGTCGAGCGTTTCATCGAGTTGCTGCGGGTCAGGCCGTTTTCCAGAGTGCCGGTGTTTGAGGGCAACATCGATAACATCGTCGGTATTGTGTACGCGCAGGACGTGCTGCAAATTGCGGATGCCGAAGCCCATAATCGCACCGTGGGTTCCCTCATGCGCAGGGACGTGTACTTTGTCCCAGAGACAAAGCTGGGCAGCGACTTGCTGCGTGAGATGCAGAAGAAAAAAGTGCGGATGGCGATCGTGATTGACGAATATGGCGGAGTTGCCGGACTGGTTACGATCGAGGATCTGGTCGAAGAGATCGTAGGGGAAATCAGCGACGAACATGAAGCAGCACAAGTGGTCCGCGAAAACGAAACCTCTTATCTTGTACCCGGCAATATGGATGTTGATCGCCTGGAGGAGTTGCTGGGCGTGCGCCCTGAGCGCAAGGATGCGACCACGGTGGCGGGGTTGGTCAGCGAAATTGCCGGACGGATCCCCAAAAAAGGCGAAGTTGTCGAAGAAGAGAACCTGCGGCTCGAAGTCCTGCAAGCCACACCTCGCCGGGTGGAGAGAGTACGTGTATCCGTCGCCAATCCTCAGCAGATGAAGCTGATATAGTCGCCACTGCGAAAGAATTTCTAACCATGGCCTTTCACTCTGGATTCGTGTGCATTGTCGGCCGGCCTAATGCGGGCAAGTCCACATTGCTGAATGCACTTGCGGGGGAGAAGTTGGCGATCGTCAGTCCCAAGCCGCAGACCACGCGCACCCGTGTGCTCGGAGTCATCCACGTTCCGAAGCAAAAGGGTAAAGCCGGGGCACAAGTGGTTTTAATTGATACCCCCGGAGTGCATCGTGGCTGGAACTCTTTGAGTAGAAAGATGTTGGGCGAAGTACGTGAGGCACTTGATGGTTGCGACCTAGTGTTGATGATCGTTGATGCCGCTAGAAAATCCGAACCGGCGGATCAGTTCCTGCTAAGCCTCGTGAAGCAGAGCAAGACGCCGGCATTTCTATTGCTCAACAAGATTGATCTGCTGCGCACACAGAAACACAAGTTGCTTCCGATGATTGAGCAGCATGCAAAACAACACAATTTTCAGGAGGTTATTCCGATTTCAGCTCGCAGACGCGAAGGTCTCGACGTCCTACTGCAGAAACTGCTCGCGGCCCTTCCTGAAGGACCGCGCTATTTTCCGGAAGATCAGATTACTGATCAGCCGGCGCGGTTCATGGCGGCAGAACTGATTCGAGAACAACTGCTGTTTGCAACCACTGAAGAAGTTCCACACTCTGTGACCGTTATCGTTGAGCAATTCGACGAGGGCGTGAAGCTTACGCGCATCGCAGCGGCGATATTTTGTGAACGAGAGAGTCAAAAGGGAATATTGATCGGCCGTCAGGGACAAATGCTGAAAAAGGTCGGAACCGCCGCACGACTTGAAATCGAACGCATGCTTGGCACTAAGGTGTTCCTGGAATTGTTCGTAAAGGTGCGGGCGAACTGGCGGGAATCACGAGCGTTCGTCGAAGAGTTGGATTGGCGCAAGCAACTCGAGCATCTGGTAACGACCCAAACG
>WNGL01004662.1_pt1 | contig 19862 bp, 12 predicted proteins | sample 5400591 | NCBI WGS metagenome assembly WNGL01 (sample SAMN13153377, study PRJNA577476) | soil metagenome | isolation source: 80 cm soil or saprolite under Garry oak tree replicate 1 | place: USA:California | collected 2016-06-15 | reverse complement strand
CGCGACCGCGAACCCGAGCGAGTGGCTCGCGCCGCGGTGGCCGAGGGCCGCCTCGTACGGGATCCCGAGGCGCAGCCCGACGACGTCGAGGTCCGGAAGGACGCTCGCGACGACGCCCGCCGCGAGCAGTCGCCGGGAGTCGCGGCCTCGCCGAGCCCGGCTCCGAGGGCGAGTGGAACCGCGACGTGAGAGACGAAGGTCGGCACCGAGCACTCGTTAGCACGCATGCCGCGCGCCCGGGTGGAACGCGAGCGAATCCGGATGCCTCCCGGGCTGCGCGTCCGGCGGGACACGGCCCAGCTGCGCCGGCCCTCGCGGCGACCGGACCGGGTCATCTCCGGTTGTTCCCGCGCGCCGGGGTGTGGTCTCCTCTCGCGGACCCATGCCCGCGCCCGCGCAGACCCTCCCCTCGCGAACCCGGAATTTCTGCCTCGCGGCCGGACTCGTCCTGTCGCTCGTCGCGGCGGCAGTCGGGCTGGGCGCGTACGGCCGCCATTCGCGACACGGCTGCGCGCCTGCGGACGGCGGCGGCGCCGTCGAGGTCGTCCGGACCGGCCACGACGCGGTCGCGCTCTGGCGGGCCCGTGGCTGCGCGGGGCAGCCGCTCGTCCACGCCGGACGATTCCTGCACTTCGTGCCGCCTGAGGACGCGGACGCGGTGCTCCGCGACCTGGTCGGCCGCCGCGGCGCAGGGGCACGGTACGTCTGCGACCGGATGGCCGCCGAGGCGGACTGGCGTGGCTACCTCTTCGCCGCGGTCGAGTGCGACGTCGCGCGCAGCATCGAGTACGTGCTGCCGCAGGGCGAGCTGCGCGCGCGCGCGGAGGACGTCGGGGAGGCGGTGGACGGCGACGGCTTCCTCGCGTTGCCGACCGAGAGTTTTCCGCGCCGGGCCACCGAAGCCCTGCGGCTCGGCGACGAGCCGGCGCTCGTGGCGGTCCACGCCTCCTGGTTCGAGCGGGGGAACCCGGCGGCCCTCCTCGAGCCGCTCGCGGCGGCGCGGGTGCGGCCCACGCTCGTGACGGTGGTGCTCGCGGAGGACAGCCCCGACGTCGCGCCCGCGGCGCGCGAGGCGGCGGCGGCGTTCGCCACGACGCTCGCGTCGCGCCTCGCCCGGAGGCCGGCGCCGTGAGCGCCGCCGGTGCGCCGCGCTTCGCCGCTCGCGTGGGCGCGATCACCGCGCTCGCCCTCGCGCTGCGGCTCTGGGGGCTCCCTGGGCAGGCCCTCTTCGCCGACGACCTCGGCGTGGGGGTGTCCGCCTCGAACTTCGTCGAGCGCGGCCACCTCGGCCCGACGATGTGGCACCACCCGCACCTCTCCGACGCGCTCGTCTACGCCGCCACGGCGCTCGCCGGCACGGGCAAGCTCGGCCTGGTGCTGCTGAGCCTTCTCTTCGGGGTCGCCGCGGTCCCACTCCTCGCGGTCTTCACCCGCGCGGTGACGGGCGAGGCCGCCGCCGCGCTCCTCGCGGCGTTCCTGCTCGCCATCGACCCGGTGCATGTCGACTACTCCCGGCAGGCGGTGAAGGAGGGCTGGATCCCGTTCTTCGTGCTCGCCGGGCTCGTGCTCTTCCTGCGCCACCGGCGGACCGGCGCGCTCGGATCCTTGCTCGGCGCGGGGCTCCTCTTCGGTGCGGGCGCCGCCTGCAAGTGGACCGTCGGCTTCGCGCTCGCCGTGTGCGTCGGCTGGGTCGTGCTCGACGCGCTCCCGCCTGCCGCCCCGGAGCGCGCGCGCCCGGATGCGTCCACCACCGCGGTCCGCCTCGCCGCCCTCGGGGCGCTCCCGCTCACCGTCTACCTCCTGTCGTTCGCGCCCTGGTTCGGCCGGGGGTACGGCCTGGCCGAGTTCGCGTGGCTGCAGGCGACCCTCGCCCGGGAGCAGGCGGTGCACGCCGGGTTCAACCCGTACGGCATGCTGCTGGACTCGAACGCGTGGGTGTGGTTCCTGCGCCCGGCGTTCTATGCGGACTTCGCGATCGGGGCCGGCGGGCCGGTGGTGCTGATGGCGGTGAGCAACCCCGTCACCTGGCTCGCCACGCTCCCCGCGATGGGCTGGGTCGCGGCGCGGGCCTGGCGCGAGCGCGCCGGCGGCGCGCCGCTCCTCGTCGCGCTCTTCCTCGCCGTATACCTGCCGTTCGTGGTGGTCTCGCGGCCGGTCTGGCTGCACACCGCCCTCGGGGTCCTTCCCTTCGCCCTCGCGGCGGTCGCCTGGGCGGCGATCTCGCTCGCCGCCCGCCTCCCGCACCCGCGGCGCTGGCTCGCTGCGTACGTCGCTACGGCAACCCTCGTCGCGGTGCCGCTCTACCCCCTCGCGGTGGGGTACGGCCTCGAGACGCCGGGCCTGCGCGAGCTCGTGGAGCGGGTGCGGCCGCCGCCGGAGCTGGAGAAGCGGTGACGGCAGCGGTCGTCGTCGGCGCAGGGCTCACCGGGCTCACCGTCGCGCGCGCTCTCGCGCGCGCCGGCCGCGGGGTGACGGTGCTCGAGCGGGACGCCGAGCCCGGAGGGCTCGCCCGCACCTTCCGTCACGGCGCCTTCTCGTTCGACGTCGGACCGCACCGGTTCCACACGGAGAACGACGAGGTCACGGCGTTCCTGGCGGCGGCGCTCGGCGACGACGCGCTCCGGATCCCTCGGAACAGCGGCGTCCGCGCCTTCGGCCGCGTGCACGACTGGCCCGTCGGGCCGCGCGTCCTCGCGTCGATCCCGCCCGGGATCGCGCTGCGGATGATGCGCGACCTCCTGCTGCGCCCGCGCAAGGTCCGCGGGGCCTCCTTCGAGGAGGACGTCGTGGTGCGGTACGGGCGGACGCTCTACGAGGTGTTCTTCCGGCCCTACACCGAGCGCTTCCTGGGCATCCCCGCGGAGCGCGTCCACCGCGACTGGTCGCGCGCGGGCGTCGATCGCGCCGTGATCGATCCGCGCGTCCGGGCCGGGAGCCTGGCCGAGCTGGCCCGCTCCGCGCTCCTGCCCCCCCGCCTCGATACGACGTTCCTGTACCCCCGGCGCGGCATCGGAGAGCTCGCCGAGCGGCTCGCGCGCGACCTCGTCGAGGCGGGCGGGTCGCTCCGGGTGTCCGCGCCGGTGACGGAGCTCGTGACCTCGGGCGGGCGGGTCACCGCGGTGCGTGCGGGCGCGGAGGAGGTCGCGGCCGACGTCGTGGTCTGGACGGCGCCGCTCACGCTCGCGCTCCGGCTCCTCGGCGAGCCGCCGCCGGCGCTCGGGTTCCTGTCCACGGTCCTCTTCAACCTCGAGCTCCGCGCACCGGACCGTCTCGGGCGACAGTGGGTCTACTGCGGCGGGGACGAGGCGTTCGTCCGCGTCTCGGCGCCGACGCGCTTCTCGCCGGAGATGGCGCCGGCGGGCCGCGGCGCCCTGTGCGTCGAGTGCACCGGACGGGAGGGCGACGCGCTCTGGGCCGAGCCCGAGCGCCGACTGCCGGAGGTCCTCCGGGACCTCGTGCGGATCGGGGCGATCGAGACGACCTCGGCTACCGCGAGGCGCTGCAGGGGGCGTTCGAGACGGTGCGGCGCTGGCCCAACCTCGTCCTCGGCGGGCGCTGCGGCCGGTTCTGGTACAACAACGCGGACCACTCCATCGCGCAGGGCCTGTCGCTCGCACGCCGGCTCCTGTCGGACGGCGGCGGGGACCCCGACCCCTGGGGCGACCGCGAGTGGTGGACGCGCTGATCGCCCAAGCCGGGGCCTCATTTCACCGGGGTACGCCGGGCGCAGCCCCTGCGGCGCTTGCAGGAGCAGGGTCTTTGAGCGTCTTCGAGGACCGATGGTGGGCGATCTGGGGGTGGCGGGCCGGGAGCCTGCGCTCGGAGCGGCCACCGGTGCGCGGCTGCTGCATCTTGATTGGGCGGATATGGTCATTGGCCAGGCGATCTTCGAGTTCCGCACCTGGGGCGGCGCGCGCCGAGGTGCGGGCCCGCCGCTCCTCCGCGGGCACGGTGCTTTGCCGCATCGGGCGCGGGAGGCGTTCACGCGCTCGACGCCCGTGCACGTCACGCTGCGGATGGCGCCGCACGTGTGGAATCTCCGGAGCGAGCGGTCGTTCGAGGTGATCCACGGGACGCTCGCTGCGGCCCGGCAGCGGCCCGAGCTCCAGGTCGTCGAGTTCTCGATCCAGGGCAACCACGTCCACCTGATCGTAGAGGCGGACGGCGCGCGGGCGCTGGCGAGGGGAATACGCGCGCTGTCGATCCGGCTCGCGCGCCGGCTCAACCGGCTCATGGGCCGGCGCGGGCCCGTGCTCGAGGACCGGTACCACGCGCACGTGCTCGGGACTCCGGCCGAGGTGCGCAACGCCCTTCGATACGTTCGCGGAAACTTCGCGGGCCACGCCACCCGCTGGGGCGAGAAGGTGCCTGCGAGGTGGGCGGACCCGTTTACGTCGGCGGTGGTGCGGTCACCGCGGACGGGGCAGCAGCCGCTGTGGCCGGTTGCGGTCACCGCCGAGGGAGAGACGTGGCTGCTGCGGAGGGCGAGAGAGCGCTGCGGGTGAGGGGGCGACGTGCGGCGCGGGTACAGTGCCGAATAGGCGGGCGGCGGCGCTGCCGGCGGAATCCAATTCGTTCACGGTCCTGAGATCTCCGACCCGGATCTCTGACGCAGGGGTTCGCCCACGGCCTGGCGTCAGGCGGGCGAGTCGGCTCTCGCGCGCGCGCGCCTCGAGCCCGCGCCTTCTCGCGCGCCTTCTCGCGTGTCCGAAGCGCGGTGCGCGCGCGGAGCGAGGCGAGGAGCCGCCGTGTCGTCGCAGCGACCTCCTCGACCCTCCGCTCGAACGTCTCGGCGTCAGTGGCGGGCGGATGTCGCAGGCCGCTGACCTTGCGCACTTACCGAACGCCCGCGCCGCGGATCTCGTCGTCCGTCGTCGGCGGGTCGATGTGGTAGAGCACCCTGATGTTGCGGCATGGTGCGGATTGGGGCCGGCGCCGCCCGATGTCATGTCGGAGTATTCGGCGTCGCTCGCGCTGCCTCGTCATCCACCCGACGCAGACTTCCCTTCGCGCGATGAGCGGGATCGCGAGCACGGCTCCTCGCCGCGGGAAACGACCCGACGTGGGGCGAGTGGTCCTCGCAGGCGCTGGCCCGTGCCGCGGACGAGTTCGTCCTCGTGTTCAACCCGATCGTGTTCGCCGAGGTCTCGGTCGGCTTCGATCGCGTCGAGGAGCTAGAGGAGGCCCTGCCGCCCGAGGTCTACCGCCGCGACCCGCTGCCGTCTGAGGCGGCCTTCCTGGCGGGGAGAGCTTCCTCCCTTACCGGCGGCGCGGAGGGCACGGCGTCATGCCGCTCCCCGACCTCTACATGCGCACCGGACGCGACCACCGGTGGATGCAGAGGCGCTGGGCCGGAAATCGGCGGAGCGGGTGACAGGCCCGAAGATCAGGCACTTAGCGTTTCGCGAAAGTGCGTGAGGGTGGTACGGCAAGTGCTTACACTTCCGGGAGTTCGCCAGCGCCTCAGCCCGCATGGTCTAATGACCGCCGTGCGAGCGGACGCTAGCTCTTGACCGCAGGTTTTGCGGCGTGGGAGGCTGCGCGCCCTTGAAACAGCAGGTCCACTACCCGGGCATGAACGACCCGCGCGAGCGGCCTTTGCTCCGCATTCGCCGCGACGAACGCGGCGGCGCCATCGACTTCAACATCGACGAGTACACGCCGCAGAAGATGGTGCTCGCCGACTACGTTTCGGTCGAGAGGGGCACGCAGGGCGTCAGGATCGTCTTTGGTAAGGCGAAGGCGTTCCCGCAGGAACCGAAGGGGCTGGCGCTCAGTTACGCTCTGGAGGTTTCGTTCCCCCACTTCCAGTTCTGCAACCAGCTGTACGCGTCGTTCGTACAGCCCGGAGAGAACGGCGAGCCCATCGCCGACACGATCAAGCGGGCGGTCGCCGAGAACGGGTACGAGCCGATCGACGCGATGGCGAAGGCGTCGTCCGCCGATCGCGAGGGGCACGTCCGTGCGAACGCGGGTGTGACGGTCGTCATGCAGGACGACGTGTCTGTCGATTTCGTCCATGTAGATCCGGGTACCGTTCGCCAAGCAGTGAAGCGCGACAAGGTCCCGGGGGATCTCAACGGAGTGCGAGTAGTAATGTCACCGAACGTCGCACTCTACTTCGCAAACCGCGTTTGTGCCGTCGCGGAAGAACTTCTCCGAAAGACGCCCGGGTTGAAGCGGAAGGCATAGGGGAGCACTCATGATGTTCGAGCTCGAACTGAACGACGTTTCGTTTGCCGAGGAGTTGGCGCCGCCTCGAAGGACGGAGCGGCCCACGCCTCGTGGCTCGATCAGGCTCACGGTTGTTAGGAGCCTGTCTGCCGGTGCTCTCGGCGCGTCCTTGTGGTTCTCAGCGGGGCAGTTCGCCACCGGCGACACTCGCGCGCCTGTGCATGTGGCCGCGAGCGCCGCTGTCGCGCCGTCGTCATTCAAGGCCGCCCGGAAGCTGCGCGCGAAGGGCAGTTTTGCGCCACACCATCTGGAAGTCCTGCCGGCGTTCTCTGCGGGCGACGACAACGTCGACCCGGACGCGCGCATCCCGGACGGCCAGTACCCCGTGACGCCCGCCTAGGACCGTGTACAGAAGCGCGCCCGTGAACGCCCTGTTCCAGGGCGACGTGATTGTTGTGCCGGAACTTGCGCATCGGGACCGCGATCCGAGGATCGTCACCCGCGAGTTGCGAAAGCGCATCTGCAAGGTCTGTCAGAAGAAGGTCGAAGACAAGCGCCTCTGCGACCACTGCCAGGCGCAGCTGCCCGCGCCCGACAAGAACGAGCTCAAGATCACGGGCTTGAAGGACCGGCAGGCGGCACAGGAAGACGTCTTCGCCAAGACGCCTGAGGTACTCGCGAACCTCAAGTCGGTCGCGGTGATGATCGAGTCGCACGGCTGCGACATCGACCGCCAAGGGGACATCAGCGTGTGGCAGATCCGACCTCTTACGGCGCTGAGCCGAGAACAGCAGGAATCGGTGAAGATGGGCGACAACGGGTCGCTGATGTTCTTGGAGCCCGTTGGGCAGCTTCCACCCTGTGCGATCGACTTTAATGCATCGTTTACGGTCCCGGCTTGGGTCCTTGGCGAGGGCAGGAAGTACCGCAGCGCCCGACGCGGCGGCGCGGAGGAGAACGCCCTCATCCCATTTCAGGAAGTCTTCGATCAGCGCCTCGCATCGCTCTCGCAGGCGGGACTCAAGCGCCTCTGGGAGTTCAAGATCCGGCACCTGACGAGGTTCGAGTTCGAACTCGACGCTCCCGACCTGGAGGAGGACGACCCGAGCCGGCCCGGAGCGCCCCTCCCGTCTCGACCTTGGCGCCTCCCATACCCTAAGTGGATCGCTGCCTCGAACTCGTAGCGAACGCGGCAGCGCGCAGGTCGAACCCCGTCCGTCTCTCCCACGTCTCCCCGCGCTCGGTCGAGAGCCGTGGACTCGCGCGTGGACTCGCTGACTGTAAGGAAACCGCCGGTACGCAGGACCTTCGAGCGACTTGGGGTTCGCCGTCAGCCACTTGAGCGCTCTGCGTCCAGCGGTGTCGAGTCCCGCCGGGGCCGCTACTCGCAACCGACGACGCTCCTGAGCCCCCACGGCCCCGCGTCGCACGAGCCGTGACCACATCCGCCCTTTCAAGATGGGGCTCGCTCGTCGCTGGTCGCTGTCGCCCCGCGCGCTCCGCCCGCGCTCGCGTCTCCCGCCGCCCCATGCGACGACGCCCGGCCCCTCTCGGAACCGGGCGTCGTGAACGCAGCGTGACTCGGAGCGCGCCGCCCTACGGAGGCAGCACCGTCTCGCCGTACTCGAGGTAGCGATCGACGGCCTGCGCCGCATGCCGGCCCTCGCGGATCGCCCAGACCACGAGCGACTGGCCGCGAGACATGTCGCCCGCGGCGAACACGCCGGGGACGCTCGTCATCCTGTTCTCGTCCGTCCAGACGTTGCCGCGGTCGTCGAGCTTCACGGCGAGCTGCTGGAGCAGCGGCTTCTCGGGCCCGGTGAAGCCGAGGGCGAGGAGGACGAGGTCGGCCGGGATCGTCCGCGCCGTGCCCGGGACCTCCTGCGGCCCGAAGCGGCCGTCCGGCCCCTTCTTCCACTCGACCTCGAAGAGGTCGATCCCCTTCACGCGCCCCTGGCCGTCGTCGACGAAGCGCCGGGTGTTGACCCGGAACGTGCGCGGGTCCTGGCCCCAGATCGCCTTCGCCTCGTCCTGGCCGTAGTCGCTCTTGAAGGTCTTCGGCCACTGCGGCCAGGGGTTGTCCGCCGCGCGCTCGTCGGGCGGGCGCGGGAGGATCTCGAGCTGCGTGAGGCTCTTCGCGCCGTGGCGGATCGAGGTGCCGACGCAGTCGGTCCCGGTGTCGCCGCCGCCGATCACCACCACGTCCTTCCCCTTCGCGGAGATGTACTGGCCGTCGGCGTGGCGCGAGTCGAGGAACGACTTCGTGTTCGCGGTGAGGAACTCCATCGCGAGGTGGATCCCGCCGAGCTTCCGCCCCTCGACGGGCAGGTCGCGCGCCTGGGTGGCGCCGCCGCAGAGCACCACCGACTCGTACTCCTTGAGGAGCCGGTCGGCGGGGATGTGCTTGCCGATCTCCGTCCCGGTGACGAAGCGGACCCCCTCGTCGGCGAGCTGCTTCACGCGCCGATCGACGAGGGCCTTGTCGAGCTTCATGTTCGGGATGCCGTACATGAGGAGGCCGCCGACGCGGTCCGCCCGCTCGAACACGGTCACCACGTGGCCGGCGCGGTTCAGCTGCTGCGCCGCGGCGAGCCCGGCCGGACCCGACCCGACCACCGCCACGCGCTTCCCGGTCCGGACCGGCGGCGGCTGCGGCGTCACGAGGCCCGCCTCGAACGCGCGATCGGCGATCTCGCACTCGATGAGCTTGATCGTCACCGGCGGGTCGGTGATGCCGAGCGTGCAGCTCCCCTCGCACGGCGCCGGGCAGACGCGCCCGGTGAACTCGGGGAAGTTGTTCGTCTTGGCGAGGCGGATGTACGCCTCCTGCCACTGCCCGAGGGAGACGAGGTCGTTCCACTCCGGGATGAGGTTGTTCACCGGGCAGCCCATCGCCATGCCGGCGAGGAGCTTCCCGGTGTGGCAGAAGGGGATCCCGCAGTCCATGCAGCGGGCGCCCTGCTGGCGGAGCACCTCCTCCGGGTACGGAGGGTGCGCCTCGCTCCAGTCCTTCACGCGCTCGAGCGGGTCCCGCTCGTGCTTCTTCTCGCGCGCGTACTCCATGAATCCAGTCGGCTTACCCATGTCCTAGTTCCCGCTGACCCGCGCCGCGTCGCGCGCGTTCTGCTCGAAGGCCGCCATCTCCGCATCCTCCGGCGAGAGCCCCTTGTCGCGCATCTTCTGCTGCGACTCCACCACCCGACGGAAGTCGTGCGGGAGGACCCGCACGAAGCGCGGCAGGTACTCGGCCCAGCGATCGAGGATCCGCTTGCCGTGCAGGCTCTGCGTCCAGTGGACGTGCCGCTCGATCATCGCGCGGACGGCCTTCGCCTCCTCGGGGTCCTCGACGAGCGACAGCACCGTGAGCCCCACCATCTCCTTGTTGCACTTCGGGACGAACTGGCCGTCGGCGTCGAGCACGTACGCGACGCCGCCGGACATGCCGGCCGCGAAGTTCCGGCCGGTCGGGCCGAGCACCACCACCCGCCCGCCGGTCATGTACTCGCAGCCGTGGTCGCCGACGCCCTCGACGACCGCGTGCACGCCGGAGTTGCGCACCGCGAACCGCTCGCCGCCGAGCCCGCGGATGTACGCCTCGCCGGCGGTCGCGCCGTAGAAGGCGACGTTGCCGACGATGGTGTTCTCCTCCGCGACGAAGGTCGCCTCGCGCGGCGGGAAGACCACGATCTTGCCGCCCGAGAGCCCCTTGCCGATGTAGTCGTTCGCGTCGCCCTCGAGGAGCAGCGTCATGCCCTTCGGCACGAACGCGCCGAACGACTGGCCCGCCGACCCCTGGAAGTGGAGCTTGATCGTGTCCTCGGGGAGGCCGACCGCGCCGTAGCGCCGGGTGATCTCCGAGCCGGTCATCGTGCCGACCACGCGCATCGTGTTCCGGATCGGGAGCGTGGCCTGCACCGGCTTGCACTCCTCGATCGCGGGCTTCGCGAGCTCGAGCAGGGTCGTGGCGTCGAGCGTCCGCTCGATGCCGTGGTCCTGCGGGATCTGGCAGGTCCGACCGTAGTGCTTCGGCACGGTCGGCTTGTAGAGGATGCGGGTGAAGTCGAGGTTGCGCGCCTTCCAGTGGTCGACCGCGCGCCGCATCTCGATCCGCTCGGAGCGCCCGACCATCTCGTCGATGGTGCGGTAGCCGAGCTCGGCCATGAGCTCGCGGACCTCCTGCGCGACGAACTTCATGAAGGTGACGACGTGGGCCGGGTCGCCCGTGAACTTCGCGCGCAGGGTCGGATCCTGCGTCGCCACGCCGACCGGGCAGGTGTTGAGGTGGCAGGCCCGCATCATCACGCAGCCGAGCACGACGAGCGGCGCGGTCGCGAAGCCGAACTCCTCCGCGCCGAGCAGCGCGCCGACGACGACGTCGCGGCCGGTCTTGAGCTGCCCGTCCACCTCGACCGCGATGCGCGACCGGAGGTCGTTCATCACCAGCACCTGGTGGGTCTCGGCGAGGCCGAGCTCCCAGGGAATGCCGGCGTGTTTGATCGAGGTGAGCGGGGAGGCGCCGGTGCCGCCGTCGTGCCCCGAGATGAGCACCACGTCGGCGTGCGCCTTCGCGACCCCCGCGGCGATGGTCCCGACCCCGACCTCCGCCACGAGCTTCACCGACACGCGCGCCCGGTGGTTCGCGTTCTTGAGGTCGTGGATGAGCTGCGCGAGGTCCTCGATCGAGTAGATGTCGTGGTGCGGCGGCGGTGAGATGAGCCCGACGCCCGGGGTCGCGTGGCGCGTCTTCGCGATCCACGGGTAGACCTTGGAGCCGGGCAGCTGGCCGCCCTCGCCGGGCTTCGCGCCCTGCGCCATCTTGATTTGCAGCTCGCGGGCGTTGACGAGGTACTCGCTCGTCACGCCGAAGCGGCCGGACGCGACCTGCTTGATGGCCGAGTTCTTCGAGTCGCCGTTCTTCTCCTTGAGGTAGCGCGCCGGATCCTCGCCCCCCTCGCCGGTGTTCGACTTCCCGCCGATCCGGTTCATCGCGACGGCGAGCGCCTCGTGCGCCTCCTTCGAGATGGACCCGTAGCTCATCGCGCCCGTCTTGAACCGGCGCACGATCGACTCGACCGGCTCGACCTCCTCGAGCGGCACGGGCTTGTGCCCGCGCTTGAGGTCCATGAGGCCGCGGAGCGTGCAGAGGTTCTTCGACTGCTCGTCGACCTGCCGCGTGTACTCCTTGAAGAGCTCGTAGCTGCCGGTCCGGCACGCGTACTGGAGCTTGTGGACGGTCTCCGGGTTGAAGAGGTGGTGCTCGCCGGTGGCGCGCCACTTGTACTGGCCGCCGGCGGGGAGGCTCGTGTGCACGATGGGCCGCTTCGGCGGGAAGCCGCGCTCGTTGCGGAGGCGCGCCTCCTTCGCGACCACGTCGATGCCGACGCCGCCGACGCGCGTCGCCGTCCAGGTGAAGTACTCGTCGATGAAGTCCTGGTTGAGGCCGATGGCCTCGAACACCTGGGCGCCGTGGTAGCTCTGGACCGTGGAGATCCCCATCTTGGAGATGACCTTCACGATCCCCTTGTTGATCGCCTTCACGTACTTCTTCTCGGCGGCCTCGGCGGTGCCGGGGATGAGGCCGAGCTTCACCTGGTCGTGGATCGTCTCGAAGGCGAGGTACGGGTTCACCGCCGACGCGCCGTAGCCGACGAGCAGGGCGAAGTGGTGGACCTCGCGCGGCTCGCCGGACTCGAGGACGAGGCCGATGCGGGTGCGGGTCCCCTCGCGGATGAGGTGGTGGTGCACCGCCGCGACCGCGAGGAGCGACGGGATGGGCGCGTCGTCCGCGTCGTGCCCGCGATCGGAGAGGAGGATGACGTTGTAGCCCTCCGCGATGCACTCGGAGGCCTTGTAGCGCAGGTCCTCGAGCGACTTGCGGAGCGCGGCGCCGCCGCCGGAGGCGCTGAAGAGGATCGGCAGCGTGATCGTCTTGAGCCCGCGGGAGGGCGCGCCGCCGTCGCAGTGGCGGATCTTCTCGAGCTCCTCGTTGCGGAGCACCGGGGTCGGGAGGGAGAGCTGGCGGCAGGACTCGGGGGCGGGCTCGAGGAGGTTCCCCTCCGGCCCGACCGACGTCTCCACCGCCATGATGATCTCCTCGCGGATGGCGTCGACGGGCGGGTTCGTCACCTGCGCGAAGAGCTGCTTGAAGTACGCGAAGAGCGGCTGCGGCTTCTCCGACAGCACGGCGAGCGGCGAGTCGGTGCCCATCGACCCGAGCGGCTCGGTGCCGGTCGTGGCCATGGGGGTGATGAGGATCTTCACGTCCTCCTCGGTGTAGCCGAAGACCTCCTGGCGGCGGAGGACGGTCTCGTGGTCCGGCTCGTGGACGCGCGTCGGCTTGCCGAGGTGGCGCAGCGGGACGGAGTAGCGGTCGAGCCACTCGCGGTACGGGTGCTGCTTCGCGATCCGCTCCTTCAGCTCGTCGTCCGAGACGATCCGCCCCTCGCTCGTGTCGACGAGGAACATGCGGCCCGGCTGGAGCCGGCCCTTCTGCTGGATCTGCTCGGGCGGGACGTCGAGGACGCCGACCTCGGACGCCATCACGACGAGGCCGTCCTTGGTCACGTAGTAGCGCGACGGACGCAGGCCGTTGCGGTCGAGGACCGCGCCGATCCGGACACCGTCGGTGAACGCGATCGAGGCCGGGCCGTCCCAGGGCTCGATGAGGCAGGAGTGGAACTCGTAGAACGCCTTCTTCGCGGCGCTCATCGACTCGTGCCGGTTCCACGGCTCCGGCACCATCATCATCATCGCGTGCGGCAGCTCGCGGCCGGCGAGCGTGAGGAGCTCGAGGACGTTGTCGAACATCCCCGAGTCGGAGCCCTCGGTGTCGACGACGGTGAGGATCTTCTGGAGGTCCGCGCCGAACAGCGACGACCGCATCATCGACTGGCGGGCGTGCATCCAGTTGATGTTGCCGCGCAGCGTGTTGATCTCGCCGTTGTGCGAGATGTAGCGGTACGGGTGCGCGCGCGACCACGACGGGAAGGTGTTCGTCGAGAAGCGCGAGTGGACCATCCCGATCGACGAGATGACCTGCGGGCTCGAGAGGTCGAGGTAGAACTCGCGCAGCTGCGGCGCGTTCAGCATCCCCTTGTAGACGATGGTCTTGAACGAGAGCGACGGGACGTAGAAGTGGGTCCGCCCCGGGATCGCCGAGCGCGAGACCTTCTTCTCGACGAGCCGGCGGATCACGAAGAGCTTCCGCTCGAAGCTCATCGCGTCGGGGCAGTTCGTGCCCCGGCCGACGAAGATCTGGCGGATGACGGGCTGCGAGGCCTTGGCGGTCGGGCCGAGGGTCGCGTTCTGGGTCGGGACGTCGCGCCAGCCGAGGAACGTCTGGCCCTCCTCGCGCACGACCTCCTCGAAGATCCGCTCGCACGCGACGCGGCCCGCCTCGTTCGACGGCAGGAACACCATGCCCGCGGCCCAGTGGCCGGGCTTCTGCGGAAGCTCGATGCCGAGCCGCTCCGCCTCGGCGCGCAGGAACGCGTGCGGCGTCTGGAGGAGGATGCCGGCGCCATCGCCGGTGTTCTTCTCCGCGCCGACCGCCCCCCGGTGCTCGAGGTTCACGAGGACCGTGAGCGCCTTCGCCACGATGTCGTGGGACGGCCGACCCTTCACGTCGACGACGAACCCGAAGCCGCAGGCGTCATGCTCATGCTGGGGGTCGTAGAGGCCCTGCTTCGCTGGATACCCGGTCTCGATCATCTTGCTCTTCGTCCTCGTGCAACGGCGATGCCTCCCGACGGGACGTCCCGCCCGGAGGTTCACGCACGCTGGATGTAGGCTCGGAAGGGCCGCTCCGCCGCCCGGAGGAATGCCCGGACCGGCGCTCCAGCTCCGCGGCCCAACTCCTCCGCGGTTGCCGCTCTTCCGCTCGTGCGGCCGGCCAGTTTGGTGGAAGCGTGCTTCCGCGTCAAGCAGCGGATAATGCGAAGTTTTCGTGCGGACTGCGCGGCGAGCAAGCAGGCGGCGGGGTCGCTCGGGGCAGAGCGGGCGCTCGCCGGCGCGTGCACCCGGCGCGTGAGCGGCGTCACGCTCCGCAACCCGCCGGCCGGGAGGGTGTTGGGGAGGGCGAAGGGGCGATGCCGATCAGGGCCCCGGGAGGAACACCGTGATCCAGAAGACCCTCGTCGCCGCCGGCCTCGCCCTCGCGCTCGCCGCGTGCGGCCCGAAGTCGAAGCCCGACCCGTACCTCGCCGCCGTCCCGGACGCCGCGGCGCTCACCATCGACACCGCCCCAGCCGCGGCGGTCGCCGGAACGATCGACCCGATCCACGTCACCACGTTCGGCGACGACCTCGGAGTCGTCCACGCGAGGGCCAAGACGCTGAACGACGGCCTCCGCCAGATCTTCGGCAGGCTCGAGGAGGTCGCGGCGAGCGGCGGGAACGAGCTGCCCGGCAACGTGAAGATCTTCGGCCCGGCCTCGCGCTGCGTCGAGCCGGACGGCGCGGGCGGGTGCGTCGCGAACGGCACGGCGACGCTGCGGCTCGTCGTGAAGCTCTTCAGCGACATGAAGTCCGGCTTCCTCCTCCAGGTGCAGGAGCCCGGCGGCACGTACAGCCCGGTGCTCGCCGGCTACCTCATCCACGGCGCGCTCGAGCGGCGCGGCGCCGGCCGGCTCTGGTTGAACCTCGACAACCTGAAGGCGGTCGCCACCGGCTACCGCGGCCAGGGCCTCCTCGCGGCCGGCTTCGCGGCCGGGCCGATCGCGAAGCGCGCCGGCTACCTCATGGTCCGGTTCACCCCGGACACGACCGAGCACCCGAACCCGGTCACCGCCGCGTTCCGCATGTGGAAGAACGCCGTCGGCACGGTCCGCGCGCGCGTCGCGGGGATCGCCGACCTCGACACGACCACGGCCGCGAACGAGCTCGGCTTCTGGCGCGGCGTGTGGAGCCCGACCCTGGGCGGCCGCTCCTTCACGCTCGTCTCGAACTTCGACGCGAACGGCGGGCTCGCGGGTGGAATCACCGGCGACGTCCTGCCGACCGGCTCGACCGACGGCTACTGGTTCGGCCGCGCCTGCTACGCGCCGGGCACCACCGTCGCGAAGTTCAAGGAGTGGTGGCTCTGCGACCGGAGCGTCCCCGATCAGTCCACCCCCACGTCCTGCGTCGCGAACGCGCCCGAGGCGACGAACCACCAGATCGTGATCGGCGCCGGCCAGTACGCGTCGTGGGCGGACGCGTGCGGCGTCGACACCGACGCCTTCCTGCCGCCGGCGGGCGCCCCGGCCTCCGGCCCGGACGATCTCAGCCTGGAGGAGGCCGAGGCGCAGGCCTACGTCGAGCCCGAGGCGTGCCCGACCGACGCCCAGACGCCGTCGGATCCCTCGCCTCCGGGGATGGTCGGCGGGATGGGGACGGGCATGTAGGATCGACCTCGCTCCGGCGACCACGGCCCGGCGCGCCACTCCCACCCGGGAATGGCGCCGCCGGGCCGACGCTTCTGGCGAGAGATGACACGGAAGAGGCGAGTCGGATCGGGCCTGCGCAGCGTTTGCGCTGATCCGGCGCAAGATCGCGTTTCCTGCGGCGCCGTCCCTCGATTTCGAGACACCTCGGCACGGATCGAGGGTATTTCTGCGCCACTGCGGGGGCACATCCCTTGCTCCAAGCCCCGCGCACGGAGGTCGTCCACGTGAACTCGAAGGCATCCCGAGCGGCCGCGGAGCCGTCGCCGTCGCAGCCGCCCGCCGGGCCGTCCGTCGCCGAGCGCGAGGTCCGGCTGACGAGCCTGCTGGTGGTCGGCGCGCTGCTCGTCGGGCTCCTGCTCCAGGTCTGGATCCCGCCGGGTGGCTTCACGCTCGTCGCGGCGGCGTTCCTCGCGAGCATGGTGCTGATCGCGGTCGGCTACCTCGCCCCCGGGAAGCTCCGGCAGACCATCGCGGGCTTCCGGTTCATCGCGACGCTCCTCTTCGTGCTCGCGGTCGAGGCGATCCTCGGGACCCTCGTCCTGCAGATGAAGCCGACGAGCTTCTACGTCGAGCGCTACGGGGTGGCCGGGAAGGTGATCGTCGCGCTCCGGCTCGACGACGTCTTCCACGGGCTGCCCTTCGCGCTCCTCATGGCGCTCTTCGGCGCCGCGGTGATCGCCTCGGCGCTCCTGCGCTGGCCGGTGAAGGTCAAGAACCTCGGCTTCTTCATCGCCCACATCGGCCTCCTGACCTCGCTCGCGGGCGCGGGCGCGTCCGCCACCCTCTCGATCCGCGGCCGCATCGACCTGCACGCGGGCGGCGAGACCGCGACCCACGTCGTCCTCAAGCGCGGGAAGCAGCTCCTCCCGGAGCGCGCCGCCCTCGGGTTCGACCTCCACCTCGACCGGTTCGAGCTCGTGAACTACGAGCCCGAGTTCCGGATCGGCTTCTACGAGCAGGGGACGTTCACCGACGAGGAGGGCCGGCAGCGGCCGACCTGGCGCCTCAAGGCGAGCTTCGACCCCGACCTCCAGAAGCACCGGCTCCCGAGCGGCGACTCGTTCCGGCTCACCGGCATCTACCCCGAGTTCCAGCCGGTCCCGGATCCGGTCACGCGCCAGGTGAAGTACGGGACCGCCTCGCAGGAGTGGAAGAGCCCCGCGGTGGCGATCGAGGCGAACGCCGGCGGGAGGAAGATCGAGCAGCTCCTCCTCGCCGCGCAACCGCAGGCCGTGTTCCTCGGCGCCGAGCGCGCGCTCCTGTTCGAGAAGCGCGAGCAGGAGGTGAAGGCGTACGTCTCGCACGTCACCGCCGCGAAGGAGGGGAAGCGCACCTCCACGAAGATCACGGTGAACGAGCCGATGTCCTTCGGCGGGTGGACGCTGTACCAGGTGAACTACAGCCCCGCGGATCCGACCTACTCGGGCCTCGAGGCGGTCTACGACCCCGGCGTCGCCTGGGTGTTCCTCGGGTTCGCGCTCATCTGCATCGGCGTCTTCTACATGTTCTACCTGGAGCCGCGCCTCAAGGCGCGCGGCTGATCGGAGAGCCCACATGCTCCAGTACGTCCTCGCCGAGCACCCGGTCTTCGTCGCGACCACCGCGCTCTACGCCGCCTCCGCCGCGTTCTACGCGGCCGCCTGGCGCTCCACGAAGGCGCTCGTCGGCCGGGCCGCGACCGGTCTCATGGCGGCCGGGCTCGTCCTGAACGCCGCCGTCATCGTGCAGCGCTGGATCGAGGCGGACCGCGCGCCGTTCAAGTCGCTGTTCGAGTCGCTCGTCTTCTTCTCGTTCTGCATCGCCCTCGTCTACGTCTTCTTCGAGCTCATCTACCGCACCCGCGTGTTCGGCGTGCCCGCGGCGGCTCTCGCCCTCGGCTGCCTCGGCTACGCGCTCGCGAAGTGGGACGCGGAGATCGTGAAGCTTCCGCCCGCGCTCCAGTCGCCCTGGTTCGTCCCGCACGTGATGGTCTACTTCGTCGGGTACGCGGCGGTGACCATCGCCTTCGCGCTCGCGATCATCCAGCTGCTCGCGCCGCGGGTGGGATTCGTCCAGCGGCTCCTCTCGATGAAGGCCGGCACCATCACGAGCGGCCAGCCGCTCGACGTCGAGGCGATGAACTTCGAGCTCGTCCGGTTCGGGTTCGCCCTCCTCACCATCGGCCTCCTCGTCGGCTCGGTCTGGGCGAAGAGCGCGTGGGGCGACTTCTGGGTGTGGGACCCGAAGGAGAACTGGTCGCTCGTGACCTGGCTCGTCTACGGCGGCTACTTGCACCTGCGCCGCGTGCGCGGCTGGCGCGGCGACCGGGGCGCGTGGCTCCTCATCGCGGGCTTCGCGGTGGTGATGTTCACGTACCTCGGCATGCACCTCCTCCCGACGGCGGAGGAGAGCGCGCACGTTTACAATTCGCAGTAGGCGAGACCGCCGCGGCTGCTACCCCGCCTCGGCGCCCTCGCGGCGCCGGCCGGAAGAGCCGCTCCGGTACTCCTTCAGCCGGTACTGGATCTTCCGGATCGACACGCCGAGGACCTCCGCCGCCTTCGCGGTCGATCCCCCGCACTGGTCGAGCGTGCGCAGGATCGCCTCGCGCTCGATCTCGAACAGGGTCGCGCCCGGGATGAGCGCGGACGCGGCGCTCTCGTCGGGCCGCGCGCCGTGGAGCACGGGCGAGAGATCTTCGGCGGTGAGCTCCGCCCCGGTCGCCGAGCCGACCGCGCGCTCCACCACGTTCGCGAGCTCGCGGACGTTGCCCGGCCAGTCGTAGGCGAAGAGGGCCGAGAGCGTGCCGGGGGTGACGCCGGTGATGTGCTTCTTGGCCGCGCCCGCGAAGTGGTCGATGAAGTGCGAGACGAGCGCGGGGATGTCGCCCTTGCGCGAGCGCAGGGGCGGAAGCGACACCGCGACCACGTTCAGGCGGTAGTAGAGGTCGTCGCGAAACCGCCCGGCCCGGACCTCCTCGGCGAGGTCGCGATGCGAGCCCGCGACGACGCGGACGTCCGCCCGCTGCGTCTCCCGCCCGCCGAGCCGCTCGAACTCGCCTTGCTGCAGGAGCCGGAGGAGCTTGACCTGCAGGGACGCCGGGAGCCGGCCCACCTCGTGGAGGTAGAGCGTGCCGCCGTCGGCGTGCTCGAGGCGGCCGGCGTGACGCGCGTCCGCCTCGGCGAACGCGCCGCGCTCGTGGCCGAAGAGCTCGGACTCGAGGAGGATCTCGGAGCGCGCCGCGCAGTTCACGCCGACGAAGGGGCGGTCGCGGCGGGGCGATGCCTCGTGCAACGCCTGCCCGACGTGGGCCTTGCCCGTACCCGCTTCGCCCTGGACGAGCACGGTCGCCTTGGTCGGCGCGGCCCGCTTCACGACCTCCATCACCGCCTGCAGCTCCGCCGCGCTCCCGACGATCGCGCTGCGCCGCCGGATCGAGTCGCGGAGCGTCGCGCCGTCGCGGCGGAGCCCGCGCTTCTCGAGCGCCTTCTCGAGGACGAGCAGCACCTGGCCCGGGTCGAGCGGCCGGACGATCCACGACTCGGCGCCGGCGCGGAGCGCGGTGACGGCCACGTCGAGGCGCTCCGGGGCGGTCGCGACGACCACCGCGGCGTCGGAGCGGAGATCGCGCAGGCGCGACACGAGCGCCGAGACGCCCTCGGGCAGCCCGGCGTCGGCGATCACCGCCGCGGGCTGGAAGGACGGGACGAGCGACAGCGCCGCGTCCGTGGACGCCGCCTCGACCGCGTCGAACCCGGCCTCGCACAACGACGCGCGCAACGACGCGCCCTCGAGCGGGTTCGGCTCCACGATCAGTATGCGGTCTCTCTTCATGCCCCCTCGCTCTGGATAGCAAGCTTCGTACCCGGGTTTGTGGCCTCCGGACGTGCACGAATTGCACCCCGGCGCCCCCACGCCGAGGGGGGACCGACGGGGCACGGAGGAGGCAACCGCCGGCAGGAATGTGGGATTTCCGCTACATCACCGATTGCGCGCATGAAGCGGGGCGCTCCAGACCCTGCGCCGGCGCGTTTCGCCGGGGCGGGGTAGTCGCCCGGGCCGTCGAGCGACACGCCAACCTTGCGGCCGCCCGGGCGCGAGCGGTAGGAACTAGCCCACCGCCCACCGCTCCGCGTCCTCGCGCCGGAGCTCGAGCCCGAGCCCCGGGCGCGAGAGGTCCGGCGCGATCGTCCCGCCCGTCGGCCGGGGCGCGCCCTCGAGGAGCATGCCCTCGATGCGCACGTGGTCGAAGAACCACTCGCAGTGGATCCCGGTCGGCGCGGCG
>WNGL01009836.1_pt1 | contig 19867 bp, 17 predicted proteins | sample 5400591 | NCBI WGS metagenome assembly WNGL01 (sample SAMN13153377, study PRJNA577476) | soil metagenome | isolation source: 80 cm soil or saprolite under Garry oak tree replicate 1 | place: USA:California | collected 2016-06-15 | reverse complement strand
CCGCGGCTTGCCCGCGGACGCCGGTTGGAAGGTCGCGCGAGAGCGGCTCAGCCTGTTCAGCGCGGAGCGAGCCGTCCTCCATGCCCGCCGGAGGCTGATCTATCACGGAGAGACCCACGGGGCGGTACACCTCTACGTAGGAGACGACCTCTGGAACTTGCCGTTCGTCCCCGGACGCGATCCGTACTCGCTGTTGTTCCGCTCCTCGACCGGGGCCCCCGCCCGCGACCGGCCGGTGGAGCTGCTGGTGTACGACACGGCCGGCCGGATCGCCTTCAGCTCCGCGGACCGCCCGCCGGCGCTCTCCCCCGACCTCGCCGAGCGCGTGCGCCGAAACCCGGCCGGGCTCTGGGCCACCCTGCCGCTGGACGAGCGCCTTCACCACACCTTCCTTTTCTCCGACGGCCAGTCCACCTTCGGCCTCGCTTACCCGCGCGCCGACGGCGGCCGCACCCTGGCCGGGCTCGTGGAAGCCTTCGCGGGGCTCCTGCTCCTGGCCCTCGCCGTCCTGTTCGCGCTCCTGCTCCTGCGTACCGTGCTTCGCCGGCCGAGTCTCACCCTGAGCTCCCTGCTCGCGACCGTGCGCCAGCGGTTCGCCCTCCGCCTGTTCGTGGCGTTCGTGGCCGCGGCCATCATCCCGGTGGCCGTGCTGGAGGTGGTGGTGCGGCGCTTCGTGGCCGACCGGCTCCTGCACGAGTCCGAGGACCAGGCGCTGGAGCGCGCGGCCGTGGCCCAGAGGGCGGTGGAGGACTTCGTGGTCTCCCGGCGGGGAGAAGCCGCCGTCCTGCAGCCGGTCACCGATCCCGCCCTGGTCTGGGTCGGGAGCCTCATTCGCAACGACGTCGACGTCTTCGGCCGCGGCCGCCTTCTCGCCTCGAGCAAGCGCGAGCTGTACTCCTCGGGCCTGCTCACCCCTCGGGTCCCGGGGCCGGTCTTCCGGGCCTTGAACCTCGAGCAGGTGTCCTCCCTCCTGCGGACGGAGCGGATCGGCAGCTTCTCGACCCTGGTGGTGTCGGTCCCCGTCAAGCTGGGGCGGGACGAGGTCGGCATCCTGTCGATCCCCCTTGCCCTGCGTCAGCGCGAGGTCCAGGCGACCCTGGACGACCTCGACCGGAACATCCGCCTCGCCTCGGTGGCCTTCCTGCTCTTCGCAGCCGCCCTGGCCCACTCGATGGCACGCCGCATCTCCGGGCCCATCCGGGACCTCACCCGGGCGACCCGGCGGGTGGCCGCGGGCGACCTGGAGGCCCGGGTCGGGACGAGCGCGCAGGACGAGCTCCGCGAGCTCGTGGAGTCGTTCAACCAGATGGCGGGTGACCTCGACCGCCAGCGGCGCGACCTCGAGCGCAGCAACCGGCTCGCGGCCTGGGCCGAGATGGCCCGCCAGGTGGCCCACGAGGTGAAGAACCCGCTGACCCCGATCCAGCTCTCGGCCGAGCATCTGCGGCGGGTGTTCGGGGATCCTTCACTGGACTTCGCGGCAACCCTGGCGACCTGCACCGACACGATCCTCCGGCAGGTGGGAAAGTTGAGACGCCTGGTCACCGAGTTCTCGGCCTTCGCGCGCCCTCCCGCCACGGTGCTTCAGCCCCAGGAGCTGGGGCCGATCGTGAAGAGCGCCGTCGCCCCCTACCTGCCTGGCTTGCCCAAGGGGGTGCGCCTCCGCCTCGAGCTGGACGGCGCCCTCCCTCGGGTTCCCGTCGACCAGCGGCTCTTCGAGAGGGCCGTCCTGAACCTGGTGGAGAACGCGCTCCAGGCGGTGGGCGAGCGAGGGGAGATCGCCGTGCGCCTGCAACGAAGCCCCGGCCGGGTGGAGCTCGAGGTCGAGGACTCGGGCCCGGGACTCGACCCGGAGGTGCGCAGCCGGATCTTTCAGCCGTTCTTTTCGACCAAGACCAGCGGCAGTGGCCTCGGCCTCGCCCTGGTCAAGAAGATCGCCGAGGACCACGGCGGCGGAGTCACCCTCGACAGCCCCCCGGACGGGCCGACCTGCGCCCGCCTCTGGCTCCCTACGGAGGACCGGCCCTAGAACCCCAGCCGTCCGCTGACGTAGCCGTAGAAGTGCACGGGGAACGGCCCCACGTGGCGGTGCAGGTCCGCGCCCCACTCGGGCGTAACGTATTTCGTGGTCCCCTGGACGAAGGGGTGGAGACGGGTCTCCTGACTGTCGCGGCGCAACAGCGAAATGGCCTTGGGGAGGCCAACCGCCTCGACGGCGCCACCGAGAAGCACCACCATGGCCAGGCCACTTGCCAGTCGCGTCCGGTTCCGCGTCTTCATTCTGCCCCCCCGACAAGGACTTAGGCCCCAAACACCGAGAAACTGCTTTAGCTAGGATACCGCTTCATGTGGTCGGGGGCAAATGTCCCGTCGACCGGCCGACCCGAGCAAAGGCGTCCTTCACCACCTCGAGCGCCTTGTCCGGAAGGTCATAGGCGGGGAGCTCCTCGGGCGCGACCCAGGCCACCGCTTCCGCGTCGGAGGCCGCGCCGGCCTCCCCGGACACGTAGGAGCAGAGATAATCCAGGATCACATAGTGGTAGCGGACCGCCCCCTCTTCCCGGAGGATGCGGTCGAAGACGGTGAGCAGCTCCCCCGGCTCGACCCGGAGGCCGGTCTCCTCCGCCATCTCGCGCACCAGCGCCTGCTCGAGGGTTTCCCCGAGCTCCACCGTTCCTCCGGGTATGACCCACCGTCCACGGAGCGGCTCCTTGCCCCGACGGATGAGGAGCACCCGCCCGTCGTGGATCAGCACTCCGCCCACGCCGACCGAAGGGCGCGCGGGCCGGCTCACGCGCTCAGTGAGCCTCCCCCGCCACCACGGCCGGCGGGGGACCACTCCGGCGGCGGAAGAGGCCGGCCGCGTGGAGCACGGGTCCCGAGAGCGTGTAGAGGCACGATGCCGCGAGCAGCATGATCTCGGGATGGACGGCGATGAGCAGGAACAGCAGGGCGATCCCGAGCACATTGATGTAGCTCCGGCGCCGCCGCAGGTCGATCCCCTTGAAGGACCAGTATCGCAGCGTGCTCACCATCAGGAAGGAGAGAGCGACCACGACTCCGAGCACGAGCAGGCCGTGCGCCCTGGCCTCGATCGCCTCCGGGAAGAAGTACACGAGGGCCGCGATCTGGCCCGCGGCCGCCGGGATGGGCAGCCCGACGAAGTAGCGCGCGTCCACCACGTGGCGCTGCACGTTGAAGCGCGCGAGGCGGAGCACGCCGCACATCACGAAGAGGAAGGCGGCCAGCCAGCCCACCCGGGGGACCGCCTCGAGGGCCCAGCGGAAGGCGAGCAGGGCGGGCGCCACCCCGAAGGAGATCGCGTCGGAGAGGCTGTCCAGCTGGGCCCCGAACTCGCTGGCGGTCCCCGTGAGGCGGGCGATGCGGCCGTCGAGGAGGTCGAGCACGATCGCGCCCGCCAGCAGGGGGGCGGCTTCCGCGAAGCGGCCGTCGAGGGTCTTGATGATGGCCCAGAAGCCCAGGAACAGGTTCCCGGTGGTGAACAGGCTGGGCAGGATGGATGCGCCGCGCCGGAAATGGCGGGGGCTGTTCACGTGGTCTCCTTCGGTTGGTCGAGACGAGGGTCCCGGCGACCTTCGGGCCCCTGGCCCGGCGGCGGCGTCCCCCTCCGAGACACGCCGCCTCAACCGGGCGGCCGAGTCCCCGGCCTAGGGGTGGAGCGCACCCTCGCGGAACGAGCGCACGATCTGCTGCATCCGGTCCTTCACCTGGAGCTTCCTCTTCTTCAGCGTGACCTCTTCGACCTGCTCCTCGTCGCTCAGGACCGCTTTGTCGAGGAGGAGATTGAGGCGGCTCTCGTACTCGTGATGCTGCGCATCCAGCCGGCGGTATTCCTCGTTCTGCTTGAGGAGATCGTCCCTGAGCAAGACCGGGTCCTGGGACATCGGCGCCTCCTGTCGCTGTTTGAGAAGCGTTCTAGGTCAGAGGGTGCATGGTCGGGAAGGGCGGGTCGCGGCGGCTCCCCTTCCCAGAAGGGACGGTAGCACCATCGCCCTGGGGATTTCAAGGAGCCGTCGCGCGGGCCGGCGGCCCCAGGACAAGGACCCTTCGGGCCAGCACCAGCGCGTCCTCCCGCGGGTCGGCGTAGTAGTCGCGCCGAACCGCCAGCGTGAGGAATCCGAAGCGCTCGTAGAGCGCCTGGGCCACCCGGTTGCTGCGCCGGACCTCCAGGAACACGCCTTTCGCCCCCCGGCGGGCGCCCTGCTCGATGGCTCGGGCGAGCAGGAAGCCGCCCAGCCCCGCTCGTTGGTGCTCGGGGGCCACCGCGAGGTTGAGGAGGTGCATCTCGTCCGCCACCACCTGGTACGCGTAGTAGCCGACGATCCCGCGCCCCCGCTCGGCCGGCTCGAAGGGAGCCCGGAGAACGATGACGGCTCCTCGCGCGGGGTCGCCCATCTCCTCGCGGAAGCTGGACGCGCGCCAGGGATGGCGGTGGCAGCGCTGCTCCAGCTCCACGAGCGCCTCGACGTCCTCCTCGCCCGCGGCCTCGAGCAGGAGGGGCGGACGCCTCACGAGATCGCCTTGCGGATGTCGGCCCCCCGGACGTACGCGGGTCGCAGGGCCTCCGGGGCCGTGCCCGCCCCGGCCGCGACCCGCGACGTCGCAAGGCGGCCGAGGGTCGCGGCCAGCCAGGGCTCCACCACCGGGAAGATGGCGTCGGGTTTCCCCGCCTCGATCCGCACGCGGAAGCGATGGGCTCCATCGCCCACGAACGCGACCCGACCCGCGAGACCGTGGAGGGCCGCCTCTACCGGGCCCACGCGATGCTCCCCCGCGGGGTGGCCGTCGGCGTCGTACACGCCCGAATACACCTCGTCGCGGAAGGCGTCGACGAGGGCGACGATGGTGGGGGCCGAGCCCCGGGCCAGGGCGGCCAGGGCCTCGAGCGAGGAGATCCCGACGCAGGGACGCGAGGCGGCGAGGGCCAACCCCTGGACCGTGCTGAGGCCCACCCGGAGGCCCGTGAACGAGCCGGGGCCGGTCGCCACCGCCCAGGCGTCCACGTCCTCCGGGGCGAGGCCGAGGCCCTCCACCACCAGGGCGATCGCTCGGACCAGCCATCGCGAGTGGCCGTCCGCTGCCCTCACGCGCACCTCCGCTCGAGACTCGCCGTCCTCGAGCAGGGCGACGCTCCCCCGGGGAGTCGTCGTGTCCACGGCCACGATGCGCAAGGAGCTAGCTTATACTTCCGAGCTTGACCTTGTCCGCCCCCCTCGTCCAGACGCCCGCCATGCAGCAGTACCACCGGATGAAGGCCGAGCATCCGGACGCCCTGCTCTTCTTCCGGATGGGGGATTTCTACGAGCTGTTCTTCGAGGACGCGGTGGTGGCGGCGCGCGCCCTCGAGATCGCCCTGACCTCGCGCTCGAAGGACAAGGACGGGAACCCCATCCCCATGTGCGGGGTCCCCTACCACGCCGGCTCCGCCTACATCGCCCGCCTGGTGAAGCAGGGCTTCCGGGTAGCCCTCTGCGAGCAGGTGGAGGATCCGCGCACCGCCAAGGGGGTGGTGAAGCGGGAGGTGGTTCGGGTGATCACTCCCGCCACCCAGCTCGAGGCCTCGGCCCTCGAGGCGGGCGAGACCTCCTTCGTGCTCGCGATCGAGGCCGGCCCCACAGGCCTGGGGGCGGCCTGGCTGGAGCCCACGACCGGGGAGTTCTTCGCGGCGGAGTGGGACGGGCCGTCGCGGTGGGAGCGCCTGCGCGACGAGATCGGAGCCACCGGGCCCCGCGAGGTTCTGGTGCGGGGCGGGGCGGAGCTGCCGCCCTGGCTCCAGGACCCCACCCAGCCCGAGGCCGCGATCCCCCGCGCCACCGGCGAGGACCGCTGGTTCGATCCGGCGACCGCCCGGCGCGAGCTGCTCGCCCAGTTCGGCGCGGTGACCCTGGAGGCGTTCGGGTGCGAAGCCCTGCCCCGGGCCACCTCGGCCGCAGGCGCCGCCCTGCGCTACGTGCGGGAGACCCAGAAGCGTGACCTGGCCCACGTCACCGGCCTTCTGACCCGCGGCCGGGAGGACGTGCTCGTGATTGACGGGCTCACCCGCCGCAACCTCGAGCTCGTGGAGAGCATGGCCGACGGAGGCCGCCGGGGGACCCTGCTCGACGTGCTCGACGAGACGCGCACCGCCATGGGGGCCCGGCTGCTCCGGGAGTGGATCCTGCGCCCGCTGGTGGAGCTGGAGCGCATCCAGGACCGCCTCGACGCGGTCGAGGAGCTGGCCTTCCGTACCCTCGAGCGGGGCGGGCTGCGCCAGGTGCTGGCCGGGGTGCAGGACCTGGACCGCATCCTGGGCCGGATCACCCTGGGCACCGCGGGTCCCCGTGACCTCGCCGCCCTCGCGGCCTCCCTCCGCGCCGCGGCGCGCGTCCCCGACCTCCTGACGGAGCTCCTCGCTCCCCTCGTGCGGGCCCTTCTCAAGGATCTCGACCCGCCCATGGGGGTCGCGGAGGCCGTCGAAGCCACGCTCGTGGACTCTCCCCCCCCAACCCTCCGCGAGGGAGGCTTCGTGCGCGACGGCGTGGACGCCGAGCTGGACGATCTCCGGGCCCGAAGCCGCGGCGGCCGCACCACGATCTCCACCATCGAGGAGCGCGAGCGGGCCCGCACCGGCATCGCATCCCTGAAGGTCCGCTTCAACCGCGTCTTCGGCTACTACATCGAGGTCAGCCGGTCCAACCTCGGCCTCGTCCCCGCGGATTACGTACGCAAACAGACCATCGCGGGCGGGGAGCGCTTCATCACCCCCGAGCTGAAGGAGTACGAGGACAAGGTGCTCCGGGCCGACGAGCGGATCCTGGAGCGGGAGGCCGAGATCTTCGAGGACCTCCGGTCCCGGGTCGCGGGAGCGGCGCGGCCGCTCCAGCAGACCTCGCGCGCGGTGGCGGTCCTCGACGTCCTGGCCTCCCTCGCGGAAGCGGCCTGCCGGTTCGACTACGTGAAGCCCCGGGTCTCGCGCAGCGACGAGCTCTTCTACCGGGAGGGACGTCACCCGGTGATGGAGCGCCTGCTCCCCGAGCCCTTCGTGGCGAACGACCTCCGAGTGGGGGATGAAGAGCCGCGGCTGCTGATCCTCACCGGGCCCAACATGGGCGGCAAGTCCACCCTCCTGCGCCAGACCGCCCTCGTGGCCCTGATGGCCCAGATGGGCAGCTTCGTCCCGGCTCGCGAGGCCAAGGTGGGCCTGCTCGACCGGATCTTCACCCGCGTGGGGGCCTCGGACCAGATCCTGCGCGGCCAGTCCACCTTCATGGTCGAGATGCAGGAGACGGCCCACATCATGCGCCACGCGACGCGACGCAGCCTGGTCCTGCTCGACGAGATCGGGCGCGGCACCGCCACTTTCGATGGGCTCTCCATCGCCTGGGCGGTGGCCGAGCACATCGCGAACGACGCCAAGGGGCCGAAGACGATCTTCGCCACCCATTACCACGAGCTCGTGGACCTGGCCTCGGACCTGCCGGGAGTCGGCAACCTCCACGTCACCGCCCGCGAGTGGCAGGACTCGGTGGTGTTCCTGCACAAGATCGAGGCGGGCGGCTCGGACCGCTCCTTCGGGATCCAGGTGGCGCGGCTGGCCGGGCTCCCGGCTCCGGTGGTGGTGCGCGCTCAGGAGATCCTGCGCAACCTGGAGCGGACCGAGTTCGACCGCGAGGGCCGGCCACGCCTCGCCCATTCCGACGAGGGGGTGGCCCCCACGCCCGGGGGCCGCCAGCTTGCGCTCTTCTCCTCCCAGGACGAGGCCGTGCTCGGGGAGCTGCGGCGGGCGGACCCCGACCAGCTCACCCCGATCCAGGCCCTCGCCCTCCTGGCCGAGCTCAGGAAACGCCTGGGCCGCTGAGTTAGACTCTTCTCATGCCTCTGCGAACCGACCCCCTCAAGGAGCTGCTCGAGCTGCAGGAGCGCATGAACCGCCTTTTCGAGACCAGCCTCAGCCGCGAAAGGCTGGACGAGGCCGGCCTTCCCGCCTCCGGCTGGCTACCCCTGGCCGACGTCTACGAGACCGCCGATTCCTTCCTCATCGAGCTCGAGGTACCCGGGCTGGACAAGGACGACATCGAGATCCAGGTCCACGGCGACGAGCTGACGGTGCGTGGACAGCGGCAGATCAAGGGCGCGCGCCCGGAGCGTTTCTTTCGGATGGAGCGTCACTACGGCCCCTTTTCCCGGGCCTTCAGCCTGAGCGAGGAAGTGGACGGCGACCGGGTCACCGCGCAGTTCAAGGACGGTCTGCTCCGTCTCGAGGCCCCGAAGCTCCGGCCCCGGAGCGGCTGGCGCGTGCGCGTCGACCGCGCGGATTAGTCGAACGCCTTCTCGAAATCGGGCTGGAGGACGATCTCCTTGCCGTCGACCCGGATCAGGGCCTGCCGCTCGAGGTCCTTCAGCATGCGGGTCACGGTCTCGCGGGTCGTCCCGATGCGGTTGGCGATCTCCTGGTGGGTGGCGCGCCGGAAGGCGATCCGCCCGTCCTTGAGCCGCCGCCCCTCCTCCCGGGCCATGTCCAGGATGACCCGAGCCACGCGGCCGTAGACGTCGAGGAGGGCCAGGGTCGAGATCTGGTGGTTCGCCCGCCGGAGCCGCGCGGTGAGGATCTTGATGAGGGCAGTGCTGATGGAGGGGTTGTCCCCGATCGTGTTCTGGAAGTCCGTGCGATGGAGGGAGAGGAGCTCCGCGTCCTCCACCGCGATGGCAGTGGCGGAGCGTGGCTCGTTGTCGAGGAGCGCCATCTCCCCGAAGAAGTCCCCGGGGCCGAGGATGCTCAGGATGATCTCCCGGCCGTCGTCGCCCAGGATCACGATCGTGAAGAAGAAGTCCCCCGCCTCGTTCTCGAAGAACACGACGGTGTCCTTGGGGTACCGCCTCCGCGTGGCGAGGCGGGCGAGGCTCGCGATGTCCTGATCGGTCAGCTCGGAGAAGAGCGGAACGGACCTGAGGAGCTCTCGCTCGTCCATGGCGCCCTCCGTGACTACTCCCGAATGCTACAGCATACCCGAACGTCCGGCCTTCGGGGGGAAGTTTTTCAGGGGCCAACCAGGCGCGCGAGGGCCTCGACGGCGTCCAGGGCCTCCCGGCCCGACACCGGGCGCCAGGGCTCGAAAGCGCCGTCCGGCGTCAGGTCCATGAGCCCGGCCCCCACCGCCCGGACCACCCGGTCGTAGTAGAGATGGGTGCCGGCCATGTCGGTGGGCAGGGGGCCGGCCGAGACCGGCCAGGCCACGAGGTCGAGGACTCGGCCCACCGCCCGTGCGAGGTCCCCCCGGCGCACGGTCGCCGCGGGCTGAAACGTGTGGTTCGGATAAACGTCGAGGATGTCGAGGGCCAGGACGGCGGCGATGTGCTCCCGCGCCCAGGAGCCCGAGATGTCGACGGCGACCTTGGGCTCCCGCTCCTTCACCCGGGAAAGCGCGGTGACCTCGACGGCCACGAGCGCCGCCAGGTCGGCCCGGGTGATCCGGGGGGCGCCCGGGATCCGCCGGTACTCCTCCGGCATCTTGAGCAGCTCGTAGGCGTCGTGGGCCTCCCCCGATCGGCGCAGGGCGTCGGGATCCTGGGGATCACGGGCGAGCAGGCGGCCGTAGACTGCGAGCGCCCGTGGGTACTCCTGCAGGCCGCTCAGGATCTCCCCGAGGCGGAGCATCACCTGGCGGTCTTCGCGGGTGTCGGCCTCCAGGACCGCCGCCGCGCCCTGGGCGTCTCCCGCGTCCACCAGGAGCCGGGCGAGCTCGAGGCGCAGCCCGGCCACCTCGGGTGCGGCCTCGAGGGCGCCCCGGTACTCCTCGATGGCGCGGCCGCCGTCCCCTTCCTCCAGGGCGCGCTGGGCCGTGGCCACGCGCCGCTCCGTGACCTGAAGCTTGACCTCGCCGAGGCGGCGTCGAACCCGGGCGTCGTCCGGCGCCACCACCTGCGCCCGGCGGAAGTAGCCGAGGGCCTCCTCGACCGCCCCTCTCCGGAAGGCCGCCGAGCCCGCCCCCACCAGGGCGGGCAGGTACTCGGGCCGCCGGTCCAGCACTCCGTCGAACCCCTGACCCGCCTCCGCGAACCGTCCGGACCGGAGTCGTGCATAGGCGAGCGCCGTCGCCACCGGCACGAGCCCGGGCTTCCACGTGAGCAGCGTCGACAGGTCACGGGCGGCGGCGACGCTGTCTCCGATCAGGATCGCGTTCCAGTCCTTCTGCACCCGGCGAGCCTCCTCGGGGGTCAGCTCCCGCGGCTCCGCGGAGGGGAAGACGTACTCCTCGCCCTCGGGCAAGCGAGGGGCCGCCGGACGCGCGCAGGCCACTACGCCACCTGCCAGCACCAGGAGCAGGACGACCCTGCCCCTGGGCAGCGAGCGGGGGGGCTGGGGGGTGCGACACAGCACCCCCCAGCTCAAAGGAAATGCTCCCGGTAGCGCGCGAGAGCCCGCTCCGGCAGCTCTGCCTCGATCCACACCTCGTCACCCTCGACCTGGTGGGAGAGCACGCGGCCGGAGGCGTAAACCGCGGCGATGCCCCTTGTGTCGCCCACCCGGAACCGCAGCCTCACCGGGCGCGCGACGAGCTCGAGGCGACCCGCGACCTCGCCGAGCAGGTCGGAGAGCCCGTCGCCCGTACGAGCGGAGACCGCCATGACCCCGGGGCGGGAGGCCCTGAGGGCCGCCAGGCGGGCCGCCGGGGCGCGATCCGACTTGTTCAGGACCAGGACGCGCGGCCGCTCCCCCGCCCCGATCTCGTGCAGGACCTGCTCGACCGCGCCTTCCCGCTGTTCCACGTCCTCGGCGGAGGCGTCCACCACGTGGAGCAGCAGGTCGGCCTCCACAACTTCCTCGAGGGTAGCCCGGAAGGCGGCCACGAGCTGGTGGGGGAGCTTCTGGATGAAGCCGACGGTGTCGACCAGGAGCAGGTCCCGCCCCCCCCCGAGGCGGACGCGCCGCACCAAGGGGTCGAGAGTCATGAAGAGCTGGTCCGAGACCGTGGCCCCCCCGTGCGTGAGCGCGTTGAAGAGCGTCGATTTCCCTGCATTGGTGTAGCCCACCAGGGCCACCACGGGGGCCGCGCTCCGTTGCCGGGCCTCGCGGCGGGTGTGCCGCTCGCGCCGCACGCGCTCGATCTCGCGCCGGATCGCCTGGATGCGCTGCCGGATCCGCCGGCGGTCGGTCTCCAGCTTGGTCTCCCCCGGGCCCCGGGTTCCGATGCCTCCGCCCAGCCGCGAGAGCAGGACCCCACGGCCGGTGAGGCGTGGCAACAGATAGTCGAGCTGGGCGAGCTCGACCTGCAGGCGACCCTCCCGGGTGCGCGCCCGGCGGGCGAAGATGTCGAGGATGAGCTGCGTACGGTCCACGGTCTTGCGCCCGACCGCCTGCTCGAGATTGCGCTGCTGGGCCGGGGAGAGCTCGTCGTCGAAGACGAGCAGGTTCGCCTGGCGCTCCTCGGACAGCCGCGCCACGTCTTCGAGCTTGCCGCGACCGATGAGGGTGGCGGGATCCCGCCGCGGGCGCTCCTGGATGAGCGTCCCCACCACGCGCGCCCCCGCGCTGCGGGCCAGCAGGCCCAACTCCTCCACCGAGGCCTCGGTCCGCTGGCGCGCGTGGCCCCGGAGGGCCAGACCCACCAGGAAGGCCTTCTCGTTCGCTTGTCCGAACCCTTCTCCGGGTGCCGCGATGGGAAGCCGCCTCCTCAGGATGTCGGTCAGGCGGGGCCGGCCCCGGCCTCGGCGGGCGCCCACGACGTGTCGATGCCGTTCTTCTTGAAAGCGCTCAAGAGCCCCGCCTTGTCCATGGCCTTGGCGTAGGCCTCCTGGGGCTCCACCACTTTCTGCTTCACCAGCTCGATGAAGTTGTCGTTCATCTGGCACATCCCGTACTTCTTGCCCGTCTGCATGATCGATGGGATCTGGAAGACCTTGCCCTCCCGGATCAGGTTGGCCACCGACGGGGTGCCGATGAGCACCTCCATGACCGGTACCCGCCCGCCCCCGACCTTCTTGCAGAGCATCTGGCTGATCACGCCCTTGAGGCTTTCCGAGAGCATCACCCGGACCTGGCTCTGCCGGTCCGACGGGAACTGGTCGATGATACGGTCCACCGTCGAGGGGGCGGACGAGGTGTGCAGGGTGCCGAACACGAGATGACCGGTCTCGGCCGTCTCGATGGCTATGGACACGGTCTCGAGGTCGCGCATCTCCCCCACCAACACGATGTCGGGATCCTCGCGGAGGGCCGCGCGGAGCGCGTCCTTGAAGGAGTCCGTGTGCGCCCCCACCTGCCGCTGGTTGATCAGGCACCGCTTGTTCTCGTGGACGAACTCCAGCGGGTCCTCGATCGTGATGATGTGGTCCGAGCGGTTCCGGTTGATGTAGTCGACGAGGGCGCAGAGGGTGGTCGACTTGCCGCAGCCCGTGGGACCGGTCACCAGCACCAGCCCCTTGGGCAGATGGCAGAGCTGGAGGATCTCCCTCGAGAGCCCCATCTCCTCCGCGGTGATGATCTTGCCGGGGATCTGCCGGAACACGCCGCCCATCCCCTTGCGGTCGCGGAAGAAGTTGCAGCGGAAGCGGGCCAGCCCCTCGATCTCGTAGGCGAAGTCGGTGTCGTTCCTCCGCTTGAACTCCTCCCGGTTCCGCTCGGGGGCGATGGGCCACATCATGCGCTCGGTGTCGGCGGCGGTCAGCACCGCCCGACCGGGGATCGGCTTCATCTCGCCGTCGTGGCGCACCATGGGCGACGAGCCCACGGACATGTGCAGGTCGGAGGCTCTCATGTCCACCATGGTGTAGAAGAGCTCGTCGAGCTCCGCGGTGGGCCCGGAGAGCTTGCGCGGGCGGGCGGGGGGGGCGGAGGCGGGGGCGGGAGCGCCGCCTCCGCCGTCCACGACCAGCGAGAAGCGCGCCATCGTCCCTTCCGGACGCGTTTCCGCGAAAGCCCGGATCGCGCCCAGGGCGGGAATCGTCACGTCCCATTCCGCTCGTCCCCCCAGAAGGCCGCGCCGCGCTTCGTCGGTGAGCACGGCCTGCAAGAGCTTCTGGATGCTTTCGGCGGTCTGCGGCGCGCCTTGCACCTCGCGCTCTCCGGCCGCGGTGCTCACCACGATGCGCCGGCCCGGCACGAGCCGCAGCTCCTGCGCGCCTGCTTTGGCCGCTTGAACCAGCAGGCGGTCGAGGGACAAGGGCTAATCCTCCCGGATCTCGAGCACGCGCGTGATGCGCGCCTTGCAGACCAGATGGTGCCGGTCCTCCTGCCGGAGGGTGAGGAAGGCCCCGGGACGGTTGAAGTAATCGAGGACCCGGCTTTGGGCCTCCGGCATGTCGATCACGATCGTCCCCTCGAGGCGCAGACCTCCGCACTCGACCGCCACCCTGCGCTCGGGGGTGTGGGCCTCCTCGAGGACCACGTCGTGGTCCGCCGAGGCGGGGACGGTGACCACGAGCACTTCGCGTTTGTTCAAGATGACGGGAGAGCGGGCCCCGTCGGGCAGGAGGGGAAAGAACTCGTGGGGCTCGTTCATCCACTCCTCGGCCCGCATCACTCCCGTGTGGCCGGAAGCGGTGGCGGGGAGGAAGATACGCCCGGGGAACAGCCGCCCGTCCGCGCAGGAGACCTCCGCGGCCAGGGCCACCGTGGGGACCCTGAGGTCGCCCCCTCCCCCCACGGACCAAACGGGCGCTACCGGGTCGCGCAGGACCAAGTCGTCGTCGTCTTCGCTGTCACCCGCCATTTGATTCGACCCCCCGTATCCCTCCCCACGTCGGGGGAAGGGCAACGCTGATTCACGTTGGGCTCCGATGCTCATTCTATCCGATGCCAGGCCGCCCCCGGGTCTTCCGTCCCGCCCAGCTGATCTGGCGAGCCAGGCCCCGCAGGAGTGTGACCTCCCGGGGCGTGGGCCCCGCTCGGGCCAGCAACCGGCGCAGCTCGGCGAGCACGTCGTCCGGGTTGGCCGGGTTCAGATAGCCCACCTCCAGCAGCCCGGCCCGGAGGTCCTGCACCGCCTGCTCGAGCTCCGCGGCCGCGGCGGCGGGGGGACCGTCGGAAGGTCGCCCCGTGGGGACCGAGACGTGGAACTCGTAGGCCAGGACCAGCACGGCCTGGGCCAGGTTCAGGGACGAGTGCTCGGCGCTCGTGGGAATGTGGACCCGGAGGTGGCAGAGATCCAGCTCCTCGTTCGTGAGCCCGCTTCCTTCGGGGCCGAAGACGAGGCTGATGTGGCCTCCGCGGGCCCGGCCCTCGGCCTCCCGGGCCAGCCGCCGCGGACTCCACGCATCGGGGAGGGACCGGCCAGACGTCCCGGCCACCAGCGTGGCGTCACCCACGGCTTCGAGGAGCGACGCGGCCGGCCGCGCTGCGTCCAGCAGGTCCCACGCCCCGTACGCGAGGCTCCGCACCTCGGGATCGGCCAGGCCCGGCGGAGGCCCCACGATCCGCAGCCGGCCGAGCCCCATGTTCTTCATGGCCCGGCAGGCGGCGGCCACGTTGGCGGGACGGGCCGGGCGCACGAGCACAACGTCGACGCGGGACGGATCCATCATCGACCCCCCACCCTATCCCTCCCCACGTGGGGGAGGGGAACGCTACTTCACGTCCGGCTCCGCGCAAGCATGGTCTTATAATGGCTCATGGTCGGATCGGGCGGCACGATCACCGCGTGACACCCTTCCCGCCCCTGCCTTCGCGGCTCACGCGGCCGTTCTCCTTCCTGCTGGTCCTGGCCTGGATCGTCCAGATGGGCCTGCTCGTCCGCCAGGCCTACTTCGGGGCGCCCGTCGCCCTCGCGGCCGACCTCGCGCGCTATGGCTCGTCCGCCCAGTGGCGGGGGATCTACTACCGCGGCGACAAGATCGGCTTCTCGGTGGCTCAGACGGTGCCGACCGACGACGGCTACGAGCTGCAGGAAGACGGGCGCCTTCAGATGACGCTCCTCGGCTCGCCGAGCTCGGTCCGGCTCCGGAGCGTGGCCCGGGTGGACCGGGCGTTCGCTCTCCGTGGCTTCTCGTTTTCCCTCGACCCCGGGACCGGCCCCACGCAGGTCGAGGGGACGCTCGAGGGCCTTCGGCTCCATCTCGCGATCACCACTTCCTCCGGCCGTCGCGAGGAAACGCGCGCTCTGGCCGGGGCCCCGACCCTTGCCCTGAATCTCTCGCGGCGGCTGGCCGCGGAGGGCCTGGAGCCGGGGAAGAAGGTCCAGGTGTCGGTCTTCGACCCGGCCACCCTGAGAAACGCGCCCATGACGGTCGAGGTCCAGGCGCGTGAGGTCGTCCGGGTGGCGAACCGGCCCGTCCCCGCCTTCCGGCTGGAAAGCCGCTTCGCCGGAGTGGTCACGAAGTCGTGGATCACCGACGTGGGGGAAGTCGTACGCGAGGAGAGTCCGATGGGGCTGATCGTCGTGCGCGAAACGGCCGAGCAGGCCCAGGCCCTCGCGGTTCCGGGGGCGATCCAGGTGGACATGCTCGAGGCGGCGGCCCTCGTCCCCGATCCCCCCCGCCGCATCGACGAGCCCACCGCCGTGGTGCGGCTCCGCCTGCGCTTGTCCGGGGTCTCGGACTTCCCGCATGCCGACCTCCAGGGGGCGGGGCAATCGGTCACGGGCGACGTCTTCGAAGTGCGCGACCCGCGCACGCTGGAGCCGGGTCCGCGCGATCTCGAGTCGCCCCGCTTCGTGTCGCCCGAGCCCTTCCTGGAGAGCGACGCGCCCGAGATCGTTGCCGAGGCTCACCGTGCAGTCACGGATGCGAAGGCGCCACGCGCCCAGGCCGAGCGGCTGGTGCGGCACGTCCACGCGATCCTCGAGAAGAAGCCCACGCTGAGCCTCCCTTCCGCTCTCGAGGTGCTGAAGACCCGGGTGGGCGACTGCAATGAGCACACCGCTCTCTACGTCGCCCTGGCGCGCTCCCTGGGCCTTCCCGCTCGGATGGCGGTCGGCCTCGTCTACCTTCGGGGAGCGTTCTACTACCACGCCTGGCCCGAGGTGTACGTGGCCGAGCCGGACGGCCGCGGCCTCTGGCTCCCGGTCGACCCCACCCTGAACCAGTTCCCCGCCGATGCCACCCACGTGCGCCTGGCCCGGGGTGGCCTCGACCGCCAGGCCGCCATCCTCGGCCTGGTCGGCCACGCCAAGGTGACCCTGCTGGACGTGGACGTCACGCCCGGCTCGATCCCCATCCTCGTGGGGCGTGAGGCCTCCGACCTGAGACCTCTCGAGATTGCGCTGCCCCGCCGCGCGGGCAGCGGCCGCCGGTGCTGGGATTCTTCATCGACCCCCCACCCCATCCCTGCCGAGCCATGATCCAAGTGGAGGACCTCGTCAAGAAGTACGGCGCCTTCACGGCGGTCGACGGGGTGAGCCTGGACGTGGCCCCGGGCGAGATCCACGGCTTCCTTGGCCCCAACGGCGCCGGCAAGACCACCACCATCCGCATGATCGCGGGGTTGCTCAAGCCCACCCGCGGGCGCATCGTCATCGACGGGCACGACCTCGAGCGCGAGCCCGAGAAAGCCAAGGCCGCCCTCGGCTTCATCCCCGACCGGCCCTTCCTCTATGACAAGCTCACCGCCGCCGAGTTCCTCCGCTTCCACGCGGGCCTCTACGGGATCGAGGGCGGCGGCCTGGAAGACCGCCTGCTCGAGCTGCTGGCCCTCTTCGAGCTCTCGGGCTGGAAGGACGAGCTGGTGGAGAGCTTCTCCCACGGCATGAAGCAGCGGCTCGTGATGTGCGCGGCCTTCCTCCACCGGCCGCGGGCGGTGCTGGTGGACGAGCCCATGATGGGCCTCGACCCCCGCGGGGCCCGTCTCATCAAGCAGGTGTTCCGGGCCATGAGCCGGAAGGGAGTGGCCATCCTCATGAGCACCCACACCCTCGAGGTGGCGGAAGAGATGTGCGACCAGATCAGCATCATCCTCGAGGGAAGGATCCTGGCCCGGGGGACGGTCGAGGACCTGCGCGCGCTCGCGGGCGGCGAAGACGAGAAGCTCACCCCGGTCTTCCTGAAGCTCACCGGCGGCAGCGCCCTGCAAGAGATCGACGAGGCGATGTGAAGCACGCCTTCCCCTGGCTGCTGCTCCCGGCCTTCTGGGGGACGCGCAACCGGGCGCGCCGGCGGGAGAAGGGCGGCGCCGCCCGGGCCGCCCTCTTCACGGGGATCGGCGTCCTCGTCTCGGCCACGATCTTCGCGGTCGTGTTCTGGCTGACCTTGCAGCTCCTCGACTACGAGGAGCTCGGCGATTACCTCGTGCGCCTCGGCCTCGGCTGGCTCTTCCTGACCTTCCTGTCCTTCCTGGCCTTCAGCGCGGTGGTGACCTCACTCTCGACTTTCTTCCTCTCGGAGGACCTGCGCCTCCTTCTCGCGGCCCCCGTCCCCCGCGCGCGCCTCTTCTACTCACGCTTCGCGCGGGCGGCGGCCCAGTCCGGCTGGATGGTGGCTGCCTTCCTGCTCCCCGTGCTCCTCGCCATAGGCCTCGCGCGCTGCGCCGGAGCGGGGTTCTACGTGACCGCGGTAGTGACGGTCCTGCCCTTCGTGCTGATACCCTGCGCGCTCGGGGCCGTGGTCACCCTCGCCCTGGTGAACGTCTTCCCCGCCCGGCGCGCCCGCGACCTGCTGATGCTGATGGGCCTGCTCTTCGCCATGGCGGTCGTGCTGCTGCTGCGCTTCCTGCGGCCGGAGCGGCTGTTGAACGTTCAGTCGCTGCCCGACGTGACCGCGTTCTTCGCCACCCTCCAGTCCCCCGTCACCCCTCTCCTGCCCTCGTTCTGGGCCGGAGAGACGCTCTTCACCGGCCTCCAGGGCGGGACCGACTGGCTGCATCTTGGGGCGCTGTGGACGACCGCCCTCGCCTTCACGGTGGGCGCGCGGGCGGCCTTCGACCGGCTTTACTTCGACGGCTGGAGCAAGGCCCAGGAGGCCCGGAAGGCCCGCTTCACGCGCCTGGCCGCCCTCGAGCCCCTGTCCGCCTGGCTGCCCCTCGGTCCCCCGGCCCGAAGCCTGCTCCTCAAGGACGTGAAGGTCTTCCTGCGCGACACCACCCAGTGGTCGCAGCTCCTGCTGCTGGTGGCGCTGGCCCTCGTCTACGTCTACAACTTCCGGGTCCTCGACTTCGACCGGATCCCCTACATGGCGGGGATGGTGAAGAACGCCTATGCCTTCGTGAACCTGGCCATGGCGGCCTTCGTGCTGTCCGCGGTCGCGGTGCGCTTCGTCTTCCCCGCCGTCTCCGCCGAGGGCTCCGCGTTCTGGATCGTTCGCAGCTCCCCCGTGACCATGCACGCGTTCCTCTGGTCGAAGTTCTGGACCGGCCTCGTCCCCATCCTGGCGATGGCGCTGGCCCTGACCGTGGTCTCCAACGAGCTTCTCGGGGTGAGCCTGTTCCTGCGGGCCCTGGGCGCGGTCGCCATCGTCTTCATGACGTTCGGCCTGGTGGGGCTGGCGGCCGGCATGGGAGCCCGCTACCCCCGGTTCGGAGCCGAGAACCTGACCCAGGTGGCCGGCTCCTACGGCGGCGTGGCCTTCATGGTCCTCGCCGTGCTCTTCATCCTGGCCACGGTCGCGCTGCTCGCCTGGCCCGCCTCGATCTACCTCGTGCACCAGAGCCGGGGCGAGGCGATCACGGCAGGCTACCGGGCGGGAATGATCCTGTGCTTCGGAGCCGCCACTGCTCTTTCCACGGCCACCTTCTGGCTCCCCATGCGCCGCGGCATCCGGGCCCTGGAGGAGATGGACTGATTGTGGGTGCTACTTTTCGTTACTCGTTCTGGAACCAGTACGAAAGGTAACAGACTGTGGCCGAAACGACGGCTTCCGCTCCGGAGTGCCCGCTCCCCGCCGACCCACGACCGGGCCGAGCCCTTTCTTGGCGACCAGGGACCCCTCTGCTACGATGAGTCTCGATGAACAACAAGAGAAACCCCACCCGGACGGTGAGGATCGGCTCCGTGGCCCTGGGCGCGGCCCATCCCGTGGCCGTCCAGAGCATGTGCGCCACCCGCACCCAGGACATCGACGCCACGGTCGAGCAGGCGGAGGCGATACGGAAGGCGGGGGCGGGCCTGGTCCGGGTCGCCGTGGACAGCCCCAAGGACGTCGAGGCCCTGGCCGAGATCCGCCGCCAGACCACCGCCAACCTGGTGGTCGACCTCCAGGAGAACTACCGGCTGGCGGAGACGGTGGCGCCCCACGTGGACAAGGTCCGCTACAATCCCGGCCACCTCTGGCACCACGAAAAGGCGAAGCCGGTCAAGGAGAAGGTGGGGTTCCTGGTGGCGGTGGCCCGCGCCCACGGTCTCGCGATCCGGGTGGGGGTCAACTGCGGCAGCGTGGACCCCGAGATGAAGGCGCGGCACCCCGAGGATGACGTCGCGGCCATGGTGGAGTCGGCCCTCCAGCACTGCCGGATGCTCGACGACCTCGGCTTCCCCCGCTACGTGGTGAGCCTCAAGGATTCCCATCCCCGGAAGGTCATCGAGGGCAACACGCGTTTCGCCGCCCTCCGCCCCGACGTGCCCCTGCACCTCGGGGTAACCGAGGCCGGCATCCCCCCGGAGGGGATCATCAAGACTCGGGTGGCCTTCGAGCAGCTCCTCTCACGCGGGATCGGCGACACCATCCGGGTCAGCCTCACCCTGCCCAACCCGCGGAAGCACGAGGAGGTCGTGGTCGGTCGGCAGATCCTCCTCGACATCGCGGCGGGCCGCTTCCGCTCGGTCCCCGTTTTCGACGACGACAAGCTCAACATCATCTCCTGCCCGTCCTGCTCGCGGGTGGAGAACGAGAAGTTCGTGGAGCTGGCGGAGGCGGTGAAGGGGATGACGGCCTACGCCGAGCGGCACGCCCTGACCATCGCGGTCATGGGTTGTCGGGTCAACGGACCGGGAGAGACCGACGATGC
>WNGL01003143.1_pt1 | contig 19870 bp, 15 predicted proteins | sample 5400591 | NCBI WGS metagenome assembly WNGL01 (sample SAMN13153377, study PRJNA577476) | soil metagenome | isolation source: 80 cm soil or saprolite under Garry oak tree replicate 1 | place: USA:California | collected 2016-06-15 | reverse complement strand
CGACGTGATCGTCCAGTCTGGCGACGAGCGCGTCAAGCAGGCGGCCGTGCCCGGCGCCGGCCCCGCCCGCAGCCGCCTCGGCGGCGGCCTGGGCCAGCGGGAAGAACCGGCCGGCCGCGTCCCTGGCCTCGGAGACGCCGTCGGTGTAGAGCAGCAGCTGATCGCCGTCGCCGACCGGGAACAGGCTCACCCGGCACCACCCTCCGGCCAGGTCGAGCAGCCCGAGCGGCGGCGCGGCGTACGGCTCGACGAACGCCGCGGTCCGCATGTCCGGGCCACCGCGTTCCGGGCCACCGCGTTCCGGGCCACCGCGCAGCAGCAGCGGCGGGGGATGCCCGCAGCAGACGAGTTCGGCCCAGGTCCCGCCGGCCACGCCCGTCGCCGGGTCGTCGGCCACGGGGAAGTTCGCCAGCAGCGCCGTGACGAACCGCTCCCGGTGCTCCGAACGGGCGATCATCGCGTGCAGCCGCACCGCGATGCCCGTCAGGCTGGGCTCGGTGCAGGCCAGCTCGCGCCAGGCGTTCAGCACGGCCAGGCCGGTCCGGTTGGCGGGCAGGCCGGTGCCCATCACGTCGCCGACGAGCAGCCTGACGCCGAACGGCGTGGCCATCACGTCGTGGATATCGCCACCGCCGCCCTGGGTGGCGGGCAGGTGGCGCGACTCGACATACAGCCGACCGACATGTGTCGAGGCCGGAAAGGTCATGGCGGGAATCTCCGGGAGGGAACAGCATTGAGTGTAGTCAGGCAACCACAACCTGTTGCGCAAACCGGGAAGTTACCGCCGTTGCCGCGCAGTCACTTCGCCGTAGCCGTCATTTCCCCGCCGGAGTCTCGTGATGTGGGCGGCGGCCGTCCTGCCACACCCGGTGCCGCGCGGTGAATTCTTCGTCCTGGCCCAGCCGGCGCAGCATCCGGCGGCCGTACCCGCGCAGCGTGGCCGGGAGCAGGTAACGCGGGCCGCCGTCGCCGTCCGTCCCGTCGGCCAGCAGCACGGAGCGCTCGGTGAGCAGGGTCAGGCCGGCCACGACGGCCTCGTCGGGCAGCTGGCCGCTGGCGCAGACGTCCTGCGCGTCCCGCGGCCCGAACGGTCCGGCGAAGACCGACAGCCTGGCCCACAGCAGGCGCTCGGACGGCGTGCACAGCTCGTGGCTCCAGCCGATCGCGGCCCGCATGGTCTGGTGCCGCCCGGGCTCGCCCGCCCGGGCCGGGAGGTCGTGACCGGCCCCGAGCCCGGCGAGCAGCTCGGCCAGCTGCCGGGCGATCGCCGCCCCCGGCGGCCGGCCCGAGCTCCGCACGCCGAGTTCGGCCGCGGCCAGCTCGATGGCCAGCGGCAGCTTGTCCAGCTGCACGCAGACCGAGGCCACCGTCGCCCGGCTCTGCGCCGGGATCTCCACCCCGGCCTGCGCCGCCCGCAGGAAAAAGAGCTCCATCGCGTCCGCCAGCCGCAGCGGCCGCACCGCCAGCACCGCCTCGCCTGGCACCCGGAGCGGTTCCCGGCTGGTCGCCAGGACCTGCATCTTCGGGCAGGGCGCCAGCAGCGCCGCGATCAGGCCGGCGCAAGCGCCGAGCAGGTGCTCGCAGGTGTCCAGGATGAGCAGCAGGTGCCGGTCGCGCAGCTGGCGGGTCAGCACGTCCAGGCGGCTGTGGGTGAACGGGTCGGGCAGCCGCAGCGCGGCCGCGATGGTGTGCGGCAGCAGCGCCTCGTCCCGCAGGGCGTCGAGCCGCAGCAGCAGGCTGCCGTCGGCGAAGCCCGCGGCGGCCGGGCTCGCCGCGGCGAGGCTCACCACGGTCTTGCCCACCCCGGGCAGGCCCGTCACGGTGACCAGCCGGGCGCCGTCGAGCAGGCGGCGGACCGCGGCGGCCTCGGCGGCCCGGCCCACCAGCCCCTCGGGCCGCGGCGGCTCGCCTGGCAGCGGCTCGCCTGGCATGGGCCGCCCCCTCCATGTACGTACCGGATCCCCGTGTTCGCGGGGAGCGCGCAGCTTCGCAGGATTATGGTCGGGCACGGGCCGCCAGGGCGGCATCTGTAATAATGCCTACCGGGGATACCTAAAAACATGGGACCGAACGGGCCCGGTTTCCCGCCCCCGCTACGGCCCCAGGCTGACTCCGGGCTGAACCGCGCCTGCGGGAACGCCCCAGACGCAGTGAACTGCCGCCCGCCGCCGGACGTTTCCCGCCGGGCTGCCCGCCGTCATCTAGCCCCGGTGCCCTGGCGCTGCTCATTTCCGGGCTCATTTCCGGCGTGCGCGGCCAGCAGCTCGGCCGCGTGGTCGGGCACGTAGGCCTGCATGTTCCTCGGCGTGCGCACGTAACCCTTCGAGGCCGGCCGGGGCGGGAGCTTCAGCGACGGAGGCTGCACGTCCCGGTAGGGGACCGTGCCGAGCAGGTGGGTGATCATGTTGACCCGGGCGCTGCGCTTGTCGTCGCTCTCCAGCACGTGCCAGGGCGCCTCGGGGATATCCGTGTGCACGAACATCTCGTCCTTGGCCCGGGAGTAGTCCTCCCAGTGCGTGATGGACTCGAGGTCCATGGGCGACAGCTTCCACCGGCGCATCGGATCGGTGAGCCGGCCGCGGAACCGGCGCTCCTGCTCCTCGTCGCTGACCGAGAACCAGTACTTGCGCAGCAGGATGCCGTCCTCGACGAGCAGCCGCTCGAAGATCGGGCACTGGTGCAGGAACCGTGTGTACTCCGCGGGCGTGCAGAACCCCATGACGTGCTCCACCCCGGCCCGGTTGTACCAGCTGCGGTCGAACAGCACCAGCTCGCCCGCGGCGGGCAGGTGGTCCGCGTAGCGCTGGAAGTACCACTGCGTCTGCGCCCGCTCGGTCGGCGCGGGCAGCGCCACGATCTGGGCGGACCGCGGGTTCAGGTACTCGGCCACCCGCTTGATCGTGCCGCCCTTGCCGGCCGCGTCCCGGCCCTCGAAGATGACCACCATCCTGGCCCCGGCCGAGCGCATCCACCCCTGCATCTTCACCAGCTCGCCCTGCAGGCGGAACAGCTCGGTCTCGTACAGCTCCCTGGGGAGCTTTCGCGTGCCGTTGAGCTGCTGCGCCGCCTTCTTGCCCTGCTTCTTGACCTTGCCCTGCTCCTTGACCTTGCTTGGCATCGCCGCGTTCTCCCTTGTCCGGCCTCACCGCCGTCCCGCGGCCGTGCTGGCCCCGGGGGACGACCCCCAGGGCCCCCGCGAGGGCATGGCCCGGGGAGACGCCCCCCCGGAATCCCTCGTAGGATGACCGGCGTGAGTGACGATGAGCTTTACCGCCAGTATGAGACGGTCAACCTCTACCGGCAGGGCGCGGGTGCGATTCTGGAGCTGAACCGCCCGGAGCGGCTGAACGCGTGGAGCAATCAGCTCGCCCTCGACCTGCGCGCGGCGATCAGGGACGCCGAGGACGATCCCGCGATCCGGGCCCTGGTCGTCACCGGCTCCGGGCGGGCGTTCTCCAGCGGCGCCGACCTGAAGGAGGCCGCCGCGCCGGCCGACGGCGAGACCGTCGACGTGTACCGGCGGCTGACCGAGCGGTACCACCCGATCATCACCGGCCTGCGGCGGATGCCCAAGCCCGTGGTGGCGGCGGTCAACGGCCCCGCGGCCGGGATCGGGCTTTCCCTGGCGCTGGCGTGCGACCTCGTCGTCGCCGCCGAGTCGGCGTTCTTCCAGCTCGCGTTCGTCAACATCGGGCTGGTCCCGGACGGCGGCTCGTCGCTGTTCGTGCCGTCGCGGGTGGGTTTCGCGCGGGCCGCGGAGCTGGCCATGCTGGGGGAGCGGCTCGATGCCCGCACGGCCCTGGACTGGGGCCTGATCAACCGCGTCTGGCCGGACGAGGAATTCCCCGCGCAGACCCGCGCGCTGCTGGACCGGCTGGCCAACGGCGCCACCCAGTCGTACGCGGGCACCAAGCGGCAGCTGAACCGGTGGCTGTACGAGCAGATGGACGCCCAGCTCGAGTTCGAGGCGGGGATCCAGCGCGAGATGTCCGCCTCGGGCGACTTCGCCGAAGGGATCGCGGCGTTCGCCGAGAAGCGGCCGCCCAGGTTCTCCGGCGCCTGACCCAGGTCTTGGACACGGCTCCGCTCGAGCGCGTCTACCGGGCCGAGGCGCCGCGGATCACCGCCACGCTGGCCGCCAGGATCGGCGACCTCGGGCTCGCCGCCGATGCCGTGCAGGACGCGTTCGTCGAGGCCATCGAGCACTGGCGGGACGGGCAGCTGCCGCCCAACCCGGGCGGCTGGCTGGCCATGACGGCCCGCCGCAAGGCGATCGACCGGCTGCGCCGGGCCCGGGCCGGCCAGGAGAAGCTGGCCCTCATCGCCGCGACGGAAACCGGCAGCGGCGCCGACACCTGCGAGGACGCCGCGGCGGCCGACGACGAGCTGCTCGGCATGATCTTCGCCTGCTGCCATCCGGCGCTGCCGCGCGAGTCGCAGATCGCGCTCACCCTGCGCGCCGTCTGCGGCCTGACCACGGCCGAGATCGCGGCCGCCTTCCTGGCCGCGGAGCCTGCCATGACCCAGCGGCTGCTCCGGGCGCGCAAGGCGCTGCGGGCCGCCCACGCGGACATGCGCGTCCCCGACCCCGATGACCTCGCGGACCGGCTGGCCGAGGTGCTGGCCGTGGTCTACCTGGTCTTCAACGAGGGTTACCTGGCCAGCGCGGGGCGCCAGCCCGCACGCCGGGACCTGGCCGCCCAGGCGGTGGCGCTGACCAGGCTGCTGCACCGGCTGATGCCGCGCGAGCCCGAAGTCCTCGGCCTGCTCGCCCTGCTCCTGCTGCACGAGTCCCGCGCCGCGACCAGATTCGACGGGTGGGGGCGCCTGGTCAGGCTGGCCGACCAGGACCGCACGCGGTGGAACCGCGCGCTGATCGCCGAGGCGACCGCTCTGCTCGACCGCGCGCTCGCGCTGCGCGGGCCCGGCCCTTACCAGGTCCAGGCGGCCATCGCCGCGCTGCACGCCGAGGCGCCCGACTATGAGCACACGGACTGGGGCCAGATCCGGCTGCTGTACGACCGGCTGCAGGCCATGACCCCGTCCCCGGTGGTGCTGCTCAACCGGGCCGTGGCCACCCGCTACGTGGTCGGCCCCGAGGCCGCGCTGGCCGAGATCACGCCGCTGGCCGCCGAACTCGACGGGTACCGGCTCTACCACGCGCTACGGGCCGGCCTGCTGGCCGGCCTCGGCCGGGACGACGAGGCCCGCGACGCCAGCGAGCGGGCGCTCGCGCTGGCCGGCAACCCGGCCGAGCGCGAGCTCCTCGCCCGCCGTCTGTCCTTCTGAGGGGCTCTGTTACATCTCCACGACGGGCCGGACCTCGACCGTCATCCAGCCGCGGTCGACCCCCGGCCAGGTCTTGGCGATCTCCACGGCCTCTTCGATGGTGTCGGTCTCCAGCACCGAGTAGCCGCCAAGCGCCTCCTTGGTCTCCATGAACGGGCCGTCGGTGACGCCGCTGGAGCGCACGGTCTTCGCCGTGGCCGGCGGGGCCAGCTGGTGGCCGCCCTCGACGAGCTTGCCGGACCCGCCGCCGCCCTTCTCGTACCAGGCCCCGATCTCGGCGTACCAGGACTGGCCTTCCGCCTCGGACATGCCCCGGGCGCCCTCGGTGTCCAGCAGCAGGATGACGTACTTCACGGTTGCCTCCATTTTCGTGGGGCGCCTCGTTGGCGTCCCTGCGTCAGTTCCACGAACGGGGTGGCCCCGATTCCGACACGGCCGCCCCCGAAGTTTTACGCGTTGCGTCCGCTGGCGGCCACCTTGGACTCCACGGTCAGGATGGCCTCGTACCGCCGCTGGATGTCGGCCCGGTCGCTGGCCTCGGGCACCGACCGCTCGCAGGCCCGGTTGATCATGCCCGCCTGCTCGAGCAGCACCCGGCGCTGGCCCTCGCTGGTGGTCTCGGCCATGATCCGGGCCAGCGCGTCGAGCAGGCGGATCATCACCGCCGGGTCGCCGAGGCTGGCTTGCCTGAGTTTCTCGAAGGAGCGCTGGACCAGCCGGTCGTAGGAAGGCTGGGGCGCGATGACCCGGATGAACCCCCGGGCGTCCCGGTGCACGCGCGCCGGATGCCACTGGGCGACGATCTGGCACAGGTTCTCGCCGAGCCAGTCGATGCAGGTCAGGACGGTGAACGTGTCGTTGATCGCCGAGGAGAGCGCGCGCAGCGCGATCTCCACCAGCTGGTCGACGCCGAACGACACGTCCTGGCTCAGGGTCCGGTGCGGGCCGACGATGTGCCCGCGGCCCAGGGCCTGGCGGACCAGCGACGCCGCCTCCGGCGGCCAGACCGTCGCGAACCGGTGGCCGCGCACGATAAAGTGCCCGGGCCGGTGCTCCAGGTTGATCACCGCGTCGGCCTCTGTGGCCAGCCGGACGAGGTTCTGGTGCTTGATGAACTGCACGTACCCGCTGGCCGGCGCGAGCAGCACGGCGCCCTCCGCCTCGGCCCTGGCCACCAGCTCGACCGCGGCCGGGCCGGTCTCCTGGTGCGGCTCCGGGTTGCCGCTGCCCTGCTCCCTGATCGCCTCGGCCAGGTCGGCCGCGATGCCCGCGATCACCTGGGGCAGCTGGATCGAGACGGCCGTATGGTGGATGAAGTAGATGAGCACGGCCAGGTCGGCGACCATCAGCCCGAGCGTGACCGTCACGCTGATGTGCGGCACGAAGTCCCCGTGCGACCCCACCCCGATCGCGGCGAGCACCAGCACCGAGTAGACGAACGTCGCGACGAACGTGCCGAGGGTCACCTGGGTCCCGCGGTCGCGGATGAAGTTCCGCAGCATCCGCGGCCCGAACTGGGTGGACGCCAGCGTCAGCGTGAGCAGGATGATGGAGAAGACCACGCCGACCACGGTGATGATGGCGGCCGCGATCGTGGTGAGGATCTGCCGCGCCGCGTCAGCGCTGCCGCTGATCACCCAGCCCGGCAGCGCGAAGTCGCCGTGGTAGGCCGCGCGGTCCGCGGCGAGCGTGCCCGCGAACAGCACGATCGCGACCATGACCTCGATGGCGGGCACGAACCACAGGCTGGTGCGCAGCACCTCCCGGCGCCAGTGCGAGCCGAGCGCCGATGCCAGAACGCCACGGTACATGTTCGGAATCTTGTCACGGGCACGCGCCCGGACGTCACAGCGGCAGGCCGGCCTCCAGCAGGCCCAGCGCCTGGTCGATGCGCTCGAACGTCTCCTCGATGCCCTGCCGGTCGCTGGACCAGCCCTCCCACGGCATGGTGATCGACATGATGACGCCGATGATCGCCCCGGCCGTGGCGCGGACGGCCAGGTCATCGGCCGGGTGCCCGGTCCGCTTGGCCAGCGCCTCGCTGATCACCCTGATCGTCCTCGCGAACTCGTCCATGGCCCGGGCGCGTACCTCGGGCACGGTCATGGTCAGGGCCGTGGTCTGCCGGATCACGTCGAGGTCGGCCTCGCTGTAGGACGCGATCACCTGGCGGGTGGCGGCCCGGACCGCGGCGACCGGGCCGAGCCCGGGCGGCTGCTGCTCGAACGCCTCGACCAACTTGGTGTCCATGTCGTCCTGCAGGATCAGGTCTTCCTTGGTCGGGAAGTACCGGAAGAACGTGCTCGGCGACACCTCGGCCGCCTCGGCGATCTTCTCCACCGTGGTCTGCTGGTAGCCGTTCTCGCGGAAAAGCCGGAGCGCGTGCTCCCTGATGGCAGCACGCGTCCTGGCCTTCTTCCGCTCGCGCAAGCCTTCCGGCCTGGCCTGGCTGGTGTCGAGCATCTCTGTCACGCTTCCAATTCTGCCCGCTCCTGGGCGCCTGACGCCTGGGTCACCTCCAGCGCCCCGTCGGTCCGGCGCGGCAGGAAGATGAGCGCGAGGATGGCGCTGACCAGCGCGATGCCGCCGCAGGCCCAGAGCATTGTGTCCATGCCCTGCACGAACGCGTGCCGCACCGAGTCCAGCAGAGGGGCCGAGCCGAGCTCGTGCGCCACGCCGACGCCCGCCACCACGCTGCTCTTGGCGGCCGTGGCGGCCGCCGCGGGCAGGTGGGTCACCGTCAGGTGGCCGCGGTACACCGAGTCGAGCACGGTGCCAAGCACCGCCACTCCGATGGTGGCGCCCACCTGCCGCATCGCCGAGATCAGGGCCGAACCCGCGCCGCTGCGCTCGGCCGACAGCGCGGACAGCGCCGCGTTCATCGCCTGCGGCATGGCCAGCCCGAGCCCCAGGCCGAACACCGCGAACCAGGCGGCCGCGAACCCGGTGCCGCTGCTGACCGTGGTGGTGGCGCCGGCCCCGAGGGTGATCGCCATGAGGGCGAACCCCGCCGTGACCAGCCCCTTCACGCTGGCCAGCGGCGCCCGCGCCGTGCCGTCGGGACCGCTGGGCCGCGGCGAGGCCAGGCGCGTGCTGCCGATCATGCCGATCACCATGCCGCCGATCATCGGCAGCAGCCGCAGCCCGCTGCCCATCGCGTTCACGCCGCGGACCTCCTGGAAGTACTGCGGCATCGCGAAGAAGATGCCGAACATCGCGAACGAGACCAGCGTCGACAGCAGCGTGCCCCAGGTGAAGCCGGCCGACCGGAACAACCGGAGCTCGATCAGCGGACGGATCGCGACCCGAGAACCCCCGCGCGACGATCCGTCCTGAGCGGCCCGGTTGCGTCCGGTCAGCCAGCGCTCCCAGGCGACCAGCACGGCGAGCACCGCGACCCCGGCGCCGATGGTGCCCAGCGCGGCGCCGGCCGTCCACCCGTCCTGGCCGGCCTTGATGAACCCGTAGGTCAGCCCGGCCAGCCCCGCGCTGGACAGGAGCACGCCGAGGGCGTCCACGCTCGGCCGCTGCGCGCTGCGCGACTCGGGCAGCAGCAGCGTGACGGCGATCAGGGCCAGCACCACCACGGGCACGTTGATCAGGAAGACCGAGCCCCACCAGAAGTGGTCGAGCAGGTACCCGCCGACGATCGGGCCGATCGGGAAGCTGATGAAGGTCGCCGACGCCATCAGCGCGATCGCCCGCTGCCGCTCCTCGGGCGCGAACAGCACCGGGATCACCGCCAGCGACAGCGGGAAGATAGCCGCGGCGCCGATCCCGAGCACCGCCCGGGCCGCGATCAGCGCGCCGACGCCGCCCGCGTACGCGCAGACCGCCGAGCTGGCGCCGAACAGCAACAGCGCGACCAGCAGCACTCTCTTGCGCCCCAGCCGGTCGCCGAGCAGGCCCGCCGGCAGCATCGCGGCCGCCAGGACCAGGCTGTACGCGTCCGAGATCCACTGCAGGTCGCTGGTCGAGGCGTGCAGGTCGGTCGCGATCGTAGGCAGCGCCAGGTTGAGCACGGTCAGGTCGAGCCCGACGACGAGCACGCTCGCCGCGATGGCGACCAGCGCCCACCACCTGCGAGCCGAGTTCTCCGCCATGACAGTCACACCCCTTCGGCAGCTACATCTTTTTGAAAGTCACTACCAAAAGTATGCCTCCCTCATTTAGCAGTGTCAACCACCATTTCCCACCTCCCCGCGCTCCTGCCCCCTCCCCGCGCCCCGAACGGTCCGCGACAACATGAAACCGGGCTTTCACCGCGTTCGAACGCGGTGAAAGCCCGGTTTCACGCCTTGGGAGCGCCTCTGCGGAGGCTAGCCCTTGAGGCGGTTGAGCAGGGTGGTGCCGTCGGGGCTGCCGAGGCCCGAGCAGGCGTCCCAGCCGGGCCCGGCCGTGTAGGCGCCGTTGTTTCCGCTGATGATGTCGTGGAAGCCGGGCACGTCCACGCCTGGCGCCACGCCCGCGTACAGGAGCGGCTGGATCAGGCCGAACCGCTTGCCCGTCGCCTGCGCGAGCCGGCTGACCAGCGCCGACCACAGCGGGGCGACCGCGCTGGTCCCGCCGACCACGCCCGGCTTGCCGTCGGAGTAGATCTGGTAGCCGGTGACCGGGTCGGCGTTGCCCGCCACGTCGGGCACGCCCCGCCCGGCGCCGCCGGCCGGGGCCGGCGAGCCCGGTCCGTGATGCCCGTGCCGATGGCTGGCGGCGGCCACCGGCGCCTCACCGGCATCGGCCGGCGCCTCACCGGCATCGGCCGGCGCCGCGCTAGCCGATGCCGCGCCAGCCGATGCCGCGCCAGCCGATGCCGCGCCAGCCGATGCCCCCGCGGCCGCCGACGAACCGCTGGCCCGGCCCGGCACCCCGGCGTTGGCCTGCCAGGACGGCAGCGGGAACTGGTCGCTGACCCCGCCGCCGCCGGCCCCCTCGTTGGCGGCCGTCTCGTTCCACACGACCTCCGAGCTGATCACGCCGGTGGCCGGGTCGGCGATGAGCTTGGTCCCGCCGCAGGCCAGCGCGTGCGGGCTGGATGCCGGGAAGTCCACGTGCGCCTGGCCGTCGCTGACGGCGTCGCCGCTGCCGTTGTCGCCGGAGGCCACGCACACGGTGATGCCCATCGCGGCCGCGTCGGCCATCGCCTGGTCCATGGCGGTGCGTCCCTGGGCCGTCCACGAGTCCTCCGACTGTCCCCAGCTGATCGAGATGGCGATCGGGGCCGGGGTGGCCGTGGCGGCCGCGGAGATGGCGTCGACGAAGCCGTTGTCGCTGTTCGGCGCGAAGTACACGATCTGCGCCGCGCCGGGCGCCGCCGCGCCGATGACGTCGATGTCGAGCGCGACCTCCACGTCGGCCCCGTTCGGGTCCGAACCAGGCGCGTTGGAGCCCCCGTCCACGCTGGCCGCGGTGATGGACGGCACCGCGATGCCGAGCCCGCCGAAGTAGGCGGCGAGGTCGCTGGCCGCGAAGCCGCCGCCGAGCTCGATGACGGCGATCGTCTGCCCGGCGCCGGTGGTCCCGGCCGGGAACCCGTAGATGCCGGCCACCTGGTTCGGCGGGTACGTGCTGGGCTGGCCGGCCGCGGCGGGCGCGAGGCCCCGGACCCGGAACTGCGGCCGGGCCTGCGGCCTGGTATCCAGGCCGAGCACCCCGACCACCACGCCGTCCAGCGCCGCGGGCACGAACAGCGGGCCCTCGCGGTAACGATGCGTAACCGTTCCGTGACCTTTCGGGTCCGGGCTGCTGACCTGCCGCAACGTGGCACCGAACGCGCTGGACAGCGCGCCGAGCGTGCCCGCCACCTTGACCCGCCGGGTGGCCGGGTGCACCTCGGTCACCTCGAGCCCCAGGCCGGTCAGCGTCTGGCGGACGAGGTCGACGTCGGCGGGGTCGGCCCCGTACCCTTCGGCCAGTTCGTCGCGGCTCAGCACGGTGGGCCCCTCGACGATCTCGGCGGGCAGCTGGGCCCGGCGGCGCAGGATCAGCGTCAGTTGGGCGCGCTCGGAGGTGTCGAGTTCGCCGGCCGGGCTGGCGGCCGGCAGCGGCGCGCGCTCGCTGCCAGGCAGTTGCACCAGGGAATGTGATTCGTCAGGCATGATCAGCTCCGCTTTTGGTAGGCACCGGGGAACAGTAGGTATTCAACCGGTCCGGGCGGGTTCCCCCTCAGGTAAAGCGAGCACCCCCGCCCGTTCGGGATAATTATTTCACCGAACGGGCCGGGGTGGCTGCCCATGCTAATACTGAAACCCCGCCCATATCGTACATTTGTCGCAAATGTACGATATGGCGCCAGGGTTATTGAGGTGTTCTCCTGGGCTTAGAAAAATGCGGGCGCCACGTCGATCACCCGTCCGTCGTCGTCCGCCACCGGGAGCACCCGCCGCGTGTCCAGCGCGGCGCGCGGGCCCGGGCCCGCCGTCTGGCGCCGGCCTCCCGCGCCCGTCGCGAGGTAGGCGCGCGCTCACCGGTTCAGCCCGGTTCTTATTCGTCAGTGAATGGTAGAAGCCTCTCAATTTCTGCCATATCTCTCAGGTATAACGGGGACGCCGATCGCCAGCTCAGGAGGCATCAGCTCAAAGGCAGAGAGGACTCCCAGGTCATGGACAAGTTGAATATCCGCGGCTCCCGAACAATGCGCCGCGGGCGGCCTGAGGTGAGGGGGTGGTGGTGGCGGCGCCAGCGACGGCGGTGGCCGGCGCCACCACCACCACGATTGTGGGTTTTAGGCGCTCACGGCGCCCCGGGGTCCGGTCGGCGTCCTCGGGGAACCCATCCGGCGCGCTCGCCCGGTACCCCGGCGCCGGGCGAGCCGCGTCCCTGCGACGATGAGGCACGCCACGATCAGCGGAGGCACGTAGAGCAGCGGGATCGAGGACGGGATCACGCTCGAGGCCCCGCCGGGCGCGCCGACGAGATCGCCGGCCAGCTTCTCCTGCCACAAGAACGCGTAGGGGATGACCGGGACGGCCAGCAGTGCGAGGACCCGCCGGCTGACCGGCGTGCGCAGGCAGAACGCTGCCACCCCGACCAGGACGACCGCGATCAGCAGGTCGGCGGGCAGGCCGGCCACCTCGCTGTTGAAGCTGGTGAATCCGGCCTGCGGGTTCGGATAGCCGAACCAGGCGTTGCCGCCCACGCTGAACCCGCCGAGGATCACGCCGCCGACGCCGACCCACACGGCGCCCCGCCGGGTCAGCAGGGTCAGGCCGCGTTCTGGTCCGGGCGAGAGCTGCAGCGCCGCGGCGGCCGTGCAGGCGAGCAGGATGCTGAACGCGACGGCCGGGCTGGCGTAGCCGGCCAGGGCCGGCCCGGCCTCGGCGCCGACCAGGCCGATCGCGACCGCCACCGCGGCGAGCGCGGCGGCCTGCCTGAGCCGCAGGAACGCCAGCGCGGCGACGGCGGGCGCGCCCGAGGCCAGCGGCAGGTCGGACAGGCTGACGAAGGTGTCGATCCGCAGGTGCGCGTGCCCGGTCACGAAGCTGGCGGCGACCTGCGGGATGCTGAATTCGGCCAGCGCGGCCACCACCAGCAGCAGCGGCGCGACCACGCTGACCACGGCGAGGGCGTCGCTCCACTGGGGATCGCGGACCGTCCTTGAGTACCAGCGCGAGCGCTTGATCCTGTTCGCCGCCAGCCGGCTGCGGATCCGCGCCGCGCCGGCGATCAGGTCCGCGCTGTCGGCCGTGTCCTGGCCGAGGCGCACCGCCCAGGCCACCGGCTTCGGCGCCCCGGCCAGCGTGTCGTCGGCCGCGGCGGCGAGCAGCACGCCGACCATCTCCTCGGCGTGCTCGCGCCGGTGGTCCTTCGGGTACAGGACGAGCAGCCGCCGGTAGCGCTTCTCCATGCGGTGCCGCCGGTGCTCCAGCGTAGTGCCTGCCGCTCGCCTCCGGGCCGCTCGGCTCATGCTTTGCCTCCCGCTCGCCTCCGGGTCGCTCCGAGGAGCCTCCTTCCCTCGTCGCTCCTCCGTCGCTCCTGGGGTGGGTCCGGGGGGACACACACAGTCCAGTCGGCGCCGCGGTCCTCCAGCTCGCTCATGCTGTGCCTCCGGCCAGCCCTAGCCGGGCGGCGGCGACGGCGGTGTTGGCGCGCAGCCGGCCCACCTCGGCCGAGAGTTCCTGGGTGCCCTCGTCGGTGATCTTGTAGTAGCGGCGCAGCCGCCCGTCCACGATCTCCTCCTTGTCGCTGGAGACCAGGCCGTCTGACTTCAGCCGGTCCAGCGCCGCGTACAAGGTGCCCGCCCGGAGCCGGACCCGGCTGTCGGAGATCCGGGCCACGTCGATCATGATCCCGTAACCGTGCTGGGCCCCCGCGGCCAGCGCGGTGAGAATGAGAAACGTCGGCTCCTGCATGGACTGCTTGCTCACAGGCTCTTGTATATGACGATGACCGACACATAATCAACTCTGCGAGCCAACAAGAACCAAGGGTGACCGTTTCCGTACTACTTGTTGCGGTTTACGGCCCGCTTGGGCGATGATAAAAGCCAGCTGGGTGGAGTGACGGGCGGCGGAAAGGCGGCCCGTAACAGAAGGGGCACGGTGAAAAGTGCTGACTCGCCGCGCGCCACGTTCGGTGATGTGTTCGCGGTGCGCGAGTTCCGTGCCCTGTGGTTCTCCGTCATCCTGTCCCAGGCGGGCGACCGCCTGGCCCTGGTCGCCCTCACCTTGCTGGTCTTCGACCGGACCGGGTCGCCGCTGCTCGCGGCCCTGGTGTACGCGGCCGGCTACCTGCCCTGGGTGATCGGCGGCTTGTTCCTGGCCGACCTGGCCGACCGGTATCCGCGGCGTTCGGTGATGGTCTTCTGCGACGCCGTCCGCGCCGTCCTGGTGGCGGCCATGGTGCTGCCGGGCATGCCCCTCGGCGCGCTGGTGGCGCTGCTGTTCGCGGCCACGATGTTCGCGCCCCCGTTCGACTCGGCGCGCGCCTCCATCACCCCGGACATCCTGCAGGGGGAGCGGTACGTCCTGGGCACCGCGGTGATCCAGACCACCTTCCTGGGCGGCCAGGTGCTGGGCGCGGTGGGCGGAGGCGTGGCCGTGGCCTTCATCGGCGTGCGGCCCGCGCTGCTCATTGACGCCGCCACGTTCGTGCTCTCGGGCTTGCTCGTCGGCCTGGGCACCCGCGCCAGGCCCGCGGCGGCCAGGCCGCAAGCCGGCCAGCCGTCGCCGATGGCCCGGATGGTGGGCGGGATGCGGCTGGTGTTCGGCAACCCGGCGCTGCGGACCCTGCTGCTGTTCGGCTGGCTGGTGGTCTTCTACACGATCCCGGAGGGAATCGCCGCCCCGTACGCGGCGAGGCTCGGCGGAGGGTCCATCGCCACCGGCCTGGTGCTGGCGTCGACGGCGTTGAGCACGACCATCGCCACTCCCTTGTTCACCAGATTCATCCGCCCCCGACAGCGGATCAACTCGATGGGGCCGCTGGCCGTGATGACCTGCGGCACGCTTGTCCTGACGGCCCTCCGTCCGGGCCTCGCTGCGTCACTCGTGATCTTCTCGCTGTCGGCCGCGTTCGGTGTCTACCAGCTCGCGGCCAACACCGCGTTCGTCGTGAGGGTGCCGAACGAACGACGGGCTCAGGCCTTCGGCATCGCCAGCATGGGCGTGATCGTCGGCCAGGGGGCGGCCTTCGTGGCCGCCGGCGCTGCCGCGGAGGTGGTAACTCCGGCGACGGTCATTACGGTTGGGGGCGGTATAGGTGCGGTAGTTGCTCTCGTCCTGACCCTCAGGTGGCGTCACGTGTCACCACCGGGCGGACGGCATGCGGCGGGACGGCGTCCCGGTCACGCCGCGACCAGAAGTTCGGTGCCGCTACGGGAGCATGGCTAGCGGCGGGGTGCGGACTGCGGTCAAGTCCACGTGTCGCGCATTGCAGTTTCCCCTCTCGGGTTGGGTTGGCTGGCGATGATCGACGTCCTCAGGACCAGTTGACGCGCATGGATCTGCCCCTCCCTCCGGCAGTGATATGCGGTCCGGAGACGGCCTCCGGCTAAAAACACGCCGGGTAATCGTGGCTCGTCAATCACCATTTAGCCCCGCTTTATCCGACGATGTGGGTGAATCGATCGCAATAGTGCATAAGGGGCCCAAGATGAGCTAAGGTAGCTATACGGAGCTAGTCCTTTACGGTGAGCTGCCGACTAGACAGGTGCACGTCGCGTCCCATCCGGAACGGTGGAACATGGAAGCCTCGTCCGTCACCCGGCGCGTGCTGGCGAGCGCTGACATCCGGAACTGGGCGTGGTGGCAGACTTCCTGGAACCTCCGGCTCTACGTAGGGGTCGTGCCGGTCGCCGCCGTCGGGCTGCTGAGTTACGCGGCCTCGCAGACCGCCTGGCACGTCAGCGACCTCGGGCGCTTCCTGCTGCTGCTGGGCTGCGGCATGGTCTCGGTCGCGGCCACCCCCCGGACCGCCTACATCCAGGGCGGCATGACCAGGGACTTCCTCACCGTCTGGGTGCTCCCGGTGGCGATCTTGCTGCCGCCCGTCTACGCGATGCTGACTCCGGTCCCGCTGCAGGTACTCACCCAGTTCCGGGTGCACAAGGGGGTGGTCTACCGCCGGGTGTTCACCGTGGCCGCGATCGCCCTGGCCTACGGCGCGGCGTCGCTGGCGTTCCGGGGCTTTCCTGCGTCCTTCGCCGGGGGGTCGATCGGCAGCGGCACGCACGCCCTGACCTTCACCGTGGCCGTGGCCATCTCTGAGATCATCGGCGGCCGCGGCCACCAGTTCCTGGTCGTGGGCGGCATCAAGCTGACCGACCCGACGGTCAGGTTCGCCGACCTGATGCTGAACCACGAGGCGCTGCAGGGCGATTTCGCCGAGTTCGACCTCGGCGTGCTGATCACCGTCGTGGTCGCCGTCAACCCGGTCCTCGCCGTCTTCGCCGTGCCGACCGTCTTGCTGGTCCGGCGGTTCATGATGCACGCCCAGCTCCTGGCCCAGTCGCGGGTCGACACCAAGACCGGCCTGCTGAACGCGTCCACCTGGGAACGGGAGGCGGAGGTCGAGATCGCCCGCGCGGTCAGGACCGGCAGCCCGCTGGCCCTCGCGCTGGTCGACATCGACCACTTCAAGGTGGTCAACGACACGTATGGTCACCTGGTGGGGGACAAGGCGCTTCGCGCGGTCACCGACGCGCTGCGCAGCCAGCTGCGGGTCTACGACCTGGCCGGGCGGTTCGGCGGCGAGGAGTTCGTGGTCCTGCTGCCGAACGCCCGCGAGGTCGACGCGATCAACGTGGCCGAGCGGCTGCGCGCGCACATCGCCGCCATGTCCATCCCGGTCGGGGACGACGCCGAGTCGGGGCCGTGCGTCAAGCTCACGATCTCGGTCGGGGTCGCCGCCCTGCACGGCGAGAGCCGCGAGCTGACCGACATGCTGGCCGCCGCCGACTCGGCCCTGTACTACGCCAAGGAAACCGGCCGCAACAAGACCCACTCGATCTCCGCCGCCGTCCGGGCCTCGTAGGCCCGATTATAACGGCAGTTTCTGCCCGGAAACGGGCAGGAACTTGCTTAAATGGTCCGCCGGCTGGTAAGAAGTCGGCATGCCTCGACCCGGCGACGCAGGCCAGCCCGGCGACGCAGGCCAGCCCGGTGACCGCGCCGATCGGTTCCCGCGTGCGGATCTGTTCCCGCAGGATCTCGCGCGCTACCTGGCGGCCTCGACCGGCCTGCCGCAGGCCACCGCGGTCCGGGTGGTCGCCGACGTGGCGACGTACTTCGACGAGACGGTCGAGGAGTTCGTCCGCCGGCGCCACGCCGAGCTGCGGCGCAGGCCGTGCAAGAACGAGGAGATCTGGCCGCTGCTCGCGGCCGAGATGGAGCAGCGCAGGTTCGCCGCGCCGGAGCTGTCCGAGCGCCAGCTCCGGCGCATGGTCTACGGATAACGGGTTACGGATAACGGCATCATCGCCGAGGGGAGCTTGCCAGTGTGCGGAATCGTCGGTTACATCGGCCGCAGGGACGCGGTCCCTGTCCTGCTCGAGGGGCTCAGGAGCCTGGAGTACCGCGGCTACGACTCGGCCGGCCTGGCGGTCATCTACCGGAACCGGCTGCAGGTCACCAAGACCGCGGGCCGGGTGCAGGACCTCAGGGACAGGGTCGGCGGCCGCACCAGCGCCACCATCGGCATCGGCCACACCCGGTGGGCCACCCACGGCGAGCCGAACGAGGTCAACGCCCACCCGCACACCGACACCGAGGGCCGCATCGCGGTGGTGCACAACGGCATCATCGAGAACGCCGAGCAGCTCAGGGACGCGCTCACCGGCCGCGGCGTCAAGCTGGCCAGCGACACCGACACCGAGGCGCTCGCCCACATGATCGCCGCCGAGGCGACCGAGGGGACTCCCCTGGAGGAGGCGGTCCGCCGGACGCTGCGCCACGTGGAAGGCACCTACGGCCTGGTGGTGCTGGACACCAGGCACCCGCACGAGCTGGTGGTGGCCCGCAACGGCAGCCCGATCGTGCTCGGCATCGGGGAGTCGGAGATGTTCGTCGCCTCCGACGTGGCGGCGCTGGTGCGCTACACCAAGCAGGTCGTGTACCTAGATGACGCCGAGGTGGCGACGGTGCACGCCGCCGACTACCTCACCGCGGCGCTGGACGACAGGGACCGGCGCCGGTCCGCCGCCAGCAAGGAGCCGACCACGGTGGAGGCCGAGGCCGGCGACTACGAGCTCGGCGCGTACGAGGACTTCATGCGCAAGGAGATTCACGAGCAGCCGGAAGCGCTGCGCCGGGCGCTGCGCGGCCGGCTGGACGAGCGGTTCGCCACCGCCAGGCTGGGCGGCATCAACCTGGACGCGCGCCAGCTCAGGTCGATCAGGCAGGTGAAGTTCCTCGGCTGCGGCTCGGCCTACTACGCCGGCCAGATGGGCGCGGTGCTGACCGAGGAACTGGCCCGCATCCCCTCCGACGCCGAGCCGGCCTCGGAGTTCAGGTACCGCAACCCGGTGGTGGACCCGGACACGCTCTACGTGGCGGTCAGCCAGTCCGGCGAGACGCTCGACACGCTGATGGCGGTGCAGGAACTGCGCCGCAAGGGCGGGCAGGTCATCGGCGCGGTCAACGTGGTGGGCAGCGCGATCGGGCGGGAGTGCGGCCACGGGGTCTTCCTGCACGCCGGGCCGGAGATCGCCGTCGCGTCCACCAAGGCGCTGACCAACATGGCGGCCACCTTCGCCATGCTCGCCTTGCTGCTAGGCCGGGTCCGCGACCTGTCCTCGGCCTCCGGCCAGCGGGTCGTGGCCGGCCTGCGCGCGCTGCCCGGGCAGATCGAGGAGATCCTGGCGGCCGAGGAGGCGATCGCCGGGATCGCGAGCCGCTTCGCCTGGGCCGAGCACATGTTCTTCATCGGCCGCGTGCGCGGCTGGCCGGTGGCCCGCGAGGGCGCGCAGAAGCTCAAGGAGGTCTCCTACGTCCACGCCGAGGCCTACCAGGCGGCCGAGCTGAAGCACGGCCCGCTCGCCCTGATCAACTCCATGATGCCGAGCGTGGTCGTCGTCCCGGCCGACGACCTGCTGTCGAAGAACATCTCCACGATCGAGCAGATCAAGGCCCGCAGCGGCCCGGTCATCGCGGTGACCAGCGCCGAGCTGCCGGCCGGGCTGGCCGACGCGGTCGTCCGCGTCCCCCGCGGCGAACCCGAGCTCGAGCCCCTGCTGCTGAACGTCCCGCTGCAGCTGCTGGCCTACCACGTGGCGGCCAGGCTGGGCCGGGACATCGACAAGCCCCGCAACCTGGCCAAGAGCGTCACGGTCGAGTAGCCGCTAGTGGAAGGGCAGCGCCTCGTCGGTGGCGCCGGCGCCGCCCGGCAGCGGCTGCTCGCACCAGACGACCTTGCCGGTCGCGGTCCGGCGGGCCCCCCAGCGATGCGCGAGCTGCCGCACGACCTGCAGGCCGCGGCCGCTCTCGTCCTCGCCGTTGGCCTGCCGCAGCCGCGGCAGCGCGCCTGAGTTGTCGAGCACCTCGCAGACCAGCGCCTTCTCGTTGACCAGCCGGAGCGTGACGTCGCCGCGCGAGTACTTGACCGCGTTGGTCACCAGCTCCGAGACCAGCAGCTCGGTGGTCGGGATCAGCTCCTCCAGGTCCCAGCGCTTCATCGGCTCGGCCAGCACCGAACGTGCCTCCCGCACCGAGGTCAGCTTGGGCTGGAACGTCCAGGAGGCGTAGTTGTCCTCGGGCAGCCGCCGCAGCCGCGCGATGAGCACCGCGATGTCGTCGCGCTGGTGGTCGGAGTAGACCCCGTCCAGGGTGGCCTTGCACAGGTCCTCGAGCGGGCGCGTCGGCGAGCCCGGGCCGAAGATGCCGCGCAGCCGGGCCAGGCCGTCGCTGATGTCCTGGCCCTTGTTCTCGACCAGGCCGTCGGTGTACAGGACGAACAGGCTGCCGTCCTCTATCTGGAACCGGCGGCTCTCCACCTCGCCGTCGCCGATGCCGAGCGGCGGCGCGGGCGGGACGTCGAGCAGCTCGTTGCTGCCGTCCGGGTGCACGAGCAGCGGCGGCAGGTGGCCCGCCACCGCCACGTCGCAATCGCCGCTGACCGCGTCGTAGACGGCGTAGGCGCAGGTGGCGAA
>WNGL01003142.1_pt1 | contig 19873 bp, 14 predicted proteins | sample 5400591 | NCBI WGS metagenome assembly WNGL01 (sample SAMN13153377, study PRJNA577476) | soil metagenome | isolation source: 80 cm soil or saprolite under Garry oak tree replicate 1 | place: USA:California | collected 2016-06-15 | reverse complement strand
CCCGGAACCGTCTACGACTCGAACGCTGCAATCCTGGCCGCGGCGGTCGAGGAGCTGGGTGGCCTTCCCGTCTCGCTCGGCATCGCCCCGGACGACGAAGCAGCCCTCTCCGCGCGGCTGGAGGAGGGGCTCGGCTGCGATCTGGTGGTGCTCTCGGGCGGCACGTCCAAGGGCGCGGGGGACGTGGCGGCGCGGGTGGTCGGCCGCCTTTCCCACCCAGGGGTCGTCGTGCACGGGGTGGCGCTCAAGCCCGGCAAGCCCATCTGCCTGGCGGTGACTCACGGGAAGCCCGTGGTCATTCTGCCCGGGTTTCCCACCTCGGCCATCTTCACGTTTCACGAGTTCGTGGCGCCGGTGATCCGCGCGTTCGGAGGCATTCCGCCCGAACGGCGCGACACGGTCCCGGCGACGCTGGCGGTCCGGGTGGCCTCCGAGCGCGGGAGGACGGAGTACGTCATGACCTCGCTGGTGCCGGGCGTGGGCGGCGGACTCGCCGCCTATCCCACGGGGAAGGGCTCGGGCGCGGTGACCGCGTTCGGTCAGGCCGACGGATTCTTCTCGATCGAGCCACATACCGAGATGGTCCCCGCCGGCACCGCGCTCGACGTCACGATCATCGGCGCGCGTACCCGGCCGGCCGATCTCCTGGTGATGGGGAGCCACTGCGCCGGCCTCGACCTGCTCGTCGGGCACCTCCTGGAGGAGGGCCTCTCGGTCAAGGCCATCCACGTCGGGAGCACCGGGGGCCTGGCGGCCGCCCGGTGCGGAGCGTGCGACCTCGCCGGAATACACCTCATGGACGCGGCGACCGGCGAGTACAACCGGCCTTTCCTGACCGAGGCGCTCACGCTCGTGCCGGGGTACGGACGCCTGCAGGGGATCGTGTTCCGCGCCGGCGACGAGCGGTTCCGGGGGCGCTCGGCCGCCGAGGCCGTGGCGGCGGCGCTCGGGGATCCCGGCTGCCTGATGGTCAACCGCAATCCTGGGAGCGGCACGCGGGTGCTCATCGACCGCCTGCTCGCCGGCGCGCGCCCCGCCGGATTCACCAGCCAAGCCAAGACGCACGGCGCGGTGGCGGCGGCCGTGGCGCACGGCCGCGCCGACTGGGGCGTCGCTATCGAGACGGTGGCCCGTTGGTACGGCCTCGGCTTCCTGCCGCTCCAGGCCGAGCGTTACGACTTCGTGCTGTCCAGGGACCGGCTGGGCCGCGCGCCCGTGCAGCGCTTCGTGGCCATCTTGCAGGATCGGTCGGTGCGGGCCGAGCTGGCGGCGCTCGGCCTCGACGTCGGCGCATGACGGATGCCGCGTGAGGTGCTGGAAGATGGCGTCTTGGTGACTTGTCGCCGTCGATGTGACATGTCACGTGGGCCCTTGCACCACCGGGCCGGCGCGTCAGCGCCCGCGCGAAAGGGAGGCCGATTGCCGTCGTTCGAGGAGGCGAGGCGGATCATTCTCGAGAGCGTTCCGGTGCTCGGAGCGGAGGTCGTCCCGCTCCTCGACGCCGTGGGGCGCGTCCTTGCCGCCGACATCACCGCGCCCAGGGACCTCCCAGCCTGGAACAACTCGGCCATGGACGGCTGGGCGGTGAGGGCGGAGGACGCCGTGCCGGGCGCACGGCTCCGGCTCGCCGGCTTCATCCCGGCCGGCGCTCAGCCCGGCGACGACCTGGCTCGCGGGACCGCCGTTCGCATCCTCACCGGCGCGCCGCTGCCGGCCGGCGCCGACACCGTGGTGCCGCTCGAGGAGGCCGAGGAGCGGGAGGGCCAGCTCGAGGTGGCCGCCCTGGTCCGCTCCGGCGCGCACGTCCGCAGTCGAGGCGAGGACGTCCGGGCCGGCGAGACGATCATGGCCGCCGGAACCGTGGTCGGCCCGGCGGAGGTCGCGCTCCTCGCGAGCTGTTCCCGCCTGGCGCCGGCGGTGGTCCGCCGCCCGCGGGTGGCCATCCTCTCCACGGGCGACGAGCTCGTGGCTCCGGGCGAGCCGCTCACGCCCGGGAAGATCTACGACAGCAATAGCCTGGCGGTGGCCGCTGCGGTCGTCCAGGCGGGCGCGCTACCCGCCGTGCTCGGCGTGGCGCGCGACGAGCGCGCCGCGCTGGAGGCCCTGGTGCGCGAGGGCCTCGAGGCCGACGTGCTCGTCACCACCGCCGGCGTCTCGATGGGCGATCGGGACTACGTGCGTGAGGTGCTCCAGGAGCTGCAGGTCCACCAGGTCTTCTGGAAGGTCGACATCAAGCCCGGCCGGCCCACCACCTTCGCCCTGCACGGGAAGACCCCCGTGTTCTCCCTCCCCGGGAACCCCGTCGCGACGCTCCTCACCTTCGAGGAGTTCGTGCGCCCCGCGCTCCTCCGGATGACGGGTCACCGCCGGGTGTTCCGCCCGCTCGCGACCGCGACGCTCGACGACGAGGTCCGGCACAAGCCGGGCCGGGTCCAGCTCCTCCGCGTGCGGCTCGAGCGCCATGGGGCGGAGCTCCACGCCAGGACGAGCGGGCCGCAGGACACCGGCTTCCTCATGACCCAGCTCAGGGCCGACGGCATCGCGCTCATCCCGTCAGCCTGGGGAACCGTGGCGCCCGGGACGCGGGTGGAGGTCCAGGTGCTCCGCCCGGGCTTCGAGCTGGGCGAGGGCTGACCATGCCAGCGTTCGATCCGCACTCCGGCGCGGCCAGAGCCATCGGCATCGCCCTGCGCACCGCGCACCTCGGCGCGATGGCGGTCCTCGTGGGCGGGCTCGAGCTCGGTGCACCCGGTCCCTCGCTCCGGTCCTGGCAGGTGGCGACCTTCGTGACCGGCGCGGCCCTCCTCGCCAGCGAGGCGAGCCACAGCCGCCACTGGGTCTACCAGGGGCGAGGGCTCGCGACCCTTGCGCACGTCGGCGCACTCCTCCTGCTCGGATTCGCCGGAGCCCATCGCGCTGGCGTTGCGGTGGCCTTGGTCGTGGGCGCCCTCGGGAGCCACCTGCCCAGGACCGTACGCAAGTGGTCGCTCAGGCACGGCAGGGTGGTGGACTGATTGGCGGCGATACTCCTCTGCTGTGGGGTGACTACGCGGATCGGGTAGACGGCACGTGTTCGACGAGGTCCTGAAGAAGGAGACGGGGAAGCGCGCGGCCCGGCGGGGGTTCTGGCTGGTCGGTTCGACGGTCGTCCTGGCCGACCTCGTCGTCGTGCTCGTCACCCTGAACGGCGCGCTCGCGGCTCAGAAGGCGAGGGAGCGCGTGGTCGAGGTGAAGTTCGTGAAGGGCGCCCCCCGGGTCGTGAGCTCGCTTCCGCCCGCGGCCCTCCCAGATCGGGTGCGGCCCCCCCCCGCTCGCGAGAGGCGTGAGGAACCTCCGAAGCCCGTCCGCGCGGTGATCCGGCCCAGGGTGGTGGCGGCAAAGATCGACCCGCCCGGTCCCGCCGAACCTTCCGAGCCGGAGCGCGAGCCGCAGGAGGAACGGATCGTGGGCGGGGCGGTTGGAGAGGTCGCGAGCGCCGCGGCGGCACCTGTCCGGGAACCGCCGGCTCGACCAGAGTTCAACGCGGCCACCATGACGCGGCCGGTCTTCGTCTCCGGCCCGGAGCCGACCTACACGCAGAGGGCCCTGGAGCAGGAGGTGCACGGTCTCATGGTCGTGAAGTGCGTCCTCACGGTGGAAGGCACCGTCCGCGACTGCCGGGTCCTGAAGGGCCTGCCCCACATGGACTCCGCGCTGGTGGATGCGCTCGAACACCGGCGCTACAAGCCCGCCACGCAGAACGGCAAGCCGGTCGAGATCGACTACGTCTTCAAGGTGAACCTGAAGGTTCCCCGCTAGCTCGCAGCGAGATCCAGCGCGGCGCCTCCGCGAAAGGCGCCCGCAGGCTATCGGATCGCCACGCCCCACGGCAGCTCGCCGACGGGAATGTCCGAAAGCTTGCGGAACGTCCCGACGTCGATCACCGACACCGAATTGGATCGTCCATTGGCGACATAGAGCTTTCGACCGTCCGGAGTGATCGCCATGTTCCACGGTCGTTTGCCGACCTCCACGGTGGCAATCACCTTGTTGGTGGCGGTATCGACGGCGAACACCGAGGCCCCCTTGCCATCCGCCACGAACACCCGCTTGCCATCGGGATGCATGGTCACGCCGCCGATGGCCACGCCAATCTTGAGCGACGAGAGGGGCCGATGGCTCGCGACGTCGACGGCAAAGAGCGTGGTGTCGACCTCGCAGGCCACGTAGGCCAGCTTGCCGTCGGGCGTGAAGGCGATGCCTCGCGGGCGGTGGCCCACCGGGATCGATGAGACGGCCTTCCGGGCGGCGACGTCGATGACGTCCACCGAGGTCCCGTTCTCGGCGCTCACGTAAAGCCACTTCCCGTCAGGGCTGAAGACGGCGTGCTCGGGGTTCTTGCCGGTCACGGGGATGGTGGCGGTGAGCTCGTTGATCCGGGTGTCGACGAGGGCAACCGCGTTCGCGTCCTCGAGGGCGGTCGCAACCCACCTGCCGTCCGCCGAGATCGAGACGCCTTCGGGCGATGCGCCGATCTCGATGTCGGCGGTCACGCGCCGGGCGGCCACGTCGACGACGTGGAGCGCGTCGGCCCGCTGGTCCGAGACGTAGATGAGCTTCCCGTCGCGCGTGACGGCGAGACCGCGAGGCTTCACCCCGACCTCGATCTCGCCGACGAGCTTGTCGGAGGCGGTGTCGATGATCGAGATCGTCCCCGACTTCTCGTTCGGGGCGAAGGCCATGGGCTCGGCTCCAGCCGCAGGGGCGGCGAGGAGCAGCACGGCAAGGGAAGCGCAGGCCCACGGCCGCCAGCTCACGATGTGCATGTCGCCCTCGCGGATCTCCGGGCTCGGCCTGGAGCGTTCACCGATGTCCACTTCGCTCGCGATCGTCAACCGAGCTCCCACCGCATCCCAAGAACGAGGCGCAGCGGCAGGCCGGGAGTGAGGAAGGGCACGATGGGTTGGGCCGCGGCCCGCGCGTCGGGCGAGAACGTTCCGAAGGTCCGGTAGCTCGCGTTCGCGAGGTTCAGGACTCGGATGAACGCTCCCCACGGTCCCCAGCGGCCCTCGGCGCCAGCGCGAAAGATCCAGTAGGGCGCGAGCCTGGGGGACACGTTCGCCTCGTCGCCTCGGAAGGCCTGCGAGCTCACGAAGAGCGCTCCGGCGGACATGGTGAGCCATGCGAACGGGCGGACCCGGCCCTCCAGGTTCAGGACGTGATCGGGTACGAGAGGGAGCTGGTCGCCTCGCTGCACGTCCTCGACGCCGCTCGGGGTGCGGGGCGTAGCGAGGACGAGGTCGCTCTGGAACGTGGCGAGCGTGTAGGCATAGGCCGCGTCGAGGCCAAAGATGCCCTCGAGCACGTGGAGCGAGAGCTCCAGCCCCTGCCTGCGCGTGTTGCCGATGTTCTGGAAGTAGACGAGCGTCGTGCCGGGCTCGGTGACGCTGTAGATGTCGTCGTGGAGGTTGACCAGGAAGGCGTTCACCGAAGCGGTGACGCCGGTGAGGGGCGAGCCGGAGACACCAGCCTCGAACGACCGGGAGCGCACGGGGCGGAGCCGCGTGAAGCTCGGGTCGGGCGCGACGCCGGCCTGGAGCCCCACGCAGGGCGCCTGGGGATTGGCACAGGTGAGCTCCAGGAAGGCGGGCGCGCGGAACCCATCGGTGTAGGAGATCGAGGCGAGCCAGCTCGGGGCGAAGGCCCAGCCGAGGCTCGCCGCCGGAACCCACGCCTGGAAGGCGATGTTTCCGTTCGCATTTCCCGGGGCGGCGGGCGACGCGTCCGCGATCTGATGGGAGATCCGGTCGAACCGAAGTGCGACCGTCACCCCGAGGCCGGAGAGAGGGCCAGAGGTGATGCCGAGGTGGTCCTGCGCGAAGACGCCCACCCCCAGCTGGACGTCCGACAGGTCAAAGCCCAGGGTCGGAAGCGGGGTGCCGCTGCCGTTCGCGGTGAAGCGGGAGTTCGGCTCCTCGTACGTGGTGATGCGCACCCGGTTGCCCGTCACCTCGGCGCCCGCAGCGAGCGCGTTCTCGAGCACGCCCAGGGTCGCCCGGTAGTCGACCTGCACGGCGGTGCCCAGGCTGAGCGTGTCGTTGAAGAGGCGCGTGTCCGGATTCAAGAGGCTCGAGTTGTACTGCTCGGCGCTCAGTGCGCGCAGGAAGACGTTCGCGGCGATCGAGAGCCCGGGCGCCAGTCGCTGGCGCGCGTTCAGCGTGACGAGGTTGAGCATGGGCTTGAAGAAGTCGCCGGGCGTGTAATTCTGTCGAGGGTCGTCGCGCAGCAGCGACTGAGGGAGTGGACCCGGCTGAGCCAGGCGGTCGAGCTGGAATTGGTACGAGAGCGCCGCATCGGTCTCGCCGCGGCGCAGGCCGAGCTTCGCAAAGGTCTGCACCCCGGCCGTGGCGCCATCCGCGCGCCACCCACGCTCGGTGCGCTCACCGGCAGAGAGATACCCGTCGAGGGGGCCGAGCGGGCCGGAGAGCCGCCCGCGCACCCCCTGCTCCAGGAAGCTGCCACCCTCGACCTCGATCTCCGCCTCCGGGGTGGAGCCGCCGCGCCGGGTGACGATGGAGATGGCACCGCCGATGGTATTGCGGCCGTAGATCGCGCTCGGGCCTCGGACCACCTCGATGCGCTCGACGTCCGAGAGCGGGATGAGATCGAAGTTGGCTTCCTCCACCGCAGGCTCGTTCACCCGCACGCCGTCGAGGAACACGCTGAGGCCCTGTGCCAGACCGGTGACCGGGCTCGCGGTGAACCCGCGCATCGAGAGGTCTTGCTGAAAGGGGTTCCCCTGCCCGTCCGTGAGGTTGAGACCGGGGAGCCTGCGGAGCGCGTCCTGCAGCGTCTGTGCGCCCGACTGCTCGAGCTCGGCGCGGCTCACCACCTGCACGGTGAGCCCGTTGCCGGGGGACCGGCGCTGGACGAGGCGCGAGGGGGCCTGAACCGTGATCTCCTCGACCATGGGCTCCCGGTCCTCGGGGACCTGCGGCTCGCTGGCGCGGGATCCGGCCGGCGTCAGGATCGCGGCCGTCCACAAGGCCGCGAGCAGGCTCGCGCCTCGTGCGCTGGGTTCCCTGGTGGCCAAGGGCGTCAGGCGGCGACCAGCCGAATTCTCTGCGAGTGGACGATTCGGCCCTCCTTGTCGATACACACCGCGCCCGCTCCGGCGAAGCGCGAGAGCACGGCCGCCGCCCTCCGTGGCTCGAGCACCATCATCGGCTTCGTCAGGGCATCCGCCTCCATGCCGCTCGCCGCGGCGACCGCGACGCTGCTCAGCCCGCGCGGGGAATAGCCGGTGTGGGGGTCGAAGATGTGGTGGTAGAGGAAGTCGTCCGTGAAGGCCATGGCGTAGTCGCCCGAGGTGGCGAGGAAGCGCCCGTCCATGGCGACCGCGGCGACGATGGTGTCGGGGGCCCGGGGATGCTGGATACCGACGGTCCAGGGCTGCCCCGCCTGGCGCTCTCCCTCCGCGCCGTACTCGCCGGTGTCGATGAGTGCGTCCCGGACGCCGTGCTCGCTGAGAACACCGAGGACGACGTCCGCCGCATACCCCTGGGCCACGCCGTTCAGGGTGATGGACATGCCCGGGCGTCCGAGTGCAATGCAGCGGCTCGAGACCTCGAGCGCGGTCCAGTCGACGAGCGACCGCGCCGTCGCCACCTCGGCGGGCGACGGCAGCCGCCCCTCTCGCTTGCAGCTCGCGAAGAGGAGCCACAGCGGCTGGACCGTCACGTCGAAGGCGCCGTCGGAGATCGCCGAGAGCTCCTGCGAGAACTCGAGAACCCGCACCAGCTGGGGGTCCGGGTCCTCGAGCCTCCCGAACGTGTTGAGGCGGCCCACCTGGCTCTCCGGACGGAACACCGTCATCAGAGCGTCGATCCGCCTCGTCTCGTCGAGCGCCTTCCGGAGCGCCCGGCGCGCGACCTCCGGGTCTTCGTGCACCGCCGCGATCGACACGGTCGTGCCGAAGGCGAGACCCGCGTCGCGCACCAGCGCGCGCCCATCGGGCATGGGCTGCACGTCGGCCGAGCGACGGGCGAGAGGAGTGGCCCAGCCCAGGCGCGCCCGCCACACGGCCGTTGCTGATGCCGCTGCTGCGATGAGCGAGCCGGTGACGAACGTCCTGCGACGCATCTCTACCTCCTCACGATGGGTCCACGACCCCGGTGCGTCGGCGGCGGATGCGCAGCAGGCGGCACCCAACGCTTGCCCTTGCGCTCGAGGAGGATCAGCGGCGCGCACTGCTCGACGTCGTTGTAGATCGCCACGCACTCCATGCACTGGAAGCACTCCTGGTAGTCGATCCGCCCGCTCTGCTCGATCGCCTGGTACTGGCAACGGTGCCGGCACGTCTGGCACGGCGCGCCGCACTCGATGCGGCGCGTCAGCCAGTCCCATCGGCGAAGGCGCCCGGCCAGGGCCAGGAACGCGCCGAGCGGGCAAAGGTAGCGGCAGAAGAACTTGTAGATCACCGCGCCGGCCAGGATCATCGCCACCGCATACGCCACGAACGGCCACGAGCGCTCGAACCGCATGGTGATGGCGGTCTTGAAGGGCTCGACCTCGACCAGCGGATCGCTCCACCGCGCCGAGACGACCGCTGCGACCACGATCACCGCCAGGACGGCGTACTTGATCCTCTTCAGCCGGCGGTCGGTCGGGTAGCGCAGGCGCCGTGCCGGGATGCGCGCGAGCCTCGACAGGATCGCCGCGAGCTCCTGGAGCGCCCCGAAGGGGCAGAGCCACCCGCAGAACGGTCCCCGTCCCCAGACGACGAGCGTCATGAGCACGTACACCGAGAGGATGGCGGTCATCGGGTCGTAGAGGAAGAACGCCCAGCTCCGCCAGGCGATCGCAGCCTTCAGCAGCGCCACGACGTTCACGATCGACAGCTGTCCCTGGGCGTACCAGCCGATGAAGAGCAGCGTGAAGGCCAGGAACGCTGGGCGGAACCAGCGCAACGACCTCGCGCTGGAAACCACCCTGGCCTGGAGCGCCAGCGCCCAGGTCAGGGAGGCCAGCGACAGGAGCAGGACGGCGATCTCGACCTTGCGCGCCTTCCAGGTGGCCACCCAGGTCTTCTGGTTCTCGGCGGCGGGAATCACAAACCTGGAGGGAACCGTGAACCGGAGGTCGAAGTCGGCCGTGAAGCGGTCAGGATAGATGACGCCCCGCGAGCGCGGGACGCGCAGCGACAGCTGCAGGGGCTCGCCCGGGTCGAGCCCGGCCTGGAAGATCACCCGGAACGCCATGGCCAGGTCGAAGTCGGGCTGGCCGATTGCGCGCAGCGGAGACTCGAGGTCGAGGTCGCGCATCTCGATCGGCAGCCCGCCTTGCTTCAGCGAGAGACGATCCGGAACGGTGTTGCGCTGGAAGGTCTCGCTGACGATCCGACAGCGCCCCGTCGACGTCACGAGCAGGACGTGGTCCCCCGAGTTGGACCGGTCGTTCAGCGTCCTCCAGGCGGCCTCGGTCAAGAGGCTCCGCCCAGCCATGGGGACGGTGACCATGGCGGCGTAGAGATCGCAGAATGGGTCGTCCGGCCTCGCCAGCGCCTCGGGATCGAGGCCCGCGCCCTGCGAGCCGGCGAAGGCCTTCTCCACGTCGCGGTTGCGCAGGGCGAGGTGCGCGACGAGGCCCGCGTCGACGAGCTGCTGCCAGCTCTGCGGCTCGAACAGATCGGTGCGGACGTGCGCGATGAGATCCGGGTCGCGACCGCCGGAGAAGCCCAGCCTGGCCCGCGCCACCTTGAGTGCCGAGGACAGCACCGTCTGGTTGATGATGCGCACCGAGGCCGTCGCCTTGGCGATGCCATCGAGGTAGATGTTCGTGCCGCCGAGGTGGCTCGCCTTTGCGGTGCCGCTGCCGATGGTGATGTTCTGCTCGAGGCTCAGCCCCTTGTACTGCGTCAGGAATCGGACAAGGGGCTCTTCGCCGACACCTCCCAGGAACACCGGCTCGTGGTGCGAGAGCACCGCGACGTCCATGAACTCGCCGTTCGTGTCCATGGCGACGAGCAGGTTCACCGGCGTCCCGGAGAAACCGGGAATCGGCGTGAGGTCGACCGACTCGAAGGCGTAGCCCACCAGGCCCGTCGTGAAGTTCGGCGGACCGCTCTGCTTGAAGATCGGCCAGACCGGAACATCCCGCTCCCGCTCCCCCACCAGGAAGGGACTGGGGAACCACTTCGACAGGTCCGCTCGCTGCAGGGTTCCGGCCTGCGTCGTCCGCGGCGCCGCGCAGAGCAGCGCCGCCAGGAGCAGCAGGGTCCCTGCCCCCCGACCGAGCTGGTGCGGGGGGACGCCCCGGCGCCCGTACGAGCTGTGGCGCGCCATCGGCTACTTGGAGGCGCCCGCGGGGGCCCGGTAGCTGAGGCCGCGCTTCTTGAAGATCCGCTCGATGGCACCCTCCTGGAGGGACTCGGCCATCGCCTTCTCGAGGGCCGCGGCCAGTTCCGGGTTGTCTGCCTTGACGGCGAGCCCGAGCTCCCATCCCGAGATGGCTATCCCGGGAGCCGGCGCCGTCGAGATCTCGAACCGGGAGGCCTGATCGCCAAGGCCCGCCTCGATGAGGGTCTGGCGGCCCATCACGGCCGCGACCTCCCCCTTCATCAGCGCAGCCGTGGCCGAAGCGAGGGTAGCGAAGTGGACGACGTTTTCGCGCAAGAGTCCGCCGAACGAGCTCGCCAGGTAACGATCCTCGAGAGTCTCGACCTGGACGCCGATCTTCTCGGACGTGAAGACCTGGAGCGTGGGGAGCTGCGGGATGCGGACGCGGTTCCGCGCCACGACCAGCCGCTCCCGGAAGTAGGGCGCGAAGATCCTGACTTGCTCGTTCTTCTGGATGACGTGTGGATCGACGGGGACGTGCATCATCACGTCGGCCAGGCGCTCCTTCCACAGCGGGTGACCCCGCCAGATGATGTTGCGGAGGTCGCCGTCGATGGAGTCGGCGTCGGGATAGGCCTTGACCTCCGCCTTCAGCCCCAGCTTCTCGGCGAGCGCATTGCCCACGTCGACGTCGATGCCTTGCCCGCCATCCGAGAACGGGGGGTAATCGCGATAGACGGCGACGTGGAGACGGCCCGACGCCTTGATCTCCTCGAAGGAGGCCGCCGAGACCGCGTGAACGGCCATCGACCATGCGACCAGCGCGATGAGGGAACGCGCCAGCCTAATCCTCATGAACCGTCTCCAGCCAGCTCCGGATGGCCCACATCGCTTCCTGGCTCAGGATTCCCTCGTACTTCGGCATCATCGTCCGACCGTCCCGGAAGACGCCCTTGCGAGTCGGCGGGAGGAAGGCCTTGTCCCCCTCGTCGCCCTTGTCGAGGGAGCGGAGGTCGGGGGCGAGCCCCCCGGAGACGCCCTCCAGGCCGTGGCAACGGGCGCACTGCTGGTTGTAGGCGGACTTGCCGATGGCGATCGCGGTCTTGTTCCCGCGAAAGGGATTGGTGGCGCGCCAGGTCTCGCCGAGCGGATCGAGGCCCTTCGTGTCCACCGGCTGCGGGTTGATGTCGCCGTGGGATACGGCCAACGCCGGCACGAGCCCGAGCCCCAGCGCGCAGACGGCCAGCCAGAGGGAACGCTTGCCATTGCCATTCACGTTTCGCATTGCGATGCACCTTTCGAGACCGCGAGAGACGCCTCTCTCCTCCCGGGCCGGTGAGACCGGGAGAAGAGAGGATGAGCGACTTCCTTCGCGGCGAACCGCGCTGGATTCCGACGCTACTTGCTGAGCTTGAACGCCCAGAGGCTTCCACCCTGCGTGATGCCGGCGTGGCTCTTCGCCACCTCGCCGCCCCAGAGCGGAACCGCGCCGCCCCAGCCCGAGACCACGGCCACGTACTGCTCGCCGTCCTGATCCCAGGTGATGGGCGAGCCGATGATTCCGGAGCCGGTGTTGTACTTCCAGAGCTCCTTGCCGGTCTTGGCGTCGAACGCCTTCAGGAAGCCCTCGGGCGTCCCGGTGAAGACGAGGCCGCCGTGCGTGGCGAGGACGCCGCCCCAGAGCACGCCCTTGTTATGGGCCTCCCAGACGACCTTGCCGGTCGCGGGCTCGATGGCCTTGAGGGCCCCGATGTAGTCGGGGAACACGGGCCTGATGATGAAGGCGGCCCCGAGATACGCCGCCCCCTTCTTGTAGGTGATGGGCTCGTCCCAGATGTCCATGCCCCACTCGTTGGCGGGGACGTAGAAGAGGCCCGTATCCTCGCTGTAGGCCACCGGGTTCCAGTTCTTGCCGCCCAGGAAGTTCGGAATCGTCCAGACGGTCGTCCCCTTCTTGCCGTCGCCGCTCTTGGTCGGGTCGCCGGGGCGATTACCCATCTCGACGGGCCGGCCGGTGTCGAGATCGATCTTCGACGCCCACGTGATCTTCTGCACGAACGGAGTGGCGTTGATGAGCTTCCCGGTCTTCCGGTCGTTCACGTAGTAGAAGCCGTTCTTGTGGAAGTTGCCGATGGCCTTGATGACCTTGCCGCCGGTCTTCAGGTCGAAGGGGATGTTCTCGCTGATGGAGTCGTAGTCCCAGGAGTCGTTCGGGACGTGCTGGTAGTGCCAGGCGATCTTGCCCGTGTCGACGTCGATGGCGATGACGGAGTTGGCGTAGAGGTTGTCCCCGGGGCGGTAGTACGAGTTCCACGGAGCCGCGTTGCCGACGCCCCAGTAGCTGAGGTTGGTTTCGGGGTCGTAGACGCCGCCGTTCCAGGCGCACCCGCCGCCGTTCTTCCACATGTCGCCGGGCCACGAGGCGTTCAGCGTGCCCGTCATGCCGTTGTCCTGCCCGTCCTTCGTCCCCATCCAGCCTTCGATGGTGGGGCGCATCCAGATGATCTTCCCCGTCAGCGCGTCCATCGCGGTGACCGTGCCGACGACCCCGAACTCGCTGCCCGCGATGGCGACGAGCACCTTGCCCTTCGCGATGATGGGCGCATGCGTGATCGACACCCCCGCGGCGTAGTCGCCGAGGGTCTGCTTCCAGACGACCTTGCCCGTGTTCTGGTTGAGGGCGACCACCACCCCGTCGAGGGTCCCGAAGATGGCCAGGTCGCCGAAGAGGGCGGCGCCGCGGTTGATCACGTCGCAGCAGGGAAGGATGCCTTCCGGCAGGCGGTGGTTGTACTCCCAGAGCTTGCTGCCGGTCTTCGCGTCGACCGCGAAGACGCGGGAGTAAGACGCGGTGGTGAAGACCTTGCCGTTGTACACCATCGGCTGCGCCTGCTGCCCACGCTGCTTCTCACCACCGAACGAGAACGTCCAAGCGGGCACCAGCTTCTGGACGGTCTTCGTGTTGATCTTGTCGAGGGGGCTGAACCGGTGCTGGTGCGGGCCCATCCCGTATGACACGACGTCCTTCGGCGTCTTCGCGTCGTCGAGGATGTCGGCGTCCGTGACGCCGGCTCCGGAGGGCATCGCCAGCACCAGGCCACTGCACGCGGCCAGGAGCTGCAGCACCCTGGTTCGACCGAGTCGCACGGCCGCTGCGACGAGACCATGACGCCTTTCGACGGCTCTCTCATCCAATGGCATACGAGACTTCTCCTTGCGCACCCACCGACTGCACCGAGGGCGCACGGCCACCATGGACGCGCGCCCCGATGTGGCCGCTCAAATTGGTCATTCGCCTCGACGTTCACCATTATCCGCCCCCGCGGCGAGCAGCTACCAGAAGACGAATCCACCGAACGTGGCACCTTCGACCGATGGGCCAACCGAGTCGACTCGCTCGAGTTCGCCCATCAGGAGGTTCTACGAACAGCAACAGAGCGATCCGGCGCGCTGCGTCAGAGGCGGGCAGGCGACCGGCCGCTTGAAGTACTGCGCCAGCGATTGAGCATCTTCGCGAATCCCGCCGCTTGCTGGCCTGACCGTCGAAGTGCAGGTTTTGCCTTTCGAGATCTCGAAGGGAGCCGCTGCATGCACGTCAAGGGAATCGGTCACCGAAGCATTGCGATTGCGACCGTCTCACTCACCTTCCTCCTGTTCGCGAAGGCCGCGGACGCGTCCGTGGGCTTCAAGGCGGAGAACGGCTGGGCGTTCAGCACCGACGGATTCATCAACGCCTTCGCCGTCGACCAGTTCGGCAATTCGGGGCCGCAGCCGGCCAACACGGCGGCTGATGCGCTAGGGCCAACCACCGACCACAACACGTTCCGTGTGCGGACGGGCCTGCTGCCCGGACTCATCGCGTTCAACGTGGCGTCGCCCGACATCGGCGGGCTGAAGCTCGCGGCGCGCGTCGGCTTCTACCCGCAGATCCAGACCAACGGCAGTCGCGTGCTCTCGCCCTCGGGTAACGCGCCAGCATTTGGATCTCAGATCGACCTCCGCGAAGCCTTCTTCACGGTCGACGGCAGCTTCGGCCAGTTCCTCGCCGGGCGCGCGCTCAACCTGTTCCAGGGTAAGAACATTCTCACTGACATGACCCTGTTCGGCGTCGGCGTGCAGGGGGCAGCGATCGGCAACGGTGGAACGACCGCAGGGAGGATCGGGTACGGCTACGACTACACGTCGTTCGGCGCCCAGTTCCGCTACACCACGCCCGACCTCTCCGGCCTGAAGCTCGCCCTCCAGATCGGGGACCCCAACACCATCGATGGCGTGCTCGCGGGAGGGCCGTCCGCGACGGAGGTCAGGATGCCGGAGCTCGAGGCCGAGATCTCTTACGCCGGCAAGTCCGGCGACGTGGGCATCCAGGCGTGGGTGTCGGGCCTCGTCCAGAAAGCCTGGGTGCCCACCGGTGGCGACGTGACCGCGGCCGGAGGCGCCGGAGGCGTCGGCCTGAGCCTCGGTGGCCTCGATCTCCTCGGCTCCGGCTTCTACGGGAAGGGCCTGGGCTCGATCTACATGCTCCAGCTCGATGCCCTCGACAGCGCAGGGAAGGAACGCGACAGCGGCGGCTTCCTCGCCCAGGCCGCGTACACGGTCGGCGCCACGAAGTTCGGCGTCAGCTATGGCCAGAACATGAAGAAGGAGACGGACGCCGACGCGGCGGCTCGCGCGACGTCCGCCGAGATCGACACGCGCCGGTCCATCACCGGCGGCCTGTACCACAACATCAACAGCGCGTTGAAGCTCGTGGCCGAGTACACGTGGACCCAGACGAAGTGGTTCGGCGGCGCGGACCGGTCCTCGAGCGTCGTCGCGCTGGGCGGCTTCCTCTCCTGGTGAGACGGGCAGGCGCGCGTGACCACGGCCTCTTCCGCCCCGACAGGACGCCACGCTTCACCGGGTCCTCTTGCTAAGAAGGGGACGAAGCGCGCGCGGGCGGCTGCTGCCCAGGACATGGCTCACAGGGGGCTCCTGTGCACTCTGCGACTCGAGTGATGCGTTGGGCGGCGGCTGGGACGCTCCTCCTCGCCGCAGCCCTCGCCTCCCCGGGCCAGGCAGAGGAACTCGGGGAAGCCCCGGCGCCAGCTGCGGCGCCGCCCGCTCCCGACGACGCGGCGGCCCCTCGCGCCGGCGAGGGCGCGTCCTTCGGCGAGGAGATCGTGGTGACGGCCACCCGCGGCCCGCGGCCACTCCGCGACGCGCCTGCGGCCGTGACCGTCCTGCCGCGCGCCGAGATCGAGCGGAGCCCGAGCAAGACGGTGGACGAGCTGCTCCGGATCGTGCCGTCGTTCGGCCTCTTCCGCCGCACGAGCAGCATGGTCTCGGACCCGACCGCGCAAGGCGTGAACCTCCGCGGCATCGGCCCCTCGGGCGTATCGCGCAGCCTGGTGCTGGTGGACGGGATCCCCGCGAACGATCCTTACGGCGGGTGGGTCTACTGGCGCGCCATGCCCCTCATGGACGTGGAGAGGATCGAGGTGGTCCCGGGCGGCGGCTCGGCGCTCTACGGAAACTACGCCCTCGGCGGGGTCACCCAGATCTTTTCGCGGCCCATCGCGCCCGCATCCTTCGATGCCGCCGCGGAGTACGGCTCCTTCGGCACCTACCTGCTCAGAAGCCGGGCGTCGGATCGGCGCGGCCCCATCGGCGCCGCGGTCGAGGCCGATCTGCTCACGTCCGGCGGGTACACGGTCGTGGCGCCCTCCTTCCGCGGGCCGATCGACGGCAACGCGCCCAGCACGCACGCCGGCGTGAACGCGCGGGTCGAGGCCACCGCGACCCCGGAGCTCTCCTTCAACCTGCGGGGGGGCTACTTCAAGGAGAGCGAGGACGGCGGGACCGAGTTCACGAACTCCCAGGTGCGGCAGTTCAGGTACGCCGCCGGGGCCCGTTACGCCCCCAGCAATCTCGGCGTCCTCGACCTGTCGGTCTTCGGCCATGCTCCCCACTTCGATCAGGATAGGGCGCGCGTCCTCCCCCCCACGACGGCGCGGGCCAGCGCGGTCCTCGCCAGCTCGCAGAGCGTCCCGGCGCACGACATAGGGGCCGGGCTCCTCTGGACGAGCCCGGCGCTGGCGCTGGCAGGGACGCACACCCTCGTGCTGGGGAGCGACGTACGGCGGATCACCGGCGCCACGGAGGAGCATCTCTTTCCCGCCGCCGCCAGCGCGCAGACGGTGGTGGGGCGCGAGACGCGCGGTGAGCAGCGGCTCTACGGCGTATTCGTGCAAGACGTCTACGACGTCACGCGCGCGCTCGCGGTGAACTTCGCGATCCGCTACGACCGATGGGACAACCTGGACGCCTCTCGGGTCGATCGGCTCCAGAACGGAACGAGCTCGCTCACCCGCTTCGCGGATCGAAGCGGCAGCCAGGTGAGTCCCAAGATCGGTCTGCGCCTGCTGATCGCCGACGGGCTGACGCTCCGCGCCTCCGCCTACCGGGCCTTCCGCGCGCCGACCCTGAACGAGCTGTACCGGCCGTTCCAGGTCGGCCCGGTGGTCACGCTGGCGAGCCCGAACCTCGGCCCCGAGACGCTTCGGGGCGCGGAGGCGGGGCTGGAGGTCGCGGTCGTGCGCCAGCTCACCACCCGGGTCACCGGCTTCTGGAACGACCTGGACAACCCCATCGTCAACGTCACCGTCCCTGCGTCGACGAACCTGCAGCAACGCCAGAACCTCGGCCGCGCGCGCATCCGGGGAATCGAGGCCGAAGCCGGGTTGCGCCTCGGCCGCGCCTGGCTCGGCACGGCGGCCTACACCTTCGTGGACAGCAGGGTCACCGACGCTCCTGGGACGCAGATCGTGGGCCATCAGCTCCCGCAGGATCCACGGCACCGGGCCAGCCTGTCACTAGCCTTCGACGACCCGGCCCTCCTCGCCGCGGCCGCCCAGGTGCGCTACGTCGGGCGCCAGTTCGAGGACGACCTCAACTCGCTGCCGATGGAGGCCGCGGTGCTCGTCGACGCCTCGGCGAGCCGAAGGCTCACGCCCAACCTGGATGTCGTCCTCGCCGTCGAGAATCTCCTGAACAGGGAGTACCTGGTGGGACGCGCCGGGGGGCTCAACACGGTTGGCCAGCCACGCTTCATCCACGGCGGCCTTCGCGTCCATCTGGGGAACTAGCGCAGGCTGGGCGCTCACACCCCGATCCATCGCGCGACGAGGCTTCGCGCGAGCGCCATGTCCCCGGTCCCTTTCACGATTGCGCGGCCGTCGTCGAACACCGTCAGCTCGTACGGCGGCGCCCGCAGGCGCAGGAGGTACTCGTTCACGTGCACCGTACCGATGCTCTCGAGCCGCGCCGCCAGGACCGAGAAGTCTGGGCGCCGGGTGGAGAGCGCCTTGACCTGGACGGCGTCGCGGCCACACAGCGTGGTCGCCGCCCGTGCAGAGGTCTCGAGGAACTCGTACCGGCCCAGGCCGCAGCAAGGGCAATCGGACGGCTTGCGCGCCGGCAGGGCGAGCCGCTCGATGCGGAGGTCCCACGCGTCGCCGTACAGAATCGTGTTCTCGGCGGGCGGAGCGCCCTCGACGATGTAGCGGAGCGCGATCGCGACCTGCAGCGCCGCCGCGAGCGCGGCCGCCGGGCCGATGATCCCCACCATGTCGCAGGTCTCGGCCGCGCCGGGCGCGGGCAGGTCCCGGTGCAGGCAGCGCAGGCAGGGCGTCTTGCCCGGCACGATGAGCTGCGCCATCGCGGTGGAGCCGACGCACGCGCCGTTTACCCACGGCACGCCCTGCTTCACGCACGCGTCGTTGAGGATATAGCGCCCCTCGAAGTTGTCGAACCCGTCCATGACGAGGTCGACCCCTTCGACGAGCTGCAGCACGTTCCCGGCGTCGAGGTCGGCGACGACGGGCTCGACGCGAACGTCGGAGTTGATCGCGGCGATACGCCGGGCCGCCGCCGTCGCCTTGGGGACCTCCTCGCGGGCGTCGGCTTCCTCGAAGAGCGTCTGGCGCTGCAGGTTCGAGAGCTCGACGAGGTCGCGGTCGACGATCCGAAGGAAGCCGACTCCGGCGCGGGCGAGGAGGCCCGCCGCGTTGCTTCCCAGGCCGCCACAGCCTGTGACGAGCACGCGCGCGGCGCGGATCCGCTCCTGTCCGGCGCGGCCGATGGGCTGGAACAGTTCCTGCCGTGAATAGCGCCCCTGCGTAGTCATGTCAGCTCATCGGAGTCATAGCGGCAATCGTCGCGCGGCGCCGTCACGCATGCGCTCGGCCCGAGCCCGAGTCGCCCTTGCGAATGACGTGGATGGCCGTCGCCTTGAATGACGCGAAGACCTGCTTCCCGACCTCGAGGCGCAGCGTCGCGAACGACTCGCCCGTCACGTGCGCCACCAGCGGGAAGCCGCAGTCGAGCTTCACCTTCAAATAGGGCCCCACGGACGCCAGACCCTCGATCCGCGCCGGGAACGCGTTCCTCGCGCTGCTCGTCCGCGACGGGTTTCCGACGTCGATGATCACGTTCTCGGGCCGAATGCAGCAGTAGACATGGTCCCCCGGTGAGCCCTCCCCGAGGGCGTCGATGTCCTTGCCCGCCACCGAGACGACGATCTCCCAGCCGGCCTTGCGCCGGATGACGCCCTCCAGGATGCTCTCCATCCCGACGCAGCTCGCGACGAACTCGTTGATCGGGTTGTTCATGACCACCGAAGGAGCGTCGGACTGGACGATCCTCCCTCCGTTCATCACCACGATCCGGTCCGACAATCTGAGGGCCTCGGCTCGATCGTGCGTCACGAGGACGGCCGCCATCCGCTCCTCGCGGACCGTCCTCTCCAGATCGTCGGTGATGGATTGCCTGGTCGGGAGGTCGAGGTTTGCGAAGGGCTCGTCCAAGAAGACCACCTCGGGCCCCACCACCAGCGCACGCGCCAGGTTCACGCGCCGCGCCTCGCCCCCCGAGATCTTGCGTGCCGAGCGCTGCGCCATGTCGGCGAGCTTGAACCGGTCGAGGTAGGCCACGACGCGCCGCTCGATCTCCCGGCGGTCGAGCCCCCTGATGCGGAGCCCGGAGGCGACGTTCTCGTAGACGCTCGTGTCGAACAGGAGCGGCTCCTGCAGGATCATCGCGAACTTGCGCCGATACTCGATGGCCGCCCCGTTGGAGGCGACCTCCCCGCCCTTGTAGAGCACTTGGCCATCGACCCGCTGGAGCAGCGACATCATCGAGAGCAGGAACGTCGTCTTCCCGGAGCCGTTCGGCCCGAGCAGCGAGACGAACTCGCCCTCGTGCAGGTGAAAGGAGGGGATGTCGAGCACCTCGACGCCCCCGCGCTCGACCCTGAGGCCGCGGATCTCGAGGACGCAGGGCGCCGCCTTCATCGAGGCCTCTCGCGCTGCTGGATGACGGTGAGGCAATAATTGACGGCGGCGGTGACGAGCAGGAGGATCAACGACAGGGCGATCGCCACGTCGAAGTTCCCCCTCCCGGTCTCCATGACGGTCGCCGTCGTCAGGACCCTCGTGTACCCCTTGATGTTGCCGCCGACCATGATCGACGCGCCGATCTCGGAGATGACGCCGCCGAACCCGGCCATCACCCCCGCC
>WNGL01003628.1_pt1 | contig 19883 bp, 14 predicted proteins | sample 5400591 | NCBI WGS metagenome assembly WNGL01 (sample SAMN13153377, study PRJNA577476) | soil metagenome | isolation source: 80 cm soil or saprolite under Garry oak tree replicate 1 | place: USA:California | collected 2016-06-15 | reverse complement strand
TTCAAGCGGCACGACCTTGCCGGCGCCAACCTGTCTGGCGCCAACCTCGAGGGCGCAACGTTTCACCGCGCCGTCCTTCGCGGTGCGAACCTTGCCGGCGCCAACCTCACGGGGGCGAACCTCAACTTGGCTATTCTGACCTCGGCCAACCTGCAACGTGCGACGCTCGTTCAAGCCTTTCTGTTCCAGACCGAAGCGAGCGGCGCCGACTTCACAGCGGCCAATCTCGGCGCGGCGTTGTTGGGGAGCGCCCGGCTCATGGTCGCGAAGCTCGATGGCGCCGACCTCACCTTCGCCGACCTGTGGGAGGCCAAGCTGACCAACGCCAGGCTCCGCAACGCGACGCTGACCGACGCCAACCTGCATGCCGCCACCTTGTTGCGGGCCGACATGAGCGGCGTCATCGGGGACCGCACCATCCTCACCCAGGCGAGCATGCGCGGCGCCAACCTGTCGGGCGCCGTGCTGCGCGGGGCGGATCTTTTCCAAGCCGACCTGGTCGAAGCGGATCTGAGCCGGGCGGACCTTCAATTCTCCCGCCTTTCGGCAGCCAAGCTTTTCAATGCGAACCAGACCGATACCAAATTCCAAGGCGCGATCATGCCCGACAACAGCGTGCACCCGTGACCGCGCAGCGGCCTCTTCTCCCTCCCTGCTTTGGGAGGAGACGGCTCACCAAGCACTCGGGAATCGTAGGGTGGCAAAGGCGAGGAACTGGTCTCTCCCGGGAAGGCTTCATCGACGCGGGACGGTCGGAATGTTATTGTTGCGGATAACCACCTCACACATTGGGAGGATTCAAATGACGATATGGGGACGTTGCTCCAAGGGACTTGGCCTCGCCGGCTTGGTTGCGGGCACCACGCTTGGCTCTTGCTTTTCGGCCTCGGCGGCGGAGACGACCTATGAGCGTCTCCGCAATGCCCCCGCCGAGCCGCAAAACTGGCTGATGCGGATGGGCAACTACGGCAACTGGAATCACTCAGCGCTGAAGGAGATCAATCGCAGCAACGTGGCCAATCTCAAGGTCAAGTTCATGGCCTCGCTTGGCGACCCCGCTCGTCCAAACAAAGCCACCCAGTATTTTACGCCGCTGGTCGAGGACGGCTTCATGTATGTGGGCAACCAGTGGCAACAGTACTGGAAGTTCGATGTCAGAGACGAGAAACCCAAGCTGGTATGGAAGTTCGACGCCAAGGTCCAAGGCGGAGGAAACAGCGCCCACAGCGTCGCGCTGCTCGGCAACAACATGTACTTCAACACCGGCAAAGACAGCCCCAACCCGCGCTTGATCGCGCTCGATAAGAACTCCGGAGAGGTGGTCTTCGACGTGAGCACCACGGCCCCGGAGGTCGGTTTCTGGTCGTTCCCGATCCGGGCCAGCCCGGGTCCGAAACCTGGGCCGACAAGCGGACCATTCCGACCGGCGGCGGCGGGGTGTGGACCGAGCCATCCTTCGATCCGGAGACGAACCTCGCCTACTTCGGCACCGCCAACCCGGTGCACATGTTCGACCCGCAGGGCCGTCCGGGGGACAACCTGTATACCAACTCGATCATCGCGCTCGATGTCGATACCGGCAAATTGAAGTGGTACTTCCAGACAGTACCGAACGAGTCCTGGGACTATGACGCCGTTGCCATCACGCAGCTCTACGATGTCAATATCGGCGGCGAGACGCGCAAAGTGATCTCGCAAACCAACCGCAACGGCTTCTTCTATGCGCTGGACCGCACCAACGGACAGTTCCTGCTAGGCAAACCATATACAAACGTGAACTGGACGGCGGGCCTCGACCTCAAGACCGGCCGGCCGATCGACTACGACCCGTCCAAGACCGTGCAGGATTACGCCGGCAAGGCGCCTAAATACGGCAAGAAAGCCATCGACGTCCAACCCGCTCACTACGGGATGCCGACTTTGATGCCGAACACCTACGACCCCTCGCGCGGGATCACGTATTTCAACGCCATGATCGGGCAAGCTAATTATTTCAACAACAAGCCCGCGGATCCGGAGAAGCAGCTCATCGGCGGGGGATTCAGGGAGATCTACTGCGGCGTCCACACCAAGGACAATGCGGTCGAGCCGGTCGTGCGGAACGTCCTCAATCCCAACTGCAAGGTCAGCCACGGGCTTCTCGGCGGGATCGATGTCCGCACCGGTAACACCGTGAAGAAGCTCGAGTCCTATTATCCAGCCTATTCCGGAGTGTTGGGCACCGACGGCGGCCTCGTCTTCATGGGCGACATCATGGGCAAGATATCGGCCTACGACAAGGACACCATGCAGGAGCTTTGGAGCTTCGAGACCGGGACCGCCTTCGCCGGGTCACCGATGACCTACTCGGTCAATGGCAAGCAGTACATCGCCTTGACGCTTGGCGGCCGGCTCGGCCGGGATGAAGGCTCCTTTCCCGAGGCCTTGGCGCTCGGGCAGAACGTGATCCTGATGGTCTTCGGCCTTTAACCGAGGAAATCACTACTTGGCCGCAGAGAACAGACAGCGCAACTCAGCCCTCGTAGCGACCGGGCTGGCTCTGATCCTGGCTGGCTCGGGCGCCGACGCCGCGTGGGGCCAGCAGCCGTTGCCGAGAATCTGGGACCTGCAACTTGGAACCCCCGTCAGCGAGCTGCCGGAGGAGGAATTCGTCGATCCTGCCTGCGGGACCAACGGCGGTCCGCCGGGACTGCGCATCGGCGGCTTCGAGCAGTTCGAGCGGTGCCGCGCGGAGTCCTCGGGCCTGCGCGAGATCTGGTTTCGATACGACGACGAGCTCGAGTACATCGCTCGCGCGGCGCGGGACGCCGATGCCGTGGCCCGGAACAATGCAATGGTGGTGCTCGGACAGCCGGTGGTCCTCTCCCTCCTCATCGACCGCGCCGGCCTCGTGCAAGGCTACCGGATCTTCACCGATCCGCACGCCGACCCGGAGCTGCGGATCAATGCATATACGGTCGTCATTGCCTTCAAGGCACGCTTCGGCGCCGACGGGTGGGAGTGCAACGATCTTCCGCCGAGCGAGGGCGAGACGCCGATCATGGGCACCTTCGTCAAAGAGCGCTGCCAGAAAGTGTCGGACGGCCAGCAGATCACCGTGGAAAGCCGTCACTACTACAAGCCCGGGCAGGCTTTGCTGGATCCAAACACCGGTCTCCCGATGGTGAACCAATTCGAGAGCTCGGCACGCATCCAGTTGGTCGGGGTGGACGCGCTTCCGAAGTAGCCAAGTCTCATCGCCTTGGCGTCATCGGCGATAGCGCCGCGGCGGTCGCCCTTGAGCAGGGGCTCGATATTCTCGCCCCCGGACATCTGCGGATTGGAGGGCGTAAAGCCGTTTCGCAGCTCGCGCTGGCGGATGAGCGTGCGCGCGAGCGCAAACGCATCCTTGAGATTCGTCGTGCGCCGCAGCGCGGTGTTGAAAAAGGCATCGCCGAAATAAGTCCATTCGGCCCGGTCCCTGCAGCCGAACGACGAGTGATCGGCGTCCGCCGCGGTAATGACCAGCGTGTCGGCATCGGCGAGCCGAGGTATGAAAACGCCCGAATAGCAGGCCGAAATGATCACGACCCGGTGCCGCACCCCGGTGTTGTTGAGCATGGTGACGAGAGCTGATGGCGACAGCGTCTCCTGGCGGCTGCCGGCCTTGACGGCGAGGCCGGCCGGGGAGCCGTGCGATGTCAGGATCAGCCACAGGATGTCGCTCTCGGCATCCATTCCCTTGGCGGCCGACTGCAAGGTGGCTGCGAGCGTCGCGACGGTCGCATCGCCGCGCCTCTTGGTGTTGGCGCGCACGATGACCGGACCACCGCCAAAACGGTTCGCGACGATCCGAGCTGCGCCTTTCGCCTCGCTCTCGAACACGCTTTGATCGCCGAACAATCCGAACGCCACTACCGTGACCCTGGACTGGGCCGCCGGAGAAGCGGACGCAGCAAAAAAAGCAACAAGGAGGACAAACAACCCTGCCGCCCGCAAATTGAACAGGTATCCAGAGATCATGGCAGCTCTCTCGACTGAGGGAGTGCGAACCTATCAGCACACGCCATTTTGCGAAAGTCCGCTAAGATCAATAGGCCGCGCCGATCCCCGCATCTGCGAAGAATTTCAGGTAAGGATCATTTTAAAATCCGACGTCCTGGTGCCACCGGGCGCACGACTTGGTGAGGGGTGACGATCGTTGCCGGCGAGACATGCGGCTGCAAAGTGCGTGGGCCGCTGCGGACTCGCCGCGCCAACAGTGTCGACGCGGTCTTCTGATAGGAGATGAAAAACGGCTCGGTTAACGACCCGCTGCCGATCGGCTCCAGGGGCAGTCACGCCCTATCAGGCGAATTCAAGGTCCACTCCTCGGAGACTTCTGATTTCCTCGCTCCGATAGCGAGAAGCAAGCGCTCCGTCGTTGCTCGATCAGCAGCGATTCCTTTTTCAAGTTGCCCGACTGACCTGAACCCTCTGGTAGACCGTGGGTCTTGCAGCATCTCACGAAGCATTTTCTTTCGGCGCCACTCATAGATCGCGTTCCAAAACATTCGTATCCTCCCATGGACCGGAGATGGCAGCCTATACCAACCCGACCCGCTTGGACGCACGGCAATTTGCCTTGCCGGATTAATTTTCGGTAATGAGGCTAAGCCTGAAATAGCCGACAACTTCATTGCTCGGGCTTGTCAGGCGGTCCCGGAGTTTGCGCTACCAGGAAGAGAATTCGGAATGGCGTCCAGGCGTGCCGGGACTCGGTTGCATTGTCGCCGGCGGCAATGAGCCGCCACAGCCGGGCCGGCTCGCGTTCGGGCAGGTCGATCCAATCCGATTCTCCTCGCAATTGCGCTGGCGCGCGCGCCGCGGCGACCCAAGTCAGGCCGCCATCAAGGCTTTTCTCGACCCGCACGAGGTCCTGGCGAAAGCCTGGATTGCTGGTCTGGTCGAGACGGATGCGGCGGATCGCCTGCGGCTCGGCAAAGGCGTAGCCGATCCAGGCCTGGTCCTTGACCCCGGTCCCCCGCTCCGCGGAGATCCAAAACGTTTGGGGATTGCCGTCGTAGGCGCGCTCGGGCGAGCCGGCTCCATCCCCGCTCGCGATCGCCAAGCCGCCTGCCAGTTCGGCCGGAGCGACCGGCAGTCGCGCGCCGACGAGTTTGCCGGCCAGCAATTCAAGCACCGAGGTCGACGCCTCCTTGCCGGCGGCTAGGTCGTCACCCGGGGCAAAGAGCTCGTCGAACTGCTGCAGATTATCGATGCTGTTCATCAACAAATCTCTGACCGCGACATAGGTCATGATCGGCAACTTCATCGCCGCCTTCGCCAAGTGCGGCTGGTGCTCCCAGGTGATCACCCATTCCGAGTTGACCTCCTTCAACTGCTCCAGAGGCCGCACGGCATGCTTCGCGATTTGGGCCAAGCCACCCTTCAGCCGGTATTGCAGTTCCATGCAGACAGGATGGTCTTCGCACACGACGCGCTCGACCTGCGGCGCGCCCAACAGGACCGCGACGAGCCATTCGTACAGGCGGCCGAGGACGAGTTCGCCGTCGGGAAATTTCGGGTAGTCCTTGGTGTCGTAATCATAAGCCGCAGCTTTCTGAGCGTGGTGCAATCCGATCAGATACTTCTTCTGCGCATTGGCATTGACTGTCGAATCGCTCGAATAGCGCACCGTCCGCATGAGCGCTGCATGCATCAGCGGGTTACGGACCTCTGCGGATAGGCTCGGAATTCTTCGTGCCGCGTACCACTCGGGATCCGCCCGTGCCCAATCCTGGAACTCGATGCAGTAGTTGCGCCACCCCTCCTGATCCGCGGATACTCCTTTGCAGATGAGCGGCGACGTTTCGAGGCGGATAGGGCCATGCACGAGGTTCGCCAGGAACAACTTCCAACCCGTCTGATAGCTCAAGCCTTCGTTGTAATATTCCGAGTCGATGCTGTTTCGGCGCATCACCATATATTCCAGGAAATAGAATCCCTCGAACGCGATATCGAATTGCTCGAGCGAGTATCGCTCGGGGACGCGGATGAACTCGCTGACGCTGATCGGCTTGTCGTTGACAAAATCATAAAGCAGATAGTTGCCGACCACGGCCTGAAGGTCGCGCTCGGCATCGAGCAGCTCCAATGCCTTGAGCATGCCGTCCTCGAAAATCGTGTCATCGTCGCCGATCTGGGTGACATAAGGGAAAGTCGTCCCCCGCAAAGCCGCGAAGAAATTGATGGTCGGGCCGACACGCCGGCGCTGGCGGACGTAGGAAAATCCAGCAAAGGACTTCCTGAACGCCGCGGCCACCTCGCCGGTGTGATCGGTGGAGGCGTCGTCGCAAATGCTGATTTCGAGCTCGATGCGCCGCTGCATCTTGCTCATGCGTGCGAGCCGGTCCGCCAGAATATCCGCGCGATTGTAGGTCGGAATACTGACTGCCAGCGGCAGCATGATACCACGCTCCGGCGCTTGCGCACAAGAAATCAGCATGTCATGGCGATTGCAAGGAGCGTATCAGCACTGGTCGTTTTAGTGCCACAGACGCAACCCAATCCAGCTAGCCAGGCAAGATCATTCCATATCGGCGCGCGAGAAAGGCCCAACTCCGCAACAGAAGCCGCCGCAGGCGGGTGTCGCGATTGAGCCGCACGCGTTCACCGTAGCAGTCCAGGTATCCGTTGCGGTCGGCGCTGTTCGCGGCCCAGACCTCGTCGGTGCGCTCGGTCAAGACCACCTGGCTATGAAAGTATGATTGCCAGCTTCTCGTAGGGTTGGCGCGCGAGATAGCGATTCTGGGCTCGTAGTTCAGTCCCCGTTTGGCAATCTCGTTCTTGGATCGCAGCGGAACGTGAAAAATTTCGTATTCACGGGAGTCGACTGTCTGCGGCCCGACGAGGAGCGAGTGCTGTCCTTTCTCAAATTTCACGGCTTGGCCCGCCTTGAACCCGACCTTCGTTTCGAGATGGCCGACGAATGGCCTCGTGAAGGCTGTCACCGTCTCCATACCGACGTCCGGCATGGATGGGGCGGTGTAACCGATCCGGAAAAGGCCAAGCATTTTGGGAAAGGATGCGTCACGGTCTTGCACATAGTTCAACCATTTTCCCCTGAAACATATTTCCGCAGCATCGGCGTAGCACGTCTCGAGCTGCAACGCCGTCACGTTCCAAAATTCATCGGCATCGAACGGAACGATGACCGAAAAACCGCGTCCGATAAGCTCGTTCGCGGCATCGCACATGAGTTCGGCTTGAAGAAAGGACGGCGAGATGACTTTTCGAACGGAGACCCGCGGCTCTTTCTCAGCGAGCGCCGAGAGCAGCTCGAACGTTCCGTCCGATGATCCGTCGTCGATGAAGGAGAGATGCGCAAAGCCGACGCGCAGATAGTGGCCGCAAACGAGGCCGATCAGGTCGCGAGCATCTCGCACCGCGCAAACGCCCGCTACCGTCGCAGCAACTGTCATGGAGCGAACTAGGTGGGGTTCTCAGGACTGAACGTCTCGGTTTGGTCACCGAAAGCGAAGGCTTCGGCAAGCTAGCCCAGCCCCCGGCCGCCCGCAATGTCTGCTGCGCCGCCTTCTGCTGTCGGGCCCTGGCACCTTCCGCAGGCCCGCACCAACGGTGTAACTTGACCGCCTTTGGGCTTCCGCCCAGCCCCCGCAAAGCGTTCACCCTGATCTTCGGTCATCCGGGGAATGGTCATTGAAAGTGCGATGCCTGGCCGAGGGCACAATGGCTGCTTCCGACCGTGCGGAAATCATACTTCTCTCCCAAGACCGAAGCACCTCCCGCCGGCATGCCGCGCCGAGCTCTGCAGGGCATAGCCCACAAGGCTTTGCCGCAAATTCCCGGCCATTTCAACGATTGATTCAGCAATACGTCAGGCTGATTTACCGCGCCTGGGTGCAGCAACAAGATGCGGGCAGAGAGCAGGATCGCGTGAGCGGCAGCTCACAGGAGACACGACCATGCTATCGGCGTTCGCCCATCAAGAAACCAGCAGTCTTCGAACTGCGCAGCATCTTTTGCCGGCGCCCGAGTGGGGCAAGGCAATCATGCGCTTGCGGCCTTGGGACCTGGCATTCGCGACCGTGACAACAAACGCGACCGACGAAATGCGAACGACCAAAGCCTTTGGATTGCGTTACGTGTTGCGGGTGTCGGCGCTGGCGCTCATTCCGGTGCTGGCATTCGTGTCTTTGACTCATTTCATTGCGGATGTTGTGTTGGGTATGCCCCTGCCCGCGCCTCGAATACCGTCCGTGTTGCAAATGACTTTCGGCTGGATCGTATTCTCTCCACTGGTCGAGACCGCCATCATGATTCCAGTGATCTACCTCCTCACACGCGTTCTCCAACGGCCGATTTACGTTGCAGCAGTGTCCGGCGCCCTCTGGGGAGTGGCCCATGCTTACTCCAATGGGCCATTAGCCCTCGTCACCGCGTGGCCGTTTTTCGTCTACACGCTTTGCTTCCTTGCCTGGCGCTCGTCCTCGCTCAAACGGGCTTATTGGTACACCGCGGTGTGTCACGCGAATTACAATGCGATCCTGTGCGGCATCATTCTCGGCGCGGTCGCGGGTGCGGGTGCGACTGGGTAACGCATCACAAGAAGCCGAAGAGCCGCGCCGGATTGTCCGCCAGGATCAGCTTGCGGGTCGCGGGATCCGGCGCCCATTCGCCGAGCTGGTTGTACAATTGGATTGTGCCGATCCGATCGTGGAATGACAGGTGCGGGAAGTCGCTGCCCCAGATCAGCTGCTCGGGCGCCGTTGCGATGAGCGCCTGCGCAAATGGCTTCACGTCGGCGAATCCCGGCGCGGCCGAGAATCGATAGATGCCGGTCAGTTTCACCCAGCACCGCCGGGAGCCATCGCCCACGAGCGCCAGGAACTCCTGGAATCCACGCTGCTGCACGCCGTCTTTGGCCGGGAACAGCCCGAAATGGGCGACCGAGAACTCCACCGGCAGGTCGCGGAGCGTGGGCATCAGCTCGCTGAGCAGCCAGCCGGGAATGAGAAAGTCGAGGTGCCAGCCAAGCTCGCGGGAGAGCGCGGCCAGATGCGCGATGCGGGGCAGCATCGAGGCGGCCAAGCCCGCTTCCGGCGCCTGCACGGGAGAAATATTCAGGCGGATCCCGCGCACGCCCAGCTGGTGCCAGTCGGCGAGTTGCCGGTCGGTCAGGGCGGTTTCGTCCAGATCCACGATGCCGCGCCGGAGCGCCGGATCCATTTGGCGCATGGTGTCGAACATGCAGGAATTGTCGAAACCATAGGCGCTCGGCTGGACGAAGACGAAGCGCTCGAAACCGATGCGCCGCGCGAGCTTGAGGTAGGCTTCGAGCGGCTCGTAGGGGGGCTTGTAGCGCAGGTCCGGTCCGTAGGGGTAGCGTTCCTCCGCGCCGAAAACGTGGAAATGCGCGTCACAGGCATGCGCAGGGGCGGCATAGGCCGGCTCGACCCCGGCGTCCGGATCGTGCGCTGTCGTGCTCATCTTCCGCTCGAGCGATCGCCTGAACCGGCATCACTCCGGTTCGATTCCAGCATCCTTGATCATCCGCGACCATTTGACGAGTTGGACCTTGACGAACTCGCCCAACTCCTCCGGCGTGCTCGAGAAGGCCTCGAATCCGAGCCCGCCAAGCCGCGCCTTCACCTCGGGGTCGTCGATGATCTTGCGCAGCTCGGTGTTGAGCCGCGTGACGATCTCGCTCGGCAAATTGGCCGGCGCGAACATTCCCGCCCATGAATCCATGTCGAAGTCCCTGACGCCTGCCTCGTGCAAGGAGGGAAGTTCGGGAACGAGCGTGCTGCGCTGCAGCCGTGTCGTCGCGAGCGCCCGCAGAGTGCCCGCTTTGACGTGCGGAAGGCCGGTGGTGAGATCGGTGAACATCATCGACACCCGGCCGCCGAGAACATCGTTCAGTGCTGGAATCGAGCTTCGGTAGGGGACATGGAGAATATCGATTCCAGCCCAACGCTTGAACGTCTCGCCGGCCAGGATCCCGGAGGCATTGCCGCTGGCGAACGACAGCTTGCCGGGATTGGCCCTGGCATAGGCGATCAGCTCCGCAATGGATGTCGCCGGTACGGCGGGATGAATCACCAGCATCTGGGTGTAGCTCCCGATCCGCGACAGCGGCGCGAAATCCTTCACCGGATCGTAGCTGATGTTCTTGTTGAGACTCGGCGCGGCCGAATGCGGGGTGTTGGTGCTGAGCATCAGCGTGTAGCCGTCGGGCGCCGCGCGCGCCACTTGAGCGGCCGCGATCGTTCCATTCGCTCCCGCCTTGGCCTCGACCACGATGTTCTGCTTGAGGGCGATGCCGAGCGGCTGGGAGATGATGCGGGCGACGGTGTCGGTGGCGCTGCCAGGGCCGAATGGGACCATGATCGTGATCGGGCGTGACGGATAGGCTTGCGCATTTGCGATCGGCGACAGGGCGGGGAGAGCGGCGGCACCTGCAGCGAGATGCAGAAATTGGCGGCGCGGAAGTTTCATGATCTCCTCTCCTTGAAATGCTCGCGTTGCGGCGGCTTATTCACCCTTGATGTTCGCCGCCCTGATGATGGGCCACCACTTCTCGATCTCCGCCTTCTGATAGGCTCCGAGAGCCTCGGGTGTCTGCTGCTCGCGCGCGGGAAGCTCCAGCCCCAGGCCGGCGAGCCGGGCGCGCACCCCGGCATCGGCCAGGGCAGCTACGACCGCGGCGTTGAGCTTGGCGATGACATCCTTCGGCGTATCCCTGGGCACCCAAAGCCCGTACCAGAGCGCGGTGTGGAACCCTGGCAATCCCGCCTCGTCCACGGTCGGAATGTCCGGTGCTGCAGCGATCCGGGTCCTGGCCGCGACGGCATAGGCCTTGATGCTGCCCGCGCGCACTTGTTGCAGGAAATTCGATGACGGCTCGATCATCAAGTCGATCTGCCCGGCGAGCAGGTCCGCAATCGCCGGGGCGTTGCCGCGATAAGGCACGAACTGAAAGCGGGTCTGCGTCTCCCTCTGGAAGAAGATGCCGGTGACATGGCCGGTGGCGCCGACGCCGGCGATCCCTGCCGACGCCTTGTCCGGGTTGGCCTTGAGCCAAGCGATCAATTCCTGCAAATCCTTCGCTGGCATGCTCTTCCGTGCCGCGATCAGCAAAGGTTCGGTTGCGAGCTGCGCCACTGGCTCCAAATCCTTGCGCAAGTCGTACTGGAGCGCGTAGAGAGCGCCGATCAGGACGTGCGTGCTCAAAGTTCCGATGCTCAACGTGTAGCCGTCACCCCCCGCCCGCACCGCACGGCCGACACCGATACTGCCGGCGGCGCCGGCAACGTTTTCAATAATGACAGGTTGGCCGAGAGATCCTCGCATCTGCTCGGCCAAGATGCGCGCCAGCGTATCCGTTGCCCCGCCCGCGGGGAACGGCACGATCATCGTGATGGGTCGCGACGGATAGACCTGCGCGGTTGCCGGGCTCACGCCCGCCATGCCGAAGACGGCGACCAGGAAGGCAAGAGGAATGAGCCGTTTCGTTTTCATGCTCCCCTCCATCCATCCGCGGCGCCATTCTCGCCCATGACGCTGATGCGACACGGCCAAGCAACATGCGCAGATGCAGACGCGGATGTTGATGGCACCAACAAAACAGACCTCCGGCAACTCCGCGACGAGGCTACACCACTTCTCCGCGTACGCGGAAGGGGCCGGAGTTCTGCGCTCGCACTTCATCGGCCGCCCTGGACTGGCGACCGCGCAAATCCTAAGCTTTCGGACCGCCCAACGGCACTTCCGACAGGGCCGACACGCGCGTAGATCAAAGACGGCACGGGAGGCACGACATGACACGAGCGAACCTGCGACCGCGCGCGAGCCTGCTCCTCGGATATCTCGCCGTCGGTGCGTCTGCCGTGGGCCTTGGCGCACCGGCAAGCTTTGCGGCGGAGGGCCCGGATCTCGCGACTGCGTGCCGGAAGCTCGCAACTCTCGCCAACTACCCAGTGACGCCAACGCAGATCACGCGCGCGGAATTCAATCCCGGCGGCGCCACATCGGCGGACGGCGTCCCATTGCCGGCGCATTGCCAGGTGCAGGGCATCATCAACAAGCGCATCGGCGCCGACGGATTTGCGTATGGCGACAGCTTCGAATTGCGCCTGCCGGCGCCGGGGCAATGGAATGGGCGCTTCATGTTTCAAGGCGGCGGCGGCACCGAGGGTTCGGTGCCGCCGGCAACCGGGGTCGCCGGAACGCTGTCTCCGACGCTTGCGCACGGCTGGGCGGTGGTGAGCCAGGACGGCGGGCATGCGAACAAGGAGCTGCCCAGCCCGCACCAGTTTTTCCTCGATCCGCAGGCGGTCGTCGACCACGCCCACCGTTCGATCGACGTCACGACACAGACCGCCAAGTTCCTCATCGACGCCTATTATGGCAAGTATCCCGACCACTCCTACTTCGTCGGCTGCTCCACCGGCGGTCGCCAAGGCATGGTGTTTTCGCAGAACTTTCCCGATTACTACGACGGCATCGTTGCCGGAGATCCGGTCTATGACCTGCAGGCGATCGCCCTGACCGAGGTTTGGGGCGTGCAAGCGATCGAAGCCATCACCCCGGCGCCGATCGAGAAGCTTCCCAACGGCAATCCGGTCCTCTATCCGGCGTTTCCCGTGGCCGACCAGAACCTCTTCACGAGCGCCCTTCTGGCGGCCTGCGATGGACTCGACGGAGCGGTCGATGGCGTCATCGACGACGCCCCGGCATGCTGGGCGAAATTCGATCCGGCGACCTTTGTCTTCCCGAATACCAGGCAGCCTCTGCAATGCACCGGAGCAAAGACCGCCACCTGTCTCAGCCAGGCGCAGATCAATGCCATCAAGAAGATCAACCATGGACCGAGGAGCTTGCTGGGACAGCCGATCAGGACGCCGGCAAGCGCAGCGGCCCGCGACCCTGTCGACGCCGCGATCTTCGGCTATTCCTACGATGGCGGCTTCATGGCGCCGACCGGCATTCCCTCGCGAAAAATCGGCACACCGACATCGACGCCCGGGGATTTCGCCTTGGGATTGGGTCAAATTCCATACATTTGGGTGTCGCCGGCAAACCCCCGCATGAACCCGCTGAGCTTCAGCTTCGACAAGGACACCGGCAATTTGAACAAGAGCTCGCCGTTGGTCACCTACTCGGCGTCCACGGACATTGCAAAATTCAAAAATCGGGGCGGCAAGATCATCTGGTACCATGGAGTGAGCGATCCGGGGCCGCCCGCGCTCGGCACGATCGAGTATTACAAGCAGTTGACGGCAAGGAATAGCGACCTGGCGGAAACCAGGAAGTTCGCGCGGCTCTTCCTCGTCCCCAATATGGGCCACTGCAGGGGAGGACCGGCGACAGATCAGTTCGATATGCTCACCCCCTTGGTCACGTGGGTCGAACAGGGGATTGCACCAGACCGGATCGTCGCCTCAGGCACGCGTTTCACCTCTCCGCCGAGCGCGCGCACGAGGCCGCTGTGTTCCTATCCGGAACAAGCGCGCTACACCGGCGCTCCCGGAGGCGACCTTGCTGCCGTCACCAACTATGCTTGCGTGCTGCCGAGGTAATCGAATAGCCCAGGATCATTTGGCGAGCGTGATCGTCGTGTGGGGGCCGTGCGGCACCATGTCGATGTTGTGCGCCTTGACGATGAGCTTGGTGGCCGGATTTGCCTCCGCCTTCCTCACCACTTCATCGAACTCGGGGTCTTCAGCCCTGGCCTTGAGACGCTTGTCCCGCTCCTCTTTGGAGGGATAGCCCCGGATATAGATGAACGTGTTCTCGGCGCTGATGCCGAGTTCCGGGTCGCTTTGCACCGGAATCCAGTAGCCAACATTCGTGATCCCATGCCGCGCGAAGATAGCGGCGGTGCGGGTTGCGAAACGCTCCGCGAGCGCATCCCTCTTCCCGGGCTGCGCGGTGTACACCCGCAGCTCGAAGAACCCAGGGGCCTGCTTCTGCTGAGCGTAGCCCCAGCTGACTCCGGCCACCCCGAAGGCCACCCCGAGAACCGTTGCGATTTTCCACTTCATCATCAAGCCTCCTCGCGCTGGAATAGGTTCCAAGCCAAGCTTTGCTAAGGGCTGATCTCGATACCGTTTGACCACGCGATCATCGTCGTTGGATTTTGCCCCGTCAACTAAATAGCTTACGACGTTGGCCGGTTCGGAGTACTATTTCTGCGACTAGCTCATGGAGCCAGAGGTGTACTCATGAGTCGATCCGCGATGATTGGCTTGCTCGTTCTTCTCTCGATCCCATCCAGCGCATCGGCGCAAAGCTGCGCGGCGAATCCGGTGGCTGTCCAGATCCTCGGTTCTGGTGGACCGGCAATCAACCGCGAGCGCGCGTCGGCCAGTTATCTCCTCTGGGTCGGCCCCCAGGCGAAGATGCTTGTCGACACGGGTGGCGGGGCCTTCTTTCGCTTCGGCCAGGCCCAAGCAAAGCTCGGCGACCTGTCGATGGTCGCCATCAGCCATCTTCATCCCGACCACATCTCCGACCTGCCCGCCCTCCTGTGGTTGAGCCATCAGGCCCGCAAGGAGCCGCTGCCCATTGTCGGTCCCTCCGGCAACGACGTGGCGCCGGACTTTCCAACCTTCCTTGGTCGCCTCTTCGATGCGAAGAACGGCGCGTTTCAGGTGCTGGGTCCTACACTGGGCGCCACCCAGGGCAACGCGGGCGGAGGCGTTCGTCTCGATGTCGGCGTCGTGGACGTGACGAAAGCAGAACCGTCGACCGTGTTCGACCGGCAGGAGCTGACCGTGACCGCGTTGGGAATCCCGCACGGCAATCTCCCCACTCTGGCCTACCGCGTGCAAACCCGCGGTGTGTCGATCGTGTTCAGCTCCGATCAGACCGGAACCAATCCGAGATTCATCGAATTCGCGAAGGGAGCGAATGTCCTGATCATGCATCTCGCCATTGCCGCGGGCGCCAATAGTCCGCTCCACGCCTCACCGGCAACCGTTGGTCGCGTCGCCCAAGCCGCGGGGGTCGGGCGACTGATCGTCAGTCACATCGGCCAGTTCGACCTTGACTCCGCGATCGCCGAACTGAAGAAGGTCTACACCGGCCCCCTGACCATCGGCGCCGATCTGCAGTGCACGCCGGTGCAGTGAATAAAGCAGGCGACGCTTCCCTGAGCGATTGCCCAGCTCCTCAGGAGTTCGGACTCGGGCCCCCTAGGGACGAGGATGGCTCTGTTGCATGGAGCTGGCGCCGCATGCGATCCCGGTATCCCTGCCAATCCACAGGTACCGTGGTCTTCACCGGACGAACGCGATACGATTTGAACGGGTGGCAAGGGCGCCAGCGCCGAACACTTACGAATGGACCGATTTTTTTGCGGAGTTCCTGATCGATATTGGAGAGCGCCATGGCAATGGACAGTTGGCTCAATGGGCTAAGCGGCGATTGGACGGTGGCTTCCAACTGGAGCACCGGCACGGTGCCGGGGGCCGCTGATGATGCCATCCTCGGCGCGCCCATCGCGCCCCCGGGTGGGCCCATCGCACCCCAGGGTGGGCCCATCACGCCCCAGGGTGAACCCATCGCGCCCCAGGGTGGACCTATCCCGCCCCAGGGTGGGCTCATCGCACTCCAGTCCGGATCGGGCTACACGGTCACGGTGGACACCGATGCAATCGTGAACAGCTTGACGATCGTTGCGACCGCGACGCTCGATATTACCGGTAGCCTCCACATCCTTGGCCCGGTCACCGGCACTGGAACGATCGCGATCAGCGGTGGAGCGCTCGACCTTGGCGCCGACTATGCCGGCACGGTGACCTTTACCGGACCGGGTGGCACGTTCGTGGGAGACCAAGGCAACCATTTCCTCGCGGGCGATGACGAAGGTAATACGCTCGACTACTCTGCCGCCACAACGGGCGTCCAGTTCGATTTCAGCGCCGGCGTGGCCTACAACAATTTCGGCGGACCGACCGTTTCCTTCGATCAATTCTCCAATATCGAGGTGTTCAAGGGCGGCAGCGGGAACGACACCTATATCGGCGGACCCGGCAATCACGTCATCATCGGCGGCTCGGGGATCAACACCCTCGATTATTCCGCCGCCACAACGGGCGTCCAGTTCGATTTCAGCGCCGGCGTGGCCTACAACAATTTCGGCGGACCGACCGTTTCCTCCGATCAATTCTCCAATATCGAGATGTTCAAGGGCGGCAGCGGGAACGACACCTATATCGGCGGACCCGGCAATCACTTCATCATCGGCGGCTCGGGGCTCAACACCCTCGACTATTCCGCGGCCACGACGGGAGTGCAATTCGATCTCGGCACTGGCATGGCCTACAACAATTTCGGCGGACCGGCCGTTTCCTCCGATCAATTCTCCAATATCGAGGTCTTCAAGGGCGGCAGCGGCCAGAACGATTTCCGCGCCAGCAACGCCCCCGGGACCTACAGTTTCATTGGCGGTGGTTCCTCCGACACGTTTTCGTTCAGCGGCAATTTCGGCAACGGCACGATCGCGAACTTCACCTCCGGCCCTGACAGCATCAATTTGGATCACAACCAGTTCGCCGATTTCGCGGCCGTCCAGGCTCAGGCCCAGCAGGTGGGCAACGACACGGTCATTACGCTTGACGCGAACGACACGATTACGCTCCAGAACACGATGCTCTCAAATCTGCATGCGGGAGATTTCATGTTCTTATAGGCCCAAGGCCGGTAGCCCGGATGAAGCGAAGCGCAATCCGGGGCGGCCTCTCCACCGCTCACGGCCAAAATGGTTTCGCTTTGCCAAAGCCGCGATAGGCCCGCTGGGCGTCCTCCAGCACCGAGCCGATGCGCGCCTCCTCGCGACCGGAGAGGCGGCCGGCGGCGAATGCCTTCTTGGCGCGACCTCTCCGTCGCTTTCCGCCAGTGTCTCCTCCGTCGACCATCCGCTCGGTCAGTTCCTCGTGCACCGTGATGTCGTTGAGGTCGCCGAGCGCGTCCTGCAGCTTTTCCAGCCCCGCCACGAATTCCTCCCGGCGCCGCGAGGATTTCTTGCCGGGGAACGCGCCGGCGAAGAATTCCGCCGCATAGCGCAGCTTCTTTGCCCGAATGCGCAGCTTGTGGCGGCGGAGGGGATCGAGCTTGTCGAGCTGTGCGCCCTTTTTGAGAATCTTTTTCCGGTGCCGGCCCAGCGCTGCTGCGGCTGCGGCGGCAATCGGCCGTTCACGCAGCGCGCGGGCGGCCGCAGTGTCGTCATGCATCCAATCACCGGTTTCGATCCAGGCCGCAGTATCGAGAACGAGACCACGAAAACGGTCGGATTCGATCGCCGCCTGGGCGCGGGCAAATGCATGCTCGCGTTTTTTTCGCAGGTCCTTGGTGAGAACCGCCACGCCGGCTCCATTCGGCTTGCCATCCGCGACCGGTTTCACCACCCGCTTGAAGAACACGTCGAGTTCGCGCGCCGGCGCCAGTTCCCCGCTGATCCATTTGAATTCCGACTTCATCCGGCTGGTCTGCGGGTCAGTCAACATATCGGAGAAGAGCGAGATCGCCGCGCGCAACCGCCGCAGCGCGACTCTCGTCTGGTGCAGCCCTTCCGCGTCGCCCTTTTGCATGGCCGGCTCGTTGGCGACAAGCTGGCGCAGGCACGCCCGGGCGATGGTTTGGAAAGCGGCTTGCCGGCTCAAGTCGGGTGAAAGCGCGACTGGCGCCGCCTTCACTGCGCCGGGCTCCTCCCCGGCGACGAGCTCGTAGCCGCGTTCGGCTTTGCTCTTGACCGCGAGCTGGAGCGGAACTTCCCCGCCAAGCGTGCGCGCGAGCCTGAAAAGCTCGGCGGTTTCCCCCTGCTTGAGCTCCAATTCCACTTCGCAGAGCGGCGACGATTGCCTGCCCGCCTCGACCTTTCCCTTGTCGATGGTGAGCTCGATCTCGCTGTCTCCACGCTGAATCGGATACACGGTGCGTCGCACACGGGTTTCGAACACGGGCTTGAGGCCGCGGCGCAGCTTCTTGCTCAGCAAAGGCTCGAGGGCCGTGTTGCGCGCTGCATCGAGGTCGGGCTGCGCGCCTGCGATTTCGCGCTCCCATTCGTTGCGTGCGAACAACGCAGCGCTTTCGCCGCTTTCCTGCTTGATGGTCTGCACGTGACGCCGGCCGATGCGCCGCACCCGCAATGACAAGCCCTTGTTTCGGAGCTTGAGCTTATCGGTATCGAAATAGACCGACACCAAGGTGGCCGGTTTGCGAGCGGCGGTCGTCGCCCCCTTCAACAGCGAGCTGCGATTGAGCCGGGCGATGCTCTGCGCCGGCACTTCGAGCTTGAGCTCGATCTCACGCGGGGGCGACATGGAAAGGACACGCTGAAATGGGTAGCCGACATCGAATAATCGCAGATCGAATGGCGCTTTTCCAGCCGGGACGGTGAGATGTGCATAACTATTGTGACAATTGAGGCGGGTGATCCCAACGCGTGAGGCCCCTGACGCACGCAATCAGGAGGGGCACGCGAACCGTAATCATTGAGGGAACTTCACGGCCATCCCGGAATGGAACCTGATGCACAATTATTCACATTGATAGCGCGTCCATTTTGACGCCCGCAGGCAGGTTCCCGGCGCCGTGGCGGACTCGCCGGTTCAAGGCCGAAGGAGACCGTCGATACGACTGGATCAAGAACCAGCGATCGCCGTTCGCGAGCTGGAACCGCGCAGGCGCAATTTCGAATGAAATGAATTTGCCCGATGCACCGTTACATGGCTGTAACACGCTTATTCTACGATCGCTCCCGGTCGCGGCTCAACAGCCGTGATCGCGTGCCTTTTCTCGCGTGTCCCCTCAGCCATCAGTATCACTCGGGAGCGAACACAATGAAGCATCGCGTCATTTTCGGTTGCCTCGCGCTCGCCGTCGCCACGGCGAGCGCGCTGGCGGACGATCGCCAGGATGGTGATCAGGACGATCAACGCAATGTCCACACGGCGACGCCGATCAAGCATCTCGTCGTGATCTTCCAGGAAAACGTCTCCTTCGATCACTATTTCGGCACCTATCCGACAGCCCAGAACAATCCGGGGGAGACGCCGTTCAAAGCGTCGCGGCGCACGCCGAAGAGCATCAACAATCTCATCACCCCGCTCGACGCCGACCACGGTTTCGTTCCGCTCACCGGCGTCGATCTCATCCACAACAATCCGAACAGCAATCCGAACGCACCCGCGCCGCCCAACGACAGCCGCAAGAATGGCGCCGGGGCGGCCAATCCCTTCCGACTGTCGCCGGCGCAGGCCGTGACCGCCGATCAGGGCCACAACTACACGCCCGAGCAGGAAGCCTATAACAATGGATTGATGGACGGATTTCCCGCCTGGGTCGGCGTCGCCGGTCCGCCGCCAGCGCCGCCCCCGCCCGCGGTCGCCACCAAGGGCCTGGTGATGGGGTATTACGACGGAAACACGACGACGGCGCTATGGAATTATGCACAACATTTCGCGCTCAACGACAACAATTTCACGACCGTGTTCGGCCCCTCGACGCCGGGCGCCCTCAACCTGATCTCAGGCCAGACCAGCGGGTTCTCGGCTTTCAACAACGTGGTCGACGGCAGCGGCAATCTCTTGCATTCGACGCACGAGGTTAAGGACGGCAACGGCAATTTCTCGGAGATCGGCGATGGCGATCCGTTGCTCGACGTTTGCTCCAACCCTGCCGTCGACCAGATCACGATGGCCGGCCGCAACGTCGGCGATCTGCTCAATGCGAGAGGCATCACCTGGGGCTTTTTCGAAGGCGGCTTCGACCTGACCATGGTCAATCCGAACGGCACGACCGGTTGTGCGCGGTCGCACAATGCGACCCAACCGCCCTTCCCGGTTTCGAACGACTACATTCCCCACCACCAGCCGTTCCAGTACTACGCATCGACG
>WNGL01003141.1_pt1 | contig 19884 bp, 20 predicted proteins | sample 5400591 | NCBI WGS metagenome assembly WNGL01 (sample SAMN13153377, study PRJNA577476) | soil metagenome | isolation source: 80 cm soil or saprolite under Garry oak tree replicate 1 | place: USA:California | collected 2016-06-15 | reverse complement strand
GAGAACCCCTTCTCCTGGTCCGCCTCCCGCCACGACACCTTCGCCACCTGCCGGCGGCGCTATTACTACGCGTACTACGCGGCCAACGAAGATCCCGAGATCAAGCGCCTCAAGAAGCTCTCCGCCCTGCCCCTCTGGGTAGGCAGCGTGGTCCACGAGACCATAGAGGCCTTCCTGAAGAGCCGCGACGCGCTGCCTTCCCCCGAGGAGCAGGAAGCGATCGTCAAGGCCGCCGTCCACTCCGACATGCTGAGCGCGTGGCGGGAGAGCGAGGCGGGAGGGGACTTCCGGCTCTTCGAGCACGAGTACCAGGTGCCGGTGGAGCAGGAGGACAAGCGGCTGGCCGTGAACACGGTGATGCGCTCGCTCCGGAACTTCTTCAAGAGCGAGACCCTGCGCGAGGCGCTGGCCGTGGGACGCGAGCGCTGGCTGGCCCTCGAGGATCTGGTCTCGTTCCAGGTGGGGGACGTCGAGGTCTTCCTGCGCATGGACCTGGCGTTCCGCGCCCAGGACGGGCGGGTGGTCATCGTGGACTGGAAGACCGGGCGGGCCGAGGGGCGCTTCAACGAGGTCCAGATCGCGGGCTACGCGCTCTATGCGGCCGCGCAGGGCTGGGTGGGCGACCCCGAGGAGATCCTGACCGAGCTCAACTACCTCGTGGTGCCGCGCTCGCGGCGGCGCACGGTCAAGCGCCAGCAGCTCGACCACGCCCGGAGCTTCATCGCCCGGAGCGCCCGCGACATGAAGGCGCTGCTCCTCGACCCCCTCGCGAACCTGGCCCGGCTCGAGGACTTCCCGATGATCGACCGGCCCCAGGTCTGCCGCCGCTGCAACTTCCGGCGGATCTGCTTCCCGCGGGGGGAAGGCCTCGCGGCAGCCCTGGACAGCCCGGGACGAGATGCGCCTGCCCCGGGCTAGCGATCACCCCGGCCTGGCTCTTCGGGCGGTGAGCTCGCCGCCCAGCACCGAGGCCGCCGCGGCATGAGGTGTCGCGGGACGAGGGCTGGCAGACCCCGACCGCATCGTCGCATGCCCCGGGGACGCCCTATTTCTTGAGATGCTTCGCGAAGAAGGCGGTCGTCCGCGCCCAGGCGTCCTTGGCCGCCGCCGCCCGGTAGCCGCCCCAGGGGTTGTCGACGTTCGCGAAGGCGTGGCCCGCGCCCTCGTAGATCTTGACGTCGATGCTCTTGCCCGCCTTCTTCATGGCGGCCTCGAACGCGCGAACCTGGTCCGGGGACGGGCCCTTGTCCTCCGCCCCGAAGTTGCCGAGGACCGGGGCCTTGATGGCAGCGATGGCGGCGGGGTCGGTGGTCGGTGGGCCGTAATAGGCCACCACCGCGGCGAGGGTCGGGATCTCGGTGGCGAGGACGAGGCTCCAGTGCCCGCCCATGCACCAGCCGATGGAGCCGATCCGGTCCTTTTTTACGTCCGGCCGCACCGTGAGGAACGCGTGAGCCGCCTTCAGGTCGCGCAGGATCCGGTCCGGGGGGGCGCCCATCATGAGCTGGTGCGCCTCCTCCTGCTTCGTCGCCACCTTGCCGCGGTAGAGGTCCGGCGCGAGGGCCAGGTAGCCCTCTCGGGCGAGGGCCCGGGCCTGGTCCTTTACCCAGTCGTTGAGCCCCCACCACTCCTGGATGACGAGCACGGCCGGAAAGGGCCCCTTGCCAGCGGGGGTGACCAGCAAGGCCGAGGCGTTCTCGGTCCCGCTCTTGAGGGTCACCATCTCCTCGCCCGCCCGGGCCGGAATCGCGGCCAGGAGTAGAAGCAGCGCGACCAGTGCGAGCTTTCTCATGCGGTTGTTCATTGTCGACCCCCCACCCTATCCCTCCCCACGTTGGGGGAGGGGAACGCTGTCACACGTCCGGCTCCGCGCTTCATCGACCCCCCACGCTAGTGCGCGGCCTGCAGCTCGCCGGGCGCGGAGGCGGCGCGGCTCTTGGCCACTTCGCTTCGTCGGCGGAGCAGGGCCGCGACGATGACCAGAAGCTCGAAGGCCACGAACCCGCCCACGTAGGCGTAGCCGCCGGAGCCGAAGGGAAGGCGGCCCGGAAATCACGGACCTCGAAGAGATTCTAGGGGCCGGGCAGACGAGGTGTCAATGAACCAAACGGACCACAAGCGCCAGGCGCGCTCCCCTGCAGCTCAATGCTAGAATCGCCTCTCCGAACTCCTGACAAGGGCTCCCTCGACGAGGAGACAACATGGCCACGCTCCGACTGGTCCCGGCGTCCGGCTCCCCGATCGAGATCACCCGGAACGAAAGCCTCCTGGGACGCGATCCCTCCTGCGAGGTCATGGTGGCCGATGGATCCGTGTCGCGGAAGCACGCGCGGATCGAGCACCGCGCCGGCGCCTGGATAGTGACCGACCAGGGGAGCGCGAACGGCACCTTCCTCGACAGCCAGAAGATCGGGGAGGCCAGGGTCCGCCACGGCCAGGAGCTGCGCTTCGGGGCGGTCGCGTTCAAGGTCGAGATCCCGGGCGAGGAGGACCTCGGGGCGACCGTGGCCAACGTGCCGGTGCTCGACGACGCGGCCACGGTGATGCAACCGAGCGTCGCTCCACGCCCCCCGGCGCCAGCTCCCCGAGCGGGCCGGGCTCCCGGCGGGCCCCCGCCGCCCCCCTTGCCGAAACCCGCTTCGCCTCCGCCCCCGCCGAGCGCGGCCTCGGCCAAGGAGCGCTTCCGGGCGATAGCACCTCCCGGGGGTGCCTCCCCGGTCCCGCAGATGGGAACCGAAGGGGCCGGTACCGCGCCCCCCAGGAAAGGCCGCGGCCCATTCTTCTGGATCGCCACCGGCTGCTGCGGCTGTCTCCTGCTCGTCCTGGTCCTGGCCGGGCTCCTGGGCGGCGGGCTCTACTACGCCACCAAGGGTGCGGCCGAGGCGGTCCACACCCACGTCCGGCAGGTCAAGTCGGGCGATCTCGACAATGCCTACGAAGGGCTCGCCCAGAGCTACCGGGCGGAGATGTCGCTCCAGGAGTTCGAGCAGCTCATCGCGGCCCACCCCGGGCTCAAGGACAACTTGGACGCGACGTTCATGAGGCGGTCGGTCACGAACGACACCGCCACCATCTCGGGGGTGCTCGTGTCCTCCTCGGGTCCGCCGGAGCCGGTGACGTTCACCCTGGTCAAGGAAGGCGGGGCCTGGAAGGTCCGCGGGATCCGGTTCGGGCCGGAGTGATCGCCGCCGCCCATCCCGAGCCGGTCGAGGTGCGCCACGAGAAAGGGGCGCGCCGCCTCGTCATCACCTGGGACGATGGCCACGTCTCCCCCTTCGGTCTCGACTACCTGCGGAGCTGGTGCCCTTGCGCGGGCTGCCAGGGGCACGCCCCCACCGCCCGGTATCTGGAGCTCTCGGGCCAGGAGCTCGTCCACATCGAGGCGGTCGGCAACTACGCGGTCGCCCCCACCTGGGCCGACGGCCACAACACCGGGATCTACAGCTTCCGCCTGCTGCGCGGGCTCTGTCCGTGCGAGGCTTGCGGAGGGGAGAAGCGCTAGCGGATCCGGAACCGCGCGGCCTCCCGAGCCTCCACGAGCGCGCGCGCGTAGGGGTCCGACTCGAGGTACCCGCGGAGGTCGGGGGTGAGCGGGGCCACCATCTCGGCGGGCTGCCAACGCACGGCCGTCCCCGCCTTGTCGAGGACCCGGCCCTCTTCGACCGCCCACGACGCCTCGGCCAGGGAGAGCCCGGCCAGGTCGCGCCTCAGCGCCTCGAACCGTCCCTGGCGCCCCGGCGAGACGAAGCGCAACGAGCGTCCGAGCAGCGCGGCCGCGTGGAAGTGCGGCGGAAAGGCGAGGAGGCCGTCCTTGCCCCAATCCTCCGCCCAGAGGCGGAGCCGCTCGAGGACGGGGGCGAAGAGGCCGAGGCCGGGGTGCTTCTGGCCCGGCAGCCGCGGCCGGTCCACGGAGAAGTCCGCCCTCGGGTCCTGCACGACGAGGCCGTGAACGGCCAGCATCGAGAGCACCTCCAGGCCCAGGTGCAGCCGCGGCGGCTCATTGAGGAAGGTCGAGAGCTCGGCCAGGCGCAGCTCCAGGAGGGGAGCCGGGAAGCCGGGGGCCAGGACGCGCAGGCGGTGTTCGTCTCCTTCCCCGCTCGCCCGCAGGGAGACGCTCGGGTAGCCGCGCCGCGCCATGCCGGGCAGGATCCCGGCCTCGTCCAGCTCACGGCGCAGGGCGGCGGCGTCCAGCCGGCCGAGGAACAGATCGTCCCGAACCTCGACCCGCCCCCAGCCGTCGGCCGGGCGCAGGTCGAGGAAGGGAGCCCGGACGGGACGCGCGGTCACGTCGCGGCCCGCTCCCGGGCCGCCGGCTCCAGGTGCACGACCACGTCCACGATCTCGGGGTGAGCTCGCATGAGCGCTTCCTCGATGCAGTCCGCCACGTCGTGGGCCGCGCGCAGCGACAGGTCGCCGTCCACATGGACGATCAGGTCCACGAAGACCGCGTCCGCGCTTCCCCGGGTGCGGATGCCGCGGAACGCCTTCACCTCCGGGATGCCGGCGAGCACGGGGCCGAGGGCGTCCGGCGGGATCGGGGCGCGGTCGGTGAGGACGTGGAACGCCCGCAGGAGGATCTGAAGCCCCTGCCCGGCGATGACCGCCGCGATGGCCAGCGCTACCACCGGGTCGGCCCAGCCCAGGCCCACCTGGGCGGCGGCAAAGGAGGCGATCACCCCGAGGGACACCAGCAGGTCCGAGCGCGTATGGGCGGAGTCGGCGACGACGAAGGCGCTGCCCAGCCGCCGCCCCTCGCGCGCCTCGTACCAGGCCACGAAGAAGTTGACCCCCAGGGTGACGATCATCACCGCCCAGTTCAGGAAGCCGATCTGGGGCTCCGCGCGCCGGCCGCGGACCGCCCCCGCCCCCACCTCGACGGCCAGCAGGAGCAGGGCTCCTGCGATCACCAGGGTGGCCGCGGTCTCGAACTTGCGGTGCCCGTACGGGTGGCCGGGGTCGGGAGGCGCGTAGGCGAAGGTGGCGACCACCAGGCCCATCACGTTGTTCGAGCCGTCCACCAGACTGTGGTACCCGTCCGCCACCATGGCCAGGCTGCCGGAGAGCTTGCCCACCAGAATCTTGCCCGCGCTCACCGCGACGTTCAGCAGGAGCGTGATCCAGAGGACCCGGCGCACGCCGTCGCGGGTGATCCGGGAGGCGGAGACGGCCATCGCGGGGCCCGCCATCATCTCATCTCCGTGTCCTCGGCCTCACTTCATCCGCGCGCCCTTCTCTTCGGTGGCGAAGATCCAGCCCACGACCTTGCCGGGCTGGATCAGCCCCTCCGCGCTCCAGAACTGCCGGTCGCGGAGGAAGCGCGAGGAGGTGTCGGCGCTCGGAATGGCCTCGATCTCGGCCGCGATGCGCACGAAGCGGTCCTTCCAGAGGGCCAGGTTCGGCTCGCGGAGGTCCACCCAGCCCGCGTGGGCCCAGGCTTCGAGCCGCTCGGGGGTGACCTCGAGGGCCTCGGTCGGCACCGCCGCCGGCGGGACCTTGCATTCCGGTCCGCAGAGCAGCCGCCCGTCCGGCAGCAGGATGGGGATCCCGATCGAGAGCACCTCGGAGCGGTAGGCGGCGTCGCGGGCCACCTCTTCCGCGGCGTGGCGGGAGAGGCCGGCGGGGCTGGCCGCGCGCACGCGCTCCATGGTCCCGAAGCTGCGGCGCAGGAGGTCCGCCTCGAACAGGAGCTTCGAGAGGCGCGGGGGGCCGAGGTTCTCGAAAGCCACGCTGCGTACCCCGTGCTGCTTCTCCAGGTCGCGCAGCTTCTCGAGGGCCCAGTGGCGCATCAGGCCCGCGCGGTAGGTCGGGCCCATGACCGCGTTGTCGAGGGCGTTGATCACGTCGTGGCCGGTGTTGCCGCCCATCAGCTCGCGGGCCACCACGTCCGCGATCTCTTCCGGGGTCACGAACTCCATCTGCTCGCTGGTGGTGATGGCCGCGAACTCCTCGAGGGAGAAGATGCCGTTCTCCCCGGTGTCGATGAAGACGCTCTGCAGGGTGCCCCCGGTGGCCCGCCCGCGGCCGGGGTCGAGGGGCCGGAAGGGCCGGCCGGGGGCGGGAGCCTCGGCCTCGGCCAGGTCCACGTCGTAGAGGGCAACCGGCCGGCCGCCGCGCAGCACCTCGCCGAAGCCGATCCGCTTCCAGGCGATGGCCGCCGCGGGCTTGATCTCCTTCGTGATGGGCCCGCCCGGCGTACGGGCCATCAGGAAGAGGAGCAGGGTGTGCGCCCCCCCGAGCGCGCTCTTGGAGAGCAGCACCCGCGACGGCTTCTCCTCGGAGTGTGTGTAGGGGATGTTGAGCCCCATCCCGCCCGTTCCCGAGGTGCCGATCTTGATGTAGACCTTGGTCCCCGCCCGGACCATCGCCTGGTACAGGACCTGCACGTGGCGGATGAGCTGGGGTACATAGTCGGTGACGAGGAGCATCTCCAGGCTCTGCCGCAGGTCGGTCCCCTGCCGGAGCGCGTCCCAGGCCACTCGGCTCGTCTGGTAGACGTCCTGGTAGGCGATCCCGGTGGCGGTGTTGACCGCGTCCACGATGACGTCCGGGCGACCCTCGGCCACGAGCTGGTAGAGGAAATACTGGGAGGCCGCGGCTTCGGAGAGGGGCTCGATGAGGCTCTCGATGAGGCGAGTCCGCAGGGCCGCATCGCCGAAGACTTGCGCCCGCGACCGGTCCTTGAGGTCGGCGAAGGTGAAGACGTCGCCCCAGGCGGGAACCAGCTCGACCGCCCCTCGCTCCGGCTCCAGGCTCCGGACCGCCTCCTCCGCTTCCTCGCGCTTCAGGGAAAGCACGATGAGGCGGCGGGGCGACTCGCGCAGCAGGCGCCGCGCCACCGCCTGGCCCACGAGCCCGTAGCCGCCCAGGATCAGGACGCTCTTCCCGCGGATGTCCACGCGGAGCCAGGATACGCCGGCGGGACGGGAGGCGCGAGCCGCGGACTCGCGCGGACATCACTCCAGTGCAATCCGGGCTAAGATGCCGGGGGCATGGGCGAGGAGGATCCCCGGAAGGCCGAGGCCCTCCACGAGGTCTCGGTGGTGGTGCCGGTCTACCAGGGCGAGCGCACGCTCGAAACCCTGGCCGACGAGATCGCTCCCCTGACCGGGCCCCAGAAGAGCCCGGGCGGCCGGCGCTTCCGGGTGGCCGAGCTGCTGCTCGTGCACGACGGCGCGATCGACGGCTCGGCCGGCGTGATGAGCCGGGTGGCTTCCCGCCATCCCTTCGTTCGCCTCGTGTGGCTATCGCGAAACTTCGGGCAGCACCCGGCCACCCTGGCGGGGATGGCGTGCACGGTGGCGGCGTGGGTCGCCACCCTCGACGAGGACGGCCAGCAGGACCCTCGGGACGTGGGCAAGCTCCTGGACGAGGCCCTCGACCATCGCGCCCGCCTCGTCTACGCGCGCCCCACCAACGAGCCTCCCCACGGCTTCGTGCGCAACCGGCTCTCCGCCCTCACGAAATGGACCTCGGTGCGCGTGCTGGGGAGCGGCATCGGAGCCTTCAACAGCTTCCGGCTGATCGAGGGCGAGGTGGCGCGCGGGGTGGCGGCCTACTGCGGAGCCAACGTCTACCTGGACGTGGCCCTCTCCTGGGTGGTGGGGTCCGCGCGGCACTGCCCGGTGGCCCTGCGCCGGGAGCGCGGCCGCCCTTCGGGTTACACCCTGAAGCGGCTGCTCCGCCACTTCTGGCAGCTCGTGCTCACCTCGGGGACACGGCCGCTGCGCTACATCGCCTTCGTGGGCGGCGTCTCCATCGTCCTCGGCTTCCTGATCAGCGCCCTCGTGGTCTGGCAACGCCTCCAGCACAAGATCCCCGTGCAGGGCTGGACCTCCATGGTGATCGTGATCTGCCTCTTCGCGGGGCTGATCCTGGTCTCCCTCGGGGTCATCGCGGAGTACCTCGGGGTCGCGGTGTCCATGGCGATGGGCAAGCCGGCCTACCTGATCGTGTCGCGGCCACCCGAGGAGCTCGGCCGCGAGCCGTGAGCGCGCTCGCCTGGGTCGTGGGCCGGGGCGGGCTCCTGGGATCGAGCGTGGAGCGGGCGCTGGGCCCGAAGGCGTGGCGGCCGGAGCGGCCGCTCGCCTGGCTGCAGCCGGAACGGCTCGCGGACGGCATCGAGGACGCGGTGCGCGCCTTCGCGGCCGGGCTCGCAGCGTGGTCGGGGGACGGCTGGGACCTCTACTGGTGCGCGGGGGCGGGGGTGGTGGGCACCTCGGTCGCCGCCCTCGAGGCCGAGACCGCCGCCCTTCGGCTCTTCCTCGACTGCCTGGGGGCGGAGCCTCGCCTGCGGGACCTGCCTGGCCGGATCTTCCTGGCGAGCAGCGCCGGGGGCGTCTACGGCGGCAGCCGCGAACGCCCCCTGACCGAGGCCACGCCCCCCCTGCCGATCTCGGACTACGGGCGAGGGAAGCTCGCGCAGGAAGTGGCGCTCGCGGCGTGGGCGGCGGGACGGCCGCGCGTCTCGACCCTCGTGGGTCGCCTGGCCAACCTCTACGGGCCCGGCCAGCGCCTGGACAAGCCCCAGGGGCTCATCTCGCACATGTGCCGCTGCCTCATCTTCGGGGTGCCCGTGCACCTCTACGTTCCCCTCGACACCATCCGCGACTATCTGTTCGCGGAGGACGCGGGCCGGCGCTTGGTGGCGGGTCTGGCGCGCCTCGAGGCTCCCGGGGGACGGCACGTGACGAAGATCTACGCCTCGGAGCGGGAGACGACGGTGGCCGGCCTCATCGGCGTCTTCCGCCGGCTCGCGAGGCGACCGCTGCGCGTGGTCTCCGGCCTCCATCCCGTGCGGGCGCAGCAGCCGGCCCGGCTCCAGTTCCGGTCCACGGTCTGGCGGGACGAGGCCGATTCCGCTCGGACCGAGCTGCTCGAGGGGGTGAGCCGGGTCCACCGCCACCAGCTCGCCCTCTTCCAGGCGGGACGGTTGCCGGCGCCGCCCCTCGGACCGCCGCCATGAGCGCGTCCTTCGAGTGCCTGATCTGCCACGGCGATGACTCCGAGCTCGTCTACCAGGACTGCCCGGACTATTACCTGGGCACGCCGTTCAAGGCCGACTACGTGCGCTGCCGGGCCTGCGGCCTGCTGCAGCAATCCCCGATCCCCCCCGACGTCTCGGCCTTCTACCACGCCTATCCGGTGCACGCGCCGAAATCGCGGCTCTACGCGGCTCTCCGTTGGCTCGTGATGTCATCGATCTACTATGACGCGCGCCGCCACCCCGCGGGAACCGCCATACTCGACTACGGGTGCGGAGACGGCGGCTACCTGGAGACCCTCGGGGGCCGGGGCCTTCGCCTCCACGGCTACGAGAAGGACCCGGCCCAAGCGGCGCGGGTGGCGGAGCGGCTGGGCCTCCCCGTCCACGCCGACATCGAGGCGCTCGTCGCCTCGATGTCGGAGACCTTCGATGTGGTGACCCTCCACAAGGTGCTCGAGCACCTCACGGACCCGGACGAGGCTCTGGCCGCGGCCCGCCACTTGCTCAAGCCGGGGGGCCTCCTCTATCTCGTGGTGCCCCACGCCGATTCCATCGAGGCGCGGCTCTTCGGCCGGAAATGGCACAGCCTCGATCCGCCGCGCCACATCAGCCTTCCCGCGGTGGCCCACGTGCGCCGCCTCGCTGATCGCCACGGTTACGCGCTTTCCCGCCACGCTCCCATCCCCTTCCCCAACGGCTTCGCGGCCAGCGTGCCGGTGGTACTCTCGGGCCGCTTCCGCTTCGCGCTTTTCGCTCTCGCCTTTCCCCTGGGCGTCGTCTGGTCGCGGCTCGTGCCCACCGGAAGCCACGCCTACTGGCTGAGCAGGCAGTGAGAGGGGCCGGCCAAGCACCGGCGGCCGCGCTTTCGCGCTACCACGTCGCGCTCGTGGATCCGCTCCCCGCCGGCCTCGAGCCCCTGAACCCCGCGCTGGCCATCACGGGCAGCCTGCCGGCCGAGACCGGCACGGACGTGACCGTGGTGGGAGCACAGGGCCTCGGCGGACCCCGTCGGCCCGGCTTCTACGCGCCGGAGACTTTCGGCCGTGGGTCCACGGAGCGCGTGGTCGTCGAGTGACGCGTCCGGCGGAGGCGCTCGCTTTCGTAGAGAAGCACGGCATCGTCCTGCAGTCCGCGCGGGGGCCCGTGCCCAGCCTGGCCGAGGCGGTGGCGGGCGGGCCGATCCGCGGGAGCTGGTGGGGCCATCCGCGGGGGAAAGACATCTACCGCGCCGCCGAGGTCATCACCGAAAGCGACGACGTGCTCGTCTGCAAGCTGGTGGACGGCAAGGTGACCTACGTGCACCGCCGCCTGTGGCCGGCGCTGGCGAAGCTGGCCGCCCGGTTCGGCAAGGCGCGACTGGCCAAGGTCTGGTCCGAGCACACCCCGTCGGGCGCCCACCGCGCCCGCTCCCTCCCGTTCCCCAAGTGGGTGCCGGCCGAAGTGGTCAAGGCTGCCCAGGCCATGACCGACGAGCAGGCGGAGAACAGCCTCGCTCCCTGGCGGCACCTCGCCTCCCCCGGCTTCCGTGGACGCCGCCCGCGACGATGATCGCTCTCTAGCGGCCCGACTGCACCGCCTTCCGGGCGATCCGGTCGATCAGGCCCGGGGCGAAGATCCGGACGAAGCGGCCGAGGCGGCCGCGCCAGGACGTGACGACCAGGCGCTGCCGCTTCTCCATGGCCCGCACGATAAGGGCCGCGCAGGCCTCGGCGCTCATGATCTTCGACTCCTGGAGCGGGCTCCTCCCGGTGGGCCGGCCGTCAGGGCCGAAGGCGCGGCGGTGGATCTCGGAGCGCACGAAGTCGGGGGCGATCATCGTCACCGACACGCCAGTGCCGCCGAGCTCGATGCGCAGGGAGTCGAAGAATCCAAAGACCGCGTGCTTGCTGGCCGAGTAACCGGTGCGGGTGGGGACCCCGGTGAGCCCGGCCACGCTGGCCACCACCACGATCTGCCCGCGGCTCTTCTTGAGGTGAGGCAGCGCGTGGTGGGTCAGGAAGACCGGGCCCAGGTAGTTGACCCGCATGAGGGTCTCGTAGACCGAGAGGTCGGTCACCTGGTCGAAGCGGGCCAGCATCCCGATGCCCGCGTTGTGGACGAGCACGTCGAGGCTCCCGAAGGCGGACACCCCTCGGGAGACGATCTCCCGGCAGGCCGGCTCGGAGGAGACGTCGGCCGGCACGGCCAGCGCCTCCGCGCCGTACGCCCGACACTCCTTCGCCGCTTCCTCGAGCCGGCCTTGGTCTCGGGCGGCCAGGACGAGCCGTGGCCGCTGGGGCGCTATGGCCCTGGCCAGGGCGCGCCCGATCCCCGACGAGGCCCCGGTCAGGACGATTACCTTGCCGGCGTAGGCCGCCATGAGAACTCCTTCGCGCGGTACGTGTCCTGGCCGCCCAGGACGGTGAGGAGGACGCGGGTCTTGAGGAGGCCGGCCGGGGGGATCGCGAGGATGTCGTCGGACAGGACCACGAGATCGGCGAGCTTGCCCGGGGCGAGCGTCCCCTTCACGTCCTCCTCGCGCCCGGCGAAGGCCGCGTCCCGCGTGAAGTGGCGGAGCGCCGCCTCCGCGCTGATCCGGTTGCCGGGCTCCCAGCCCCCCGCGGGCGTCCCCTCCGGGGTCATCCGGGTCACGGCGCAGTAGATCCCGCGCAGGACCTCGCAGGAGAAGACGGGCCAGTCGCTGCCGAAGGCCTGCACCACGCCCGCGTCGTCGATGGCCTTGAACGGCATGGCTCGGGCGGCCCGGACGGGCCCGAGGGTGGGGACGTACACCTCGAGGTGGTTCTGGTCGGGCTGGGCGAAGAGGGCCTGGGTGGAAGCGATCACCCCGAGGGCCTTGAAGCGGAGGAGGTCCTCCGGCCGCGGCACCTCGACGTGCTCGATGCGGTGGCGCCGGCCGCGGGTGCCGTTGGCCTTCGCCGCGTGCTCGTACGCGGAGAGCGCCATGGCGATGCCCCGGTCGCCGATCGCGTGGAGGAAGACCTGGTAGGCGGCCTTGTCGTAGAGGGCTACCGTCGAGTCCAGGTCCTCCTGGGTCCAGCGCGGGAGGCCCGTCCCTCCCGACGGGTAGGGCTCGAACATCGCGGCGGTGCGCGACTCCACGACCCCGTCCACGAAGCCCTTCACCGCCCCGAAGCGGAGCAGGGGTCCCGTGTACTTCCGTCGCAGCTCCTGGTAGCGGTCGAGGGTCTCGGGCGGTGGGTCCTTGACCAGGGGCACCGATGCGTAGAAGCGGACCTTGAGGCCCCGCTCGGCAAGCACCTGCTCGATGACCTTCAGGTCCTCCTCGTCGAAAGAGGCCTGGTGGACCGAGGTGAGGCCGTAGGACGCGGCGAGCTCCAGCCCCTTCCGGAAGGCCCGGTATTTCTCGAAGGGCGCCGGGGTCGGCACGAGCTGCGAGACCAGGCGCACCGCGGACTCCTTCAGGATCCCCGTGGGCTCGCCCTGGGCGTCGCGCAGGATGGCCCCCCCCGGCGGGTCCTCGGTCGTGTGGGTGATCCCGGCCTTGGCGAGGGCGAGCGAGCTCACCCAGGCCGTGTGGCCGTCGTAGGAGCGGAGGAAGGCCAGGCGATCCGGCGCGATCGCCTCGAGCTGGGCCCGCGTCGGCATCCCGTCGGGGAAGGCGCCGTAGGTCCAGCCCTCGCCCGTGATCCATGCGCTATCCGGGTGCGCGCGGTCGTAGTCCCGGATCCGCTTCTCGATCTCGGAGAGGGAAGCGGCCCCGTCCAGCCTCAGGGCCTCCAAGGACAGGCTGCCGCCCATGAAGTGCAGGTGGGCGTCGATGAAGCCGGGGCAGACGAAGCGGCCCTGGAGGTCGACGACCTCGGTGCCCTTCTCGGCCAACTCCCGGATCTGCGAGGTCGATCCCACGGCCAGGATCTTCGTGTCGCGCACGGCCAGGGCCTCGGCGCGCGGCCGGTTGGCATCGCCCGTCCACACGCGGCCATTGATGAAGATGCGGTCGGCCTTCTCCGCGGCGGGGGTGGCCACGGCCAGAAAGCCGAGGAGGCCGGCCGCCCAATACCTCATGCGACCTGCGAGAGCGCCCCTTCGAGGACGTCCAGGCCTTCCTGGAGCTCGTCGTCGCCGATCACGAGCGGCATCAAGGTGCGGATCACGTTGCCGTAGGTGCCGGCCGTGATCGTAATCAGCCCCCGCTCGTAGCAGCGCTTCGCCACCGCCGCCGTCTCGTCCCGCGCCGGGGTCCTGGCCGCGCGGTCCTTGACCAGCTCGATCCCCCACATGGCCCCGATCCCCCGCACGTCGCCCACGAGTGGGAGGCGCTCCTTGAAGCGCGCGGCCCGCTCGGCGAAGGCCGCGCCGATGCGCGTGGCGCGGGCGAAGAAGGCGGGATCGGCCATGGCGTCGAGCACCGCGTGGGCCGCGGCCAGCGACACCGGGTTGCCGCCAAACGTGCTGCCCAGGCCGCCGGGGCCCGGAGCGTCCATCAACTCGGCCCGGCCGGTCACCCCCGCCAGGGGCAGGCCACCCGCGATCGACTTGGCGGTGACGAGCAGGTCCGGCACCACCCCGCTGTGCTCGATCCCCCACCACCGGCCCGTCCGCCCGAAGCCGCTCTGCACCTCGTCGGCCACGAGCAGGATCCCGTGGCGCTCGGTGAGGGCCCGCAGCTTCGGAAGGTACTCGGGCGGGGGCACCACGAAGCCGCCCTCCCCCAGGACCGGTTCCACGACCACCGCCGCCACCTGCTCGACCGCCACGTAGCGCTTGAAGAAGTCCTCGAGGGCGTCCACGCAGGCGACACCGCAGGACGGGTAGCTCAGGTTGTAGGAGCAGCGGTAGCAGTAGGCGTAGGGGGCGCGGTAGGTTTCCGGCGCGAAGGGGCCGAACCCCGCCTTGTAGGGATGGACCTTCGAGGTGAGGCTCATGGTCAGCAGGGTGCGGCCGTGGAAGCCGTCCTCGAAAGCGAGCACCGCCGGGCGCCCCGTGGCCGCCCGCGCGATCTTGACCGCGTTCTCCACCGCCTCCGCCCCCGAGTTCAGGAACAGGGTCTTCTTCGGGAAGTCACCGGGGACGAGGGCGTTCAACCGCTCGGCCAGGCTGACGTAGGACTCGTAGGGGGTGACCCCGAAGCAGGCGTGGGTGAACCGCGCGAGCTGCTCGCTGGCCGCCTTCACGACCCGCGGGTCCGCGTGGCCCACGTTCAGGCAGCCGATCCCCCCCGCGAAGTCGAGGAGGCGGTTGCCGTCCACGTCCTCGAGGAGCGCGCCGCTCGCTTCCTTGACGAAGATCGGGACGGCGTTGTAGCTTCCGCGCGGCACCGCCGCCGCGCGGCGGGCGAGGAGCTCGCGGGAGCGCGGGCCCGGCAGCTCCGTCTTCAAGCGGATCGAGCTCATGGCAACCTCAAGGGGCCGCAAGCCGCTGGTGGCGGTGGTGGGCGGGGCGGGAGCGATGGGGCGGGCGGTGGTCTTCGACCTCGCGCGCCAGGGCCACCGCGTCCTCGTGCTCGACCGCGACCTCCGGGCGGCGCGCACGGCGGCTCGGATATACGGCGCTGGCCGAGCCACCGCCGACGCCCTGGACGCCCGCGACACCCCCGCCCTGGCGGCCCACCTGCGCGAGGCCCGGGCGGCGGCCCTCGTCAACGCGGGACCCTTCCCGTTCAACCTGCCGGTGATGGCGGCCGCCCTGGAGGCGCGCTGCCACTACCTGGACCTGGGCGGGCTCTTCCACACCACGCGAGTGCAGCTTACCCACGACGCCGACTTCCGCCGGCATGGCCTCCTGGCCGTGCTCGGGATGGGGAGCGCCCCCGGGATCACGAACGTGCTGGCCCGCGCCGCCGCCGATCCGATGACCCATGTGCGTGCCGTGCGAGTGTACAACGGGGGAGCCGACTTCACGCGCTACCCGGCACCCGTCGCCTTCGGCTTCTCCCCCGCCACCCTCCTGGACGAGCTCACCCAGCCGGCGGTCGTCTTCACGAAGGGCCACTTCCGCTCCATCCCTCCGCTCACGGGCGGCGAGGACGTGCGCTTCGAGGTGGGCCGCCAGCGCGTCCACCTGAGCCTGCACTCGGAGGTGGCCACCCTGCCCCTGAGCTACCGGGCCAAGGGGATCCGCGAGTGCTTCTTCAAGGTGGCCTACGACCCGGCCCTCCTCGAGAAGCTGAAGCTGCTCATCGACCTCGGGCTCGCGGACCGGCAGCCGGGCCCGCGCGGCGTCGCTCCCCGCGACGTGCTGCTCGACTGCCTGGCCACCCTGCCCAAGCCCCCTCCGTTCGTGGACGACCGCGACTGCCTGCGCGTGGTGGTGGAGGGAAGGGACGCGAAGGGGCCGCTCCGCGCGCGCTACGAGATGACGGCCCGGCCGCAGCGGCGCCCCCCGCTTTCGGCGGTGGCCCGGGACACCGGCTCCCCCCCCGCGATCGTGGCGAGCCTGCTCCTCGAGGGCCGCATCAAGGAGCGCGGCGTGCTCCCCCCCGAGCAGTGCGTGCCGGTGGATCCTTTCCTGAAAGCGCTGGCCGCGCGCGGCATGCCCGTCCGGGTCTCGATCACCCGGTCCTGGAGGAACGGATGAACAAGCCTCGCATCTTCCTGGGCTCGTCAGGAAAGCAGGAGAAGCTGCTGCAGGCGCTGACGCGCGGTCTCGCAGACGTCGCGCACGTCGAACCCTGGACGACTTCGTTCAATCCTGGGACCACGACCCTGGAGCGGCTCCTCGAGCTGGCGCACGAGGTCGATTTCGCCGCCTTCGTGTTCGCTCGGGACGACTGGACGACCAACCGCCCAGCCGGATCCAAGCCCACGGGATCCGGCCAGGCTTCTCCGCGAGACAACGTGGTCTTCGAAGCCGGTCTTTTCGGTAGCGCCCTGGGAATGCGCCGGACCTTCATCCTCCATGCGAGTGGCTCGAAGCTTCCCAGCGATCTCCTCGGCCTCACCTGCGTACGGTACGGCGAAGCGACGACCGCGACCGAGATGAGAGCCGTCAATCAGAAGCTTCGGAAGGCGATCGAGGACGAGGGCCCCCTCGCCCGGATCGAGGGCCTGTGGTGGCAGTTCTCCTTGACGGAGCGGAGCTCCCGGGAGCCTTCGGCCGTGAGCCTCCTGCGGATCTCGCGAGACCGCGACGGGGCCCTGGAGCTGGCCGGCCGCTCATGGCAAGAGGATGGCACCCTGTCCGCCCGATACTGGAGCGAAGCGGCGAAGGAGAGGAAGGATCCCCCCGGCATCTTCTACTACTGGAAGGGAGAGCGGCCTCGGCACCCGAACGCGCCGCAACTGGAAGGGACAGGCGAGATCCGAATCGAGTCCCCCGATCGCGCAGCCGGGTACTTCACGACTCGTTCGGACACCGACCCCAAGGTCAACGCGCGGACCTCCGGCGTCTACTTGCGCGCCGACCCCGAGGACCTGAGGATCCTGGACGGACGCGACGATCGGCGTCGTGCCGAGTTGATCGCAGAGCGGCTGAGGCACTGGAAGTCGATCACGAGCGCCTGAGATCAGCGCACCGAGGGCGCTTGGCACTTCGGCGTGCCGCTATCGACACCTCCTGGTTGTTAACCCGAAGTGTCTACTTTTTCGAGGGAGGTTCCTTTGTCAGGTGCCTCCCCTTGTTATGCGCCCCCGGTTCCCTTGGTATCTGTCCCGGTGTATTTGTCCAGGCGTTCCATGCGCTCAGCTCGCTCTTCAATGTCCTTCGCCTCGTCATCCGAAATGCCAAGGGCGCGATTAATGCAATCGTCGTGACCTGACTGGTCCCACACGAACCTGTCGGGTGTGCGACCTGGTGGGGTGATCTCCGCCTCCAGGTGCTGAAGCACCCCGGACCTGGCACCGCTGTTGACGAACGTACACATCAGGTGAGCCGCCGTCACACCGTTTCCAGCGCCGAGCACGAGCCTGAAGGTGTCTGCCGGAAGCAAGCGAAGCCGCGGCCGCTCTAGGAAGTTCTTGTAGAAGGAGGCGAGAGCGATCACTGCGATAGCCACCTGCGCTGGAGCAGACCGCACAACGCCCGCGATGCTCTCCCACATCGCCACCAAGGCCGGCATGATGGTCACTCACGCTCCCTCTGCGTGCGCATGACACCGAGTTCAGCGGCGAGGCTCCATCGCTTGCGCCTGTTAGGCGGGTACGCGAATGCGCTCGTATAGGAATTCGGGAGCAAGGTCGGCCCCATTGGGCCAAGCGATGGTGTGAAGCTCGGGATGAAGGACGAACTGGCGGAAGTACGCCGGTTCGCGAAGGGGCTCGAAGACTGGGCCATCGAGCTCGCCGGCGAGATCGACCTCACCCCGTGTCCCGTCACTGAAGCGCAGCCACACGACGAAGTCTCGGACGTACCGGGCTTCCAGCAGCCTAGGCATTCACTACTCCAATGGCGCTATGGGCCTCAGGAGTTGCTTAGCCCTAGCGCGCTCCCAATTCTCCTCCAATTCGGCCACGTGCGCCTGCCGCCACTCCTGCACGTGCCCGAGGGCACGACGGGGCAGGTTGCCCCAAAGCACGGCGCCGTCTCGGATGCTTACCGCCGCCTCGTGCTCGCCGTAGCTCGCATGGAAATGGGGCGGGTTGTGATCGTTGAAGAACATACCGATCACGATCCCCAGAAAACGGCTGACCTCCGGCACCTAGACACTCTACGTCGCTCCAGTACCATGGTGGGACCCGCCTAACACTCTCTATTCCTCGTTGGGATAGGCCTTATTCCAGGGTGCGCGTAAGGGTTCCCATACACGGGATAACGGATATCGCGGCGAGGTCGAGGGCTAGCTCAGGCGGCGAAGCGGGCGCCGCGCTTCTCGGGACCGAGGGCGACCACCACCGCACCCAGGACGAAGACGGTGAGGGCGGTGAGGGCCATCGCGTTCGCGTAGGTCGTGTGCTCGGCGAAGACCGCCTCGATGTAGGCGACGGTGCCCGCGAGCAGCACCCCGCACTGGTAGGCGAACCCGGGCAGGAAGCCGCGCACCGCGTCGGGCGAGAGCTCGGTGATGTGGGCGGGGATCACTCCCCAGGCGCCTTGCACCATGAACTGCATCAGGAAGGCCCCGAACACTAGGAGGGAGGTGCCCGGCGCGTAGGCCCAGAGGGGGATCATCAGCACCGCCAGCAGGAGGGCCGTCACCATCGAGCGGCGGCGACCGAAGCGGTCCGACAGGAGGCCGAAGGCGATCCCCCCCAGCAGCGCTCCGACGTTGTAGGTCACCGCGATCATCGCGACCTCACGGGGGAGGAAGCCGCGCTCCAGCTTGAGGAAGGTCGGGTACATGTCCTGGGTGCCGTGGGAGACGAAGTTCATCATCATCATGAGCGCGGTGAGGTAGAGGAAGAGACGCCACTGGGAGGCGATGCCGCGGCCGAGGTGGCTCCAGCTCTCCGTCTTGCTCTTCTCCCAGACCGCGGACTCCTTGACCCGGAAGCGGACGAACAAGGCGAGAAGGGCGGGCAGGCCACCGATGAAGAACATGGCCCGCCAGCCCCAGCGCGGGAAGACGAAGAAGTAGCAGCAGGCGGCCAGCAGGTAGCCCACCGCGTAGCCCTCCTGGAGGACTCCCGAGAGCACGCCCCGCCAGCGGGGGGGGACCTTCTCCATGGCCAGCGACGCCCCCACGCCCCATTCCCCGCCCATCCCGATCCCGAAGAGGGCCCGCAGGACCAGGAACGTGGTGTAATTCGGGGCCAGGCCGGAGAGCACCTCCACCACCGAATAGAACACGAGGTCGATCATCAGGGGGAGCCGGCGGCCGTAGCGGTCGGCCAGGAGGCCGAACAGGAACGCCCCCACCGGCCGGAAGGCCAGGGTGACCGTGATCGTCAGGGCCAGCTCCGGAATGCTCCTTCCGAAGTCGGCGGCCACGTTGGGCAGGACGAACACCAGGACGAAGAAGTCGAAGGCGTCGAGGGTCCAGCCCAGGAAGCTGGCCACGAGGGCGCTAACGTAGTCGGCGGTGCCGACGGCTTCCCGCTCGTCAGTGCGCATCGGGCGGCCGGAGGGTGAGGACGTGGACCGGCGGCCCGGGCAGGAGCGGCCGCGGCTCGCCCTTCACCCAGGCCGCGTGCCCGTCCGCGTAGTTCGGCGAGAGCGGGTGGCCGCTCTGGCCCCCCGGCATGTGGAACACGCCCTCGGCCTCTCGCCCCGGCGAGACCGCCAGGCGCTCGGAGGCGCCGTTCTCGGGTCCCTGGGCCCGGGGCATGTTGGAGTCGCCGGGCAGCTCGTCCCTCGGCATGTCCAGGAAGCGGGCGAGGGAGGGGACCGCCCGCGACAACGGGTGCTGGATCTGGGCGGCGTTGCGGCGGCCCCAGGTCTGATCGGCGAGGCGGGCCCCGTCCCGGGTGAGCGACTCGACCACCGCGTCGGCCGCGGCCAGGAGCTGCGCGTCCCAGGTCTCGTGCTTCGGGTCGAGCAGGTGCGGCGGCCGCTCCGTCACGAGGGTCCAGAGCGGCCCTTCGTAGAAGGGGAGCCGGTTCCACCGGAAGCGTGGGTCCGCCGCCTTGCAGGGCGCGGTCAGGGGCTCGAGCACCTGCTCGGCGAGGGTGGTGCGGAACTCCCGCACGAGCCGGTAGCCCACCGAATCGGCGGATGCGCGGCCCCCCCAGCTCTCGACCAGGCGGCGCATCTCCGCACGCCGTGGGTCCCTGGCCAGCGCCTCGGGCGTGAGCGTCTTCAAGAGCAGATCGCGCCAGCGCACGAGGAAGATCGCCCGGACGTCGATCTGCACGTTCAGCATGTCCTCGGGGGTGGCTTTCTCGATCGCGAGCAGGTCGTCGCGGATCTGCTGCGCCCGCGCGCCGAGGTCGTAGCCTCCGTAGCCGATCTTGCGAAGCATCTCCCCGTCCACGACCCGGGCGTTGGCGGTCCAGATGCGGCCGGAGGGCGGATCCACGACCCGCGGGTACTCGCCGGGCTCGAGCCAGCCGTCCCAGCGCCGC
>WNGL01003906.1_pt1 | contig 19906 bp, 17 predicted proteins | sample 5400591 | NCBI WGS metagenome assembly WNGL01 (sample SAMN13153377, study PRJNA577476) | soil metagenome | isolation source: 80 cm soil or saprolite under Garry oak tree replicate 1 | place: USA:California | collected 2016-06-15 | reverse complement strand
TCCGCGTCCGCGGTGGCCAGGGGTCGCCCGAACAGCCACGTCCGCCACGAGCGATGCGGGTCGGGGCTGGCGTCGCGGTAGGGCTGCGCGCCGCTCGTGTCCGGCCGGACGAACGAGCTCATGGGACCTCCCCCTCGAGCCGGACGTGGTAGGGGACGTTCATGATCACGACCCCGGGGCGGAAGAGGAGGGCCAGGCGGAGCAGCACCGCGGTCTGGGAGTGGAGCAGGTTGTGCCAGGTCTTCCGGGGCACGAACTGGGGGACCACGATCGTGAGGACCTCGTTGGGCTGCCGCTTGTCCGCCACCTCCCGGACGTAGTCGAGGAGCGGCTCCAGGAGCAGGCGGTAGGGCGAGTCCAGGATCACCAGCCGGATGCCGCTCCCCCAGAGGCCCCACTTGCGCTTGACCGCCTCCGCGCCCTCGGGGTCCGAACAGACGTAGACCGCGGTGATGTCGTCGGAGAGGCAGCGCGCGTAGCGCAGCGCGTTCACCGTCCCCCGGTGGACGCCGCTGATGGGCAGGATCACGCGGTGGCGCGCGACGCGCGGAGGCACTCCGAAATCCTCCAGGGAGAGCCGCCGCGCCATGTCCCGGTAGTGCCGGTGGATCGCGAAGAAGAAGGCGACCAGCAACGGGATGATGATGATGACCACCCAGGCCCCGTCGTGGAACTTCGTGGCCGCGAAGATGAAGGCCACGACCGCGGTGAGCGCCGCCCCGAAGCCGTTGACGACCATCTTCGACCGCCACCGCGGGTCGTGGTGCAGGACCGACCCTCGTTCCCTCCGCTCCTCACCCGGGGCCAGACGCCCGGACTTCCACCAGCGCCGCGCCATGCCGCCCTGGGACAGGGAGAAGGACAGGAACACCCCGATCGCGTAGAGCGGGATGAGGCCGGTCACGCTGGCCTTGAAGACGGCGATCAGCAGGCAGGCCACCAGGGCCAGGACCACGATCCCCCGGGAGAAGACGAGCCGGCTGCCCCGGTAGGTGAGCTGCCGGGGCAGGAAGCCGTCCGCCGCCTGCAGGGCGGAGAGGCGCGGGAAGTCCGCGAAGGCGGTGTTGGCGGCCATCACGAGGATGAGAGTGGTCGCGGCGATGGCGCCGAGATAGAGCGGCCCCCTCCCCCCGAAGGCGGTGCGCGCAAGCTGCGAGATCACGGTCTCCTGCTCGGAGGGGACGGCCCCGATCGGGCTCGCCAGCCAGGTGATCCCCAGGAACAGGGAGCCCAGGATCGCGGACATCCAGAGCAGGGTGATCCCGGCGTTGCGGCTGCGCGGCTCCTTGAAGGCGGTGATGCCGTTCGAAATCGCTTCCACCCCCGTCAGGGCCGTGGTGCCGTTGGAAAAGGCGTGGAGGATCAGGAAGAGGGTCACCGCCTGGCCGGCGTGGGCCTGCTCCAGGGGTGGGGGGTCGGCTACCGTGCCCAGGGTGCCGAACGCCTGGCGGACGAGCGCCAGGCCCACGGTCAGGAACATCATGGCCAGGAAGAAGTAGGTGGGGACGGCGAACACGATCCCCGACTCCTTGACCCCCCGCAGGTTGATGACCATCACGAAGAGGACGAGCGACACGGCCATGGCCACCCGATGCTCGTAGAGGGCCGGGTAGGCGGAGGTGATCTGGGCAACCCCCGAAGAGACCGACACCGACACGGTCAGGATGTAGTCCATGAGCAGGGCGGCCCCCGCGATCTGGGCGGGCATCTCGCCCAGGTTGTCGCGGGCCACGATGTAGGCCCCGCCTCCGCCGGGATAGGCATGGATCGTCTGCTCGTAGGACACGGTGACAATGGCCAGGAGCAGCACGATCGCCACCGCGATCGGGAACGCGTGCGCGAAGGCCACGCTCCCCGCCCCTGCCAGGACGATCAGGATCTCCTGGGTGGCGTAGGCGGTGGAGGAGAGGGCGTCGGAGGCGAAGACCGCCAGCCCGACCGCCTTGGATCTCCACGAGCGGGAGGGGCCGGGAACGACCTCGCGGTGCGGTTGTACGCCGGTCAGGTCCGGGCGGACGAAGGAGCTCATTCGAGGTGCCGATCGCGTGAGCCTACCACCGGCGGCTCCCCGACTCCACGGGCGCCCCCCTTTCCCATTGACATCCCCCATGAAATGCGCTTATCCTCCCCATCGAAATCCCTCTCAGCGAAAGGACTGTGTGCTCGATCCCGAGGCGCCGGGCGTCGACCGCCTGCGCGAGGTTCTGTCGTCCCAGGGCTTCCTGAAGACGGACTTGGATCGAGTCCTGGGAGCGGCTTTCGGACCCAGCCACCTGCGCAGCGACCTGCCACTCTACGAGCGGCGACTGGCCTCCCCCGCTCCCTTGCACACGCTGATCAAGCTCTTCGGCCTCTATGTCGACGTGCCCGAGGACGACGCGTGCGCCGCCTTCGCCCCGCTCCGGCTGGACGAGGTCGTGGCCATGGGTCTCGTCGAGCGCGGGGACCGCCTGGTCCGCTCCCGGGTGGGCCTCGTGACCACGGGCGACCTGGTCCTGGCCCGTGACCGCCTCGTGCGGGAGGGGGCCTCCCTGCGCCCGGACCACGTGATCGGCTTGAATCCGCCGGCCATGCAGCTCGGCGCCATCACCGTGCGGCGGCCCGTGCGGGCCGCCCTCGACCTCGGGTGCGGAGGCGGCGTGCAGGCCCTGCTCGCGGCCGGCCACGCCGACCGGGTGGTGGCGGTCGACGTGAACCCGCGGGCTCTCGAGTTCACCCGCTTCAACGCCCGCGTCAACGGGATCACGAACGTCGAGTGCCGGCAGGGGGACTTCTTCGCCCCCGTGAAAGGCGAGCGCTTCGGCCTCGTCGTCTGCAACCCGCCCTACGCGATCTCGCCCGACGCGCGCTTCGTCTTCCGGGACAGCGGGCGCCCCGGCGACGCGGTGTGCGAGGAAGTCGTGAGCCGCATCCCCCACCACCTGGAGGAGGGCGGCTTCGCGAGCGTCCTCTGCAACTGGGCGCTGCGACGGGACGAAGCCTGGTCGGCGCCCCCCATGCGCTGGGTCGAGGGGAGCGGCTGTGACGCCTGGCTGCTCGGAAGCGGCACCAAGGACCCGCTGTCCTACGCCGCGGGCTGGAACCGCAACGCCGACCGGGACGACTATGAGGCGTCCACCGACCGCTGGCTCGCCTACTACCGGAAGCGGGAGATCGAAGCCATCGGCATGGGGGCGGTGATCCTCCGCCGGCGGACCGGAGGGCAGAACTGGGTGCGGGCGGACCAGCTCCCTGTGGATCCGGTCGGACGCTGTCACGAGCAGATCCTGCGCGTGTTCGCCGCGGAAGACCTTCTCTCCGGCCTCACCGACCCCGATTTCCTGGAGCAGGTCTTCGCGGCCGGGGACGACCACCGCCTTTATCAGACGTTGGCCCGCCGAGAGGGCGAGTATCGCGTGGAGGCGGCCGAGCTGCGCCTCAGCGGGGGGTTCGGCTTCCGGGGAGTGGCCGACGGCTCCACCCTGGAGATGCTGCGGCGCTGCAACGGACGGCGCCCCCTGCGCACGATCCTGAGCGAGCTGGCGGGCCTCGCCGGGATCGACCCCGAGACCCTGGCCACCGCCGCCGTCCCCACGGTGCGGCGGCTCGTGGCCATGGGCTTCCTGTTGCCCGCGGAGAGGCGGGCGGAAAGGAGAACGAGCGATGGAAGCAACGGCGAAATCGCCACCGAGGCGAACGCTCCTGCAGAGGGGGTTCCTCGCCTTGGCGAGCGCGTGGGGGCTGGGAGCGACCGCTAAGCGGGCCACGGCCGAGGAGGCACCCGCCGCACCTGCCGGCCCCACCACCCTCACGCTCCACGGCCGGCACCGGCCGACCCCGCCTCGGGGCCCGCTCGGCGGGCGGTCGGGCGGCGGCAGCATCGCCAGTTACGGTGACCTGCTGGACGGGCCGGACGGGTCGCCCGTGGGCGAGTTCTACGCGAACGGCCTCGGCCTGGAGACTGCTTTCGGGCCGTCGGTCCCCGCGGTCTCGTGCGTCGAGTTCCAGACCTTCCAACTGCCCGACGGCGTGCTCTTCGGGGTGGGCGCGGGGGGCGGCGCGGGGGCTCAGCGGACGTGGGCGGTGCTGGGCGGGACGGGCCGGTTCGCAGGGGCCCGAGGGACCTACGTTGAGCGGGAGGTGTCTGTGGCCCCGGCCGGCCGCGGCGCCGTCGAGTTCATCCTCACCTTGACCGCGTAAGGAGGCAGGATCATGGCAGTCGATATGTTCCTCAAGCTCGGTGACATCAAGGGTGAGAGCACCGACAAGCAGCACAAGGACGAGATCGAGGTCCTGAGCTTCAGCTTCGGCATCAGCCAAACCATCGCCGCGGGCGGCGGGGGCGCCACGGGAAAAGTCTCGATGCAGGACTTCCGGATCGTGAAGAACGTCGACACCGCCTCCCCCGACCTGTTCGATGCGGTTTGCTCGGGCAAGCACATCCAGGAGGGAGTCTTCACGGTCCGCCGCGCGGGCCACAAGGAATCGGCGGACTTCTACAAGGTCCAATTCGAGAACGTGCTCATCTCGTCGGTTGGCCCCGGCGGGAACGCCAACGACGGCGCTCCGATGGAACAAGTCAGCCTGAACTTCGCGAGCGTCAAGGTCGAGGCCCGACGGCTGGACGCCAGCGGCCGTCCCAGCCCGTGGGAGACCACGCAGTGCAACCTCGCAGGTGAAAAGCAGTAATCGTTCCCCCGGCCGTTCGCGGTGGGACGGCCGAGCGATCCGGGGCTCGGCCGTCCCCCCCGAGCCGGCGCGCGCGGGGCCAGGGTTTGCCGCCACCGGAACCCGTCAGGAGCGAGCTTCGCTGGAACCGGCGGCGGCGGCCGGCAGGTCGCCCTCGCCCAGCTTGCGCTTGAACAGATCGATCACGAGGCGGTAGCAGGTCAGGGCCAGCGCGGGGTCGTAGCGGGGGCCTTCGTCCCGGATGAACGCGTGCGCGCCGTTGAGCTCGTGCCAGGTGAAAGGGACGCCCACGTCGGTCAGGCGCCGCTGGATGAGGGCTCGCCCTTCCGCGGGGATGTGGGGGTCCTGCCGCCCCCAGATCATCAACAACTCGCCCTTGATCTCCGCGGCGCGCGCCAGGCTGTCGTCCCCGCCCTGGCCCAGGCTGCCCTTGTGGATGTCGGTGGCGTAGAAGCATGCCCCGGCCAGGACCTCCGGGTTCATGGCCGCGCGGAAGGCCAGGTGGCCGCCCACGCAGATGCCCACGGCGCCGAGCTTCCCGGTGCAGGTCGGCCGCGACGTGAGGTGCGCGATCACGGCCCGCGCGTCCGCGTCGTAGGCCGTCACCGGCTTGCCCACCTTGTCCTGGTTGCCCCGATCGGCGCCCGCCGGGTCGTAGGCCAGCTCCGTCCCCGGCGGCTCGAGCTCGTGGAAGATCTCGGGCACCGCGACCACGAAGCCGTGCCCGGCCAGGAGCGCCGCCACCCGCTTGATGGGGCCCGTCCGCTGGAAGATCTCGGAGAAGAGGAGGAGGCCGGGATAGCGGCCGGGCGCCACCGGCTGGTAGACATAGGTCCGCATCGGCCCGCTGGGTGTGTCCAGCTCGGCGGTCTCTTCTTGAAGGATCATGGCTCCCTCTGGTTCGGGCCCCTGGTGGTCGAGTCATGATCTACTTGGCGGTGCCTACGAGGCAATCCATTTCTCTGGACGCGAGTTTCCACGGGTGCTTTGCGGGGAGGTCGACATGGGCAAAGGACGGTCCGGGTCCCTTCTTGGCGCGCTGCTCGTTCTGGCGGCGGCCGCCACCTCCGGGAGTCAGAGCGGGAGACCCCTTGTGCTGCGGCGGCCGGCCGTCAGTCAAACCCGGATCGCGTTCTCCTACGCGGGCGACCTCTGGGTCGTGGCGCGCGAAGGCGGAGAGGCGCAGCGCCTCACGAGCGGCGTGGGAGCCGAAACCCGCCCCCGCTTCTCGCCCGACGGCTCGATGATCGCCTTCACGGCGGAGTACGACGGCAATCCCGACGTCTACGTGGTGCCCGCCTCCGGCGGCGATCCGCGGCGGCTGACGTATCACCCGGACGCCGATGTGGCGGTTGCTTGGACTCCGGACGGGAAGCGAATCCTCTTCCATTCCCACCGGGCCAGCAGCAACGACCCCGACAAGTTCTTCACCATCCCCGTCGAAGGCGGCTTCCCGACGGAACTGCCCCTGCCCATGGCGGACGACGGCTCGTTCTCGCCCGACGGCGCGAAGCTGGCCTACGTCCCCGCCTTCCAGTGGCAGGAAGCCTGGAAGCGCTACCGGGGCGGACAGACCAAGGCCATCTGGATCGTCAACCTCGCGGACCTGGGACTCGAGAAGATCCCGCGGGACAACTCGAACGACTTCAACCCCATGTGGGTCGGGGACAAGGTCTACTTCCTCTCCGACCGTGGCGGCCCCGTGAGCCTCTTCGCGTACGACACCCGGCGCCGGGAGGTGGCGGAAGTGGTCCACAACGAGGGCCTGGACCTCAAGGCGGCCTCCGCCGGGGCGGGCGCCATCGTCTACGAGCAGTTCGGCTCGCTGCACCTGCTGGACCTCGCGAGCGGCCGGAGCACCCGCGTCGAAGTGCGGGTGGCGGGCGACTTCCCCGAGGCGCGCCCGCACTTCGCCAAGCTCGAGGCCAAGAAGATCCTCAGCGCCCGCATCTCGCCCAGCGGCCAACGCGCGTTATTCGAGGCCCACGGCGAGATCCTCACCGTGCCGGCGGAGAAAGGCGACGTCCGCAACATCACCCGCACCCCAGGGGCGGCCGACCGTGACCCGTCCTGGTCGCCGGACGGGAAGTCCATCGCCTGGTTCTCGGACGAATCCGGGGAGTATGCGCTGCACGTCCGCGACCAGAACGGCCTCGGCGAGATCAAGAAGATCGGCCTGGGGGACCCGCCGTCGTTCTTCTACGCGCCCACCTGGTCGCCCGACTCGAAGAAGATCGCCTACTCGGACAAGCGCCTCAACCTGTGGCACGTGGATCTGGCCAAGGGAACCCCGGTGAGGGTAGACACCGATCTCTTCGAAGATGGTGCGTCCTTCAACCAGGTCTGGTCGCCGGACGGCAAGTGGCTCGCCTACTCCAAGCAGCTCCGCAGCCACTTCCACGCCCTTTTCGTGTATTCGGTCGACAGCGGCAAGCCCACCCAGGTGACGGACGGGATGAGCGACGCCCTCTTTCCCGCCTTCGACCCGAACGGGAAGTACCTCTATTTCACGGCCAGCACCGACGTCGGCCTCACCGCCGGCGCGGGCGGCGACATGTCCGGCTTGTACCGCCCCGTGACGCGTACGGTCTACGTCGTCGTGCTGACGAAGGACCAGCCCTCTCCCCTCGCCCCGGAGAGCGACGACGAGAAGGGCGAAGAGGCCAAGAAAGAAGGATCGGGGGCAGCGGACAAGGACAAGGCGGCGAAGAAGGACAAGGAGCCGGTCAAGGTCCAGATCGACTTCGAGAAGATCAACCAGCGCATCCTGGCCATGCCCATCCCGGCCCGCAACTACCTCGGCCTGTCTGCGGGCAAGGAGGGCGAGCTCTTCCTCGGAGAGGGTCCCCAGATCTCCACCTTCGACGGACCCCCGGCCTTCGTCGTCCAGAAGTTCGTCCTCAAGACACGCAAGAACGAGAAGCTCCTGGAGGGGGTGAGCGCGTTCGTCGTGTCCGGGAACGGCGAGAAGATGCTCTACAAGCAGGGGGAGCAGTGGTTCATCGGCGGAACGGCGGCGGCGCCCAAGCCGGGTGAAGGGCCCCCCAAGCCCGGTGAAGGGCCACTCAAGCTGGCGGAGATGGAGGTCTACGTGGACCCGCGCGCCGAGTGGAAACAGATGTACCACGAGGTCTGGCGCATCGAGCGCGACTTCTTCTACGATCCCGGCCATCACGGTCTCGATCTCCTGGCGGCGGAGAAGTTCTATGCGCCCTATCTCGACCAGATCAACCGCCGCGACGACCTGAACTACCTCTTCGTGGAGATGCTGGGCAACCTGACCGTGGGTCACATGTTCGTCGGGGGGGGCGACCTGCCCGAGCCGAAGAAGGTCAAGGGCGGGCTCCTGGGGGCCGACTACACGATCGAGAACGGGCGGTACCGCTTCGCGCGCGTGTACGACGGCGAGAACTGGAACCCCAAGCTCCAGGCGCCGCTCACCCAGCCCGGCGTCAACGTGGTGGCGGGAGAGTACCTGCTGGCGGTGAACGGCCGCAGCTTGAGCGCAACCGACCCCATCTACGGCTTCTTCGAGGGAACGGCGGGCCGACAGGTCGTGCTCAAGGTGGGCCCCAAGCCCGACGGGGCCGGCTCACGCGAGGTGACCGTCGTTCCCGTGGAGAGCGAGGCCGGCCTGCGCAACCTGGCCTGGATCGAGGGCAACCGCCGCAAGGTGGACGAGATGACCGGGGGGCGGGTGGCCTACGTCTACCTGCCGGATACCTTCGTGGACGGCTACACGAACTTCAACCGCTATTACTTCGCCCAGATCGGCAGGGAAGCCGCGGTGATCGACGAGCGCTTCAACCACGGGGGCCTGCTGGCCGACTACATGGTGGACTATCTCCGCCGTCCCCTCATGAACATGGTGACGACGCGGGAAGGAAACGACCAAGCGGAGCCCGTGGCCGCCATCTTCGGTCCCAAGGTCATGATCGTGAACCAGTTCGCCGGCTCGGGGGGCGACGCCCTCCCGTGGTACTTCCGCAAGCTGGGCCTCGGGCCCATCGTGGGCACGAGGACCTGGGGCGGCCTGATCGGCATCGGCGGCTACCCGCAGTTGATCGACGGCGGATTTGTCATGGCGCCGCGCTGGGCCATCTACGGTCTGAATGGCGAGTGGGAGGTGGAGAATCGCGGCATCCGGCCTGACATCGAGGTGGAGATGGATCCGAAAGCCGTCCGCGAGGGACACGATCCCCAGCTCGAGAAGGCGGTCGAGGTGGTGATGGAAATGCTCAGGAAGAGCCCGACCCCCACGCCCAAGAGGCCGGCCTATCCCGACTACCACCAGCGCCTGCCGGCGGCACCTTGAAACGGCCCCCCCCGCGCATGAGTCGAGCCGTCGTGGAGTTGATGCGCGCCCTGGACTTCGCCGCCCACAAGCATCGAGACCAGCGCCGCAAGGGAAGCGCCGCCGAGCCCTACATCAACCACCTTACCGACGTGGCGCGCCGCGTCGCCGAGGCCACCGAGGGGAAGGACACCCTCTCCGTTCTCGCTGCTCTCCTCCACGACACGATTGAGGACACGGAAACCACGCGCCAAGAGCTGGAGCGCGAGTTTGGCCGGCCGGTCGCGAACCTGGTTGCCGAAGTCTCGGATGACAAGGGTCTGCCCAAGGCGGAACGCAAGCGGCTTCAGATCGAGAACGCACCCCACAAGTCGGAACGAGCGAAGATGATCAAGATCGCGGACAAGACCAGCAACCTTCGATCGATCGCTTCGAGTCCACCCGTTGATTGGGACCTTCGGCGGCAGCGGGAGTACTTTGAGTGGGCGGCCAGAGTCGTCGAGGGATGTCGCGGCGTGAACCGGAACCTGGAAGCCCAGTTCGACGCGGCCTACGAGACCGGTCTCCTCGCAATCGAGAAACGCCGGTAGGAGTATCTCCTACTATTCCTAGGCTTCACCCTGTCTAGCTAAGCTAGCGGCCGATCGGGCGCGTCACCACGGGCTGGAAGCGGTCGTTGTCGGGCCCGAAATGAGACGACAGGTACTTCACCAGGGCGTCCTTCTTCTCCCCCGGCACGTCGGCTCCCCAGCCGATCATCTTCTTGACCGAGGCCGCCCATTGGGCTTCGGTGAGCCGCTGCTGCCGGAGGATGTCGGAGGAGTGGCAGCTCAGGCAGGCCCTGGCGGCGATCTCCCTGCCCGGGCCGGCGGGCAGCATGGCGAGCCGCGCACCGAAAACCGGAAGCTTGGGGTCGAACGCGGCCTTGGGCGCCGCGCCGACGCTCACAAGTGCAATCAGGACCGGGGCAAGCCAGATCCGTTTCATGCCGTCACCTCGATCTCCACCCCGTGCCAGGCGTTGTGGAGGTACCCGCTCTGGTTCCAGACCGCCTCCTTCGGCTGCACGCTCCCCCGGCTGTCGGTGGCGCGCGCCCGGAGCGTGGCCTTGCCGGGGGCGTCGGGCTTCCACGGAAGGGACCAGAAGCGCCACGCGTAGGGATCATGCTCGCGATCGAGAACCGCGTCCTTCCACGTCGATCCTCCGTCGACGCTGATCTCCACCTTGCCGATGTCGGGGGCGCCGGAAAAGGCGAATCCGCGCAGCGTCACCGGCCGGCCCACCTTGGCCTTCTTCGGGCAGTCCGAGATGTTCGACTTGACGAAGAGCTCCGTGACGGGATGCATCTCTTCCGGCTTGAAGGCAACCCCGGGACCGCCCGGCTTGTCGGGAAAGCGGTAGGCGACGTCCATGTAGAAGCCCTTCTGCGCCTCTGGCTGCGGGCTCAAGCGTTCCAGCCATTTCATCCAGTGGTCCCCGGCCCAACCCGGTACCACGAGACGCGCGGGGGCCCCATGAGGCGCCGGGAGGGGCTCGCCATTCATCTCCAGGGCGACCAGGCCATCCTCCAGGACCTTCTCGATCTCCAGGCTCCGGGAGAACGGGGGCACCTTCCCGGGCGGGTTGTCGGTACCGAACGTGTGCAGGTGCTTGCCCGCCACCTTGAGACCCGCCTTCACCAGCAGATCCTTGACCCGCACCCCTGTCCAGCGCGCGTTCCCCACCGCCCCGTGCTTCCATTGCACCCCGGGGACGACCGGGTTCATGAAAGCGCGCCCGTTGCCCGCGCACTGGAGGACACAGGTCACGGTGGTCTGCGGCATCGCCTTCAGTTCTTCGAGCGAGAGCTCGAGCGGCGTTCCCACCTCCCCGTCCACCCTCAGCGCCCAGGTCTTTGGGTCGGGCATCCGGGGGATCCAGTGGTTCCGCACGAAGAAAAGGTCGTTCGGCGTGAGGTACGTCGTGAGCGCCTCGAGCGGAGTCTCCGCGCACATGGCGTATCCGTTCAACTGGAGCATCCGCCGCCTTCCGCGGAGGACCTCCTCGACTCCGGCCACCCCTACGGCCGGAAGCGCAGCCAGGCCCGCGGCCACGCCCAGGAAAGCACGCCGGGTCAGGCCCGGACGAAGATCCACGTGATCACTCCCCTACGTCGTCGAACGAGTGGTGCCGGAGGTGGGAGTCGAACCCACACGCGGCTTTCGCCGCTCCAGGGTTTAAGCCAACTCCAGGGCTCCCGCCCCACGTTCCCCATCGTACCCCTTCGTCCCGCATTCTCGGAGGCTCAGCGACTTCCCGCGACGGCCTTCGGGACATGCGGGACGTTGGGGACCGTACCCCCACGTAAGACGGGCACAGAACAGGCACACCGGAAGTCGTCGGCGTCAATGTTCCTGGCAGATTCGGCAGGGACACGCCTTGGCGCCTCGGTAGTGACGCGCTCCAACGCGCCTACCGCCCGCTTCGTCCACACTCGGGAAGACGCGGTCAAAGAGGTCGATCTCGTTGTTCTCGACGTAGCGGCGGAATGCATAGGCGCAGAGGTCGGCAACTTGGACCAAGCTCGTGAGGCGACTGTCCACGAAGAGGGGAGTCTCCACGAGGAACGGGATGCGCGCTGTCCATCTCGTGCCCTCGCGGTGGAATCGTCGCATTAGTTGAGTGAGCCGATCAGCCACCGTTTCGTTGTGGTCTTGGACCAGCATCCCGTAGTCCAAGGGGGTCAGCTGGCGCAGAAAGTGGTGGAACCGGGTCACGACTTGATCGAACGCCTCGTCGAATAGCGGTCTGGTAGGCCCAGGGATCTTCGCGTAGGCGGCCTTCTCGGTGCATTCGGCGAAGATGCGGGCATCGGGCCACTGCGCGACTGCATCGGCGATCTTCCTCAAGAACTCCCGCCGCTCGTCGAGCGTCAGGTGGATGTAATCGTCCGTCTTTTCAAAGTTCTTCCGCATCCACTTGACAGCGGCCGGCCCTTGAATTGCGGCCTTGCGGACGAGGGCGTGGTTACGCGCCGCCTTGACTTCCGCACGGCGTTGGGCACGACCCATGGCCGCGAACCCGGCAATTCGCTCCTGCTCCAAGTACCGGCGCGCCATCCAGGCCGCGTGAATCTCCCCCTGCTCAAGCCCGAACGTGGCCTTGATGGCGCTAATGACCCGGTCTTTCTCCTTCCACGTTTGGGCATTGATCGAGAGCGCCAAGAGCACGAAATGCGAAGTCCCGCCCGTCTCCTCCGGTGTGCCCGATTCGTCGAGATACGCGATCCGCACGGGCCACACTCTACACGGGGGAACGAAGGAGGGGAAGGCAAGGAAAATGCGTCTGAGGCAGGGCCTAGAGCCCCGCACGAGGCGCTTAGCGTCTCAACTCAGGCGCAGAACATAGCCTATCAGGTGTCTACTCCCTGTCAACACCCCTGTCCTACTACTACCCCTCCTCCTACTCCTACCCCAGCCACCACGCAGGTTCGCGGCTGACCTCGCCACGCGGCGGATTCTGAATCCGGGGAGGGCTCTCCGGCCCGCGTCAGTCGCGGTCCACACGAAGCCCTGTGCCCGAAGTGTGCCCGCATGAAGCCCGCTGGCTGGAAGGCGCAAGAGGGGCCGGCCCCCCCTCGAGTCCCGTCCCCACCGCCGAGTGGGCACCTGCTCCCTTCTGCTTCCTCCTTCATGTCGCGGCGGCTAATGTCAGACCCGCCTGAATTGTCGAAAGGGTCTCCCTACCCCTGCCTCGCGCGAGCTGTGGTACCCACCGCTCATTATTTTTTCGGTGTCGCGTTTGGAGAGGGGGCCATCGCCTGCGGCTGGCATCGCCTGCGGCTGGCTTCGGGTTTGGGAGTCCACGCGAATGTTTCGGACCGTGGATCCGCACGCGCAGGACCAGCACGCGCAGCTCCCGCGTGCATTCGCCGCTCGGCTCGTCCATCGCTATAAATGATCCGTAAGCCGTAGCAAAGCCGGAAGCGCCACAAAGGAAGGGCCCGCGGGCAGAACTTCCTGCGGTTGGGGCTGATTCACATCGGAATGAGTCTAGACGCGCGGCTCCACGGCTTGCCGGCGTTCAGTGACCGTCAATCTGCATCGCCTTGCTCGTCCTCTGGCCGAACGAGCCACTGCCGCGCGTACTCGGGCGGCGAGTAGGGATCTTCCCAGCCGAGCATTCGAAAAATGACTCGTTCACACAGGGCCTGCACGCGGTGTGCCTCTCGCGTGAGGCGCTTGTACGACGGCTTCTTGGACGAGTGAATGAACTCGTTTCGTGTGGACAGCAGAGTCGGTCGCGAGAGGCCGGGCGGATAGAGATCCGTCCACTGAACGCCGTAGGCGTCAAGAAGTGCGCTGAGAAGCGCCCAGAAGGGAAGGCGATTCAGTTCCGTCAACTTCTCTCGCATGTGGGCGACTGCTTCGGCGCGAGAGCGACCGACCGCGTCTTCCGAGACCGCCGCGAGAGACGCTTCAAGCTCGGTCCGGAGGCGGCGCCGAATCTGGTCGAAGACCTTCGCGGGAACAATGTGATCCAGTCCCTGCGCTCGGGCATGCAGATCGACAAGACGCTCAAGGCAGAGCACCGCGCAAGAGAACCTCTCATCGATGCGTGCAGTTTCGTGTGACCCCACGATGTAGAGGATCGGCAGCTCGAGATCGAGGTCCTGCCTTCTGAAGTCTCGTAGCTTTGGAATCGCGAGGCGAACAAACTCGTGGAACCGGTAGAGCTGGACCGGTAGCGCTGAGATCTCCAGACGATCGCTGAGTCCTGAGTGCTGCTGCACCGATCGGACGTGCGTCCAGAGCCCGTGGAGCCCAGATACGACATAGCGATGCCAACGGATAACTCGCCGGCAAGCCAGCGAGGCAAGGAGAAGAACCTCGTCCACGAGGGCTCTCGCTTCCACGAGGAAGGTGTCATCGCTGTACTCAGCGGCCGGCTTGGTGGTCGAGCACAGCACAGTGGGCAGAATGCTCGAAAGTGTCCGGCGCGATGACGGGCGCCGGGACCCGTCGTAGACGAGGCACGGCTGTCCCTTCATCGTGAAGCGGCATTCGAAGCCTGGAGTGATTTCTTGACCTTCCTCCCCGCGTAGAGTGAAAGCGCCGGAGCCGAACTCCAGACCGTCTGGTCTCCACAGGACCACATCCTCGTCGAGGTAGAACGTCGTGCTTCTAGCCGTTAGTTCGAAGTCGCGGTCTGGGTGCCGCTTGTCGATCAATAGATCGAGGCACTCGAATTGGCCTACGATATCCAGAGGTTCGTTTGCCGGCTCCTTCTCCTGCCAGCCCCGCTCTGAGATCGATCTGAGCATGACCTGGCTGCTGGAGAGACGCGCTGGGCCGTTTGGGAAGACCGATTCCATCTTGCACAACGGATCGCTCCTGTCTTCGAAGACAGGCTTCAGCGAGGCGTAAGTCGCATTCGTCCCAAGGATCTCCCCTAGGATCGAATCGGGCTCTAGCTCGCTGTAGCGGACCACCACATCCACCGGGCCTGAGACCACGGAGCCGCGCGAGAAGACGACTCGGTCCTGGAGCCTTCTGAAGAACGGCTCCTTCTCGTCGAGGATCACAGTACTCCTAGGATGGAGGACTGGGTGAGTCTACACCCGACCGCCGTGCGGCTCGTCCAAGTCCCTCTGCTAGCTCGTTATCGGCCTCGGCCAGGGCTACGAGGGCGCGGATCTCCGTACCGGAGAAGGTGACCGCTGTGTCCCTCAGTGCCCGGTCCTAAACCAAGTTGAAGACACTGAGGAATCACGCAGTCTAACCGGTCGTGGTCTGTCGCCTGTCGCGTGTCGCCCCTCGACTCGCCCCTTTGCCTCTCACCTGGCGCCTGTCGACCATCGCTATAAATAACCCGTAGACCGTAGCGAGCCGCAAGAGCCGCAAAGGGAAGGTGCCGCCGGCCAGCCGCAGGCGGCTCTAGCCTGATGGCCCACATTGGATCATCTCGCCCCGTCCGGGCGGGCAAGCAAGTACACTTCGGGAGGTCCATCCACTCCGATTCGCAGAGGTGACGCGATGAGTGCGCCATTCCTGACGCTGAGCGAGGAAGTCGTAACACGGGCTCACGACACAATTCAGACACGGTGGGCCGAGTCGAAGGAGGCTGGGAGGGCAATCGCGCTTCTGCCCGAGCCGCCAGGTCGAGCGGAACTTCGCGTTCTTCTCGAACAAGCCTTCTGGGCGAGCCTTCAGACCGAGGAAGGACGACCCGCTACGTTTTCGCTCTGCTGGGTCGACCCACCACCACTACTGCCGTTCGGGCTGGGGCTCTCAAGACTCGTCCTTGAGGAGCCGATCCCCTTGACGGTTGACGCGATCAGGAAGCTCGCGCCCGCGCTGGTCTCCGGCAATACAAACATCGGCGTAACGAGAGGCGGGCAACCCGGTGATCTCGTGATATGGGGCCTATCGCGAGGGGACCACTTCGAACTCGAAGTGCGAGTAGTGCGACCGGGCTTTCTGACTCTCGAATATGGGCACGAACGCACGGTGGTGTTCCTCGGGCAAGAGGCTTGGCCGATCCCCCGGTTTTCGAGCGCTCTGGGCCTCATCGAGAGCGCGCTCCCTCAGTCGCTGGGACAAGCGGAACGGTCTGTCCTTGGGGCAGTTCTACTCGGCCTAACTCGTGAGATGCGCCGTCACGGAAGCGGGGGCGCGCTTGTTCTCTTGCCCCGGTCGGCCGGCGATCCTTGGAATTTGACTAACCCGAAGTACAAGCTCAGGAGAGACGAAGCAAGACGGTGGTTCGACACGGCCGATCTCGTGAGGAAGATCGAAGACTTGGTGGGCAAACGGCAGGAAGGCGCAGAGCGCTCGCCTCTCGCTGAAGGGTTGGCGTACGCTTTGGCTCCCTACCACGTGCCGGAGCTAAGAGGGTTGCTGACAGGTGATCCGCACGAGATGACACCGGCCCTCGCATCGACTGTGGCTGCGGTGGGCAAGCTCACGGCAGTCGACGGAGCAGTCCTGCTCGATGACGAGTCGAACGTCCTCAGCTTCGGAACCCGACTGCTGAGCGACTCGGACCGGAAGGTCAGGCTCCTCGCAAGCGGTGCAGTGAGTCGGCGAGAGCCGACAAAGATGCAACTGCACGAACTCGGTGGCACCCGACACGAGTCGGCGGTGCGATTCGTGAATGAAGTGCCAGGTGCGGTTGCCCTTGTCGCCTCCCATGACGGGGACTTCACGATCATCATGTGGAACGCCGAGAAGAACGCTGTCTTGGCGTACCGCAACGTTCACCTTCTCCTCGACTAGGCTCGCCGCGTCGTCAGGGCTCCCAAGAGATTCAAGGCCTGCGAGTACCAGTTGCGCATGACCTCCGGCAGGGGCATGAGTTCGCTAGAGAACGCCACCACGAACTGGATGGCAATATAGCTGCCGAGGGCGGCGGGAAGAACTAGAGTCCATCGCAGCCAACTGGGCATGGGAAGCCTCCTGCGACGCTTGCCACCTCTCTAGGTCCGCCGACAAGCGCGCTACGCTGCAGCGCTCCGTCACTTGCGCCTCTGTCGCGCCTGATCCCCGCGTCCTACCTGCTTGAACCCCGAGTCTACATCCGCTTTGGGGGCCCGTCAGGCGAGGAGCGCCCAGGGGGGTCAGTCATGGTCCCCGGGCTCGTCATCACCTTTGGTCCCGGGTGGGCTGCCGGGTGCGAACCCGCCCATCCCCTCCAGCTTCCCTTCGCGCCGGAGCCGATCCAGGATTCCCCGAAGGTGGCTTGCTGGCTCTCGAAGAGCATGGGCCTGCTCCGTGGCTATGGGCGTGGCGCCAAGCGCCCCTTTCACAAAAGCCTCCACGGCCGCCTGTCTCCGAGCCCGCTGGGCAAGATCGCGGACGAGTCCGAGGATCTCGTCGAGCACTTCACTGTCGTCCCGACGCGCAAGTGGGGCCACAGCTCCAGGCCCCACTTTCTGGAGGCTCGGATGGAGTCTCGTTGACCACACGAGACCGAAGGCTTCCTCCAGGTCCTTCTCGGAGATCCCGCGCTCCCCCTCGGGAAGCGCCCTGTACAGGGACCGGACCATCTTAAGGTTCTGCCCTTGGTCGAGGGCGGAGGTGACACCCTGGAAGATCGACAGCGGGGCCTTCAGATCCCGTGTTGTCAGGTCGAAGAGATAGGGGATCACCAAGGACCTCGTGCGGGACTTCGCGACCGCACCCGCCTCGAAAAGCACCCAACGCTCATTCTGGTTCTCTGGCGTCAGGCACAGGATCGCCGCTTGAGCCTCGTCCAGGCACGTCGCGATCTCCTCCTCCCATTGTCCGCCAGTGGCGATGTCTACCTCGCTCATCCAGGGATCGAAGGCGTTGCAAATGATGCGGAGGGACTCGCGGAGTGCGAGCGCGACCTGTCTGCTACGTTCGCCGCTCCAGGCCAGGAAGATGAGCTTCGCGTGCTCCTTATTGAGCGATGTCGGACCCCGCCTACGTCCCGTCGCTGGCCGGGGACTACTCTTCCGTTTCACTTGGGCCTCCTTCCCCCCAGGGGGCTCCCCGACGATCGAGAGCGCCCGGCGGCCTGCCCATGACACGCCGGGCGGCGGGATTGTCGCAGTCGTTTCCGAAGGGTAGCACGGCGCAGCAGGGCCCGGGCTCGTGCGTGAGCGCGCCACCCGTCGCCTGGTTCGCACGGTCATCGGAGCGCGCGGAGGCTGCCCCATTCGCCGGCACGCCCCGCGGGTCTTCTCGATGCTGCCCTTTCAGATCAGGAGTTCCTTACGTCTTCGGACCGTAAAGTAGGCGGGGTAGGTGTCCGCTACACCTGTATCCGCGACGAGGGCATTCAAGACCCTGAACATCTTGACGGCGAGTCGAACAAGCCGCGCTAGCTTTGCTCGGAGAACGCGGCTGTTGCGGCGGTGGGTAAAGAGATAGAACTGGTGCAGAAGGTCGTTTCGCTCTCCCCGAATGCGGTCGATCTGCCTGAACAAGCGGTGCGTGAACAAACCAGTGACCAGCGCGAGATTCAGCGCGCCGTTGAAGTCTTGGCGGTTGCAGAATTGCTTAAGGGACTCCCTTTCTGGAACAGACAAGACTCGGTCGGACTTGTTCCACACGATCTTCAGAAAGACAAGCCACTTCACGACGTTCTCGATGAGGCTGTACATCAGGACGATGCCTTCGAAGTAGCGACTAGACTGTCGCCTCGCCAGGATAGACGTGACGTCCTTCTGAACGCGCTCGACTGCGCGGGTCAGCGTGTACTCTCGGCGACGTCTGGACTTTGCCATCTGGGGCCCTCCGCCGGCCGGGGCGACCGCTCGGGTTTGCGGCCCTCACTGCGTCCCGCGAATCTCAAACTTGAAGTCCTTGCGGGCCGCATCGACGAGCGCCCTGTTTAGCGCCTTCACGTGTTGCGCCAAGGCGTCTTAAGCGTCTGCGGCATCGCCCCTCGCGCGCATCTCGCTAGCCATGTCCTCCAAAGCTCGTAGTGCGTCAGCGCCCAGCCAGAGCGCGGCCAACGCTTGGTTGAGAGTGATCTCATCCATAAGCGCATCCATGCGAGCCGACGTTGCTCCCAATTCCTTCCGTCCTGTATCCGGGTAACTCAGAATGTTCCGCAACTCGGTCAATGCCTTGAGCAGGGCCGAGTAGTTCTCGCGCTTGAGCTTCCACCGCTTCTGCGCCACCCACATATCGCCGGACACCGCCACCCTGATGCTCTCTAAGGCGTGTGTGGTCTCCCGCTGTTGCGCCACCAGATCCTTGAAGTCCTCCCTCATGGCGACCTGCTTCGCCTTCTCGCCGAGGTATGCGCCGAAGTAGGCGGCGAGACCCGAGGCGAGCGCGGTGCCCACAATCGTCACCACCAGGGTGGGCACGTCGACGGCAAAGAGCTTCGTTGGCTCCATGGGGCTCATGGGACCAACCGGGACCAGGCGGCCTTCCCGGCCGAAAAAAGTACGTAGAGGACCGTCGCGATGCCGATAACGTTAAGGACACTGCCAACTGCGAGCACCCATCGCGGGTGCTGCTGCGTAGGCAGCACAGTGATGACTTTGGCGAAGCCGTCGTCGCTCCTCACGGCGGTGGTCACCTGCTCGGCTATGACTGGGGGAAAGTAGAGGTAGTTGATGCTGATCTGCTCGCCGGTGACAAGTTGCGGGATGACGATCTCCTTGCCATCGTTCGGGATGTCCTCGACCGTGTGCTGAACCGGTGGATAGATGGTGAAGTCAGGCAGGAAGAAGCGGTGCGACACTCGCACGTTGGTCGCAGCTTTCCTGCCGGCGTTGCGGATGACCACTGCATGGGTATGGATCGTTCCTCGCGGCTGCTGAGTCTGAAATGCTGCGATGTGACCGTAGTACATGACGAGATCACTGCGCCGCTCGGACAGGCGGGTAAGGCCCCATGCAATGAACGCGGCGAGAATCGGCCCGGCGATCCGGGCGGCAAGATCCCAGTCGATAGACATCGGGCGCTCCTTCGGAGGGACGCGGTATCGTACTCCCGAGAACGGGCACAGCGGTGCTGAATTGGCAGAGGTGGTAGACGTACGCGACGGCGCAAGTCCTTGACGAGTGGTGCCGGAGGTGGGAGTCGAACCCACACGCGGCTTTCGCCGCTCCAGGGTTTAAGCCCGGTGCGTCTGCCAGTTCCGCCACTCCGGCACGGGGCGCCGGGGGCCGCTCAGCGGCGGCCCGCGGCGTGCGACGGCTTGCCCGCCTCCTGAAGACCGCGATCATCGCCTCGTGGATCCCACCGTTCGTGGCCCGGATCTCGTCGGGCTCCAGGCCGAGCGGCCTGCCGTCGAAGCGCGAGACGCGGCCTCCCGCTTCCTCGACCACCAGGTTGCCGGCGGCCATGTCCCAGGCGTTGAGGCGCTCCTCCCAGAAGCCGTCGAAGCGCCCCGCCCCTACGTAGCAGAGATCGAGGGCGGCGGAGCCGTCGCGGCGCACCGCCCGCGCCCGGCCCATGAGCCGGTTGAACCAGCGCAGCT
>WNGL01015331.1_pt1 | contig 19911 bp, 20 predicted proteins | sample 5400591 | NCBI WGS metagenome assembly WNGL01 (sample SAMN13153377, study PRJNA577476) | soil metagenome | isolation source: 80 cm soil or saprolite under Garry oak tree replicate 1 | place: USA:California | collected 2016-06-15 | reverse complement strand
TCCCTTGCCGCCCTGGAAAAGACCTTGCCACACGTTGCGGGACGCATCGAGTTTCCTGGACTGGAACACGGTGGATCGAACAACCCCAGCCAGACCAATCGCGGCAGCAAGCCGGAACTGGTCGCACAAGAACTGCGCCAGTTCTTCACCAGAGCATAGCATGTGCCGCTCACCTGGCCAATTCATTGCGCAATCTAGCCAGAGACGCTGCTCCATACTCGAAAGTGTGAGAGCAGCACTCTCTGGCTCTGCCAACCAGGATGAATGTCCCTATTCGCTCTTTGTAGAAGGAAAAATAGATGGATGCAGCTTGCATGGCTTCGACCAGTACACCTGGGTTGTGACCGCGTACTTGCTGGCCACAACGGCGGTGGTTCCTCTAGCGGGCAAGCTCTCAGATCAATTTGGCCGCAAAAGCTTCTTTCTCAGCGGAATCTTTCTCTTTCTGCTGGGTTCGGTGCTGGCATCGGGCTGGTGGCTGAGCTTGGCACCAGCGTGAGCCTCCCTGCAGGTTGAACAGCACACGCATCTGAGCGTGCAAAAGGAAAGGAACGTACACATGTCATCAAACACCCCTCCGCCGAATGTTCCACCTCCAGGGAAGGTGCCTCCGGATCTGGAAGCACAATCCAGGCAAAGCCTGCAAGCGGTTGGGAAGCTGATCGGGAGACTCACCCCCTGGCTCTTTGCCTTTGGTAGCTGGATCTTTGGAGGATTGATCGCGTTCAACCTGCTGGTTGTCGCATCTCTGATGACCGTCGGGCCGGTTCATCCTGCCATCCTGGTCTCGATCGCCGCCTTTGCTTGCGCGCTGCCGTTGAACGTGGCTGGACTCTTCTTGTTGAAGTTGATCCAGGAAATGAAGGAAGTTGGCATTGATGAGCATCTGCTGCATGCCTTCCAGGAGGCTGATTTCCCCATTGAAGCGTACGTTCCTCAAGATAGTGCGTCTCTGCAGCGAAGAAGAACGAATGTTGCGCTGTGTTATTCCCTGGGGATACTCGCGCTCTCGCTAGTATTAACCCTGGCCGGTATGACAGCGGCTCTCTGGTATATGGCGTGGTGGGTTGGAATCATCTTTCTCGTCATGGTCCTGATCAGTCAGATTCTGGTCATCCTCGTCATCGCTCACTCCTTGCCTCCCACATCGGAAGAGGAGAAGGAGCAAAAAAGACGCTACAAGGAATATCGAGCCCTGCAGAGAAAAGGGCAGCGGAAGGCTGAGCAGAAAAGAGAGCAAGATGAAAACTGACCTGTACTCCCGCCGCCACCGGCAATGAAGGAGGAGACGCGCGCTCATGCAAGCGGGTTGACAATTGGAAAAGGATTATTTTGATGGCACGAAAAGACGGTCGCGCTCCCGCGACGATGGAGCAGGAGCTGACGTGGAAGCGGACGCCTGAACTCTGGCTGTGGGCGGAACTCTCCACGAACTATGCGTTCAGCGAAAAGAGGCTCCTCATCCTCTGCATCAATGACGGGGTCTTTCTAGCGCGCCACCCGTAAAGTTATGCGAAAGTCATAGTGGTCACCTGGATAAAACGTTTCGGAATATTCGATAGGTGAACCTGTCAAATCAAAGGTTGTAGAGGCGCAGCGCAAACCTGCCTCTCCAGTTGAGATACGTAGGATTTCGGCTTCACGGTCCGAAGCGAGACCTGCTTTGATAGTCTGCTCAACGATGTACGGATTGAGTCCCTCAGAGATCAGGAGGCGGTAAAGTGAACCGTCGGACACCTCTTGCGCGCGCTGGTAAATACTGGCCGCGCGAGGGTACGGTAAATAATCGACTTCATAGGCGATGGGGATGCCATCTGCAGTGCGTAGTCGTTCCAGGCGTATAGTCTGATCGATATCTGTCAATGCTAACTGTTGTCGCACAGTTTCAGTGCCACGCACCAGCTCGCTCACAAGCAGCAACCCACCAGGGCGTTTTCCCCGGCTTTGAATCTCTTCGGTAAAGCTGGTTAACTCACTGATTTTCTGTTGCTGTTGAACGCGCGGCTCGCAAACATACGTACCCTTCCCATGCTGTCGATAGAGCAATCCTTCGTGGACAAGTTCTGCCAGGGCCTGGCGTACGGTAGCCCGACTGACATGGTAGCTTGTCACAAGTTCTGGCTCGGATGGTATGGCCATGTGAGGCGCGAGTTGGCCCGAGCGGATTTGTAGTTTCAGCACTTCTTTCAGCTGATAATACAGTGGAAGTGGATTGGAACGTTCTAACGTTGGCATATACGGTTCCCCTTATGTCCAGACAACAGTGTAAAACAAAGTACACAGTACCGGAGAAAATATATCACAAAAGAGATCAGGAGTCGAGAGGAAATGGCACAATGGGCAAATAGCGCATGGTGCTACTATTTCAGCATCATGCGCTATCTTAAGAGCGGATAAATGGGCAGTATTAAATGCTCGTGACGCGATCAATCTCTCTCTTCAGCCGGACGCGATCAGCGCCAACGACACGCCCAACTTCCGCGCCACCCTTAAAGATAATAAAGGTAGGAATACCCTGGATGCCCAGGCGAGTTGGAGTACGAGGGTTCTCGTCGGTATCCACTTTAGCGAAAATCAGTTTGCCCTGGTACTCATTGCTCAATGATTCATAATAGGGCGCAATAGACTTGCAAGGCCCACACCACGCGGCCCAGAAATCAACAACAACCGGCGATTCAGCTTTGAGGATCTTTGACTCAAAATCATGATCACCGACATAAACAAGGTTTGCATGTGTATCCATTTACTATGGTTCTCCCTCTTTCTTTCATGAAAGAATATGTAACTGACTCCTGCTAGTCTAGCAGCTAGATTAGAGATACTGTTTCTTACTTAGAAGAACAATTCTGCCTGTACCCTTATTCCTGATTAAACGCGTTAATTGCGACGGCCCCCTTGCAATATGGAGAGTATCCGCAGGATGAAGAGGAACAGGTTGAGCACAGCCAGGAAAAGGGATACGGCCAAGCCAATCGCGTTGGGCATTGTATCAGCTATGTTTTTCGCGCGCTGCACATAGAAGATGATGTAGCCAGAGAAAATGGCGACGCCAAAGAATGAGATGATAAGCTCGATAATAGTCGAATGAAAAAAGCTGCCGAAGAACAGGCCAATAAGAGAAGTTACGAGCAGGAGCAGCAGGCCGAAGAACAGGTCAGGCGTAGGCCGCCAATCCAAACGAAGAGACCGCAGTAATCAAGAATGCCTGACCTAATATATTGGGCTGATAATTCAGGTAATAGGCAATGAGGGGAGCAAGCGACAATCCTTCTAAAAAGGTAAAGAGGTAGAGTAAGAAAAGATTCAGCCCCGGTTTTTGAATGGCAAACTGGAGTATGATGAGAACGACAAAACCAGCGATGGCAATAATCCAATACGTCCCAAAGGTAATATTCATAAAAAAACCAGCAAAGGTACCGAGAGCGGCAAAGAGAAAAGAGAAAGCCAGCAATCCCATGACTTTACTCATAAGACCGCTCGTTTGCGTCCCTTCATATCCATAAGGTAGAGCCTGGTAGTTATAGCGAGAGGAGCCGAACATTCCTCTATTTTGACCAAATGGTCCATTGTTCTGTTGATAATTCATGGTAAACCTCGCATTTGAAAGTAGCTCTCCAACCCGGCTGAAGAGCATTTATCACTTCTTTTTACGTAAATTACGTCAAAAATGGGCAACAAGTTGCATTCTCACTCCGGTTGAAAAAAATCATCCTGAAGGATATTTCTTTTTATTCTTCCGGGGTGGCTCACCGGCAGTTTGTGTTACCATGAGAGGATCAACAATATTCGTAATATCACAACGAGGGTGGTTATAATCGGCATGCCAGTAATATGGGCTACCCGCGGGCTTTACCATAAGTCCCCCACAACGCGGACATTGACGAGGTGTGGCTCCCTCTTTAACCTCTTTCATGCTTGTTTCTCCTGCAACAGCTATAACGGTAAGAATTACAAGATGCAAAAAAGGTTAGAGAACACTCCAAACGCCACAAATTTCACAATAGGCCACGCCAACTTCGCCAAAGGTCTTACTTCGGGTGTTCCAACGGTCGTAGGCTATAGCTATTGAGCCACAATTCCAACAACGGGCACGGCCCCCTGCTTCGCTTTGACTCTCTAACTGGTGCAACAGGGTACTACGAGCCTCATCTGCTCCTGTATAGCCTGGATTATAGGCCAGATGAAGCAGGTTACCCAATGGTAGAGAGATCTCATGCGTTGGCGGCTGTAAGGGCGCTGCTGCAGGCGAATCGGCAGCATTTGGCACAAGTGGCGGCAGTTGAGATGGCGGCGGCTGGGGTGGTCGGCGAAAGAGCTCTCCCCGAGGGGTCCTTCGCCCTCCCTCAATTGGAGGTAAATAGTTTTGTTGCTCTGCTCCATTTGATACGGTCGTGGGAGGAAGCGGAGGTATAAAGGAAGTCACAGATTGATTGATAACAGGTACATCTGTCCCAATAACTTCTCCCCCTCCCACAGGTGTGTCAGAATCCTGTTCTGTTGTAGGAGATGCCGCTGCATGTTCCGTTTGCTCTGCAAGGTGATTGTTATTTTCGGGCTGATCGGGTGGATTAGCGCGTCTTCGTCGTGTAATTGGCATAGGGGCCTGCTCTCTTAAAAGTAGTGTGTGTAATGTACTGTCTTTGCAAGCAGCATTATATCACAGCACAGGAGAAAAGTCTTTCACGTCTATTTGAAGAAGTCTGCGTTAATCTTGGTATATTCGTTCCATTGGTCAGGGACTGCCGATTCCTCAAAAATAGCTGTAACGGGACAGGCTGGCTCGCAGGCGCCGCAATCGATGCATTCCTCAGGATTAATATAGAGCTGCTCAGCCTCATCAAATCCTGCTTCGCCCTGTGTGGGATGGATGCAGTCAACAGGGCATACATCCACACAGGATAAGTCCTTTACACCGATACAGGGCTGAGTTATTGTATATGTCATGGTAAGATTATCCTCCTCTTGGCACGCCAAGCTGAAATTGGATACTCGGCGGCAAAGTTACTTTTTCGGCTAGTTTCAGTATAGTGTGTAGCGTAAGCATTGTCAATTCCCCAAACTGTGCCACCACAAAAACGTTTGCGAACTGCCGGAGGCAGTGAGGATTCAAGAAAAGAGGCCTCAATAGTTACAAAAAAGACTTGTAAATAGCCCTGCCCGACATTATCCTTTAGCGTTATCCAAATAGAGATGTGAATAGACTATTTCGGTGCCTTCTTCCTCGACAGAGAAACCGACTTCACCGGTCGTCAAAGCGGTTGATGAAGAGTCGGTGACTGAAAGTCCGACGGGCTTCCCGTTGATGAGGAAGCTAAAGGTATGCCCAATCGCCACAACCGTAATGGTGTTACTTTTGCCGTTACCTGCCAGCAATACAGAAGTAGGCCCTCCTGCCAGTGTTTGCCAATGCGCATCGCCATCGTAGCGCAAGAACTGATATTGACCGCCAGCCCAGGCCACGACTTCAAAAAGGTAGTAGTGCGATTGATCAGCTGTTCCACGAAAGGCCACCCCATAGTAATCGGCGCCATCTGACGAACCCCGAATTTCAGTCATAGTGACCGTAAGGCGAAAATTGGCATATTGATGATCGGCATAGAGGGCCAGCGCCACATTGTGCGCCGACTTATTTTGAATGTGGTAACGTTGATCATTGAAGAAAAAGGCGCCACCTGTCGGCCAATCACCGCTATTAGCCAGGTCATCAACCAGTGTATTCACCGGAGGAGTGGCATGTTTCTGCAAGTCAGTGGTGAAGTTGGCGAAGTGATTAGTGATCAATCCCCCAATTACTGCCGCGCCCATAGTCAAAGCCAGTAATAGGGTCACAGCGATGATGGTTTGTGGGAGAGCAGGCGCGCGTTTCATAACAGGTTTCACACGAACAACCGACTTTGAAGCAGCTAAAACCCGCTGCGCGCCGCTCCCCTCACCTTTACTGCCATCAAGAAGCATGCCCGGAATGCTGTTTTGGGGGGCAACTTGATTGAGCTGGTCAGAGATGTGAATAGATTGAGCAAAGGCGGCACTAAACTCGCCAGCAGTCTGAAAACGTTCCTCTGGTCGTTTGGCCAGCGCTTTTTGAATCACACTATCGGTATAGGGAGAAATGTCCGCACGCAGTAAGCTGAGCGCTGGCGGGGCTCCATGCACTTGAAGGAGCGCGACGGCAATGGTGGATTCTGCGAGGAAAGGCAGACGCCCCACCAGGAGATAAAAAAGGGTGATGCCGAGTGAATAGATATCCGAGCGGCCATCTAGTGGCTGGCCCAACGCCTGTTCTGGCGAGATAAAGTCTGGCGTTCCCATCAGTGTTCCTGGTGATTTCGTCGGAGACTGTTCGGAAATGATATCTCTTCTCATCACGTGAGCAATCCCGAAGTCAGAGAGCACAACACTCCCGTCGCTATCCAGTAGAATATTGGCGGGTTTGACATCACAATGCACACAACCATGCTCATGCGCATAATCTAAAGCGGAGGCAATTTGCTCAAGATACCACTGCGCTTCATGCAAGGTGAGACAGCCATTATTGGCAATGTAATCACTTAAGGTGCCGCCAGGCATATATGGCATGATGATATAGGGTAATCCATCCTGTTCGCCGTAAGCATAGATTGGGAGAATATTCGGATGATCTAGTTGGCTGGCTGCCTTGGCCTCGCGCAGAAACCTGCTATAAAAATCTTTCTGCATCTGCACATTCAAAGTTGAACGCGGCAAAAAGACTTTGATAGCAACCTTCTGTTCAGGTGTGCGTTGTTGGGCCAGAAAGACGGCACTGGTTCCTCCATACCCCAACAATTTTTCAATGACGCACGAGCCTAGCACTTTACCGATTAGGTGTTGTCCCCTGGTCGTAGACATGCTAGAGTTCCTCTCAATTCCCCAGATGCGAGAGCGAGCAAGTGTAATCCCTGGGCTACAAAAGTTTGCGGTGATACAAGAAGAAATCACCTTGATTCTATCAAGAATGGTAGGCTACTGTCAATGGCTGCTGCCTTTACAGCGCTTGGCTGTATGCAATCTCGCCGAAATACGTTACAATTTTCAGATAAACATCTATGCGAAGGCGACCTTACAGATGACAGCCAGTAGCACAGGACTGTATCGTTCGATTCATGCGCAACCAGACGCCATGCGGCGCCTCCTGGCTGACTGGGACGGCCCGGCTCAGGCAGCCGAGAAGTTGTCCAGCGCTGGCCGCGTTCTACTGTCGGGGATCGGCACAAGCTACCACGCGGCGATCGTCGGAGAATATTTGCTGCGCCTGGCAGGCGCCGATGCCTGGGCATTGCGCTCATTCGAGTTTGTCAACTATCCCCGCCCGCTGCGTCCAGACGATGGCATCATTATTGTCAGCCATCGCGGCAGCAAGCTCCATGGCAACCTGGCAGCGCAGCGCGCTGCGGAGGCAAAGGTATTGACGATTGGCATCACCGGCAAGAACTCGAAGATGCAAGGGCCAGACATAGTACTGGAGACGGTAGAACAGGACCCCTCCGCTACACATTCCATCAGCTATACCGGCGCGCTGGCGCGTCTTGGTCAGATCGCCTCGCGGCTGGCCGCGCAATTAGGAAATGCTGAGCAGGCGCGGCGCCTGGAGCAAGGGTTGCAGCAGATACCCTCGTTGATGGAAGATATCCTGGCGCGTGAAAATGAGGTGCGCACTATTGCGCGAGAGGCCGCGTCACATCAACGGCGTCTCTACTATGTGGGAGCTGGACCCAACGCCGCGACAGCAACCGAGGGCGCTCTCAAAGCAAAAGAAGCATCCTACGTGACGGCCGAGGGTTTTGAGCTGGAGCAGGCCATTCACGGTCCCCAGGTGGCCTTTGAAATGGAAGATTTGCTCATTCCTATTGTTGTCAAAGAAGCCGCCCTGGCACGCATGGCCGATTTCCTCCTGGCTTCAAGCGAGATTTGCTCGCGAGTCTGGCTTATTGGAGTAGCTCCAAATGCTGACGCTGCGGCGTTGTTCAACCGCGAGGGGTGGAGCCGTTTCGCTATCTGCGACGACGTTGATGTGCCTGAAGAGCTAACGCCACTCCTGGCAGCGCTGCCGGTACAACTCCTTTCGGAGTTCCTGGCGGCGGCGCGTGGAACTAACGCCGATAGTTTTCGCGCTGATCAGGAAGCTTACAAAAAGATGGGGACGCATTTTAGCATATAGACATTGTTAGTGGTGCATTCGCTCATTCCTGGGAAACCGTAGGGGCCGATTTATCGGCTCGGTTCTCCTCTTTTGTTCAGGAACGGCCCAAAAATAATATGGTATAATTATTCACAAGTAGTTTGGCACATACAGATGTAATTCCGAATGTCTCCTCAACGCGGCGAATTGTAGCAAAAGAAGGAGCTTTGCATGGCCGACAACTTCGGTATACCCCAACTTGAAGAGTATCTGACTAGAATGGGTTTGCGCCTTGCCAGCGTCGATCATGAGCAGGAGATCATCGAACTGGCTTTTCATGGTAATCATGGACAGTGGCGCATGATCGTGGGTGTTCAACAGAGTGGGGAGGTACGGAAGTTAATGCTGATTGCCCCGCACATCGCCGCGGTGACGAAAAAGAAGCGATTGGAATGCCTGGAAGCGCTGATGGCCGTCAACTACCGTATCGCCATGGGGAAATTCGGCCTCGATTTAGATGATGGCGAAGTGCGATTAGAAGAGGCGATCCCCCTGGCTAACGACTCGGTAACCTTTGAGCAATTCCAGCTAGCGTTAGGCGCCATGATGCAGACGGTGGCCATGTATCACAGTTTGTTGCCACGCATCGTCTACGGCAATCTCCCCGTGCTGGATGCCCTCAGCATTTGCGAGCAGGAATTTCTCCAGGAAATTGATGGCGTTGAGGAGGAGGATGTCGTTGCAGATGAGGCAGCGCCTCTTCAGGATAATCAACAGGTTGAAGCAGAACTTTCCCCTGAACTGAATGTGAAAGATGTGCTCGCAGAAATCACACGTATGTTAGAAGATCACAAGGATTAGTGCTTTTGACGCAGCGGTTGACCGTCAATTCAGTGTTTTTTTACTTGGAATATAGTGTCCATTTTGTTGTGCCCGCGCGTGCATATCCGAGCCATCGGTTTGTTCTTCTTCTTGCTTTTCATCTGGCAGCGGCAATGATCCCTCTTCAGTGAGATGCGCGTTGGCGGAATCTAACTTGACCCAGGCGCCGAGGGCTCTCTGATCCTGCTTTTTGCGACGGACGCGTCTTGATCTTAGCTCAAAGGCCGCCCAAATAAGAATGATGGCTGCGACGATACACACGATGTATCTCAATACTGTTGGATCCATACTCGAACGTCCTTCTCCAAGAAATATCTCATTTTTGTCATTGTAGCGATTTGCAGGAAAGGCGTCAAGAGCAATGGACCTGCTCCCGCCACAGCGGTCGGGAGAGGGAGAGAGGGAACACCCGACCGCCCTTGAGGATGAGTAGAGGCAAGATAGGAGTGAGTAAGAGGCGAGAGAGAGCTATTTAGTTTTAGAACTTTTGTACTAACAGAAAGTATTGTACCATGAGAATTTCAGAATGTCAAGGTATTTTAGAACAAATATTCTAAATATCCAGGAAGAAAAGTCAAAGAGCATGGGCGGCTCATGTGTTGAGCCGCCCATGCTCTTTGACTCTCTATTCTAAAATGATACAATGTGCCACGGAGCCACTTCACCCATCACGCTGACCTGGGGCACCGATCAAAACCAGGAGCACAGTTTTAAGTATTGAAAGTGAAATTGAGTATGGCAGATGTTCAACCACTACGCGGAATACGCTATGCGAGCACAGTTGTTGGCGACCTGGCAGAAGTTGTTACGCCGCCCTATGATGTGATTTCTCAGGATGCGCAGGAGAGATATTACGCCCGCCACCCCTACAATATCATTCGCCTGGAATTGGGACGGGAGGAAGCAGGGGACACGACGCTGAATAATCGCTATACCCGCGCGGCAGCTACCTTTGCTGAATGGAGAAGCAACGGCATAATGCGACAGGAGATCATCCCCTGCTACTATCTCTATCAACAACAATTTACGCGTAATGCTCACACGTACACACGCGCCAGCCTGTTAGCCAGGGTCCGCCTGGAGCCATGGAGCGCGAAGGTAGTGCTCCCCCACGAGCACACTATGACCAAACCGAAAAGCGATCGCTTGCAACTTCTACGAGCCTGTGCTGCCAATTTCAGCCCGCTGATGAGCATGTATGATGATCCACAGGGGAGAATGCGCCGTTTGCTCAGCGCCTATGCCGCCGGCGCCGAAACGCAGATTACTGACGAGGCACAGGAGGGGCACCGGCTACAGCCAATTACCGATCCCACACAGATTGGACTTATTCAGAGTTTCTTTGCCGAGCGTCAGTTATATATGGCCGATGGACATCACCGCTACGAGACAGCTTTGAACTATCGCGAAGAAATACGGGCACAGCGGCGGCGCATCGACAATGATGACGCGGTGAACTACGTATTCATGGCATTGATTGACGTGGACGATCCCGGTTTAGTGGTATTGCCTACTCATCGTTTGCTCTTTGGCCTGAGTTCCCAGGCGCTGGGTTCTCTCAACGGTGAACAGCTTGCTGAGTATTTTACGGTGCGAAATATAGATAAATCAGCAACAGGCGACGCGGCGCTGGCAGCATTAGCTCTGGCAGGCGCGGAGCAACCTTCACTCGTTGTAAGCACCAACGAGCACAACTGGCTGTTGATGCTGAACGAGCAAGGCAAGCAACGCATGGGCGAGAGCGGGCATTCAGCGGCGTGGAATGAACTGGATGTAGCGGTAGCGCACACCCTCGTACTGGAGACGCTACTTGATATACACGCGGAAGACGTGACATCGGGAACGTACATTCGCTACACACGTGACGCGGAGCAGGCTTTAACGGCAGTACGATCTGGTGATGTTCAGGGAGCGCTGTTGCTGAATGCGACACGAGTGCGACAGATATGCGATGTAGCAGAGGCAGACGACCGTATGCCACAAAAATCCACGTATTATTACCCTAAACTGATTACCGGGTTGGTCTTGAACCCTCTCTGGTGATGCTAGTCTTTGGGAAAAAGATCAATCGGTATATTGTTAAGCCTGGCTGCTTCAAAAGCTTCTGCGAGCGCGAGGAACGGCCCCTGTTCAATAGAGAGCCGCATCATAGCCCGAATAAATGCCTGCTCTTGCGCTGGAATGGAGGATTCAGGATTGAGTACAGCAGCGACGGCACGAACCAGTCTTGCGTCTTCGGTACGATGCGCAAGTTGATAGAGTGCGCCTTGACGCAACAGGCGACTCTCATAAAGGGTGCGCCATTGATTATCTACTAATTCGCTGATCGCTTCACTGACAAGTGTTTCCAGTTCTATGCCAGATTTCCTTTTATGGGCGCTTTTCTTTCCGCGACCACGCGTACCAAAAGACATATCAAAAAGATCACGGTTCGACCAATAGCGATCAATATACGGCTGAATGCGTTCCATAGGATCAAACATCCACGAAACGAACTCCGGCAACTGGTAGATTACATCCCCGCCTCGCGCAAGTTGAACGACTTCAGGGCTGAGTTCCCACGGCTCCAGCCTGATCGAGAAAGATGGGGCATCCTCCTTCGGCGGTTCTTCTGGCCTACCAGTTCAGCCCAACGATCCAGTTCCATTTCATCGGTGCCATAGCAGTCCTTGATGCCCCATTGATCCTGATAGAGCACGTTGACGCCCTTCAACAGAGCATCGGGGCGCCGCCACGAAAGCATGATCATCTGCGAACCGACACCGTCGAGGTGGCTGACACGCGCTTCATGGAATGGTAACTGTTGTTGACGAGCGCCGGTCACGGCGGAGCCCTCAATGCCAGGCGTCGAATGCATGGTCAATCTACCAAGGGCAGTACGGGCATATTGCTTTATCTGTCGATTGGAGGTATGACCAATCAGGTAGTTCAAAGCGGGAATCGTCTGCTGGGCGGAGATCTCGCCCAATTTTTCTAGAGCGTCAACCACAGCATAGACTATCTTACTGGTCTGATTTTCCAGCAAGGGAATGAGCAGGTTGGCGGCGCGAGGGTCATTACTGTTGCCCAACCAACTGACAAAACCAAGGCGTCTTTCCAGGGGCATCGAGAGGATATCTTCCAGAACAGATTCTACTCCCATTTCGCTCTGTCCCACGAGTTCAAGCAGGCGCAACTGCATTTGTTGCATGGCAGCTTCGGGATCATTGAGATATTCAATGAGGCCATCATCAGCCATTTCCGAATCCATCTCTTTTAAGATCGGCGCAAGCGTGAGCTTCGCAACGTCACTTACGGTGGGGTCGGCAACAAGCTCTTCAAGCTCTTCCAGGTCAAATTCGGTTGCCAGTTCAGATAGAATCAGGACGGCTGCCGCGTGGGCCGCTGCATCATGGGTGCGCAGTAAATGCAGAACTTTATCGCGAGCTCCATCAGTCCATTCCTCATCCAAACGATCTAGATAATGCGATAACGTGTCGGGATCGATGTTGTCGCGGCGACTGATGGCCAGAAGTATGCTGTCGACGCTATCCTGTGGTGGCCTCTTGCGTCCTCGTGGCATACGGTTACTCCTTGGTACAAATTTTGTGCTGTTCGTGCCCCCTTACTTCGGACGGCTAACGAAACGCATTGTACCACGATGTCGCTCATAAGTCGATATCGAAAAACCAGCCCCGACAAGATAGTAACCAGCTGTCGTTAGTTGTTGGCGTCAAGCCCCAGATTATTGGCGAATTCCTCGTCGAACCAGATGCGATTCTTGCTATCAACCATCAGGCCGTCATGTGGATGGCTGTTGGATGATGGTGTGCTGTAGATGGTGAACGAACCTGTACCGCTGTCAGGAAATGAGCCGATGGCACTTTGCAGCGAATCGTCGAACCAGATGAGGCCATTGCTGTCTACGCCAATACCAGATGTATGAGTGCCGCCACTGCCCCCTCCCCCTGGATAAGAGTATTCAGCAACCCCGGCGTTCGTGCCAGGTATGGCCTGCGCAATATTCAACTCGCCAATCTCTCCCACAAATCCTTCTGTCCACCAGATGTTTCCATGCGGGTCGAGCGCAATCAAATGGGGTGTCAAATTACTGTCAAAGCTATTGCGGATTTTGTACTCCAACAAATTGCCCTGCGTTGTATATTCGGCAATCAACGCGACAGATGAATTGTTTTCGGTGAACCAGACATTACCCGCAGTATCGATCGCTATACCATACGGTTGGCTGATCGGCGACGGAGTAGCAACTTCCATAAAAGTCTGATCAACAGGGTTGAAGCGGCCAATTTTGTTGGTGTAGTGCTCGGTGAACCAGATCATGCCCTGGGAGTCGATAGCTACATCCCAGGGACCGGCGTAAGCCGTTGGAACAGACCATTGCTGATAGCTATGTGTTGATGGGTTATACATGCCGATTGAATTATCCATTGGCATGGGAAACCAGAGCACGCCTTGCTTATCAAAGGCCAAAAATAGAGGTTGCGCATAGCCCACCGGCAGGTTATGATGTGTTACCCACTTAGAAGTCTTGGGATTAAATACATTGAATTTACCAGCAGGGGTAGTATTGCTACACATAGGAGAAGGGTCACAACCAGGCGTCGCGACCCAGACGCGGCCTTTACTATCCATCGTTGTGCCCCATGGATCAGAGCCAGCTGGCACTGGATATTCTATGATGCTGCTTGCAATGGAGCGCGCCTGCGCCGATCGTGTATGATCGGTTACTCCAATGGTGAGCATGAGACTGGCGAGCGTTAGCAGTGCTAAGATACTACGAAATACAACGTTACGATAAACCATCTTACAAAGACTTCTCCTTAAAAACCAGTATAGCCGATGATGTCAGTTCCACCCTGAGCGGGGAAGCCGGAACCCATGACATTCCAATACATGGGTCGCTCAGCGACAAACGGAGCGTTATGCAGGGATTGTACCACCATCGAGACCGCATAGCCAGCGTTTCCGTCACCAGGATGGATAAGGTGTTGCCATACAAGCGCGGTAATGTTGAGCGTCGAGCGGCTGTCGGGACCAACCTGAACCCATTGGCTATAGATGTGTCCTGATCCATTGATGAGCGTGACATACAATTCTTCAACATTTGTGGTTGGATTGACAAGTGTCAGCCACTCGTTATAGCCAGTATTCTCAGGGTTGACGTTCTGCTGAAAAGAGCGCGTCGAGCCATCCTGATACTCCAGTTTGATGGTGACATTCGCCATCGTTTGCGCAGCGGTATCAAGATTGGCGATCACAAAATATTCTTGAAAGCCGCCTCCCGTGTATCCTTCGGCAAAGAGCCAGTCGCTGGCGAGACCTGGCGCGCCAACAGCGCAGGCGCCGCCAGAGACAATACCCGCGTTACCCCCATTGACACCGCTGAAGTAATCAGGCCGCTCTACGACAACTGGCTGGTCGGAGGTTACGATGGCAGCAACATGCAGGGGCAGGCCAATTGTATTCGGAGAGATAGTGCCGCGCGTTCCAGCCGCTACCTGTTGTGTCTGGCTGGTCACTTTTTGTCCATTGGCGTAGTACGAAGCCGTGACGTTTGCTGCAGTGCTGCCTGGATTCAAAATAGTCAGGAATGATGAGTAACCGCCGCCGGTCGGCACATCGGCAAAGTAGAAGGTCGTCCCAGTATGGGTAGCCCCCAACACGTCGTGTCCGCTTTTCACCGCGTTGCTAAAATACATTGGTCGTTCTGCTACAATCCCCTTGCAATTGGGAGTCAAAGACGCGTTGATAGTGAGAATGGTCGAGACAGAGGCAGGAGGGTTCTGGAAAGATTGTATGCCCAGGTCTGAGTTGACTGTACGGGTTGCGCGGGTATTTGGAGAGATTGTCATCGTGATCGTTTTGCTGGTTGGTTTACTCCCATTTACCGTATAGAGATAGTGTGTATTCACGGAACAGGCTTGCGTTGGGTCGGGATTGCCGAGTGTTAAAAACTCAGTATATCCCGCTCCAACGCGTCCCTCTCCAAAATACCAGGTCTTACTGACAGGAGGATTACCCGTTGGAGGGGGAGGAGTGGCTGTCACCCCCGGCGTAGGAGTGGAAGGAGTATTCTGGATAGCCTCGCCCAATTTGCTGGCGAATTCTTCTGTGAACCATATATTACTGTTCGCGTCCACTGCCAGCCCATCGTGTGGATGCGCATTACTACCCGTTCCCCCGCCGATAACCGTCATCGTAAATGTGGCAGAACCGGGAACGTAGGCGCCGATGCGCGAACTGAGCGAATCATCAAACCAGACAGTCCCCGCGCTATCTACACCGATACCGGAGAGATGGGTGCCGCAATTAGCTCCAGGTACACATTGAGGTTGGGGAACGGGGTATTCTGTGACGCCATTCGCAGTCCCATTCACAGCCTGGCTAATCACAAGGCTCCCAATCATTCCATCGAATCCTTCGGTCCACCAGACATTTCCCCTGGTATCGAAGGTGATGAGATGAGGTGTGGCATTACTGCGCGTCTTCGTTAGATACTCATCAATACTATTTGTGCTTAACGTGCCAGAAAGCGGCGGGGTGAAGCGGCCTATTTGCGATACAGCGCTATTATTTTCGGTAAACCAGATGGAACCTGTATTGGGGTCAGGCCCTACAATACCGTAGGGGTTGCTATTGGGAGTGGGTGTAGGAGTTTCTGCAAACTGTGAGGTCGTAGAGTTGAACTCGCCGATATTATTCCCCGTAAGTTCTGTGAACCACAGATTGCCCGCCTGGTCAAAAGTGAGGTCGTAGGGCGCTGCATTGGCAGTCGGGACAACAAACTGATTCCAGGTAGCATTGCCGTTATTCACAGTAAGTTCGCCAATGGCATTGGTCGATGGCTCCGTGAACCAGATATTCCCGTTCGAGTCTACAGCAAGAAAGAGGGGAGAAGAGAATCCTGCTGGTTCTGTGTAATTTTGCGTGAGAGAGAAGCTTTGACGATTAAACTGTGCGATGCCGGGCGAAAGTTGAGCATTGCATGTGGGAGTGGGATCACAGCCAGGTTCAGCTACCCAGACGTTGCCGTTGGCGTCAATGCTGACACCCCAGGGTGTTGACAACGGCGTAGCAGTTTCACGGATGGTTGGAGGGCTGGCCTGTGCAGCGAGGTGTGAGCCTGCCAGTAAAAGCCAGATAAGGGCGCTACTGGCAATTGTCGAGAGCGCGACAAGGGTAATGCGCACAAACATGCCCGCGCTTGACTGTAATGGTTGTTTCTTTATCCAATGCATACTATCTTTTATACTCCAGGCGTCCCAAATTTTGCGCGTAATTCCCCGTGGGAGCGCAAGGCATGAGTATTCACTTGATAAAACGATTGAGGCGCCAAATGTATCGGAGTGCTGGCAAATTCAGGTACTTTTAACCGTTTAACTTACAAATGTGTCATTGTGCCTTTTATGTAACACACCCGCAATTCCCAGCAAGAACAAGCCCAGAATATATCCCAACATGAGCAACCAGGTCCAGGAACTGAGAAGATTAGCGCCAGCATGGGGTACATCTGCGCTTCTTCCTATGCTGGCTGCAGCGCCAGGCGGCGTGATAGCATTTCCTCCACCAGACGAGGAGCTTTGGAGATTGGCGGTAGGTGTTACACTGGCTGTAGGCGTAGTGCCGGGCGTAGCCGTAGGCGTAACGGTTGGCGATGGTTGTGGTGTCGGCGTTGGAACAGGAGGAGTAGTGCCCACGGTTGGTTTTGGCGGCGCCGGAGTTGCACCAACGGCGGTGGGGAACGCGCCTGGGCCACCAGAGGTGGTCGCCGTCGCGGTCAGGCCTGGAACAGGTGTAGGAGTAGCTTTCCTGCCAAATGGTCCCGCGTCAAGGGTAACCTGGATCGCGAGAGTATGGCCCGAGGAAACATCGTGAGCCACGACGGTGTGCCGCCCAGAGGTCCAGGCGCTATCGTTGAGTGTAACCGTAAACGCCCCACGCGCGTCGGCCTGTACAGAGGTGGTTTGACTACCCTGTATGAGCATTTGACGGTTTTTTTCATCGGTAAATACAACCCTGCCGTGCCGACTAAATCCCTGACCGCCCAGATGCAACACTTGCCCAGGTTCGATTGGACCCGTATTAAGAAGTGAGAGCGCCAGGCCGCCATTGGCGAAGGATGTTGCTGTACTGGCAGCATTGCTGCCCGCGTTATTGAGCGTTGATATTGATGTGTTCTGACCAGGCATAATCCAGGATAAACTGATAGCGGTGACGAACAAAAAGATAAAGGTCACAGTTAAGAGCAGGATTGTGCCGCCCAACCATAAGATGGACTCCATACGACCAGGGTACAATAACCACCAGCGTACGCTATCAATTGGGTTTAGCAAGCGCCTGCGCCTGGCGCTTTTGGATCGCTCAGCTATACGTCGCGCATAGGGAGACCCGCTGGCGCTGCCTGCTGTCCAGGAAGATGGGTCAGTTATCTGCTGAAAGAGCGCAAACCTCCCTTGCTCAATGTGGCTCACCCTGCTGTGGGCAGCGGGCAGGTTGGAAGAGACAGGCGCCAGTGCCATAGTTGTAGGTTGCGCTATCGAGATAAGAGAACGAACATCCTTGCCATTCGTTGGAAGTTGTGGAAGGGTGTCTATCTCATCAATACCGACCTGTTGCGATTTCAGCCTGGGCGGATTGGTATCTATCTCATCAATATGTAGCTGGCACTCTTTCCGCGTAGGTATCGTATCTACTTCATCAAGATAGGGCAGTCGCTTTGTTCGTCTTGGAGTAAAGGATGATTCAGGGAGTGTCGGAACGTCCACCATCAATGAAAGAGTGGATAGACTGCTCTCTATCTCAAAGTCCGGCGATTCATATTGCCACATTGTTGGATGGGGGTACGTTGGGATACGTGTGATATCCCTTTCCTGCTGTTGATTGAACTGAGCATGAGAGCCAGCATATTTTGGGCGCACTTTGACATTGTTGGCCTGTTGAGCCGAGGCGCGTGGAGGAATTGGGGTCACCGGCCCCTTATTATGGGAAGTACTACCAGCAGGAGGTTTATTTGGATAATGCCGTGACCGGGGTATGATGCGCTGTGTGTACTCCAACTGTCCGGCCCGACCTTTTACGAGAAACGCGGAGACGACAGGGTCAATCCAAACGAATGGTCCCTCCTCTAAGGAAGGCTGCTGCTCTGCCGGGGAAGGGAGATGCTGCTGTCGTTGGACAAATGGTCCAGAGAAGCCACAAGCAGGACACATGATTATGCCGCTATGAGATCGAGTAGCCCCTGTGTTGCTGAGAGGTGTATTGCAAAGTGGACAAACACCTGGAAACGAGGGCTGCCTTAAACGTATATCTGCCTGCATTCTCGTATTCTTTCGTGAGCACATCAGTTCGCCTGACCCCAGGGCGATCGAAAGTTTGGTTGATTGACTGCCAGCGTTACCACTATCTACCCCTTCCCGCGAGAGGAGTGGCAGCGCCTGGCGGTCTCCGCGCCATACGTCTAAAGCAAATAAACGCGCCTCGCAAGTATTTTCGAATACTTGCGAGGCGCGTTTTGCTGCGGGTCTTTCAAGTGTTGCTGATTAGTTCTCATGAGATAACCCTGTCTCACCATAACGTATATAGAGTAATAGCATCTGCATAGCTTTCACCGTACATACTGGTCGACAAGGCGTCGCATGTCCAACCGGCTATTCTTCTTAGCACGTTATTACTGTATTACAGCCATTTATTTCGCTAGGGGAACGACATTGAGCCTTGAATCATATACCTCAACCAACGATATGAGCCAGCCCCTTACCAGGGCGGATATAGAAAAACTGGTGCAAGAGGTAGGCGAAACAACGCAGTTGGACCTGAGTTGGCAGAACATGAGAGGGATTGACCTGAGTGAACTTGATTTGGCGGGTGCCAGGCTGGATCAAGCCAACTTGATGGCGGCAAACTTAAGCGAGACGAATTTAAGCAAAGCCAGTCTCGTTGGGACAAACCTGTGTGGGGCCAATCTGATCGCGGTCAATCTGAGCGAGGCCAACTTGAGTGAAGCGGACCTTATTGGGGCAAACTGCATCGTCGCTAATTTCAGTGGAGCCGACCTGAGCAAGGCTAACCTGAGTAGAGCGATGCTGCTCATGTCGAACCTGACAGGCTCGACTTTGGAGAAGGCCAACTTGAATGGCGCGTATTTGAGCCGTGCCAATATACGTGAGGCCACGTTGTGTGAAGCCACCTTGAGCGGGGCGATTATGAAAGACGCCCGCATGTCAGAGATAGAACAAGCCTTACTGTATAATCGGGGTGTGATCGACCTGGATCAAGCGAGAGTGATTGCTGAGTAGGAGCGTTATTCCGCTAACTCTCCGCGCATCACCGTCACCGCTTGCCCGCCAATCTTCACACGATCCCCACTGACACGAAGATAGAGCGCGCCGCCCCGCGCGGATGCCTGATAGGCAACCATCTCAGTTTTATTCAGTTTCTTACTCCAATAGGGGGCAAGGCAGCAGTGGGCAGAGCCGGTCACCGGATCCTCATTAACACCAACCCGCGGAGCAAAAAAACGCGAGACAAAATCATAGCCGGGTGATGAAGCGCGGCAGGTGACCATCACTCCCCGAGTGTTAACCTGCCCCAGCAAGGTCATGTCGGGCCTCATGGCGCGAACGACCTCTTCTGAATCGACCTCGACCAGGTAGTCAAAAACATTCTTGCCCACGTAGCCGGCAGTGACTCCCAGTGCCTCGATCAAGAGGGGCGGCGCATCCGTTTGTTCCTCTAACTTGGCTGGAAAATCCAGCTCGATCAGGTCTTGTCGACGGTCGGCAGTCAACAGGCCGCTGCGCGTATGAAAGCGCGCCTGCTCGCCTGGTTTCAGAAACTCCTGTTCCCACAAGACATGGGCGCTGGCGAGCGTGGCATGTCCACAAAGATCGACC
>WNGL01003132.1_pt1 | contig 19912 bp, 17 predicted proteins | sample 5400591 | NCBI WGS metagenome assembly WNGL01 (sample SAMN13153377, study PRJNA577476) | soil metagenome | isolation source: 80 cm soil or saprolite under Garry oak tree replicate 1 | place: USA:California | collected 2016-06-15 | reverse complement strand
AAGGCATCTAAGCGCGAAGCCGCTCTCCAGATGAGTCTTCCCGTTTCTGTGAAGAAACCAAGATCCCGGGTAGACCACCCGGTCGCTAGACCACCCATGCACGCCTGGTAACAGGCGCAGTCAAGTGGCCCTAATGATCGAACGGCTTGTCTCTTGTGTCGACTTATCTGTCACGGTGGAAAGGGCCTTGTGAGCGTTCGCCTGTCTTGCTCTCTCGGTCTCGGCAAAATTGAGGTAATCCTGTTAGGAGTTCATGTTGACACAGAAAAGAAGAGCTAGCATACGACAGAACCGTCGTATGCTAGCTCTTCTTTTCTGTGTTGGGCATGCCCAACACAGAAAACAGGTTATGATATAATCAAACATCTCTATGAAAAGTCTTTTATAAGGTACAGCATCCATGGTCATTGACTTTCATACGCATATTTTTCCGCCCGATGTGCGTGCTCATCGCGAACGCTACTGTGCGCGTGACCCGTGGTTCAATGAACTGTATAGCAATCCAAGTGCCAACATTGCCACCGCCGAGGAACTAATCGCAGAAATGGAAATATCGAGCGTAGATAGTTCGGTCACCTTCTCTTTTGGCTGGACTGACCCTGGCCTCATCGAAGAAAGCAACAGCTACGTTATCGATGCCATGCGTCGTTACCCCGGACGCATCTATGGTATGGCTGTTCTGCAACCTCTTGCTGGCACACGTGCCCTGTATGAATTAGAACGCTGTGCCAGGGTGGGTATGGTTGGCCTCGGTGAACTGATGCCCCATGGACAAGGCTATAAGCTCAGCGATGTTAAGCTGCTTACGCCTTTCATGGATATTGTGCGTCAGTATCAACTACTCGTACTTTCCCATTGCAGCGAACCTGTTGGACATATCTATCCAGGTAAAGGCGATGTATCTCTTCAGGATATCGTCACTTTCTTGACGGCCTTTCCTGATGTATACTTTATTGCTGCGCACTGGGGTGGTGGCCTACCCTTCTACTCCCTCATGCCAGAGATTCAGCGCATCACCGCCCACGTATGGTATGATATGGCTGCAACTCCCTACCTCTATCGGAACAGCATTCTGCCCATTGTAGCAGACTTGGTTGGTGCGGAGCGCATTCTGTATGCCAGTGACTATGGCCTCTTGCGCCAGCAGCGCATTATTAACTATGTAACCTCGTCTGGCTTACATCAGAACGCTATCGACTTGATATTGGGAGGCAACGCACAACAATTGCTAGGCTTAAAAAGTAGGAACGCAGAGGGTGGTCAGCCTTCTGATGGGGTTTGAGGTGTCCCCAGGTAATCACCTCTTAAACAGATTTGATAGAATTTCTCCAGGAACGATCATCATTATGCGAGTTCTCTCATTGGGTAGTAGCAGTAGTGGCAATGCCTTGCTGATCGAAGCTGGCCCTTATAGACGCACAAAAATACTGATCGATGCAGGTTTACCTGCCCGTATCCTTATAGACCGCCTCCGGCAAGCAGGCACTTATCCATCACAATTGCAAGCCATCTTCATTACACACGAGCATAGTGACCACATCAGCGGTCTGTCCCCGCTGATGAAATGCTACGCTATTCCTCTCATCACCGCTCCAGGCACCTTGGCCGCACTTGAGGGGTATATGAGCTCCGGCATGTTAGATGTAGATATGGATGTGAGCATGAATGGAGACTCGACTCCTGTAGGGACTACGACATATCAGGAGCCATGGAAGACGCAAAATATCATGACATCCCTTGAGGCTGGCGTACCTCTACCCGTTGGCTCCTATTACTCTATTGGAGATATTACCGTGACATCTTTTCCGGTCTCGCACGATGCGGCCTCTCCTTGCGGCTACCTGCTCAGTGCCGGTGGCTGTCGCGTATGCATCGTCACCGACACTGGCGAAGTCACTTCCACTATGCTCGACATGATGCGCCATGCTGATCTGCTCATCCTTGAGTCCAACCATGATCGTGAACGGCTCGTGCGCGGCCCTTATCCTTATATCCTCAAACAGCGTATCCTCAGTCCCACAGGACACCTCTCCAACGCTCAAGCTGCCGATGCTGTTCTGCGCACCTGGCGTGCTGACAGTGTGCGCTGGCTTTGGCTGGCCCACCTCAGCCGTACCAACAACACTCCCAAAATTGCCCTGCAAAGCATGCTCACCGATCTAGAAGCCGCCCATGCCAACCTCGCGCAAATCCATGTGAGCGTATTACCACCAGGGATGGGAAGAGTGTGGGATTCTACGCTGTTGTGGCATGAACGTTCATTGTGGGAGATGGAACTCTAAGTCTCGTTCAGAAGGGATATGTTTACACCAGCTCCTGACTCTCCTGCGCAAGGGCCAGCTGAGCACGTTCTGCATCTTTCACGGCCTGTAGCGCTTCGAAGAAGCCCAAGGCTTTCTCGAAGTGGCAGTGGGCACGCCCCAGATCGTCATGGCGCTTCTGCGGATCATCCTTGTAGAGCGCATTGGCGCGTTGGCGATAGAGCAGGCCGAGACAGTAGAGGGTTTTGCCGCGCTCCCACGGGAGATCAAGCTCTTTACACTTTAAGAGAGAGAGTTTCAAGTCTGTCTCTGCCGCGTCCCAAAGCTCTTGTGCCAGGTACATACGACCACGCGCACGTAGGGCAATGACTAGACTGCTACGGGTGCCCGATTCCTCTGCTGTTTGCACAGCCCTTTCGCAGTGTTCCTCGGCACTCTCACCAGTGATTACGAGTAGTTCGGCTAGCGTAGACAGTACCTTAGGCGAAGGGAAGGGTTCGTTGTGCTGCAACAAGATTTTGAACTCCGTTGCGGCTCGTTCCCAATCTTCACGTGCCAGTTGAATGAAGGGCATCACCGAGCCTGTATCTTCTGGAGAAGAACACTGGTCTAACAAGCGTTTGTACTGGCGCGTATAGCGATCTCCTTCTTCTGACTGACCTGTGCGATAGGCAAGGACTGCCAGGAGCTCTAACGCCTCGAACTGCCATTGTTCGTTTTGCTGAAATTGCTCTATCACCTCTAAGATCGAGTGTGCCACCTCTTGTGCATCATCCCAGCGATTCCACTGATGCCAGACATGCATGCGCCCCAGCATACAGTTCAAGAGCAGGGCTGGGCTCTCCATCGTCTGCGCCATTTTCCAGGCATAACCAAACCATTTCATGGCTGTGGGATAGTCACTCACTGCCTCATGCACCCAACCCAATGAGTAGTAGAGATCAAATAACTCCTCACGGCTCTGAATGGCCTTTTCTAGTTTGAGACGGTCGTGTTGGATCTGGTGTGCCTCACGGTGTTTCTGTTGTTTGCGATAAATGACGGCCAGCGCATCCAGAGTGATCCACATAGCGTGGGTGTCATCGAGTACTTCAGCAAACTGGCGAGCATCGTTTCCACTTTGGAGGGCCAGTGCGGCAAATTTGGCTCTATCTTGTGTGAGTGTAGAGAGCAGTTGCATGTCGACGTACCAGAATGCCTGATACGTCAAAAATTCAGCATGGCGGCCGTTAAGGGTTTCGCGCTCCAATAGTGCCAGCCCGCCATCGATGTAGCGGCGCACCTCTTGCATATCTGGATTGACGTTAAACATACTGAGCCAACGTGCTCCCAACTCCGCCAGATGGCTATACAGTGAGAGCAGGCGAACATTGGTGACATGAGGCTCCGTTTTGATCAGTTGGAGTGCCTGACGGTATTGCTGCCATGCCTCATCCACCGTGCCTCGCTGGGAATAGGCATGGCCCAATTTCTCATGCATTTGGGCCAGCGTCTCCGCATTGGCGTTGCTATCGGCCAGCAATTCCAGTGCATCGCTGTATGCTTGAATGGCGCGGATGGTGAAATAGCTACGGAAGGCCTGATCACCTGCCAACGTGATATATTTAATGGCTCGCTGGCGCAGTTCTGTCCGTGTCAGGCGAGCCACAGGCACAGGCGTCTCGGCTGGAGTGGTGGCAGCAGCCGTCGCATTAGAAATAAAGCCTGCCGACCACGTAGCCACGGCGCGTTGATAGTGGTAGGCCAGCAATTCGGTGAACGACTCGACATCACTCTTGGTCTGCTCCTCTAGCCAGAGAGCCAGTTGCGTGTGTTCCAGCGAGCGACGCATACGCGGAATATTATTGTAGACCACATCTCGAATGAGGACGTGCTTAAAGATAAACACACGGTCATATGCTACCGGACTGCGAACCCGCTTTTCCGTCTCTACGATAAAATCGTGGCGGATCAGCGAATCCAATGCCTCTACTACTGTCTCCTTCGAGAGATTGGAGGCTAGTTCAAGCAAGGCCGACAGCCAGAAGGTACGCCCCATAATTGAGGCGTGTTGCAACACCCGTTTCTCGGTCTGCTCCAACAAATCGACACGCGCCGCTAGCACGCCCTGGATAGTATCCGGTACACGTGGCAGGGGAAAGGTGTAGTGCAGGTCGATCAACGTATTCTCCGGCGGTGCCATCGGGCTTGCTAGGTCGGTCAAAATAGTTTCCTTCTGTGTGCTGATGTGCCAGGAGCCGTTTTCCTGCACCAGCACCTTCTGATCGATCAACATCCGCACAATCTCTTCTACAAAGAAGGGATTGCCCTCTGCCCGTGTCAGGATGGTATGGCGTAGCACGGGCGGAATATCTTCGCTGTTGAGCAGGGCATCGATCAGTTCACTACTTTCTTCCTGCGAAAGCACCTCTAACGCCAACGTAGTAAAGTTGCGCTGTCCCCCACCCCAATCACGTCGGCGCTCAAAGAAGTCTGGGCGTGCCGGGCAGATAAAGAGGATGGGCACATCCGTAAGGCGGTCTGTCAGATATTCCAGCAGGTCAAGCAGGGCCTCGTCAGCCCACTGGAGATCGTCGATCACAATGATCAGTGGCTGTTGCCGGGCTAATGCCTCTAGAAAGACACGCCATGCCCGCATGAAGGCTATGTGTCCTCCACTCTGATCGGCATTCTTCCCAATGATTGTAGCCGATGGTGAACTTTTTGCCAGCGGAGCTGATGGTGGATTTTTGCCGAGAGTGATCGTAGCAGGGCGCTGTCGTTCGTCCATATCGATAAAGCTCTGACTACCGCTTATTTCGTCTGCTCGCCTGCCAACGCTGCGTATAATGGCTCTCGCTACCTGCAAAGAATCTTCGGTGCTTTGCGCTTTGTCCAGAACCTCGCACACAAATTCGGCAAGGTGGCTCTCAACCATTTCCGGGCTCTCATCATTGCGCACCTGGAGTAGGGAGGATAAAATTTCGACCAGTGGCCGGTAAGTCACTCCCTCGCCATAAGGTGGGCATCTGCCTTGCAGCACTTTCGGTACAACCAGACGATCGTGGCTTGAAGCACTTTTCACTTTATCCTGTTCGCGTACGATAAATTCGCGCACCAGCCGTGACTTCCCGATGCCTGGTGTACCCAGCAAGGTAATCAGGTGTGGCCGTCGTTCAGCTTGTACACGCGCATACGTGGCATGCATCAGATCAAGCTCTATCTCACGTCCTACCAGGCGGGCCCGTAAGCCTTCAATACCGCGTGGATGCTGGGTAATGGCGGGATTGCGGTTATGGGGGCCAAGCACCACCCATGCGGCAATCGGTTCCGCTTTGCCTTTGAGGCGGAGCGGAGCTAAGGGTTGAAAGTCAAAGACAGCACGGGTAGTCAGGTATGTGCGTTCTCCTACCAGGATGGTATCAGGCGTAGCTGCCGTCTGTAAGCGTGCCGCCACATTCACCGCGTCGCCCGTAATCAGGAAATCGCGTCGGTCGTACTGTGTGCCGTTAGACGTGGCCGGAGCGGCCACCTCGCCAGTATTAATGCCAATGCGCATCTGCAAGTGGGTAGCTTCTGCATCAACTTCCTGTCGTTGCTGATTAAACTGAGCAAGGGCGGTCTGCATATCCAAGGCAGCACGGATAGCGCGGTCAGGATCATCCTCATGGGCGATAGGCGCACCAAAGACGGCCATCACCGCGTCACCAATATACTTTTCTAACGTGCCGCCATGCTTACGTATCTGCTCAGCCATCAGATTGAAATAGCCTGTCAGGATGGCCCGCATATCTTCTGGGTCGAGACGATCGGCCAGAGGAGTTGAGCCGGTGATATCTGCGAACATGATGGTGACAACACGCCGTTCCTCTGGATTACTCAGCCTATCCGGCAAGGAAGGTGTTTGTTCAGTATGCTGGTTTGTAATTGGAGACGGAGTTGTCGCTGATGGAGCAGCTAGCTCTGTTTGAGCCTTTGCTTGTAAGGCGTTGCCGCATTCAATACAAAACTTGGCTACCGGTGGATTGACCGTGTTACAATGTGGACAGACGATAAATCGCTTGCCGCACTCCATGCAAAATTTCGCCGTTGGTGGATTAACGGTCTGACAATATGGACAACGCATCTAATCTTGTTTCAAATCCTTCGTATACTTTATAGAGAGCACAAATCTTGCGTAGTTGCGTTTACGATATTATTGTACAACACCATACTTGTACTATGGTGCTTGACGACTTGTACAAATTTGCGTACTATGAGGGCTGTTAGAAGGGAGTTCAAATTATGCAACCAGATTTTCACGTGGAGAGTCGTGCATATGATCAGGTGGTACGAGGGTCGTGGCAAGCCTATCAGGTACCGCGCAATATACAATTGAGTGATGAAGCGTTGCCAGAGATAGCTAGCGACTGCCTACAACTCTGGTTGCCTGCTGGCACTTCTATGCACTGGTCAACGCACACCTATCCACTCCGTTACAATTGTCTGCAATTTTTCTGGCCCAATCGCTGGTATATGTTCAGTGCCTTCTATAATGGGCGTACTCTGAGACATACCTATGCAACGGTCATTTTACCGCCGCGCATCGAAGTAGAGCGGCTCACTTATGTCGATCTCGATTTAAGCGTTCTGATCAATCCAGATCAGACCCATGAAGTGCTGACTCAGGCCGAATTTGAGCAGATGGCTGAACTCTTGCACTATGATGAAGAGACCCGTATAGGCGCACTTATGGCTCTGCGCACCCTGACCAGTTCCATCCAGATCAGCATGGGCCTCTTTGGCTCCATACCGCATCTTTTGCGGGCGACGGATTTTCACCTGGAAAAGTGTGAGAAAGGTTCGTAACGATCTAATATAGTGATCCTAAAGGGTTGTGTTGCAAAAATTTTTAAGCTCATCAAAAATAAGCATGTAATTGTGGTAAAAACTTGTTTTTCTGAGAAAACAGGTACATCTTTTACACGTTTTACCTTTCTTCAAGTATAGAATACATTCACTTTTGATGAGCTTAAAAATTTTTGCAACACAACCCCATCCCGTGGTCGCCTTGGTGACGACGACGTCTCAGACCGGGGTCACACTGACCAAGGAGGCGATGAAGGTCGTGGAAACCCAGCTTGAGCGAGTGCCACACCTCGACAAGTGGTTTGTGGACATCCCGTGTCCCCCCGCCAGCTAGCTGGGATAGGGAATACTTCTTGAATCCCTAGGAGATCTGGAGACCTGAGTAGTTACCAACCGTTAGAATAGGAATGCAGGTCTACTTCTACAAAGAAGAGCTTAGTTGAAGTATCCGCGAACACACAATGAAAGGACGAGCTACCACCATGAAGAAGAAAAAAAGATACCTCTCACGGGAAGAAATTATGGCAAAATTGAAGCAGCCAAAGTTAAAGCAACTCGCAAAAAAGAAGAGAAAGGCCTATGACAACGAGAAACGCCTGAACAAAGTGTGGTAGACTGCTCGTATGGCGGGAGAGTCATGACAACACCGAGCAGAGGCGAAGAGCCCTCCAGCTCGAAGCCATTCGTGCCTAGCCTGCTGGATCAGCGTTCCCTTTTCCAAGGGGAAAAGTACACCGACTGCGATGAAACACCTGCTACTGCTTATTCGACATGGGGAATCGACCTGGAATGTCGAGCATCGTCTCCCTGGACAGTTGCCGGGGATTGAACTGACTGCCACAGGGCGAGCACAGGCGCAACGTCTGGCAGAAGCCTTAACGGGACTGCCGCTCAGCGCCATTATCAGCAGCCCTTTGGCACGTGCTGTTGAGACGGCCGAGTCCCTTGCTCAGGGACGAGCGCTCACCATTCAACTCGAGCCTGACCTGATGGACATCGCACTAGGCCATTGGTCAGGGCAGAACCGCGATGGCCTTTTTCAAAGTGATCCTGCATGGATGGCCTTTGTCCGTAATCCTACGGTAGCGCCTAAGGATGTGGAGACGTTTCCCGAACTCGAACAACGTGTCGTGGGAGCTGTTGAACGCTGGCTCAAGAAAGATGCAACAGGTCCCTGCCCTGCGTTCGTGGCGCATGCCGATGTCATCAAATTACTGCTGGCTCACTACCTTGGTCTGGAAGCAGGGCGGGCGAGATCCCTGTGGATCGAGAATGCTTCTGTTAGCGTCGTTGAACTGACAGCTCACCAGCAGCCACGCGTACTCGCCATGGGCTGGAGTCCCCTACCAGGGTGGTTACATCCGTCCACTGCTGCGTCCGAGCAACCGAAAAGCGAAGGGCACGTGGTTGGGGAGCAGAACGCGTAGGGGGACAGATATTCCCTTTTTTCACCCTATATGGCCCTGCGTTACACACAACAGCTTGCCCCTAAGAAAATTTGAGGGTAAAATTCGTAGGGAGAGAGGTACTCAAAGCTAGCTACTTTGGGAAGTGGAAACCGGAGAACCTTACCTGCGTTATGGAGATCGACTCTTATTCCTTAAGTGGGGAATGTGCCGCGATCCTTCATGAACCTTTGAGGACGCCACAGCAGACCTTTCGTGTGTAGCTGGGCAGGGCACATTCACGGGTTCCGACCTCTCTCACCCAAGGGTTCTCGTCATGGACGATGCTGAAGGAAAAGGGCGTATTGCTCGGTTGTTCTCATCTAGATGGGGAAACCTCTGTCAAGCAACATCAAAGCACGCACGAATTTGACGCCACTTCCCATGCTCCCACAAGAAGCCCTCTATGTTGGGAGAGATGCCCTCATAGGCGCTCACTTAAGCACTGCTGTCATCCTGAGCGTAGCGAGAGATCCAAAGCTCGCGCTCAGGATGACAGGCTTACCGGAGCTTAATATGTAGGGGCGACCCTCATAGGCGTTCACTTCAGCACGGCTGTCATCCTGAGCGCAGCGAAGGATCTCTCGCTGGGCAGAGCGCCGATCCTTCGCTGCGCTCAGGATGACAGGCTTAAGTGAACGCCCATGAGGGCGACCCTCGTGCTCGTCCTAGTTCAAACATACGAGGAGGTGTGCTATGCCCAAGCGGATTGATCATGTTGCCATCATTGTGCGTAATATCGAGCAGGCTCTGAGCTTCTATCGTGACACACTGGGCATTCTTCCTAGTGTTATCAAAGAAGTGCCGACCGAGCAGGTACGCATCGCTTTCCTGCCTCTGGGTGGTCCCGGTGGCAGCGAAATCGAGCTGATCGAGCCAACCAATCCCACCTCCAGCCTTGCCAAATTCTTGGAGAAACGCGGCGAAGGCCTGCATCATATCTGCCTCGAAGTCGAGGACATTGACGCTGCCCTCGCCGATATGCAAGCTAAGGGTGCCCCCGTCCTCGACCAGCAGCCGCGCCTCGCCGCCGAAGGGTGGGCTATCTTCCTCCACCCCAAAGGAACAAATGGTGTGTTGTTGGAACTGGTAGAAAAAAGTATGCCACCCACTGTGCAATAAAACTATTTAATGAAATGTACTCATTATTGGAAGACTGATTTGAGCTTGTTGGTTAAAGAGGGGTTGGAGAATATATCTGTGCTATCTACAAATTGATTGATACTTCCCACATCGGATTTGATATTTTTTACTGATTCATCCTTAATTTTAGACTTAATAGCATCAGCAAAACGATAGCCGCGGATAACCAAGTATGGTCTTCCATAGAACTGAAGTGGCTTAATGTTTCTTTAATTGCTTGTCTGTATTTCTTTTCGTCTTCTTCTTTTACAAAAAGCTGCAGCTTAGGCCCCCAGTGGTGATCCATCGACTGTGGGGTATCATATCCTAAAATTTCTGAGCCGGGGCCTATTAAGGCAGCAGAATAAGCCAAATGAGGAAAATCACTCTCTAAAATAGGCTTAACAGCTTCTTGATAAAAAATCTCGCTCAATTGTAATCCTGGAATAAATTCTGCCATTTTATTAATGAATTACTCCGTATTTTTGCACGGTTCTCGTTGATATCTGTAAGGCTTTAGTTAATAATCTTTCTCATGGATGTTCCTTGGATTTGTACTCTCTATTCTCTTTGATGTGTGGCTATAATATAACATATATTAATCTGATAAAGTAGTATTTTGTACTATGAATTTTTCGAATTTCTTAGCGAAATCTTTTAAAGGTACGATGGATACTACGGAAAGTTAGTGAACAAAACATACAGAAAGGGTAGGTACGCTCTATGTCGTACCTACCCTTCCCGCTAGCACGAGAGAGAGAAGAAAGTGGGTGTCTGCTAAGCAACCTTCTTCCCAATATGCCCGTTTAACAGGTGATCCACAAATCCTGGGTGTTTCTGTAAGTACTGTGTGAAGCTATTGGCTTGGTCCTGGGTCAAATCACCTGCGCTGACCGCCTTTTTCAAGGCATCTTCAATAGCATTGGTCATAATTGTATGTAGCTGGCTTGCCGAGACATGCTGTGCAGTGGCTATCTGGCTGAGACTCTTACCGCTCTTCAACTGAGACATAAGCTGTTGCGTCGTTAGATGCATCCCCGAAGCAATCTCGTTTTCCATAGCGGAGCGGTACTTCTGTACAAACTGGTTCACGATGGCATGTGCCCATGGCATAGCTCGCACTTTGCCACTGCATGCCTGGTGCTTTTGCATGTTCTGCTTAATTGCATTGGCCTGGGCCTGGGTCAGCTTGCCATCCTTGACCAATTGGTCTACCACGTCAGTCCGGGCCGCCAGCTGATCCTGTTCCAGCGTACTCACCGAAACATTCAGACGATGAGCTAGGTCTTGCAGGTATTGTTCACAATAGGGATTGGTTCCCTGGGCCGTCGTAGTTGTCGTCTGGCCGCTACTTGCCGAGGCCAGTAAGGGGCCCGCGAAGAATGCTCCGACTACCAACCCAAGTAGGGCAAGTAGTGAAGCGACACCAATTATCAGTATATTGCGTTGTTTCATATAGTCTTTTCTTCCTTGTATATCATTTTTCTGGTAGAGAGGAGTTTAGGGGATTTTCCCCTCATCCCCGTCAAGGAACAGTTGCTTCTTGTAATCTCGTCTGCCATAGCTTTCTGGCGGCACCTATAGCATATCGCGGGAAGGTGAAGGATTTGTCTGGCAAAATTCAAGATTTGCTCAAGATTTGCCGGAAGGCTGTTACTTGCTTCAATGTTATGCTACTATAAAAACAGACAATCTGGAGCCTGACCCCCACAAGGGGGGTCAGGTGACTTGACTCGCACAAGGGGTCAGGTCCACCCACGCGGGTCAGGCCGCTTGGAGCATAGGGCATGGCACAAAAAATTCTGGTTATTGAAGACGAAGAGGGCATTATTCACCTGCTCAACCTCTACTTGAAGAATGCGGGCTATGAGGTCATTATTGCCAGGGATGGTGCGGATGGCCTGGCCCTTCATGCGCGTGAGCATCCTGATCTGATCATTCTGGATATCATGTTACCGGCTATCGACGGCTTTGAGGTCTGTCGACGTATCCGTGCATGGTCAAAGACGCCTATTCTGATGCTCACGGCTCGTGTGAGCGAGGATGATCGCGTTGAGGGCTTCGAACTTGGTGCCGATGACTATCTTGTCAAGCCGTTCAGTCCCCGTGAACTGGTCAGTCGTGTGCGTGCCATCTTGCGCAGAACTGCCAGTGCCGAAAGTCCGCCTGCCAGTCCCGTACCATCATCTTCACCGGAAGATAAGGTACTCAGCTTCCCTGGCCTGACCATCGACATACCCGCTCGTCGTGTCGAGGTCAATGGCTGTGAAGCGCAACTCACACCAACCGAGTTCGATCTGCTGGCTCTGCTGGCCCAATCTCCGGGGCGCGTCTTCACTCGTGAGATACTGATGAACAAAGTCTGGGGCTATGACTACCTCGGAGACGGTCATACTATCGACGTCCATATTAGTGCTTTACGTAAGAAAATAGAGGCCAATACCGACCAACGTTACATCACCACTGTCTGGCGGGTAGGATATAGATTCGATGTTAAAAACCGCTCCACCGTCTCATCTTGAACAACAGATCACAAAGCCAATGGCGTCTCTGAGTACATCATTCACTACTTCCCGCCCGCACGTTCGCTGGTGGCAGAGTATTCGCTGGAGACTAACTCTAGGGTCGATAGTGGTCGCGTTGCTGGCTACGGTGTTGCTGGCCTTTGCTGCTATCGTTGCTATCGTCCACTATTACAGTATTGACCAGAGTGCCCGCTTGGCCAACTTTGCCTCTGAGAGCGCACAGCGTATCGGTTTGAACTACGGGCCAAGCAACAATAATCTCGCTGCCGCTGCCACCAGCACCTTTCCTTCGCGCACCTTTGCGCAAAGTTACCAGGGCGAGCAATATTTTCTTATAGTCTTCAATCACCGCTATCTGCCCGTCTATCCACACGGTGGTACCGCCAAAAATGCCTTCACCGCTTTCTATGTGGCTCTATCCGATCCAAATTTGCGGACTAAGGGGAGTCTTGCCAGTATTCGTAACGCTATAATCCGCGGTGAGCGGGGCACTCCTACGCTTGGTGAGCTTGGTTCTGGTGGCCCAACCTCGGCTTTGCGCCCCTTTATCGTCCAACCCATTTTTGAGAATGGACAGAGCAGTGCCCCTGTCGTAGGGATATTACTGGTCGTGCCCGGCTCGGCGGTTGACAATACTGTTCCCCCCTTTATAGCTGCTGTCGGTCAAGCGGTGATCATTGCCACTCTCGTCATTGCTGTACTGGCTGCCCTGGCCGCGATCCTTTTCTCTCGCACTATCACCCGCCCTCTGGTTCAGCTCACCAAAGCCACTCGTGTGTTAGCCGCCGGTGACTATAACACGCAGGTTGCGGTCAAAGCTCACGGCGAGATAGATGAGCTTGCCACGACCTTCAACGAAATGGCTGCCCAACTGGCAAGCGATGTCAATGAACTACGCCTGCAAGAACTCTGGCGGCGCGAACTGATCATGAATATCACCCATGACTTAGCCACGCCCCTGACCGCTATTGCCGGTCTAGGAGAATCGCTGGTAGATGGTGTCAATCAGAGCCGTGAGGATTATGAAGCTACCGGACGTATTATTGTGCGCGAAACTCTGCGCCTGCGTCGTCTCGTCAAGGATCTGCACATGATGGCCAAAGTTGAGGCCAACGCTGTACAGCCACAACGCCAACCTGTGCGCTTGGCCGCTCTCGTCGATGAAGTGTTGGCCGTGCTCGTCACCGAGTTTGAGCGTGCCAATGTTGAGCCATGCAACGTCATCCCCTACACACTCCCTCCTGTCCAGGCCGATCCTGACATGCTCTCTCGTGTTTTCTCCAACCTGTGTAACAACGCCTTGCGTCACACTCCCTCTGGTGGCAGTGTCACCATCGACGCCACGCCCCAGAATGATCACCTACTCGTATCTGTAACCGATACCGGAGAAGGCATACCACCCGAAGCTCTGCCCCGCGTCTTCGAGCGTTTCTATCGCGCCGACTCCGCTCGTCAATCCAGCACCGGCGGAAGTGGGCTAGGGTTAGCTATTGTACGTGCCATCATAGAAGCGCATGGGGGAACCATCCATGCCGAGAATGCACCAGGGGGTGGTGCGAAGATTGTGTTTACATTGCCTTATAGCTGATCGGGGTCGATGCCCAGTGAGCGCAGCCGAGCATGACGCCCGCAAGGGTCGTCACTACTATATACGTTTTTGCTAGCTTCGCTCGTGTGTACATGGTCATTAGAACGAGCGAAGCGACGTTGACTCCGTGTATAGTAGTGACGACCCTTGCGGGCGTCATGGGGGCGGTCCTCATGGGATGGCGCGGCCTTCATGGCCTGGGGTGTTTCTCATGGGAGGTGGAGCGGTCGTCATGGGAGACTACGAAACTACTCACCAATCTGTTATAATAGCCTCAATCTACGTGGAAGAGAAAGAAGAACGCATATGTCTGAACAATATAAAACGCTGCAAGGCTTTAGAGATATCCTGCCAGAAGATCAGCCGTACTGGCACTTTGTTGAACAGGCGGTTGCCGAGGTAACGCGTCTGTATGGCTATCATCGTATTGAGACGCCTATCCTGGAAGAGACCGGCGTCTTTCAGCGTACCGTTGGTGAGGGGACTGATATTGTCGAGCACGAAATGTATAGCTTCGATGACCGAGCCGATAAAGAGGGCAACCGCACTAATGTTGCCTTGCGACCGGAAGGCACTGCTGGGGTCGTGCGTGCCTACCTGGAACATGGCCTGCACAAATTGCCACAGCCCGTCAGAGTGTTTTACCTCGGCCCCTTCTTTCGCCGTGAAAAACCACAAGCCGGACGGTTCCGAGAGCATCACCAGTTTGGCTGTGAGGCTCTCGGTGATGGCGATCCAGCTATCGATGCTGAGATGATCGGCCTGCTTTACCAGTTTTATATGCGGCTTGGCCTGAAGCGCATCCGCGTCTACATCAATAGTATCGGCGACCGTAACTGCCGCCCGCAATATATCGAGATTCTGAAAGAGTACTATCGCCCACTGCTCAACGATTGTTGCCAGGACTGCCAGATGCGCTTCTACAAGAACCCTTTGCGCCTGCTAGACTGTAAAAATCCCCAGGATCAGTCCAAAATTCAGGCTGCACCTCGGATTACAGACTATCTCTGCGAACCCTGTCGCGAACACTTCGCAGCTGTACAGCAGTTCCTGGAGCTCGACGAAGTGCCTTTCAGTATTGATCCTCTGATCGTGCGTGGCCTGGACTACTACACCCGTACCGTCTTCGAGTTTACATCTGAGGTTGACAAACTCGCTCTTAACGGTGGTGGTCGCTACGATGGTCTGGCTGAGTTGCTTGGTGGCCCGCCCACCCCAGGCATCGGCTTCGGGGCCGGTATCGAACGTATCATCGCCGAACTCAAGAAACAGCACATAGCTGTACCTACCGAGGAGAAGCCTCGTGCCTTTGTTGTCTACATTGGCAAAACAAAGGAACTCAAAGCATCCGCCGTACAACTGACGGCTCAGCTCCGGAAGGCTGGCATCAAAGTCGAGATGAGCTATGGAGACCGTAGCCCCAAGGCTCAGATGAAGCAGGCCAACAACTCTGGTGCCACCTATGCCCTTATCATAGGTGACAACGAGCTCGCCAATTCCAGCGTTTCCATCAAAGACCTGCAAGCTGATACCTCTGCCAGCGACAAAAAGCAGATCGAGGTGAAGAGGGCGCAGGTAATTGATTTTCTCAGTGGCGCACACGTTGCCTCACCGTCGTGGTAGGCACGCTATGAAGAAAAAGAAGGGTTTGCAAACCCTTCTTTTTCTTCTGGCTGCCCAGGAGATGTGTGAACAGACTTCTGGGACCAGCGTTTTTCACCAATTTTGCAAGGAGGAGAAGAAACCATGCCACTCGATCCCCGTCTTCAAGCTTTTCTAGAACAAGCAGGGCTATTAGCTCAGCCAGGGAGCGTTCCCAGAGAGCCAATGGTATTGCTGGCTGACGTACGCGCTAATGATGAGAAGGCGAAGGCGATTGCGGCTCTGGCTAGTACGCGAGAGCCGGGCGTGTACGTCGAAAACCGGGTGATTCCTGGCCCGGCAGGAGACATCCCGGCTCGGCTCTATACGCCAGAAGGCATAGGACCGTTTCCGGTTCTGATGTTCTTTCACGGTGGTGGGGCAGCAGGCAATTTAGACACTCATGAGCTTATGTGTCGACGTCTGTGTCGTGAGGCAGAGAGTCTGGTGCTGTCTGTCGACCATCGTCGGCCCCCCGAACATCCATTTCCCGCCGGACTGGAAGATTGTTACGCCGCCACCTGCTGGATGGCCGCTCATGCTGGGCAGTTCCAGGGTGATCCTGCACGGATCGCGGTGGGCGGAGACAGCGGCGGAGGCAATCTGGCCGCTGCCATCACACTCATGACTCGTGACCGGAGCGGCCCTGCTCTGACGTTCCAATTGCTACTCTGGCCTCTAACCGACTTCCGTATCACAACACCTTCCTGGAAGGACTATAACGGATATATGATGACCAGAGAGGAGTTCCTCATCTTCAGAGACTTCTACCTACCTCATGAAGAGGAGCAAACACATCCCTATGCTGCTCCATTGCTGGCTCCCGATCTGCATGGCTTGCCATCGGCATTGATCATCACCGCCGAATGTGATCCCTTACGCGACGGTGGTGAGCAGTATGGACAACGACTCCTGGAAGCTGGCGTTCCCACCACCATTACCCGCTATGATGGCATGATCCACGGCTTCATGCACATGGGAACGGTAGTGCCTACCCAGACTGATCAGGCATTTGCCGAAGTTGGTCACGCCTTGCGAGCCGCTTTCGCTTCAGCAGAGAACAAGAAATAGTCCGCTCACCAATCGCGGCAGTTCGCATTGCTTGCATACGGTCCAAATAGCTTCATAGCCCCTCCGCCTGCGGAACCCCCGTAGAGAATGTCGGGGGTTCCTGACTGCCTTTATTGGATTCATAGTGAGCGGACTGCTGAACAAGCTACCCATTGGGGTGGTCGGTTCCGCCTAACCAGAAGTAGTGACCCTGCTCTGAGTGACCCCAGTTAGGATTCCCATTCACGTTCTCTCCACTTACGACCTCAACAAAATTCAGGACAGTCCCACTGGGGTAGGTGGCGATGATGGCTGATTGGGTGTTGGGTGCGGCACGAACACGCAAGCCGTTAGCGGCTGTCACCGTGCAGGTTGTTATGGGCAGTGGGATATAAAGCACCTCTCCAGGAAGAATGTAGTTAGGATCATTACCGATCACCTGCTTGTTTGCCGGGTAATTGTAGATTTTGGGCCACAGGTTACCATCTCCGTACGCCCGTTGCGCAATTGTCGTGAGGTTATCGTTCTGTTGCACCGTGTAGTTGGTGCCAGGCTGAATGGGGCTACCAGTATTGAGCTGGGGAATATAAAGCACCTCTCCAGGAAGAATGTGGTTAGGATCGTTGCCGATCACCTGTTTGTTTGGCGGGTAGTCGTAGATTTTGGGCCATAGGTTACCGTTTCCGTACGCCCGTTGCGCAATTGTCGTGAGGTTATCGTTCTGTTGCACCGTGTAGTTGGTGCCAGGCTGAATAGGGCTACTAGTCATGCGATCCTCTTTCTCATAGTCATAAATGGACTGCGTCTGAGCAAGGGAATGGGCAAGAACGAGAAGAATATCTTCCCGAGATAGTCGCAGCGTTCTCACCTACAGAAACTGATGTCTCTACTGCATCTATTGTACACAATGCAGCAGAAAAAAACCACTCTCAAAAGAACTTTGAAAAACTGCGAGTTCTTCCAAAACTGAACAGGAAGGTGAGGCATCACATCTATTACGTTGCTCTGATCACTTTTGCCAGACAGCCTCAAATTGTCGGTAAATTCATAGCATAAACACACCAATATAGTGTACACTATAATAAGTTGGGGTTTTCTCCGAAAAGACAATTTTCATTAGGGGGGCAAAGCCCGTTCCTGGAGCTTTGTAAAATTTGATTTAGCGTCAAGAGATGCATTCAAATGTATGCATCTTTTTCACACGATTCAATCTTCGTAGTTATGTGATACTATCACCCAATGCTGGCCAGCAATGAACTGTCTGCAAGATGTTTCTTAGGCTTGACACGTGTACTTAAAAGTGTAGGACGTCACCCTAATGAAGGGGGTGTGACAGGCTATGAAGACCTGCGAATTTTGTAAATCGGTATCGCCAGATAATTCTCGCTTCTGTGGTCAGTGTGGACGAAAATTGAGTGCTCCTGAGGAAACGTATACAGGAGACAGTATCACTCTAGCCTCTTGGCCTGTCCTACACGATCCAACGGCGGCTGTGGGAGAAAACACTTTCTCCAATACTGGGATAAAAAAAGAAACAACTTCTCGCCACGACACACCTATCCTCGGCGCATACGAGGATGGGAAGCGCGAGATTCTCCATGCCTACAATGCTATAAATGAGTATGATGCCAGCATTATCCATAAGAACCCCGAAGAGGAAGAAGACGAAGAGGACAATAAGGTCGTACCGTTTCTGCCAATGCAAGGCATACCATCTAGCCCGGGCGTGCCTTTCGTACAAAATCCCTTGTATATCAACCAGGTTCCATCTGTAAGTCCACCATACATTCCTGGACCATCTGGGCTGGGGATAACACCACCGGGTGGGTCGCTTGCACCACAATTCACGCAACCAGCACAACCGATGCAACCAGCTTCTTGGCCGCAGGTGCAGTTAGCTCCACAGCATGATGCTATTCCCACGCAGCCGCTGCGGCATCCACGACCAGGGCATCGTCAGTTCTTACGCCAGCGTCATCTCCGTCCGACATGCCTCGTTGTCGTAGTTGTAGCGTCCATTCTTGTCAGTATTCTCATTGCCATCATTGCATGGTTCCCGAAGAGTACTCCCCTTAGCTCTCCTATAGCCGAATTAATAGGTGTTCCCATTCTCGGTAAAGCAGTGATCCTGCACGGAGGAGATTTCGCGCCAGGGGAAACTGTCACATATACTGTCGATGTCAAGCTCGGTGCATCTACGCAAGGCAATACGCTTGTTGGCTCTTCGAATAGTATGAACGTAAGTGCATTACTCTCTGCCTCGCAGTCGGGGCAGTCCGCTGCACTCCAACACAAGACTGCTGACGGTGATGGCACCTTTAATGCAACAATCTTTATCGATCCAAACTGGGGTGCAGGGAGTATTCATACTGTCTATGTCTACAATCATGATGGCAAGCTTATCAGATCACTACCCTTCACTGTCGTCGTACCTGTTGCTCAAACGGGGCTTGTGGGATGTGTCAATGGCGCTGACCGAATTATACTTGGTCCGATCAGTGAAGGTTCTAATCATCCAGTATCAAAGACAATCACCCTCTGCACCAGAGGATCAGGCCCGGTCAATTGGACTGCCAGATCGGACCAGAGGTGGCTCCATCTCAATCAATCTGGTCAAATAATGGCCCCACAGAATGGGCAAGTTATCTTCAGTGCATCTGCAAATGGATTGAAGCCAGGAGCGTATACGACATCGGTCATCTTCAGCAGTAGACAGAGCAACGTGAAGGTATCATTGAATGTAACCTTCGTGGTATTACAGAAGGCCGCTTCAGGACAGACATCACTATCAGCGATAGAATGTGTGAGTGCTACTCCGCAATTGCTGTCCTTTGTCAATACTGCAAAGCAAAGTAACACATTGCTTCAAAGGGTGACGATAAGCAACTGTGGGGATTCTGGTACATGGTCAGCCTCAGCATCCACCGGTAACGGAGGACAGTGGTTAGGTATCGATTCATCTGGTGGCACCTTACCCAGTGGAGGTCTCCAGGATGTCATTATCGCGGTGTCAAGTGCAAATCTGCAGCCCGGAACGTATACGGGACATATCAATTTTAGCATTGGGTCAAGTAATATCGCGGTGCAGGTGACATTCACAGTACGTTCAGCGCAGACAGCACCACCATGTATCCGTGCCAACACTCAATCGCTCATTTTCGTGGGCTCTGCTGGTCAGAGCAACCCATCGCCTCAGCAGGTAGGACTCATCAATTGTGGTGCTACTGGACATTGGGCTACCTCGATAGTCACCGATGATGGCACAAACTGGCTAAGCATCAATCCAACAGGTGGGAATTTGAAAATGGGAGGGACTCAGAAGGTAAGTGTTAGTGTATCAAGTATACCACTACTCAATAATAAGGGAGCGTACACGGGAAAGATCACATTTGCCATGGGCTCGAGTATCATTACGATAAATGTCACTTTCATCGTAATGCCTCAGTGTATTCG